>JGI24187J35170_1000029_pt1 | contig 63487 bp, 58 predicted proteins | sample YNPBryBLVA2012_FD_35170 | JGI IMG/M metagenome (IMG submission 35170)
CTTGCATTCGGGCGTTTTTTGGCGTATCCTTTTGGTCAATGGGGCTTTNGGNAGTTGCAACGCCCCTCCCCCCGCAAGGGGATTGAAACAACCGCCGATTCCTCATTCCACGGCAGGGGGATCTCCGCCCAAGTTGCAACGCCCCTCCCCCCGCAAGGGGATTGAAACACGAGTGGTTCAGGAGATTTTGTAGCTGGGACGTCCCCAGCACGTTGCAACGCCCCTCCCCCCGCAAGGGGATTGAAACGCGCAACAGTGAAACATTTACCATTCGTATACCTCCTTCGCCGAGTTGCAACGCCCCTCCCCCCGCAAGGGGATTGAAACCGCGTCATGCAAGGCGGCTAGCGCGCCTTCGACGTCTCCTGCCGGGTTGCAACGCCCCTCCCCCCGCAAGGGGATTGAAACTTGGGGAAGCAAACCTTGCGCAGAATCGACCCCACCTCGAACACAGTTGCAACGCCCCTCCCCCCGCAAGGGGATTGAAACTCACGCTGAAAGCCATCTCATTGAAAAACCCGCTTGTCCAGGTTGCAACGCCCCTCCCCCCGCAAGGGGATTGAAACCCCAGTGTCTGGCCCGCGGATGTGCCAACCACGTCCAGAGGTTGCAACGCCCCTCCCCCCGCAAGGGGATTGAAACCACGAGCCAGGGAAGGCGTGCAGGAGGGGATCGAGTACGTCCTGCAGTTGCAACGCCCCTCCCCCCGCAAGGGGATTGAAACCCCCTCACGCTTAAGGCAGTTTGCCTTAAGAGTGATCGTTGTTGCAACGCCCCTCCCCCCGCAAGGGGATTGAAACGAGAGGACCTTGTACCGGTTGCAAAACCCGACAAACTCGTCCGCCGTTGCAACGCCCCTCCCCCCGCAAGGGGATTGAAACTGCCGGAGAAAGCGTTGGCCCCAATGGCCCCAACGTTAACGGTTGCAACGCCCCTCCCCCCGCAAGGGGATTGAAACTGTACCGGCGTTTCCGCCAGTCCATCGCGTTTACCGTGAACACTGTGTTGCAACGCCCCTCCCCCCGCAAGGGGATTGAAACGGCTTTGATGGTGAGCACCCTTTGGGCCCACCATGGATCGTCGAGGTTGCAACGCCCCTCCCCCCGCAAGGGGATTGAAACGCTCAGGCTCGGGTTCGGGCTCCGAGATCAAGCCGTACAGGAGTTGCAACGCCCCTCCCCCCGCAAGGGGATTGAAACCGCATGAACGCGTCACCGCGGTCAACCACTTGAAACGACCAAAGGGGGTTGCAACGCCCCTCCCCCCGCAAGGGGATTGAAACGGGGCCGGCCTCGCCTCAACAATCCGCCCCTTGCGAAGCAGGGGGAGGACGCTCAAGGCGCCGGCCTTGGGCAGGAGGGGGTGCCCTCGTGCAAGGCGCGGCACGGCGGAGAAAAAGACCCCCTTCCCGGTTCGCGTTCGCTCACCGGCCTTCCCCCTGGGCCATCGCCCAAGGGGCAGGCTTGGATCAATGCGCCGGCGGTCCCAGCTACAGCGCTCCACCCACAGCCGTGAAAAAAGATTGCGGCCTGGTGGGCCTGCCGGCAGGATGCCGGCGCTAGCAGCTAAGTTTCGCCCGTCTTGTAGCCCAAAGTTCTTGCCGGCAAAATGCCGGCGGTCCCGGCTACGCCGCGCCACACGCATCCGTGAGAAAGGATCACGGCCTCGTCTCAGTCCGCGGTCAAACCCCAGTACTGGAAAACACATTTAAGAAAAGCTGAAAAAGTGAAAAGCGGACATGCCAGACGGAAAAAAGACGGTGCCACCGGCTCGGCTGGTCAACTGCGCCGATCTGGCCAATAAGCCGATGAAAAAAGCCAGCCGATACAAGGTCAATCCCGATTCCAAGGCCAGCCAACAACTTCCTAAGCCTGCAACAGACCGTTTGTACACTTTGCACAGTTTCGTGTCTGGAACGAAAGACCAGCCCAGGAAGGGTAGACTGCTGGCTTACCGTTTCGCCTATGCCTGACCAGGAAAACCCCTTAGCCGAACTGCGGGTGGTGAGTTACAACACCCGGCACGCCAACGGCATGGACGGCCGCGTGGACCTCGAACGCTTGTCCCGAAGGCTGGCTGGAACCGGCGCGGACCTGATCGGACTGCAGGAGGTCGACCGTATGACCCGGCGTTCAGGTGGAGTCGACCAGATCGCCGAACTTGGACGCATGCTCGGCTTCAATTGGGCGTACGGCGCGTTCATGGAGTACGACGGGGGCCAGTACGGACTTGGCGTGCTTTCCCGGTACCCTGTCGCTTCCTCGAGGACGGTGCCGATACCAGACCGAAAAGAGCCGCGGGTCGCGCTGTTCGCGGAAATCGTGCTGCCCAACGAAGAGGTCGTGTGTCTGGCCGACATCCACTTCGATTGCATCGCCGACGACGCCGAACGCTACGGGCAGGCTCAAACCGTGGCGTCCGAAATCAAGAGACTGGACGCGCCTTGCGCGCTGATGGGGGATTTCAACGACGAGCCGGGGACGCGCACCGTCGAGTTGTTCCGTGCATTCATGCTGGAGGCCGTCAAGCCCGAATCGGACCGGCTGACCTACCCATCGGACGGGCCCGCACGAGAGATCGACTTCCTCTTCTTGTCGCCGCCAGGCAGATGGCACGTTCGGCGCGTCGAGCTGCTTCACGACCCCATGACCTCCGACCATCGGCCGTTCGTCGCCGATGTGAGCCTGTTGCCCAAGAGGCGATGAACCATCGAACCCGCTCCCGATGGAAATGTGGGAAGCGGGTTCGGGTTGCGCGGAGCGAGGGGCGGCTAAGGATTGCCGGATTTCCGCCAGTTTTTGGAGAGGATGTTCCAGTCGATTGTGTCAACCCTGAGGTCGCCGTTCAGGTCGGCCCGCGGGTTCCAGTTGGGCAGGCCGGGCCTGGAGCGGAACGCCCGGGACAGCTCATTGAAGTCCAAGGTGTTCACCTGGTTGTCGTTCAAAACGTCCCCGTTGACGAGCGTCAGACGGATGCCCGACACATTGCCATAGGTGGCGTCGACGGCCACAGTCTTGCGCAGCCAGGTGCCCGGTTTGACCGACAAGGCGAAAGCTCTCGCGGGCACGCCGGACGCCGTGAACGACCCGTCGGTTGCCAAGGGCACCGTGTAGGTGTCAAAGGGCACCGTCGAACCTATAGGGCGAAGCTCCACGGTGATCGACGAGGGCTTGGCGCCAACGTAGTCGGAGAGCGTCAGCGTGCCGCTCACGGAGGCTGTCTTCATCGCCCAGTCGACCTTGATCACCGAGTCGGAGCGCGTGGCGTTGTGCTCGACGACGATCCGCTTCGAGCCGTCGATGACCCGGTCTACGGCGAAGGTGTTTTCAGAATTGTTGTCCCACTGGTCGACAACGAGTTCGTCGCCGATCCAGACGCGAATCCCCGTATTGCAACGGGCTTGGAAGCGATAGGCGCCGGGCTCGAAGGTCCAGTCGCCGGTCCATCGGGTGCTCCAGCTGCCCCAGAGGTTGGGGTCGGCCGCGCCAAGCCTTCCCGCGCCGTCGCCGTACTCGAAGTTGATTTTGGGCTCGACCCGGCTCAGCCGGTATCCCTGGAGGCCCGTCGACCCATAGATGTCGGCGCGCCAGGCGTTCGCCGGAACAGGGTCGGTGGGCGTCTTATCTAAGAAGCGAAGCTTGATGCGCGCGTCGCCCGTCGCGTGACGGAAGCGGACCATCACCCGGCGTTCCGCTTGGCGTTGCGAACGTCCAGGGACCACGGTGTTGTCGGCCGAGGTGGTGTAGGTGTCCACGCGCCAGGTTTGCTCGGTCGCGTTGTCCCACTGATTGAGGATCAAGCGCCCGTCGATGTACACCTGGACGCCGCCGTTGGAGACCACCTCCATCGTTTTCCAGCCTTCCACGAAGGCGATGTCTCTTTGCCAAACCGCGCTGAAGTGGTCCGGGTTGACGCCGTTGGCGGGCGAACCTGTCCAGGTGAAGTCGAGGTCGGCATCTTGGCGGGTCGCGGCGAACGTGTTGAACGCCTCGCCATTGTAATACCCTGCCGTCCATGCCGCCGTGCCTACCGTCGGAGCTCCGGTCCGAAGGTCGATCGGCCGAAGGTAAGAGGCGCTTGCCGTGTTGCCCGACCAGTAGGCCATGTTGAAGTCGGTGACCTCTTGGAACAGGAAGTACAGTTGACCATTGTAGCGGACTTTCAGGATGATCACGCCGTTGGACAACCCGAAATCGTGCACGATCGAGGTTCCGAAGGGGTTCTTGGGCAGGGTGATGGCTCCGGCGGCGTCAGCCGTGAGCGTGTACTCGGGGACGTTGTCGAAGATCTTGCCATACCAGCTTTGCCCTTCACTCGTGGCTTGAAAGACCTCGACTTGGGCGCCGGCCAGCGGCCGTCCGACTTGGTCCACGAATTGAATCCGGTTGCTGGAGGGCAAGTCCTGCAGGAAAACTCCAATGTCCGCGGGAGAGTTCATGTTGCCCCGCCCTCGCCGGTGGTGCTTCCAGTTCCATGCCATCGCCGAGTAGGCGTCGTAGATCTTGGGGCCGCCCATGATGTCGGCCCATTTGGAGTAGTAGACGGATTCGTCGAAATAGATGAAGGGCATGAGCTCGGTGCCGGCAACGCGCACGTTTCGATCGTCGGTGACAAGAATTCTCTTGTTGTCGGCTTTGGTTTCGTGCACATCGAAGCCGTAGATATCGATATGGAATCGGGCGTGGTTCATCTCGTGGATGCTTCCGTAGTCGAGATAGAACGCCCCGCTGAGTTTGACGTCGTACCAACCTCCGGGCTGGCAGTCGGCGGGCTTGTAGGGATAGCCCCACATCATGTCGACGGTTCTGTCGGTGGCGTCGGGGTTGTTGGTGGCCAACCCGCCATGGAGCGGAAGGGCGCCGTCGGGGACGACCACCACTTTGTCCAGCGCGACCCGGTCGCGGAATGTGCCCCAAGGTCCAAGGGGGGATACGGCAGCCATCATTTGATTCCATCGCTTGACCATCGTCTGGCCCCAGTCCTCGAAGCTGTTCGACCCGGTCCCAAGCCGATGCTGGTTCGCGTGGAAGTAGTCATAGAGGCTTTGCTCGACCCACAGGCCGACAAGCAAAGCATTGGTGCGAATTTCGACCCGGTTGTTGAGCTCGCTGGATTCGGCTATAGCGTTGTCGGGGTCGGTGATGAACTCGAGGTCGTTGTCGGCGGTGTTCCAGCTCCAGTTGTAGGGGACGGTGACTTTACCGCCCGCGGGTATGGTGACGCTGCCCGAACTTGAGACGTTGCCGTTGAACTTCCACTGGTACTTCACGGTGAGGCTTGAGGTGCCCCAGTTTTTGACGTGCGCCAAGTAGGTCATGGCCCAGCCGGAAGAGGGTAGGCCGGATGAGTAGGTCTTGTCCGCGGTGTTGAACGACAGTCGAGGGGTGCGCTCGATGTAAAGAACATCAATGTCTGTCGCGCCTACCTGGGCGAACGACGAGGCCGTGGCGATCATGAATAGCGCGGCTTGAAACAACGTTTTGAGGCGGGACTTCAAGGGAACCTCCTTTTGTATCGGCTGGCCATTATCTTATGCAACGTGCATTATCTACACTATAAAGAGTTATTCTTCGGGTGTCAACCCGAAACGATACCGGTTGTGCGGCCGGCAGGCGCGCTCGGGTACAAGTTAGCCTATGGACTTTATCCCCACCGAGCACCCGCACCGCCGCTTCAACGCCTTGACGGGCGAGTGGGTTTTGGTGTCCCCGCACCGCACGAAGCGGCCTTGGCAAGGCGCGCAAGAGGCGGAGGCTCGAGACGACCGACCCAGGTACGACCCCAAGTGCTACTTATGCCCGGGCAACGAGCGCGCGGGAGGTCAGCGCAACCCCGAATACACCGAGACTTTCGTGTTCACGAACGACTTTTCGGCTTTGCTGGCCGATTCGCCGGCATCGGAACCCGCAACGGAAGGGCTTTTCCGGGCCCAACCAGTGAAGGGCGAGTGCCGCGTCATTTGCTTTTCGCCGCGACACGACCTGACGCTGGCGGAGATGGACTTGGCGGACATCCGGAAAGTGGTGGACCTTTGGGCTTCGCAGACCGAAGAGCTGGGACGGCGCCACGCATGGGTGCAAGTGTTTGAAAACAAGGGCGCCGTCATGGGTTGTTCGAATCCCCACCCGCACGGCCAAATATGGGCCGGCAGCTTCGTCCCAGAGTTCGTGCAGCGTGAGGACGGCCAGCTGAAGGCCTACTTCAAGCGCAACGGCCGGGACCTTTTGGGCGACTACCTCGAGCAGGAGCTCGCCGCTGGGGAGAGGGTCGTCGTCGAGAGTGAGCATTGGGTAGCGGTCGTGCCGTATTGGGCCGTATGGCCCTACGAGTATCTGCTGATCCCGAAGCGGCAGGTCGCGCGCATCGATGCGCTTAGCGAGGTTGAGCGCGACGACCTTGCGAACGCCATGAAAAGAATGCTGGTGAAGTACGACAACCTGTTCCGCACAAGCTTCCCGTACTCGATGGGTTGGCACGGCGCGCCGTTCGACGGCCGTCCCGTTGGGCATTGGCGTTTGCACGCCCACTACTATCCGCCGCTCCTTCGAAGCGCGACGGTAAAGAAGTTCATGGTGGGCTACGAGATGCTCGCCGAACCGCAACGCGACATCACCGCCGAGCAAGCTGCCGAAACCTTGAGGGCATTGCCCGACAAGCACTACCGTCAAAGCTAGGGCAGCCGGATTCCGTTTCGGCTTGAGCGGTAAAATATGTCATGCTCAAATGGAAAGAGGGCGATCGCGTCAAGATTGTGGAACGGCCGGTAACCGAAGAAGACCGCAAGAAGAACCGCTACTTCGAGCATATGGCGGGCCTGTTCGGTACGGTGCAGAACGTGTACGGGCCTGACGAGATCGCGGTTAAGATCGATCTAGAGAGTCTTACCGACGTCTCCGCGGAGATTCATAGGAAATCCAACCAAAGAATGCGTGAGAAGTTCCTCAAGGACACGAGCGAAGAGCAAAAAAAGCAACTGACGCCGGAAGAACTGAACTTTAACGCCCACTACATGCTTCTTGTTCGAGCCGAGGACCTGGTCGGCGCCTAGTCTCAAACCTGATGCGCTTGTGTCGGCTGACGAGTGCGCGCCAAGGCTGTTCGTTTACCGGCCGCGATCCATCTTAAAGTTTTGAAAATAACCTCTTCTTAACAAAAAAGCTCCGGAGCGGTGAAAGGAGAGCAAAGCCGCTTCGGAGCAAGGGAAACGCTCTGTCGCTTCTCTGGCGGAAGCGATCAAATGGATGCGTCATCTATATAAACCAGTTTTTCATAATCGGCGATTCCCTAAAAGTTCCTAAATGAGGATATTTGCGCTGAGATTGGCAAAGATGGCCCGGAGGCATTGCGTCGCAGCCGGCATGAACGCGAAATCTTAACGTGGACAGCCCAGAGACTAGATGCCCGCTCCTAAAGATGCCAAGAAAACCTTCCGATGATAGAAGGATTGCGCGCCTGAGCACAATAAAAATTTGCTCGAACAGGAAACCGATCGGGGGGAAATCCAATGACTTGTCGCACCAAATTCACCTTGGCTAGTGCGATCGGCGTCGTTGCGACGGCGGCGGTTCTTTGCGCCGTCGGGCTGTTTGTGTCGTCTCGCTTTGGCAACGATGCCAGCAAAGAGGCGAAAAAGCTTCAAGAAAACGATTGGAAAAACGTTGCCGCTGGCTTTTTCACAACCGTAAAGGCGCAGAGCGAGACTATCGGCGCCCAGGTTACATACGCTTTGCGCCAAGCCTGGACTGCAGTCAAGGCGAACGGCGGCTTCCACCAGCCGAATGAGACCGTTTGCTTGGAAGGCGGTCAACCAGTTCGACAAGAAGGAAAAAACGGTATCCATACCCAAATTGCTTGTTGGCAACCAATGGTTCGGCCAATCCAAATCGTTTGATGTTAAGGTTCCTATCGTCGACCAAGTCACCGCCGATTCGGGTTGCGTGGCGACCATTTTCCAGCGAATGAACGCGGAAGGCGACATGCTCCGCGTGGCGACGACGGTCAAGGCCAAGACCGGCGAACGGGCAATCGGCACCTACATCCCCGCGGTAGGGCCGGACGGCAAGCCGAACGCCGTGGTCGATAGCGTTTTGTCAGGCAAGACGTACAAAGGTACTGCCTTTGTCGTGGACGCCTGGTACGCGGTCCAGTACGATCCGATTTTTGACGCCGACAAAAAGGTGATCGGCATGATGTTCACCGGTCAGAAGCAAGAAAGCTCCCCGGCGCTGCGCGAGGCGATTGAGAAAGCCAAGATCGGCGAGCGGGGAAAGGTGATCACCTTTGGAACGTCCGGAGACAAAAAGGGAAAGGTTTTTATTTCAACCGGTGCCGCTCTTGACGGCAAGATCATCACCGAGGGCGACGACGGTTACGCGAAGGCCTACAAGCAGGTTGTCGAGGAGGCGCCGAAACTGGAGGCTGGCGAGGTGCGCCTGATGGAGTTCACGGCCCAGGACGGGGATGCGACCGCAAAAAAGAGTGTGGCTTTCACCTATTTCAAGCCGTGGGACTGGGTAATCGCCGGTGAGGCTGACCATCGGGACTTCGCCGCAACCGCGCTGGCCCTGCAAAAAGGCAAGCGGAACATGGCGCTTTGGTTCACATTGACCGGCCTTGCGTTGGCCGTCCTGGCGGCGATCGCCATGATCGGCATCGTTAACCGCGCGCTCAAGCCGATGGAAAGGCTTATGGCGGTTTCAAAATCGATCGCCCGTGGCGAGGTCACCGATGACCTCGACACCTCCCGAGACGACGAAATCGGCCAACTGGCCCGCGCCTTCCAAGGCGTCGTCGAGTACCAGCGCGACATGGCCGCCGCAATGGAAGAGATTGGGCAGGGTGACTTGACCGTCCAGGTGACACCGAAGAGCGAAAGGGACGCCGCCGGGAACGCCTTCAAGAAGATGGTGGAATCGGTCCGCTTGATGGTCGGCGCTCTAAGCTCCAATGTGGACCACGTACAAAGAACGAGCCACCTTCTGGCCGGCAAGTCGCAAGAGGCGGCGGAGTCCTTGCAATCGATTGAGAACGCGATCGAGACGGTGGCCCAGGCGGCCGAGCAAGCGGCGGCGGCTTCCAGCGAGGTTGCCCGAGGAAGCGAGCAACTGGCCCGCAACGCGACCGATGCGGCGAATTCCATGCAGAACCTGGGCGAAGCCATCGGCGTGGTTCAAGATTCGAATGAAGAGCAGGCCAAAACGGCGACCCAGGCGATCGAAGCTTCGAACCTGGTCGTTGACTCCGTGGCCAAGACCATCGCCAGCATGAGCCAGATCCAGAGCCAAGTCGCCTCGTCTTCCGAGCAAATTCAGGCGCTTGGCGAGAAGGGCAAGCAAATCGGCCAGATCGTGTCGACGATCGAGGACATCGCTGAGCAGACGAACCTGTTGGCTCTAAACGCGGCCATCGAGGCGGCTAGGGCGGGCGAGCAGGGCCGTGGATTCGCCGTCGTCGCCGACGAGGTGCGGAAGCTGGCCGAAAACTCCTCGAACGCCACCAAGGAGATCGCGGCTCTGATTCGAAACGTGCAGGAAAGCGTCGATGCCGCCGTTCAGTCGATGAAAACCATGGAGGAGGAGGTCGGCATCGGAGCGAAGGCCGGCGAAGAGGCCCGACTGTCGCTCGAGCAGATCTCAAGCGCAATCAAGGCCGTGATCCAAGCAACCGGTAAGGCGCGAGCATCCAGCGTGCGGATGACCGAGCTCGCTTCCGGCGTGTCGGAGACCATCAGCAATGTGGCAGCCGTCAGTGAGGAGGCTTCGGCTTCCGCGGAAGAGATGTCGGCGTCTTCGACGGAGGTCTCGCAAGAGGTCGCAAAAGCCCGCAAGAACCTCGCCGAACAAGTCGAAACCAACAATCTGGTATTGGCCAGCGCCATGGACATGAAGAGGCTTGCCGACCAGGTCAAGGAGCTGGTAGCCCAGTTCGACAAGTTCAAGTGGGACAACGGAAGCCAAAGCGGGTCGATTCACGAGGAGGCCTACCGCCGATTTGTGAAAAACGAGGCTGCTTGAATGCCTTGAGACGGGGCCGCCCGATCCAGTCGGGCGGCTCAGGCTTTGTGTGGAAACAGGCTTTTTCTCTTTGCGGGGAGGAAAGAGCCTGCCGTGTGTCAAACGAGGCGTCAAAAGGGCGTCTTGTTCAGCATGTCTTCAAGCAACAGGTTCCACCCGATGAACCCTCCTTCGGTTCCGTCGGGCGAGGTGTCCGAGGACGGCGCGAGCGGCACGCCGGTCTCGGCGCAGTAGTTCTCGTGCATGGTGCCGCAAGACTCAAGGTCGGCTAACACGATCGGTGCAAGGCGCTCGGCCAACTGTTGGGCCTCCTTGTGGAAGCCATACCGCCTGAGTCCAGAGTAGGCGATGAAGTTCGCAACCACCCAAACCGGGCCTTGCCAATTCGAATGCGGCCAAATGATTTTCTGGTTGTTGTAGCTGGGGTCTTGCGATGAAAGCGAGCGCAAGCCGAAGGGACTGAGCAAGTGGTCTTCGTTGAGAAGGTACCCTTTCACGACGGCTTGGACGCGTTCCGGTTAGGAGGCCTCAGCCCAAAGCAACGCGGCCATCGTCCAGGTGACTCGGGGAAGCGGGGCGCCGGACTGTCGGTTCACATTCCGTTAGGCGCCGTCGCTCTCGTGCCATAGGTGCTTTTCGATGGCCGCGCAAAGGGCCCTGCGCCTTGAGTTCGAAAACGGCGCCATCGTAGCCCAATCGGGTGGCGATTCGGGCGAGGGCGCGGTACTCGCGGACCATGTAGGCGTTCACATCCACCGCCAAGATCTGGCTCCGAAGTGCCGGGTCATTGGTGATAGCCGGATTGTTGTCGGCTCCCGACTGCATGGCGTCGTCCCAGAAAAACAGCCCATAACGGTCGTCATAGTTGGTGTTTCCCGACGTATAACGATCGCTACAAGCCAGCTCTAGTAGGGCTCAAGCCAGTCTCCCGAGCCCAAGCACTCCTCCGCGCCTTGGGCCAAGAAGGGCTTCATGGGGAAGGCGCGGTGGCCTTGAACTGGACCGTCGACTGTTAGGCAGCCGGGAACGAACCCGTCGAACGACGCGGCTTCCAGGAAGTTCAGCGCCCATCCTTGAAGGTACTGGGGTTGCCCTTTATACGCGAAGTGCAAGCCGATGAAATAACCGTCCCAGTCCCACTGCTCTTGGTAAAAACCCCCTGGCACCAGGTACGGGTGCTTAAGCCAGCCGCTGGGCTCGCGGACAGTGAAAGGACGAAGCCGCTCGAAGTGTTGGCTAAGGTTCATGGTTCAGCGCAATTGGATTTCGGTTCGCAAGTCGGGCAAGAGGAAGGCATCATCGGTTTCCCCGCCGTCGTCTATCAGGTTTTCGCCGACGGAGTAGACGTCGTAATCGGAACCCTCAGCGCGATAAATGAACGGTTTGCCGGTGAACGGGTCGGTGGAGACGGCCTTGCTGAAGCCCTCAAGGTTGGGTGGCGCGGCCTCCCCCCGTCTCAGCCGTTGCTGAAGGGTGGCTTGAATGATGAGAAGCCTGGTGCGGGCCAATGAAGTGTCGTTCATCTTGATCAGCGGGCGCAAAGTACGAAAGAAAGCGTGGCTGAAGCGCCACCAGGGCCCGCTGTCGCGTTTCTCGGGTCCTTGCCGAAAAGCCACGAACAGGGAGGCCTGTTTGCGGCAATAGGCAACCTCAGCCTTCGCGTCGTCCGCCAGCCCTTGGAAGTAGGCAGGCCGTTTTTCGCGGTCGGCTTTCCGCATGTCGTCCAGGTACTTCACGGTTGGTTTGATCCAAACCCCCAGGTTGTCTTGAAGCACCTTGGTGTTGTTCAGTCGGTAGCAATCCTGGACGAACTGCACGGCGGCCATCATGTTCCGCTCCTCGTTGGCGATCGTCGTTTCCAGCGGCGGCTTGCTTTTCAGGGCATAGGTTAGGCCGTCGGCCAGTTTGGCCAAGTGGGCGTTTTGAAGCCGGCCGAAATAAGGGGCGATCGCCTTTCGGGCGTCGTCGGCGATCGCCAGGCCAAGCGAGGCGTCCGTGGCTCCGCCGCCGCATAGGTCGAATCCAAACTTTGTCGCCACGATGAGGTAGAAAACGGCCTTATCGTAGTCGCCGGCTTCGCAGTTGTCTTCGATGCGCCAGACGAGGCCGCGGCCCAGAAGCCGCCAGCCCCTTTGATAGGGAGGCGGCTCAAAAGGCGGCGAAGGCGCGAAAAGGAACTGGCACGGCCTCTTGGCCCCAGCGGCGGCATCGTCCAAGGCTTTTGAGATCGCTTTGAGAACCACTCGGCGCGGGTCGGGAGTAAACGAGGTCTTCACCAGGTACTTGGGCTTGACCGACTCGGCCGCCTTGGCGGCGCGCACATAATGGACGAAGCCGTTTTGGGGCAAAGGCCGCGCGGCCGGCGACGACTGCTGGACCGACCAAACGGGGAACGGTGGCGGATCTTTCGAGCCGCATCCTGTGAGCAGAACTGCCCAAAGGAGGCACGCAAAGAGGCTTCTGCCTTCCCTGGCTTTGTCCATGGTGTTCATGGTACCGCAGTTTGTGTGCTAACCTAATTTATCCCAAGAAGGAGGGTGTGACTTTTGAGAGGGGTTATTCTGGCCGCTGGAAAGGGCTCCCGCTTGTATCCGGTGACGTACAACATTCCCAAGCCTTTGCTGCCGATCGCCAACCGGGTGACGCTCGAGTATGCCTTTGAGCGCCTGAAAGAGATCGGAGTGACCGAGATCTGCATTGTGGTCGGCGAGTTCGAGCAACAGATTCGCCAAGCCCTTGGCAACGGAAACCAGTTCGGGGTGCAGCTCAGCTACGTGCGCCAGCACAATCCCCACGGTTTGGCGCATGCCGTGGGCTTCGCAAAGTCGTTTGTCGGCGATGAGCCGTTCGTGCTGTACCTTGGCGACGGCATTTACACCGCCAGCCTCGCCCCGTACGTCCAGCGATTCGTCGAAAGCGGTTGCGCCAACCTCAACATCGTCAAGCCGGTTCCCGATCCGCAACGCTACGGAGTGGCAAACGTCGACGGCGAGAGGATCGTCAAGCTGGTTGAAAAGCCAAAGGAGCCCGAGTCGAACCTGGCGATGGCCGGAATCTACTTTTTCGGCCCGCAACTATGGAGCGTTTTGCCGGACCTGCAACTTAGCGCCCGAGGCGAGTACGAGATCACAGACGCCATCCAGCTGATGGTCGACCGTGGCGAAACGGTGCTTGCCGGGGTTTACGACCACCCGTGGTTCGACACGGGCACTCTGGATTCGTTCCTTGAGACAAACCGCCACCTGATCGGCGACTTGTCCATCATCGCGCCGGGCGTCGAGGTGGTCGGCAAGGTGGGCTGCGGTGTCGTCGTTGGGCAGGGCGCGACGGTCAAGTGCCGGAGCATCGAGGACTCGGTGATCCTTCCGGGGGCATCAGTCGACGTCGAGGGGGATATTCGCCACTGCCTACTAGGCGGGCGTATTCACGACGAATTCTCGCTGGAAAACCTGATTCTTTACGAAAAGTGAACAACAAGAGCCCCTTGCCATCGGCTGAAGCAAGGGGCCTTTCCGCTGACCCGCCAATTATTTCCGTCTGCGCCTCAGCAGAAGCACGCTTGCGCCAAGGAGCAACCCCGCCATGGTCGTCGGTTCCGGTACCGCGTAGCCGACGCCGGTCTCGCCAGAAAAGGCGACCCGATACTCATTTTTAGAAGGGTCTTTCAACGGATCGTAAAGTGCCGGCAGACCGTTGAAGCCCACGAAGTCGGCTTGGCCGCGCATCACGCCAGTCTGGCCGACGATCTGGTAGCGCTCGGCGATTTGGCCGCCCAGGATCTTGCCGACGCCCTCGATAACGTATGACTTGTGACCGGATTTGCCGTAGAGGGAGACCTTCTCGAGGTCGAGCGACCAGAGGAGCACGGGATTGCCCATAACGCCTACGGTTCCCCAAATTTCGAGGTCCGCGCCGGCAACTCCGGCTTCCTGAATGTCCGCACCCGTCCCGATCAGGCTGACGTCGATCTGGTCGCCGTTGGGGTTCGTGTACGGGGCGTCCTGGCCGGTGAACTTGACGTTGAGCACGAAGTCTCCGCCGAACTTCTGTCCGTTGAAGATCGGGTCGGGGTCCCCGTTGGGCCAATTCGTCCAAAGACCCGTCACTTCGGCATCGCCGGACCCTCTCGTGTAGGTCAGCGTGTCGGCCAAAAGCGCATTCATCAGCCACTCGGGTTGGGCGGTCGCGTCGGTGGGGCGGACGCGGTTGTATGCTCCGAAATTGAAATCGTAGCCGGTGATCGTCGGGAACAGGGGCGCCGAAGAGGCCGACCCCGCGGTTGCCAATGCCAGAAAAACGATTGCCCTTTTCACTATCTTCACTCCTTCTTCTCAAGCCAGGGTCCATATGACCCACTACACCTTGCCTTCATTATAACCCACATTTTGGAAAGGGCCAAACCAAATCGGGATTGTTTTGAAATTCGAATCCCGGCTGCAGCCAAGTCCGCGCGGTTGACCGAGGCATTTTCGGCCGCTCCGGGCGATCCGCGGCGAAAAGCTTGCCGTTTGCAAGGCGAGACTGGTCAAAATAGGGTGATGCGCAAGCTATCCTCCTATCTGAGCGGCTTCCAGCAACTTGGCCTGATTGTTGTGATCGTTGCGCTGATGCTGATGGTGGGGGCCTTTGCTGGAACGCACACCAGCGGTCAGACGGGGGCTGTCACTCACAATTTTTACAATGCCGGCACTCTGTCTCAAATCCCGTTGTTTGCGAGCGCGTTCGCCATCATGGCCGTGGGCGTCACGATGGTAATCATCACCGGGGGCATCGACCTCTCGGTCGGCTCGACCTACGCCATGTCCGGCGTGCTGACCGCCATGCTCTTGCAGAAGACCGATATGAACGGGCCGGCCGCGTTGCTCGTCGGGTTTTCGGTTTGCATAGGCATAGGCACGCTGTGCGGTTTGATCAACGGGCTGTTGATCACGTTGCTCGGCGTGCATCCGTTCATCATCACCCTGGGGACGATGTGGGTGTTCCGCGGAATCGCCTTTGTGGCCACAAAAGCGCAAACCTACAACTTCCCCTCGTACACGGTCGAAACGGTCAAGAACCACCTGGGTCTGGGCGACGAGATCTATCCGGTGCCGGTGATCACTATGGTCGTAATCGCCGTATTGGGATGGCTTTTCCTGACGCGGACGGTGATGGGCCGCCGCGTTTTCGCCGTTGGCGGCAACATCGAGGCCAGCCGCTATTCCGGCGTGCCCATACATAAGACGCTGGTCACCGTCTACACCATCTCGGGTTTGACTGCCGGCATTGCGGCCTTCACCATGGGCAACTACTTTGGAGCGTCCCAGAGCAACGACGGTTACGGTTACGAACTTTACGTCATTGCGGCGGCCGTCGTCGGCGGGGCAAGCCTCGCGGGTGGGAAGGGCAGCGCGGTCAGCGCGATGCTCGGCGCCGTGCTGATCCGCATGCTCCAGCAATCGATTTCGACGCTCCGCCTCGACCAGCAGTACGAGTACATCATCATCGGTTGTGCCATCGTCGTCGCCGTCTTGCTGGACCGCATGAGCGCTCGCATCAGCGCACGGCGGCTGGCCCAGATGCGCGAATGACACCGCGAAACAAACCTAGGAGAAGCCACGAATGAAAATCAACCAAGCAGCGAAGCTAACCGCGACGATCATTGCCTTGAGTATCTTGCCGGGTTGCAAAGGCCCCGACCAGAAGCCTGAGGGCAACACGCTTGAATCGAGCGCCGGCACGGCAACCGGCAAAGAGGGCATCGTTTGGAAGAAAGACTCCCTGAAGATCGTCATGATCGCCAAGAGCGACAATAACCCTGTGTTTCCAACGGCCCACAAGGGCGCCGAGGACGCGGCCAAGGAGCTTTCGGAGAAGACAGGCATCAAAATCGAAATCGACTGGCGGACGCCGCCCACCGAATCGCCCGAGGAACAGGCCAAGCGGCTCCAGCAGGCTGTCTCCGAGGGGGCCGATGCCGCGCTCATGTCGCTTTCCGGAGCCGAAAAGGTAACCCCGGCCATCGACGCCGCCGTTGACAAGGGCTGCCCAGTCATGACGTTCGACAGCGACGCGCCCAATTCCAAGAGGTTCGCTTTTTACGGCGCGGACGACCCGGAGGTCGGGGCGTCCGTCTTGAAAGAAGTGGTCCAGCTGACCGAAGGCAAGGCGAACGTGGCAATCTTGGCCGGTTCGCAGGGAGCGCCGAACTTGCAGAAGAGGGTTCAAGGCGTTCTGGACGAGGCCAAAAAGCATCCGGGCATTAAAATAGTCGGCACGTTCTATCACATCGAAACGCCTCAGGACGCCACCGCCGAAGTTCAAAAGGCGATGAAGGCCTATCCTGAAATCAACGCCTGGGCGATGGTCGGCGGGTGGCCTCTGTTCGCCAAGAGCCTTTTGGACCTCGACCCGAAAAAGGTCAAGATTGTTGCGGTGGACTGCCTGCCGGCCCAACTCGACTACATCGACAAAGGCGTCGCGCCGGTGCTTTTGGCGCAGCCCACCTACAAGTGGGGCTATGTCAGCGTGCAAACCATCGTCGACAAGCTGGTCTATGGCAAGGACGTTCCCGTCATCAACAAGATGCCCCTTGAGCGTGTCACCAAAGAAAACCTCAACGAATGGGCCAAGACGCTGAAAGAGTGGGGCTTTGAGGGCATCGATCCCAAGTACTTGAAATAATACGGCAGGCACGGCTCACCGGGCCAGGTGAGCCGTGCCTCTTCAAGCGCAAGCCACTCCTCATGCAACAGCCAAATCGAGCTAACGTGATCGAAACGCTGGACCTGACGAAGGTCTTCCCGGGCGTCGTCGCCTTGAACAAAGTCAGCATTCAGGTTGAGACTGGAACCTGCCATGCTCTTGTTGGCGAAAACGGCGCGGGGAAGAGCACGCTGGGCAAAATCATAGGAGGTCTTTATCGGCCCGACCAAGGCCATTTGCTCGTCGACGGCAAACCCGTTTCGTTTGCCGGGCCCCTGCAGGCCACACGGGCTGGGATATCGCTTGTTCACCAAGAGCTGTTGTTCTGCGAGAACTTGTCGGTCGCCGAGAACCTGTGCCTGGACGAGCCACCGGCGTTTGGTCCGCTCGTCGACCCAAAAGAGATGATCCGCCGAAGCGGGCGTTGGCTGAAGGCGATGCAGGTGGACGTCGATCCGAACACCTTGGTCGGAGCCTTGACGGTCAGCATGCAGCAACAGGTGCAAATCGCCGGTGCGGTCGGCAAAGGTGCGCGGGTGCTGATTTTCGACGAGCCGACTTCCTCGCTCACTCAGCGCGAGGTCGATCTTCTGTTCGAGCAGATTCGGAGGCTCAAGAAGGAGGGCGTTACTTGCCTTTACGTGTCGCACCGGCTCGAGGAGATCTTTGCCATTTGCGATCGGGTTACGGTTCTGCGAGACGGCTGCCACGTCGGCACCGAGCCAATCGAGAACCTCGACCGCAATTCCATCGTGCGCATGATGATCGGACGCGACATCTTGAGGCCCGCGCCTCGTCAAAACAAACCGGCGGGCGAGCCCTTGCTGCAGGTTGAGGGCCTCTCAAGCCCAGGCAAGTTCCACGATGTTTCGTTTGAGGTCCGCGCAGGCGAGATCCTGGGTTTGGCGGGGTTGGTTGGAGCGGGCCGAACCGAGATCGCCCAGGCTATCTTCGGGTTGGATCGAGACGCGACTGGAACCGTCCGCGTGAAGGGCCGCGCCGTCAGGCCCAAATCACCGAGCCAGATGATGGCGCACGGCGTCGGTCTGGTGCCGGAGGACCGAAAACGGCACGGCCTTGTTCTAATGATGAACTCTCGGGAGAATATCTCTTTGGCGATCCTCGACCAGATTCAAACGCTCGGGTTCACCAAAGCCAAGCAAGAGCGCGAAATCGCCGCGTTGTACTTTGAGGCGATGCGCGTTAAGGCGCCGAGCCTCGATACGCCCGTGGCCGGTTTGTCGGGCGGCAACCAGCAAAAGCTGGTCATCGCCAAGTGGCTTGCGGCCAAGTGCGACGTGCTCATTCTGGACGAACCCACGCGGGGAGTGGACGTGGGGGCCAAGTCGGAGATTTACGCTCTAATCCGCGAGCTGGCCGATCAGGGCAAGGCGGTGATCGTCATCTCCAGCGAGCTGCCCGAGCTGCTCTCCCACACCGACCGCATCCTGGCATTGTACAACGGAAGAATAACGGGCGAACGGAAGTCGATCGACGCCACGGAGGAGTCCCTCTTGAGGCTGATGACCGGGTCTGTGGACAAAACCGAAGAACAAAGGAACCAGTTATGAGCATGATAGCCATTTTCGCGCTTGCCTCGTCAGTGATGCAGACGGCCGCTTCCGACACAAAAAACGTGCAGATAGCCGATCTTGACCTCACTCTGATGCTTCAAGACTGGGAACGTCCCCAAAAGAACCTTAGCGTCGACAAAAATCCGCTGAGCGTCGGCGGGAAAACCTACGCCAAGGGCGTGGGCACCCATGCGAACAGCTACATGTGCATCCGGCTCGACGGCAAGGCCCTGAGGTTCACCGCGCTGGTCGAGGTCGACGACGAGCAGAAGGGCAAGGGAACCGTCGAATTTATCGTCAAAAAGGACGGCAAGACGGTGTGGAAATCCGGCGTGATGCGCGCCGGCGAGCCTGCCAAGAATGTGGACGTCGATCTGCGCGGCGCGGGACGCCTCGGCCTCATGGTGACGGACGGCGGAGACGGCATCGATTCGGACCATGCCGATTGGGTTGAGGCCGCCATCGAGATGAAGAAGGACGCGCCGGCGCCCGTTCTTAACAAGATCGGCGACGAAAAGCCGATGAAGATCGCAAGCGGCATTCCCCAGAAAACCCAGATCAACGGGCCGCGCGTGATCGGCACCACACCGGGAAACCCCTTCATGTGGAGGATCCCCGCATCCGGCAAACGCCCTTTCCAGTACAAGGCTTCGGGCCTGCCTGCGGGGCTAAGCTTGGATCCGTCCACGGGCATCATCAGCGGGTCCGTCCAAACCGCAGGCGAGACGGTCGTCAAGATCGAGGTGAAGGGGCCGAAGGGCAAAGACAGCCGTGAGGTGAGGATTGTCGCGGGCGAACACAAGCTCGCAATGACCCCGCCGATGGGCTGGAACTCTTGGAACTGCTGGGCGAGCTCTATCACCGCGGACAAGGTGCGAGATGCGGCCAAGGCGATGGCAACCAGCGGGCTCGCGGACTTCGGGTACCAGTACGTCAACATCGACGACTGCTGGGAGGCGGGCCGCGATGCCAACGGCGAAATCCAGACGAACGAAAAGTTCGGGGACATGGAGAAGCTTGCCGGCGACGTGCACGCCTTGGGGCTGAAGCTCGGCATTTATTCCTCGCCGGGGCCTTACACCTGCGCCGGATATACGGGCAGCTACAAGCATGAGCATCAAGACGCTGCGACTTACGCCAAGTGGGGCATCGATTACCTGAAGTACGACTGGTGTTCGTATGGTAGCGTGGCGAAGGAGGGCCTCTCTGAACTTCAAAAGCCCTACAAATTGATGCGCGAGGCCCTCGACGCTTGTGGACGCGACATCGTTTACAGCCTTTGCCAATATGGAATGGGCGATGTCCACAAGTGGGGCGGCCGGGTTGGCGGCGATCTCTGGAGAACCACGGGTGACATTACGGACAGCTGGTCAAGCATGGCTTCGATCGGCTTTTCCCACTCCGAGAAGTCGCCTTTCGCCGGGCCGAGCGGCTGGAACGACCCGGACATGCTGGTTGTTGGCTGGGTGGGGTGGAGTTCCAATTTGCATGCCACCCGTCTTACCCCGAACGAGCAGATCGCCCACATCACTCTTTGGTCGATGCTGGCGGCACCGCTGATCATCGGTTGCGATATGACGCGCTTGGACCAGTTCACCAAGGACCTGCTGATGAACCACGACGTGATTGAGGTCGATCAGGACCCGCTGGGCAAGGCCGCAACGGTCAAGTTGAAGAACAAGGGGCTTGAAGTTTGGACGCGACCTCTTTTTGACGGCTCGTACGCGGTTGCTTTGTTCAACCGTGGCATGGTGAAGCAACGGGTGAAAGTGAAGTGGCCGGAAATCGGTTTGGCCGGACCAATGAGGGTTCGCGACCTGTGGCTGCGCAAGGACGCAGGCATCATGAAAGAGGGCCTATCGCGCGAGGTGCCTGCGCACGGTGCGATGCTGTTCAAGGCGGTCCCGATTCGGTAAGACACCTTTTCATGAAGGAATCGAGCCTGGGCTCTGGCTTTGTTGGCCGGCGCCGGGCATGCCTCTAAAAGAATGGTCGGGATGAGAGGATTTGAACCTCCGACCTCTGCGTCCCGAACGCAGCGCTCTACCAAGCTGAGCCACATCCCGATCTGATGGATGCCGATATTTGGTTGTGCCGCCGGGTTGGCCTGATCGCTTCGAATGGAAACTGGCGGCGGAACTCCATTGTAGCACAAAAGCTTGTTCAATAGGATGCCGACACGCACCCAAGGTAACCTTGTCATCATGTTCCATCTGACTGGACAAAGGCTGACCATGGAGCAGGTCGAGGCTGTGGCCGTCGACGGCGTCAAGGTCGTTTTATCGCCGGACGCGGTCGCCAAAATGCAGGCCTCGCGGGACGTGATCGAGAAAATCGTCTCGAGGGGTCAAGTGGTGTACGGCGTAAGCACGGGGTTCGGCAAACTGGCGAACGTCTCGATCCCGCGAAACGAGCTCAATAAGCTTCAGCTGAACCTGGTGCGAAGCCATGCCTGCGGCCTGGGCGAGCCTCTGCCCCCAGCCGAGGTGCGGGCGATGATGCTTCTAAGGGCGAACGTTCTGGCCGTCGGCCTTAGCGGAGCGCGGCCAATCGTCGCCCAAACGATTTTGGACCTGCTGAACGCGGGAGTCTATCCGGTGATCCCGTCGCGCGGTTCTGTTGGCGCAAGCGGCGACCTGGCGCCTTTGGCGCATCTCGCTCTTGTCGTTGTCGGAGAGGGCGAGGCCTTCTATCAAGGGCGGCGAGTGGACGGCACCGAGGCCCTACGAAGGGCCAAAATCAGAACGCTGACTTTGGAGGCCAAAGAGGGCTTGGCGCTGCTGAACGGCACGCAGGCGATGGCTGCCGTCGGCGGGTTGGCCCTCTTGCGCGCTCGAAGGCTGGTGGAGACCGCCGACGTGGCCGGGGCCATGACCCTGGAGGCGCTTTTGGGCACGCCAACCGCTTTCGATGACCGCATTCACCAGGCCAGGCCGCACAAGGGGCAGATCGCGTCGGCCACGCACCTTCGAAAGCTGCTCAAGGACAGTGAGATCCGCGAGTCGCACAAGGGCAACGATCCGCGGGTGCAAGACGCCTACAGCTTGCGGTGCATGCCCCAGGTGCACGGCGCGGTGCGCGACGTCCTGGAGCACGTGAAGCGGATTGTCGAGGTGGAAACCGGGAGCGCGACGGACAACCCACTGGTGTTTCCCGCGGAGGAGGAGACGCTTTCCGGAGGCAACTTTCACGGCGCGCCGCTGGCGATGGGCTTTGATTATGCGGCGATCGCCATTGCCGATTTGATGAGCATCAGCGAGCGTCGGATCGACCGCCTCGTCAACCCCGACGCCAACGAGCACCTCCCTCCGTTTCTTACCAGCCATCCGGGCGCGGCTTCGGGCTTCATGATCCCGCACGTCGTGGCCGCCGCGTTGCTCAACGAGGCCAAGGTGCTGGCTCACCCGGCCAGCGTCGACAGCGTGCCCACGAGTGGCGGGCAGGAGGACCACGTCTCGATGGGAATGACCGCGGCCCTGAAGTTCCGCGATATCGTGGCCCTGGCCGAAAAGGTGGTCGCCATCGAGATGCTGGCGGCGGCTGAGGGCTTGGAGTATCGTTCGCCCCTGCGGCCCGGCAAGGGTGTCGAAAGGGCGTGGCGCTTGGTGCGCCGGCATGCGGATCGACTGAGCGAAGACCGGTCCCTGACCAAAGACATCGAGGCGATCGCCTGCGCAATCGCCCAAGGCCGCTTCTGTTTGTAGGTTGTACAGCGGCCGAGTCGCAACCATCGGCCATGCCGTTCCAGCTTGCACAGGTATAACCATGCTATGGCGAACATCATTCTCGGGGTGACCGGAAGCATTGCGGCGTACCGCGCGGCGGACATCGCCCGAGAATTGATGCGCAAGGGCTGCACCGTGCGAGTGTGCCTGACGCCCAATGGGCAGAAGTTCGTCACTCGGGTGCTCTTCGAATCCCTTACCGGCCAGCCGTGCTTGACTTGGGCTTTCGACGAGGCCGAGGTCGGCCGCATGGCCCATATCGATTGGGCCAGGACCGCCGACGCCCTGCTCATCGCCCCGGCAACGGCGAACATCATCAACAAGGTGGCCCAAGGCGTCGCGGACGACATGCTGAGCACACTCGCAGTTTCCTACACCGGGCCGATGCTGATTGCCCCGGCCATGAACCCGGCGATGTACGCCAACCCAACGGTCCAGGCGTCCCTCCGCACGCTCGAGGAAAGGTGCGTGACCTTCATCGAACCCGCAGAGGGCGAGGTGGCTTGCGGCGAGCACGGCCAGGGCAAGCTGGCCGCCGTATCGGAAATCGTCGAGGCGACAATTGAGGTGGTTGCCAGGAGCCGCAAGTTGCGCGGAAAGAAGGTGCTGATCACCAGCGGCCCCACGCGCGAGAGGATCGACAGCGTGAGGTATTTGAGCAACCGTTCGAGCGGCAAAATGGGCGCGGCGCTGGCCAAGGCGGCCCTGCTGATGGGTGCGGAGGCGACCGTTGTTTCCGGGCCGGTGTCGGCGGCGTATCCTTTCGGGGCTTCGGTCGTCCGGGTCGAGTCGGCTCAGGAGATGCTTCAGGCCGCGCTAGTCTTGGCGAAAGACGCCGACGTGATCGTCGGGGCGGCGGCCGTCGCCGACTACCGCGTTGCCAACCCCGCCTCGGGCAAGGTCAGAAGGTCGGAGGAACCGTTACGGCTCGAGCTGGTGCCGAACCCGGACGTGATCGCCGAGCTGGCCAAGGCGGCTCCGCATGCGACAGTAGTGGGTTTCGCTGCAGAGCCCGACCCGGACCTCGAGACGGCTCGGGCCAAGCTATCGCGCAAGGGTCTTGCCGCCATCGCCGCCAACGACATATCCCGAAACGATATCGGCTTCGAGTCCGATTGGAACGAGTTAGTTCTGGTGCGCGCGGTGGGCGAGCCGCTCAAGTCAGGAAAGAGAAGCAAGTTGGGTTGCGCTCTCTGGCTGTTCGACCAGGTCATTTCGCCATGGCCGGCTTCCTAAGGGCCAGCACGAGGGCGACAACGCACGAGCCGGCCAGCACCCACGGCACAAAGGGCCTCGCACGGGCCGGTTCCGGTCCCGAAGGAACGATTAAGCGGACCGGCAGCTCCGCTGTCTTGCCCAAAGGGGCCTCGGCCACGATGTTGCCCCGGGGGTCGATCGCCAGGCTGTAGCCTAGCGAACCGGCGCGCAGGGTTGGCAGTCCCGTCTCCACGGCACGGAACACCGCCGCCGCCTTGAGCTGGCTGGGCGCCGTCGTGCCCACGTACCAGTCGTCAAGCGTCAGGATCGCCAGAACCTGCGCGCCGTTGGCGACTTGGGCTTCGGAAATCTCGTGGAACAGGCCCTCGAAACAAAGGATCGGACCTACGCGAACGCCGCTGAGTTCGAAGGCGGTCGTCTTGTCGGCGGGCGTCAGGTCCCCAGTGGGCAAGTTGTACCTCTCAAGGAATGGAAGCCAGTTGCGCCCCGGCACAAACTCGCCGAAAATGACCAGTCGGCGCTTGTCGGCGGTCTTCCACCGACCGTCGTATCCATAGGCGGTTTGGTAGGTATGCCCGTCGACCCGTTGCCCGCCGAAGAGAATGGGCACGCCGGGCACGACCGTGAACGGTGTCGGGGGCGGAACCCGGTCGCTGGGCGGCACCAGGCCCTCGGGCAAGAGGGTGAAAGTGAAAGGCTTCAGGATTGCCAAAGCGAGGATGCGGTCGACCTTTTGGCGAACCAGCTCATGTTGCCGATCGGGCGGGGTAAAGGCCATGTCGACGCCAGGTTGGCCGATCAGAAAGTCCTTGGCTTCGCCTCTGGGTTGTTCCTGGTAGCGCAGAAAAGAGGCCAAAACAACGATTATAGCGATTGCTACAAGGGGCCTCAATGTTTGGTGCCGCTCGCCGGCAAGGAACATCGCCAAAATGACGTTGACGAAGGCGACCCAGGCGGATACCAGGTAGATGGTGCCGAAGAAAGCCGTTTGGATGAAATAAGGGTACGCCCACAACGGGGTGGCGGCCAGTCCCCAGGGAAAGGCCAGCACGGGAATGTAGCTCCGCACGATCTCGATGCCCGCCCAGACCAAGGCGATGAGCCAGGGAAGCCTCCATCGCCAGCAAGCGTTGATCAGCCATGCGGCTAGAGCGAAGTACCAAGCCCCGACCACCGCGGCCAAAACCACCGGGAAGATGCTGAGATACAGGCCGCCGGTCCATCGGTGGATAAGCGTTTGAAGCCATGCCATCTGCGCGAGCATGAAAAGGAAACCGAACAGGTAACCGGACTTGACGGCCTGTTTCGGAGTGCATTTTGATAGGCTGGAGAACCAAGGAGCCAGTGCTCCAAGGGCAAGCAAGCCAAGGGGCAACGGAGGAAACGCCGCCAAGAGCAACACGACGCTAAGGATAACCGGCCACGCCTTAACGATGCGTGCCATCGAGATCTCCGCTGAGCGCCGGCTCCACAGATAAGTGCGAGGTGTCGTTGTAACGTTTGATATAGAGCGTTCCGTCTGGCCTGCTGTGCAGCTCGGTGACGCCGGTGTTGGCAAAGCGAAACGCCCGAGACACCTCGATCGATCCGCCGATCAAAGCCGCCAGAATGAGCGCTGACGAGCCGCCGTGGCTGACAACCGCGATTGAGCCGTTCTCTTGGCGCATCTCGCGAACCGCCGGCAAAACCCGGTTCCAAACGTCGAGCATCGACTCTCCGCCGGGTGGGCGCACCTCGAAGAGGCTCAAGGCGCGTTCGTTCTGCAGTTGGCGCATCTGCTCCGCCACAAGGTGATAGCCGAGGCCCTCCCATTCGCCGAAAGTTCGCTCACGAAGCCGCGGGTCCTTGACCATCGGCGCACTCGTGACGCGGGAAATCGGTTCGGCCGTTTGCCAGCTGCGCTTGAGGTCGCTCGTGATGACTTTGTCGATCCGGGCGCCGCAGAACGACTCGCCGAGCAACTCGCTTTGGCGCAAACCGACTTCGTCAAGCTCCACGTCGGTGTGGCCTTGGGCGCGGTTGGTGTCGTTCCACTTGGTTTGCCCATGGCGGATGAGGTACAGGCGCATACCCTTCGGTTATACCTGCCATGGCCGGAGCTCGCCGAGCTCATTCCCTTTTGCGTCGATTCTCAGAGCGCCCAGCCGCAGGATGCGCACAGGTGCCACGGGGACGGCCGTGCAACGGGCATGCACCTTCTCTTTGGCAAAATCGGTCCGTTCGATGATTCCCATGCCGAAGTCCTCGCCGTCCTGCTTGGCGAAGCTGCAAAGCAGGTGTTCATAGGACGCTGGGGAGGTGGTGTGGGCCGTTGAGGCGTGCAAGGTGTCCAGCGCCCTGGCCAGGATCTCCTCGCGGATCTCTTCGTCGTATACGACAAACAGCGACCGTCCGCACACTTCGGCGTAGGCGCCGCGGGGAAGACCGCATTTTTCGAGGGTGTCGACGCTCAAGCGTGTCCCTGACCCCAACCGCGCTCCCTCGAACTCGACCTGGCTGAAGGGGATCTCGTGCTCTTCGCAATTCTCCAACAGCTTGAGCCAGCTGGCCTTCCTTTGGGCGGCTATGGCGATGTCCGGCAAGGGCTGCCCCGGCTCGACCTCCTCGGGCCCCACCGGCCAGCCCTCGAGACTGATTTCGGTTCCCTTGGCGATCAGAATGCGGGTTGGCTGGACCATCTGAGCGATCAGTTGAGCCGTGTGCTTCAGGACGGGGTTTGGCTGATATTTGAAAAGCTGAACGACGGCGTCGGGCGAAGCCTCGTTCAAGAATCGGGCGAGTGCGGCCAGTGTCACTTGGGGGTAGCGCTTGGGATCAAGGCTGCCGTAGAATCGCCATGCGGCGATGCAGCCGCCCTTGTTCAGCGTCAGTCGAGCCAGGTAATTCGAGACCACCTCGGTGGGATCGAGGCAGATCCAATCGGCCTGCCCGCATTCGGACTTAAGCCAATCCCTCCACGAGCTATTCACATGGCCAACAAGCAACGTCCGACCCATGTGGCTAGTATGGTCGCTTCGCAGGGACGGGTTTCAAGGGCCGGCCGAAAGGTCTCAAGCTTGATGGACGTGGCCCCAAGGCTAAGCCGTCTTTGAAGGCAAGCCGCCAGGACGGGCAAGGCCCTGTTGCTTTTGCCCGAGGCTTCATGCCGCCATGTCGGGCAACCACCCCTCGTCGTATCCGTAAAAACTCATCTGCGTCAAGCGAAGAGCCGTCACATAAGTCTCGAAGTGCTGGCTCAGCTTTTTGAAGGTCAGCGACTGCTCAGCATACTGCCTGTACGTGAAGGAACTGACGATCTGGTAGCTGTTCTTGGCGATTCGAATGTGGCTGCGAAGGCGGCTTTGCTGGTCGTCGGTCCCGAAAACCTCCGGAAAGAGGCCGGCGTGGAAAAGAACGAAGTCGCCGATGTGCTTGTGGACTTGCCGTTCACGTTCGAAGTTAATCGCATTCAGACGGACGTCCGCCTCCTCAAGCATGTCGTAGACGAACCGGATGCGCTTGCCCTTCGAATCGCGCAGTCCGTACACGGCGTCCTGGTGGGTAAACCGCAGCATGAGGTCGGCCAGGTAAGCCTCAACATCCTCGTCCCCGCGCCTCATCAGCTTGTCGCTGATGGCTTCGTGCATTGCCTCTTGCAGGTACAGCCTCAAAGGATGGTTCTTGCTGATCTTCGACTTCATGCTCTTTCCCCCACTTGCGGCAAACTGCTTTTGCCTTGTCAAAACGGATGCGTAGAGGCTATTCCGCACGGGTTCAAAACAAGCCACAAGAAGAATACGGGCTTGGGTTCAAGAGCGGATTTTTGACGGCCCCACGTTCTAGGCAAGCCGAAGACCGTTCGGACTAGCGGACGGCCTCGGCGATGGCCTGGACGATGCGCGCGTTGGAGGCGGCGTCCTTGACGGCGGTGCGAATAAAGCGGCCGTTGAACCGATGGCTGAGCGTGTCGCAGTTGCGCAGGTACACCCCTTCTTTGCGCGCCTTTTGAACCACTGTCTCGGCATCGACGCCGAACAGCTCGATCAGGAGGAAGTTCGTGACACTCGGGAACACCTTGACTTCTTCGATCGTGCTGAAGGCTCCGCCCAGAACCCGTCTTAGCCTTGCGGTTTCGGCCGTGACAAAGGCGTAGTAGGACGGGTCTCTCAACGCCTCGACGGCGGCGACCTGGGCGATAAGGCCAACGCTCCAAGGGGTGCTTTCCGGCTCCATCGCGGCGATGAGCGAAGGCGGACCGGCAAGGTAGCCGACGCGCAGACCGCTCAGAGCATAGTATTTTGAAAGCGATTTGCAGACGATGACCCGCGGGTCGTCGGGAACGAACGTTTCGGCCGAGGTCAGCTCGGGGGCGAAATCGATGTAGGTTTCGTCGATCCAAACCTTGGTTTTTTCCTGCAAGCCATCCAGGATCTTTTTCAGCCCGGACGCGTCGACGGCGGCGCCTGTCGGGCTGTTCGGATTGACCATGATCAACAGATCGGCGTCTTTGCAATCCTTGATCAATCGTTCAGGACCTGGCTTGAAGCCGTCCGACTCCAGGCAGTCGTGCCGGACGACTTTCGCGCCGACAACGTTTTCGCAGATGTGCGCGTACTCGCCGTACATCGGGTCAAGCACGACAACCTTGCTCTCTTTTCGGATCAGCTTGGGGATGGCCTGATACATCAGCGCGGTGGTGCCGGCGCCGACGATCACGTTTTTCTCGGGAAGCCTGCGCACTTCGGCGATCACCGCGCGCAGACCCTCGCTGTACAGCGGCGGCGACGTCTTCATCAGCCAAGCCAGGTGCTCGTGAATGGTGTCGACCACGCGCGGTGAGGGGTCGTACCAAGCGTCGAGAACGTCGGCGTTCACAATATCGTTTCGTCGGCGCAGGTCGTCAAACTTGAATCCAATGGCCTCAAAAAAGGCCCCACCATGAAAAACGTGCCCAGTTGTTTGCATGAAACTAAGAAACTTCTCCTCGGATGAACGACACCGTGCATTTAAGTCTACTTAAGATCGATCGCACGATGCTGGCGGCCGCTTCCGGATCGTTCGGCAGGGGAACGAACAGGTACTCCACGTGGTTGTTTTCGCAAACGTTGTTCAGGACCACCCCAACGTCGCGCCCACGTTCGATGTGCACCGTGTAGGGCAGGTTTTTTTCGTCCAGCAGCTCTTTGACCTTGTCGACCGCCGCCACGGCCAACTCCTCTTGTTGGGGCAGGGGCGCGTGCAACGGCAGGTCTCGGGGCACGACGATGGGAAAGATGATGTGAACGTGGCCTTGCGTGGATCGTGCCATTCTCGCGGCCGCGCTCATGGCAAAGGTATCGAACGGAGCGCCGCAGAGATGCAAACCGACCCGCTTGGCTTTCGTATTGGCACCCTTGCCCTCTGCGTTGTGCCACAAAGCCAGAGTATGCTTGGCCTCTTGTACTGACGAGGCGATGGCGAGTTGGCTGCGGACCTCGGGGATGCTTTTGACGATCTCCTGCACCTCGGCCGGAACGGCGGCCAGGATGATGAGGGCGTCCTGGCGGCTTATGTACTCCATCGCATCCCGAAAAGTATCCGCACCCTCAACCGTGCATTCTGTGATGCCGGAGCAGTCAACGATGACTCCCTTGGGGTGCTTTTGAAGGGCAAGCGAAATCGCCGTGTGGATCGTGTCCCAAAAGTTCGATCGGAGCGAGCCGGATATCTGAACAACGTCTTCGTAGAATTCAACTATCATGAGAGGAAGTACCTGACATTGGTGATGACCACGTTCCGGCGGTTGCTCAAAGCAAGCTTGAGGAGCGTGGCGAGGTTGCTATGCAGGGCGGTTTGATACCATTTGGGAGGTATGCCTTGCGGGACGATGACGGTGATCATGGCATCCGGATCTTCGGCGATCGCCCGGTCGACGTACTCGGTCACGGGTTCGACGAGCGACCGGTACTCCGATTCGAGGATGACCAGCGGGATGTCGATTTTGTTCTTCACCCAGAAGTCTTTCAGTGGGGCGGCGCTTTGCGGGTCCAGCGTCACGTGCAGCGCCCGGCAGTCCCGCGCAAGCGAGCTGGCGTAGGCGATGGCGCGAACCGTTCCCCGGTGCAGGCGCGGTATCAGGAGAAGCACTTTGTTTTCGACCTTGCCGACCGTGTCAGTTGGGGCGACTTCGAACTCGCGGGCCAGGTAGTCGTAATATTTGCGGATCTTCTTGAAAATGACCATCATGACCGCTATGGCAAACAGGATGATGTACGACTTCTGGGGCCACTTCGAGATGATCAGAACGAACGTAACGATGAGGGTAATCAGCGCGCCAGTTCCGCTGACGTAGAACCTCCAGTTTGCCAGCGGACTCTCGGCGCGGGCTTTTGATTCGCGCCACCACTTGGCGGCCATGCCGGCCTGGCTGAAGGTGAAGGCGATGAACACGCCGATCGCGTACAGCTGGATGAGGAGGTGCGTGTCGGCTTGGAAGAGGACGATCAGAAGAATCGCGATGAAGGCCAGCAGCATAATGCCGTTTTGGAAAACCAAACGGTCGCCCACCGACATGAGCTGACGGGGAAGAAACTTGTCGCGGGCGATGAAGCTGGACAGCCGAGGGAAATCGGCAAAGGCGGTGTTCGCGGCCAGAATCAGAATAGCGGTGGTCGCGGCCTGCAACAGGTAAAAGAGGGCGGGCAGTTCGCGGAACTGAAGGCTGCCCACTTGGGCCAGCACCGTTTTGTAGTTGTCGGATTCCAAGGGGATCGGAACGATGCCGTAATGGCGAACGGCAAAACCCATTCCGATCGACATCGTCAGCATCAAGACGACCATCGCCAGCAGGGTTCGGCTCGCGTTGGTGGCCTCGGGCGGCTTGAAGGCTTGGACGCCGTCGGCAATCGCCTCGGTGCCGGTCAGAGCCGAGCAGGACGCCGCGAAGCCTCGCAAAAAGAGGATCCACGGCACCACGGCGGCCGCTTCAAAGGCGGACAGCTCCGAGGGTTGGATCGGCCGAGCCGGCGTGGTCAAGCCGTGATAAAAACCAATTCCGACCATCAACACCAAGATCGAAATGAAGGTGTACACCGGGATTGCGAACAGCATGCCGCTCTCCCTCGCGCCACGGAGGTTGGCGATCATGATGACCAGGACGGCTAAGCAGGCGATCGGGACTGCGTACTCCTTGGCCTGCGGATATGCGGAGTAGATGGCGGCGGTGCCCGAGGAGATCGACACCGCCACGGTGAGCACGTAAGAGATCAGCAAGGCCGCCCCGGCGACCAGCCCGGCCCAAGGGCCGATGTTTTCGCTGGAGACAAGGTACGTTCCGCCCCCATGGGGATAGGCGTGAATGGTTTGATAGTAGCTGACCGCGATAATGATCAGGAGAGCGCCCAAAGCGAAGGTGATCGGCGTGATCGCCGACATGGCCGCGACGCCGCCCAGCACCAAAACCAGCAAGACCTCTTCCGTGGAATAGGCGACCGAGGAGATCGCGTCCGCAGCGAACACGGGCAGGCCGAAGACAACGGAAAGACGCTCATGGTGGGCGTGCTTGGTGGCAATCGGCTTGCCGACCAGGATTCGTTTTACTCTTTGGTAAAGACTCATTGCTAGGCTCGTAATGAGGGCGCTCTCAGCCGACGTCTACAAAAGGTACCTCACGTTTGTGATCAACACGTTGCGCTTGTTGCTCAAAGCGAGCTTCAAAAGTGTCGCCTGGTTGCTGTGCAAAAAGGCTTGATACCATTTCGGCGGCACACCCTGCGGCACGATGACGGTGATGATCGCCTCGGGGTCTTCGGCGATGGTTTGATCGATGTACTCCACGACAGGTTCGACAAGCGAACGGTAAGGCGACTCCGATATGACCAGCGGCATATCGATCTGCTCTTTGTCCCAAAACTGCTTGAGGGGCTCCGCGCTCTTGGCGTCGATGGTGACGTGAAGGGCCCTGCAGTCCTTGGCCACGATCTTGGCGTAGGAGATGGCTTCCACGGTGCCCTTGTGCAACCTTGGAATCAAAAGAATGACACGGCTTTTGATGTCGCGCACCTGGTCGGTCGGGGCGATGTCGAATATCCTTGCCAAGTAATCGTAGTACTTTCGTATTTTGTGAAAGAGCACGAGCAGAGCCAAGATGGCGAAGACGATCAGGTAGGCGTGTTCGTTCCACTTGGTCCACAACAGGATGACGGCAACGGCAAAGGTGACGGCAGCGCCGACCGCGCTAACGTACATCTTCCAGTTGAAAGCCGGGTTTTTGCCGGCAGCCCTGGCGGATCTGTGCCACTTGACGGTCATGCCCGCCTGACTAAGCGTGAACGAAATGAAGACACCCAAGGCGTAGAGAGGGATGAGGGCATGCACATCGGCGTGAAAACCAAGGATCAGGGAAAGCGCCAGCACGGCCAAAAGCAGGATGCCGTTTTGAAAGACGAGCTTGTCGCCCAGGGTCATGAGCTGGCGCGGCAGGAACTTATCCCGCGCCAAAAAGCTTGAGAGGCGCGGAAAATCGGCAAAGGCGGTGTTAGCGGCCAGAAAGAGGATCGCCGCCGTCGACGCCTGAAGCAGATAAAAAAGAGCCGGGGCGCTTGTGAAAATGTTCAAGCCCAGTTGCGCCATGACGGTCAAGTAAGGCTTGTTTCCGGACAGGACCGCGGGGTCCGTCTTGGACATGGGCACAATGCCGTTGTGATATGCGGCCCAGGACATGCCGATGGAAAGAACGAGCATCAACGCGACCATGACGGCCAGGGTCAGGCTGGCGTTCTTGGCCTCGGGAGGCTTGAAGGCTTGGACGCGGTCGGCAATAGCCTCAGTTCCCGTCAGGGCGGTGCACGACGCGGCGAAAGCCCGAAGCACCAAGAATAGGCCAACAAGCTCTGAGTGTTTTTCGAAGTGTTCGAGCGAGGCCGGATCGATAGGCTTGGCGGGGGCCCCGATGCCTTGAAAGACGGCGATGCCGACCATGAGAATGACGGTGCCGATGAAGGTGTACACCGGGACGGCGAAAAGGATGCCGCTTTCCCTTGCGCCCCTCAGGTTGGCAATGGTGATAACGAGGACGGCGAGGGCGGCGATGTGCACAGCAAAGGGTCGCATGCTCGGAATAGCCGAGTAGATGGCCGCGGCCCCCGAGGAAATGGACACCGCGACGGTAAGCACGTAGTCGATCAGCAGGGCCGCTCCCGCGACGCGTCCAGCCCCTGAGCCCAGGTTCTCGCTGGAGACGAGGTACGTGCCGCCCCCCTCCGGATAGGCGTGGATCGTTTGATAATAGCTGAAGGCGATCAGAATCAGCAGGACGCCAAGGGCGATGCTGATGGGGTTGATGTACCAATAAACCGCTAAGGCGGCGGGAGACATCGCCAGCACCAGCAGGATTTCCTCCGTGGAGTAAGCGACTGAGGAGATGGCGTCTGCGGAAAAGATCGGCAGGCCGAACCACCACGGCAAGCGCTCGCGGTGGGCGTGTTTGGTTGCGATCGGTTTGCCAATGAGAAAGCGCTTGGCTTGCTGAAGGATCGTCATTTTTGAAGCTGGCAACAGGTTACATTATGCCACCACGGAGTGCCCTGGTTTAGGGTAGCTTCTACACTTGTGAGCAGCAAATTGAAGTCTCGAGCGATGTGGTGCGGCTCCGGGGACGCCGGATGCACGGTTCAATCGGTTCAGGAGTTCGTCGAGAAAGCCTATCAGGCTGGGTTCACGGCCATCGTGATGGAGATCAAGCACGGCGACGGCATGATCAGCTGGCCGAGCAAAGCCTTCCCCAAGGCGGTCAGGCCCGAGTACCGCGACTTCGACCTGCCTAAGGTGCTGGCGGCCGAGTGCCACATGCGCGGAATGGAAGCCCACGCCTGGCTGATCGATTTCATGGAGGGGGAGAACGGTCCGGCTTACAAAAGCCACCCCGAGTGGGCGATGCTCGACCGAAAAGGAAGGCCGACGAGCGAAGAGATCTTGCGCGGAAAGCGTTTCGGAGCGGTGTGGATGTGCCCCGCGAGAAGACCGGGGTACACCGACCAATGGCTGGTGCCGATGATCCGCGAACTTGCGGAAACCTACGATCTCGACGCCATCCATCACGACTACGTTCGCTACCCGGGAGACTTGGCGCCTGATCAATACTGCTTCTGCGACGACTGCCTGGCAAACATGCCGCGGTTCAACCACCTCGTGGCGGATGTCTATCCGGAGGCCCCGTTCTACCACGAGCTTTACGACCGCGAGTACCTGGAAGCGCACTGGGAGCAGAGCCCCCGGGTGCTTCCCGCCAACTGGGACAGGCTGCCCCGCCACATGAAGAGCGACTTCTTGCTCCGGGGATCGTTTTTCCAGGGCGGCCTCTATGACCTCGACTACTTCTTCTACACCTACCGTACACACTGGGTCACCGAATTCACGAGGCTGGCGGCTGAGGCGGTGAGAACCGCCAACCCAAAAATGCAGCTTTCCGCCGCCGTGTTTAAGAATCCAGTCCACAGCGGGCGCTTCATCGGCCAGGATTGGCGAACGTTCGCCCCCTATGTCGAGACGTGCATGCCGATGGATTACCGCGACCACTTCCCGGGCACGTTCGAGCAGTATTTGGGCCTGCTGAAGGCGACGATCGCAAGACAGAAGGTCTGGGCGGCCGGCTACAAGAGACTATGGCCGGGGTTCGCCGTGAACTTTCTTTACTCCGAGGAGGAGAGGATGCTCGAACGCTTGGCCGCGGCGGATTCGGCTTCGGCCGTCAAGGCCGCATACGACCCGATTTCGAACCGTCTGAAGTCTTTGGGCACCGGGCAAGCCCATGAGTTGGTGCTTGCCGTCGAGTCCGGCGCGACTTTCGAAAAACAAAGGGCGGCGATCGAGGCCTTTGTCAACAACGTGCCGAAGGGATACTGGCCAAAGGAGAAAGTGATTCGCGTTATCGACGCCATCCGTTCCACGGGGGTCGAAGGTCTTGCGTTGTTCTGTGCCAGGCAGCTAAACGCATACGACGCATGGGATACCCTCCGGGGCTGTTTCAACGAGGATTAGATGGGGCGCGAGGAACGGAGGGGCTCCTTACGGGCGCGATGACGGTCGCTGAATTCGTCGCTCTTGGCGCGCCGCGGCTTGCGCCAGTCAGTTCGTCGCCAATTCTGGATTGCCAAATGCTGGCGGCGCACGCGCTGGGAAAAGATCGCAGCCATGTGCTGGCCCACCAGGATGCGGAACTCCCCGAAGCTGACGTGGAACGGCTTCTTCAGCGGCGCGAGGCCGGAGAGCCGTTGGCCTACATCCTGGGCTGGCGTGAGTTTTTCGGGAGGCGCTTCACGGTTCGGCCCGGGGTGTTGGTCCCGCGGCAGGAGACGGAGACGCTGGTCGAGGCCTGCCTCTCTTTGCGTGGCGTTTCCAGCGTGCTTGACATTGGGACCGGATCGGGCATCATCGCCATTACCCTGGCCCTCGAACGGCCGCCGTGGAATGTCCACGCCTGCGACATATCCGACATCGCGCTAGAGACGGCTCGCGAGAACGCGGCGGCGCTCGGAGCGGCCGTCGCGTTTCGCCAGTCTGACCTGTTCGCCGCGTTTGGTGGCATGCGTTTTGATCTGATCGTCTCGAACCCGCCTTACCTTGCTTGGAATGAGCCCCTGCCGCAAGAGGTGCTCGGCTTCGAACCGCCCGAGGCGCTTTTCGCCGGCGAAACGGGCGTCGAGTTCTATCGGCGGCTAGCCGAGGAGGCGCCTCGCTTCCTCTGTTCGGGGGGAAGCATGGTCCTGGAATTGGGGCACCGTTCCCTGCCCGAAGCCAGCGCGGTGCTGGCCGATTCTGGCTGGGTCGTGGATTCGGTGGTCTACGACCTAGGTGGTTTGGCGCGCTGCATTGTCTGCAGGCGACCGGACCGATAACCGCAAAACGTCACTGAACATCTAGGCGATGACTTCGTATCAGCTTTTGCCAATCTTCTAACGGAGACCAGAACCTATGAACAAGATGCTCACACTTTCCATCGCCTGCATGGCGCTCGTCTTTTCCTCCGCTATGGCGCCTGCCCAGCAAAACGGCCTGAAGGACAACGACGGCAAGGGCAAGGTCGGCCGGCAGCTGAACCAGCGTCGGGAGGGCATGCAGAAGCTTTTGCAGTCCCTGAACCTGACTGAGGAGCAGAAGACCAAAATCAAAGAGATTATGAAAAAGAGCCGTGAGGATGTCCAAGCGGTGCTGAAAGGCGAAGGCGAAAGAAAAGACAAGGCTGAGAAGGTCAAGGCGATCCGTAAGGAAACTCAGGAAGCCATCCGAAACGTATTGACCGATGAACAGAAGAAGAAATATGACGAGGCCGTCAGCAAGGCCAGGGAAAAGACATCCCTGAAAAGAGACAAGAGGGATAAAAAAGTCTGATCGGAAAATCTGAAACCGATTCCCCGTCATGTGCACTCTTCGTTAGTCGCCGGCCCTCAAAGATGAACGAAGGGCCTCGACAAACCCCCAAGCGGACCCCAGCGCTTCGGACAAGGCGATTGCGCTGGGGCTTTGTTTTCAGGTAGCCGTTGCGGACACTTTGATTCGGAGAAGGTTTGCGACGGTGTTGTGGGTGCCCCCGCCCCGCACTAGGCAAAGCCTTAACCGATGCCTGCCCTTTTGCAGGGTTGCGACGCCGGCATCGAACAAGTTCCAACGGTCCCAGCCGGCTGTATCCGTGACCTTGACGTTGCCGGTCAAGGGCTTCCCGTTCAACTCGAAGCGGAACTCGCCGCCGGGACCCTCGGAGGCCGCCTCCAAGGCGAGGCGGTATCGGCCGTCCTTGCGAACGAGAACGTCGTATTCCAGCCACTCCCCGGGTTTCGTCCACCCGACGGCGTACTTAGGCGCGTCAAGGCCTGAGCGACCGATGTCGACGCCCTCGAGGGGCCTGTACGCCCCGCCGATGTTCTGCGGGTCGTTGTCTTTGTATCCCCCGGGCAGGAAATCAACGGCGGGTATGTCGCTCGGCAACGTGAACACCCGCGGGCCTTTGTACTCTTGGTTTTGGAGCTGGCGCTGCCGGTGCGCCTTGCGAAGGGCCTGATCGTCGACCTCAAGATTGCCGTCTTTGTAAACGCGAACCCAATCGACAACAAGCCTCTGGGGGAATGTCGTCGTCTCATCCGGATAGCCGGGCCACCCGCCGCCCACTGCCAAGTTCAGAATCATAAAGAAGGGCTGGTCGAAGGGCCAATCGGCGGCCCCGACGTTTTCCGGCGAGACCTTGTGGAAAACCTCGCCGTCGAAGGTCCACTTGATGCCGGAAGAGTCCCATTCGATTCCGTACACGTGGAAGTCGTCGCAGAGCGGAGATTCGACATTTTTGCGGCCTTGCTTGCCTTGGTTGCCTGCGTAGCCGGGGCCGTGCAAGGTGCCATAGGTGATCTTGGTTTGGTGGCCCAGGAACTCCATGACGTCGATCTCGCCGCAAGCCGGCCACCCGACCCTGGCAATCGAATCGCCCATCATCCAAAAAGCCGGCCAGATGCCCTTGCCCCGTGGCAGCTTGATGCGGGCTTCGAACCTGCCGTAGCGTTGCGAAAAGCTGCCCTGCGTTTTCAGCCTGGCTGAGCTGTAGGAACGTTCGATGCCGTCCTTTCCCTTCACGGTCTCTTTTCGAGCTTCGATGACCAAGTTGCCTTGCCCGTCGAGGAAGGCGTTGGCGTTTCCGTCGGTGTAGGACTGCCATTCGCCGTTGCCGAAGCCGCCGCCGCCCAGGTCGCGAGCCCACACCTTGGGGTCGGGCGGCTGGCCGGATGGGCCGTCGAACTCCTGAGAGAAAGTCAGGATCCAATTTGGCTTAATTGTCATGAGTAGAAGAAGGGTTGCAGTCGAAACCGGCATACTGGGTTCCTTGTTAGGTTCTAGTTGACCCGGCCAGCCTCAAGGGCCTAAGCCGGGCCTAGGCAAGGCAATCCGCCGATTGATACCGCTTTGAGGGGCTATCTCAACGGGCTATTTCTTCGTTCCCAGCGCTTTTTTGGCCACTTCCGGGATGTTGGGGTTGCTGTTGATGCCTTCGGCCGTCGATTTCGGCTGGCCCTGCGGCGGTCCGGGTGTGCTCATCGGAGCGGAGGGCTGGTCATAAACCTGCACTTGTTCCTCTTGAGACTTGCAACCGATGCCAGCCACGGCCACGGCACATGCCAGAACAATCAACCATTTCGTCATGAGATTTGGTCCTTGTGATTCTCGGAGCCGGGAGCCCGAGAGCCTCCCGGCTGTCGGAAAGTCAGTTTACTTGTATTCGCCCCAGGCTTTGTTGACGACGTCGATGCGGTCGGCCTGAGTCCAGTAAGCGCCGGTTCTCGGGTTGACGGCGAGCTTCGACGACCAGTCATCGCGATTGGGGTTGTTCGGTTCGAGGGTGGCCAGCGGAGCCTTGGCCTTGGCGTGGCCGTCAGCCCAGATCCACGCGACGTACTTGCCGTTCACGGCATGCACGGGTCCGTTCGGGTCAGCCGGGCAAACGGCGTTCGACGAGCCGCTGGGCGTGATGCACCACCACGGCTTGCCTTCGTCGGTGCCCAGGAAGCTGGGCTTGAGGTCGTTCCACTGCGAGCGGTTCGGCAACATCAGGATCGTTCCGGCCACGTCTTCGATCTGGTCTAGAGAGTCAAGACCGGGAGGGGTCCATGGGCCCCAGAGCTGGCCGTTGGCAAAACCGATAACGCAGTTGTTGACGGCATAGTTGGTTGGCAGGTTCTCGTACGGGTCCAGGACGTCTCCGTCGTCGTTGCTGTCCCAGTTGTCCACCCAGTAGATTTTGCCGTTGAACGGGTTGGTCGGATCGGCGAAGATGTCGACGTTCTTAAGGTAGGGGGCCACCACATGGCGCCAGCCGTAATAGCCGCTGGCGGTGCTGGGCCACGGATCGCTATAGCTAGCCGGGAACCCGAAGAACTCCTTGACCAAGTGGTCGTCGTAATCGCCCATGTACATCATGTTGGCCGTGGCAATCTGCTTGGCGTTGCTGAGAGCCGCGGTCTTCTTCGCGGCCATCTTTGCCTGGGCGAAGACAGGGAAGAGGATCGCCGCGAGAATGGCGATGATCGCAATGACGACAAGAAGTTCGATGAGCGTAAATGCAGTCTTTTTCATGATAGGATCTCCAAGTGATGGCTGGGGTGCCGGCGACTTGCCGGCGTTGGAACGAAAACAGACAGGGATCGAATTCGAAGGCCGAAGCGATCGAAAACCATCGGGAGCGACAAGAACAAAAGCCGTCATCGCAAGGCTCCTTGCTTGGCACGAGCCGTGGAGGCGCGGACAACGAGTTTGGTTGGAAAACAAACGCTCTTCACTCCGTTTTTGCGGGCGGCGAGCCGAGTCACGACGCGAAGGGCCGCGGCGGCCATCTCGCCTATCGGTTGCTGGACCGTCGTGAGGGCGGGAAAGAACAAGGATGCCATCTCGGTGTCGTCGAACCCGACCACGCTAAGGTCGCCAGGCACATCGAGGCCTATCTCACGCGCGGCGATGCAAACGCCAGTAGCCACCTCATCGTTGGCGGCCACGACCGCGGTGGGACGGTTTTTCAGCCTTAATAGCCTTAACGCAGCCTCGTAACCAAAGACCCGGGTGAAGCTGTTTTGCTCGATGTACCAGGCCGGGATCGGCAGACCGAACTCGCGCATCGAGTCCTTGAAGGCTTCGATGCGGATCCGGCCGTCCGGGGAATCGGGCGGGCCGGCCACGTGGGCGATGCGCGAGTGTCCGAGTTCGACCAAGTGGCCGACTGCTTGGCGGATGCCCTGCGCGTTGTCGGCCGTCATGTGGATTCCAGGCGCGTCAGGGCTGCTGCAGATGCTGGCGAAGGGCAGTCCTCGCTCGGTCACCGACATGATCGGCCCGGCGTTGAGCATCGGGGCGATGAAGATGACGCCGTCGATTCGGCCGTCAAGAAGACCCAATCCCGGCTCGTTGGGGCTGTTCAGGTTCTTCGCCGCGAAAAGAAGGATGTCTTGGCCGGAGTTCTCCGCCTCGTTCACGATGGCGTTCCACGCGAGCTGGACGAACGGGCTCAAGAACACGTTGGTTTCCGTGCTTGGCGGAACCACCCCGATCGTGTGCGTGGAACCTTTGACCAGCGACCGGGCGAGACGGTTGGGCCGATAGTCGAGTTCCTTTGCCTTTTCAAGAACCCGCCTGCGGACCTCCTCGGTGACGGTTCGCGGCCCGCCGTTGAGGGCGTAGCACACCGTGCTCGTCGAGAGGTTCAGCTGTTTGGCGATGTCCTTTACCGTCGTCGGCATGGGTGACCTTCGTTGTCGAATGGTTTGTCGAAGCGTCTCGCGAATCGTTTCGCGAAACGTCTCGACAGCATATTGTAGACCAAATCCGTGTCCTGTGCAAGAGCCTTTTTTGAAAATTCCAAGATCACCTCGGGAAGCGTTCCGATTACCCTCGCTGCCTAGGCAAAAGTCCCGCCAGCGTTTGTGTTGCCGATGCCGGATCGGCAAAGCCTCGAAGCGACTTTAACGATCCCTTAACAATAGGGCCGCAAAATAGAGAGACTGGAGTCCTTTGATGAAAAAAACAGCCTTTACCTTGATTGAATTGTTGGTCGTGATCGCCATCATCGCAATTCTCGCGGCCATTTTGTTCCCGGTGTTCGCTGCCGCCAAGGCTTCGGCCAAGCAATCGGTGAACCTCTCCAACCTCAAGCAAATCGGCACCGCCGCGATGATGTACGCGAGCGATTACGACGATTGGCTGCCGATCGACGGCACGAGCGGGTGGGGTCGCTACTATTGGATTTTCCTTTTCAGCCCTTACATCAAAGGTCAACCTGCCGACGCGAGCCAGCCCCGAAGCAACATCTTTTTCAGCCCGACGGCGCCCGATGGAGTCAACTACCAGAAGTTGACCGGTTCGCGCGCGCGAGCCGTCTGGCCGGAGCCTGCCACCTCGTGGGGGCTCAAGTGCTACAAGTTCTCCGGTTCGAACTGCACCGAGCTTCGCTACTGGACCACCTATTCCATGAACGAGCATATCGTCGACGGACCCGGTTGGGGAACCGTGACTGCCTGGCAGTCGCCTGCCGAGTCGTTCATGATCCTTGAGGCCACGGACAGCGAGATTGAAGGCGACGAGCTGGACGAGCTGTACAGCCGAGACGCCGACTGCACCGGAATCTATCCCGATCCGTCGAACGCCGACCCGACTCGAGGCGGCCACGCCGGCGGAACAACCATTGCCTACCTCGACGGCCACGCCAAGTGGAGAAAGACCGTCTGGGGTCCGCAAGGCCAGTGCTCGGTTAACGCCGACGGCGACCCGTTGCTCGTGTTCCCGCCCACAACCGAAGGCGGCGACACCGTGCGTGTGAAGGGCTGGACGGCCATTTTCGACTGAGACCATGGCCATGATCGCACCTCTTCTGGCAGTCCTTGCCCTGGCCCCGGTTCAGCCTGCCGTGCAGACTGAGCCGGTGGCTTACGACGCCGACGACCCGGCGATTTGGATTCACCCTAAACAACCCTCGAAGAGTCTGGTCCTGGGCACGGACAAAAAGAACGAAAAGGGCGGTGTGTCTGTTTTCGACCTGAAGGGCAAAACCGTTCAACGGATCGAAGGCGTCGACCGCCCCAACAACATCGACGTGGAGTACGGCTTCAACCTGGACGGCAAGAAGGTCGACATTGCCGTCGCCACGGAGCGCGGCCAGAAGCGTCTTCGCGTTTGGACCATTGACGCCGAATCGGGCAAGCTTGCCGACGCCACGGGAAACACCGCCGTGTTCGCCGACCGCAAGGATGAAATGGCCGCGCCAATGGGCATCGGCCTGTACGCCTGCAAGAAGGACGGGCAGATCTACGCCTTGGTGAGCTCAAAGGCAGGCCCCGAGCAGGGGTACCTGCACCTGTACCGTCTAGCTGGCCGGTCGGGAAAGATCGACGCCGTGTTCGTCCGGGCCCTGGGTAAGTTCTCGGGCAAAGGGGACATCGAGGCCATCGTGGTCGACGACAAGAACGACGTCGCTTACTACAGCGACGAGGGGGCAGGCATTCGAAAGGTAGGTGTTCTACCCGACGGCAAAGACGAGGAGCTGGCGCTGTTCGGCACGGAGGGCTATCAAGGCGATCGGGAGGGTCTGGCCCTGTGGCGGACCGAAACCGGTATGCCCTACCTGCTCAGCATCGACCAGATCAAGGAGGCCAGCGTGATCCGGGTGTACGAGATTTCGGGGTCGCCGGCCTTGGTCGGATCGATTGAAATTGCGTCGGACAGCACCGACGGCCTTGAGGCATGCTTCACCAGCCTGGGCGAAGCGTTCCCGGAGGGTGTCGTGGTGGCGATGAACAGCAAAGGCAAGAACTTCCACTTCTACCGGCCGTCCGACCTCATCAAGCGCTTGATGGGCCAATGACCGGTGCTAAGGCAAATTTCGCACATCGATAAACAAAAAATAAAGGAGACATGGACAAGCCATGATTGCAAAACACTTGAAAACGGCGACCATCTTTGCCGCCCTTGCCGTCGCGGGGTCTTCCTCTGCGGCAACCTTTCTGGGCGAAACGACCATCAGCCTCTTCACGCGCTCCGTCAACGTGAAAAGCTACAGCATTAAAGCCGACCTCGGTCCAGGACTGGCGCAAGACGCCGAAGGGCTGGCCTTTTACGGCGGCAAGCTGTACGTGGCCACCGACCACAACTCGAGCCAGGGAAACGGCAAGCTTGGCATTTATGAGACCAATGCCGCCGGCGAGTTGGGTTCGAACACGGTCCTCAACATGGACAACCGTCCGGACACCAACGGCAAGTGGGGTCCGGAGGGCATGACTTTCAACACCAGCGGCAAGGGTTACGGAGCCTTTGCTCCTGGTTCGAACCCGGTCCTGGTGACCACCGACAGCAACGGCGACAACACCACCTTGCTCGTTGACGCCGTGACCGGCGCCGTAAGCAAGCAGAAGGCGATTCCGGACAGCCCGGACGACATTGCTTACATCGCGTCGATCGACAAGTTCGGCCTTTTGGCCGACATGACGGGTTCGACCGTCATCAAAATTTACAGCCACGACGACAACGGACTAACGGACTCGACTTTGACCATTGACGTCCCGGCTCTTTCCGGCATCACCGAGGCCAAGGGTCTTGTGGCTCTGTCCGCCGTTTACGCGAACTGGCTCCTCGGCCGCTCCGACCTGACGGGCCAGGTGCTGATGACGGCCAGCAAGGTTCCGAACGAGCTGGCGTTCTTCGGCCTCGACGGTTCGTACTACGGCAAGAGCAGCTTCCTCTCGGTGATTTCGGGCGCCTCTGAGATTGAAGCGCTGGCCTTTGACGAGGCGAACAGCATTCTCTACATCGGCGACGAGGACGGCTTTGCGGTCCACTCGATCAACCTTTCGCAAGCCGTGCCGGAGCCCTCTTCGATGGCCTTGCTCGGCCTTGGAGCGATCGCTTTGATGCGACGGCGCCGAAAGTAATTTCACTTGATTGGGCGGCGGGCCGACAGGGGGTTTTTGCCCCCTGCGGCCCTTCGTCATTTTGGCGTGCCGGCTGAGCTGGCTAAAAAGTGATAAGCCCGCGGTCACGCCTTCGGCTGTAGAGCCGCCCGGACAGGCGCCGATCGCGGGCCGATCCCCGCTTCGTTGAAAGCCTCGATGGCGAACCAGTAGTCCTCATCCCGGTCCAAAGTCTGCAGGAACAACTCGCTGGCGGAGTATGCCGTCACTGCCGTGTAGAGTTTGTCGGGCGAGACGCCGTAATAGACCGTATAGCCGATTGCGTCGTCCGACTGCCGCCATTTCAGCCACGTACTTCTCGGCTCCGATTCGCCTCGCAACACCGTGAAGTCGCCAACCGGCGACGGCTCCGCACCCGGCCCGAATCCGAAAACCCTAAAGCCGGACAAGGCGAACTTGCCGGTCGGAATTTTCCGGTTCACGATCTTGACGAATCGGGCCTCAACCGGCGATTCGAGTTCGACATAGTCGTGCGGCACATCCCTGTCGTTGTCGAGTTTGTCGATGAGAGTGAACCATTCCAAGCCGTCGGCAGAGCCGAGCACCTCGTACTGGTGGCAAAGGCCCTCGACCTTGCCCATCAACTCGGCGTCCTGGTCGGCGTAGTTCACCTGAACTGCATGGATTCGGCACGCCGAGCCTAAGTCGCTCATCAGCCACTCGCCTTCGTCGCCGGTCTGCGCGCTCCAATAGGTTCGAATGTCCTCGTTGACGGCCAGGTTCGGCGGATAGGCAGCCATCCACGACGAGGCAACGACCGGCTTGGCGTAGTTCAGCAGCATCCACCCCTTGAACTCGCCGGTGGCCAAGTCGCGCGGGAAGTCTCCGTACGACGTATCGCAGAAGAGGATCCCATCCGAGTCGAAGCCGGCCGGCCAGATGCCGATGCGCCGCTCGAAGTTGTTCTTCACCGAGATCGAAATCGTCGAGACGTGGAACCAGTGGCCGTTCAGCGACCGGAAGGTGGCGCCGTGTCCCGATCCACGCGTAAACCCGCCTAACTTTAGTGAAAAGGGGTTGTGTCGCTGATACTCGAACGGACCGAGGGGATGGTCGCCGACATAGACGCCGTCGGCATAGCCGCTGAACTCTGTCCCCGGGGCGCCGTATTGCAGGTAGTATCGGGCGCCGTGCTTGTCCATCCAAGCACCCTCGACGAACGGCCTTAAGAAGACATTGTCGTAGCGCTCGCCGAACCGCTCCCAGCCGTGCTTGGCGTCGTCCAGCCAGACCAGAGGCCTGCGCTCGCCGATCATTTCGAAAGTCGCCGGATCGACCTCGAAGCCGAAGATGGGCTCTGTGTTTCCCGAACCGTGATAAAAATAGAGGCGGCCGTCGTCATCGAGGAAGAACGCCGGATCCCACCCGCCGGGTTTGAACGCCGGAGTCGCCATTTCCCATTCGTTGCCCTTCGGGTTGCGGCTGACCCAGATGGGGAAGTCGTCGGTGTAGGTGGAGCCGATGACGTGCAAGGCGTCGTTCATGACCCAGGCGGTCGGCGCGCATAGGTCGTCGTAAGTATCGTGCTGAGGCTTAAGGAAGCTCCTGCGCACGAAATTCCAGTTCAGCATGTCGGGGCTGTGCCAGTATCCGCCCTGGTTGGTCGAGAAGAGATAGTAATCGCCTCGAAACGTCAGGATGACTGGGTCGGCGGTGGCCCGGTGCTTTCCCTGTTCGCAAAAGTTCGGAATGGGGCAATAACCGTAACCAAGGTTGACCGGGTTGCATAAAGTTGTCGCGTGAGCCATGGTTATGGATCCCATTATGGCGAGCGGGTTGCGCCATTGAGAGCTCTCGTTCGGCGTGACCGCACTGCTGGCAAAAAGAGCCCCGATTTTCGCCTTATCGGGGCCTAAAAGAAGATCCGTGAGCAGAACGGATGCACTTTGCCAACTTGCAGGTGACTCTCAGTAACCGTAAAAAGATTCCAAGGGCTTTTACTGTCCTTTCAAGAGCCTTCGCTCTCCACTAACAACAGGCAAAGTTTAACCCGGGTTCAATCCTAGACACGGCACAAAGTCCCAGGGCATGTTCCTTGCGCTGCAAACAGCAGCAATTTGGCAGACAAGTTGTTCCGAGGCCCTTGGCTTGGTGCTGGGCCGGACGGCCGCGAGAACTGAGCCCAGGATGACCCGACAGCCGCCTCGGAACTCGGGCTAGGACCAACTTTCCACGGCCTTTTCGAACGCCCTCCACATCGGCTCGCCGATTGCTCCAAACAGGGAAACGCCGTGGCTCCCGCGAAGGCGAACCGAAGCCAAGCCCTTGGCGAACTCCTCCGGCGACTGGAAGGCAGGCACGTAGAGGCCGGCGATGACCGGAAAATCAACGGCGCGGACGTTTTCCAGCACCATTTCGCCGATCCACTCCACGGGCTCGTCAAAAAAGCTGTTGTAAAGCATCGGGCAGGCGGCATCCAACGGCCATTTGTCCCAGTCGGAGTGGTTTTTTCGTATCCACGCGTCCGCACGGTTGGTCGTCCACATCCAGCAGTGGACTTCGATGCCGGCCTCGCGGATGATTTCGAACTCGCGGTCGTCCACGCCGCTTATCAACACGCAACCGATGCGCCTTGAACGCAACTGCTTGTACTTGGCCTTCAGCTCTGCAGGACTGGCCTGCGGGTCGCAACCGCACCACAGTCCGAAGCGCGGCACCGTCCTTCTTCGTTTGCCATGGCCGGGCAAAAGGCGTTCAGCAGGTTCAGCAACTGCCGCTTCAACCGGCATCGCCGAGAGGCCCGCAGCTGCTGAAATTTTAAGGAAGTCGCGCCTGTTCGTCGGTGTCATTTTATCTTCGGGAGGGCAGGGTAGCCCTTAAAACGGGTTGCAGCCGGCAAAACGGTTGGAGCCAAAGGTCAGCCGCCTGTTCGCTGAATCGGTTCATCTATTTAGGACTTAAGGCTGATGCCTAGGTTCCTGCGATGCGAATCGGAGGCGGTCCCTTCGAAAGAGGCGTACAAATTAAAAAGGCAAACCTGGTGCAAAAACTTGCTGAACCGGTTCCGCATTTTTGAAAAGTTGTGATACCATGAAGATCAGTATGGCGAAAAACATTTTTAAAAGCCTTGCATTGATCTTGATTGGGGCGGCTCTCGTGGCTTGCGAGTCGACCAGCGGCGGCGACACGGTGGACAAGAGCTACCTGAAAAACGCCGAGGCGATCGGAAAGCGACGGCGCGAGATTTTCCTTCGCGCCGGTCAGGAGTACGACAAGATGACGCCCGAGGACAAGAAGGCGTACCTCGACACGTTCAACGGCAACGAGGAGAACGCCAAGAAGTTCTGGGACCTGATGAAGTATCCCCCCACCCAGTACCGTCCGGGGATGCCTCCAAACGTGGGTGGCGGCCGATAAGGTTTTCAGCGATGGAACCGTCGAAAAGGGCAACCATACGGGACGTGGCCAGCCGGGCCGGCGTGGGCAAGGTGACGGTCAGCTACGTGCTGAACGGCCAGTCTAAGCGGGCTCGGATCAGCCCAGAGACTCAGAAGCGCGTCCTCAAGGCCGCGAGCGAACTGAACTACCGTCCGAACGCCCTCGCCCGAATGCTGGCGACCCAGCGGGCCGACATGATCGCGGTTGTTTTCCAGCGCGGTTCGATCTTTACCGGGTGGTCACCCTTCACCGCCGAGGTCATGCGCGGCGTTTCCACGGCCGCCGTCGAGCTCGGTTATGACTTGATGCTTCATACGAAGGACACGGTGCACGAGGAGGAGGCCGGCATTTTGGCGAACGGCCGCGTGGACGGCGCACTGGTTTTGCGCGACGAGGACGACCAACTGGTGTCGGAACTTACAGAGCTGGGCTTCCCGACCGTGCGCTTCTTCAGCCGCAGCATCAACTCCGACCAGCCTTTCGTGGACGCCGACAACTATTCAGGCGGCCGGCTGGCCACCCACCATCTGATTGAGCTGGGGCATCGCCGGATCGCGATGATCCGCGGCGCGCAAGCCGTGACCAGCTCGAACGATCGGTTCAGCGGGTATCGCGATGCGATCGAAGGCATCGGCCTGTCCGTCGATCCTTCTTACGTCTTGACCATTCCGTCGACAATTGCCGACTGGGAGCCTTTGCGCGACCTCATAAAGTCAGCCAAGCGTCCGACGGCTCTCTTTGTGTGGTCCGACGACGTGGCTTTGGCGGCCTACTCCGTGCTTTGGGAGCTGGGCCTGCGGATCCCGGAGGACGTTTCGATTGTCGGATTCGACTCCCTCGACGCATGCAACCGCGCGGTTCCCCCGCTTACCAGCGTGCGCCAGCCTGTTTTCGAGATGGCCCAAGAGGCCACTCGTCTTGTTGTGGATCTTATCCAGGGCAATCCCGTGCCCCGGAGCCAGATTCTCTATCCACTGACCCTCGATGTTCGCGGCTCGACAGCGCCGTGTTCAACCCCTAACCAACGAAGGTGAAAAATGAAACGTGCATTTACGTTGATTGAACTCTTAGTCGTTATCGCGATCATTGCGATTCTCGCCGCCATCCTTTTCCCTGTGTTCGCGCAGGCCAAGGCCTCGGCCAAAGCGACCCAATCGATCTCGAACATGAAGCAGATCGGAACGGGCCTGCAAATGTACCTGGCTGACTATGACGACACCTACATGCCCCGCCGTGTTCTGGGCGCAGACGCCAACGGCAATCCCGGCGAGTACTCCTGGAAGCAGGTGCTGTATCCCTACATTAAGAACCAGAACCTGTTCGGCGACCCGATGAACCCGGCCGCCCGCTACCCGGACGACTGCTCCGACCCGACGCTCCGTGCAAGCTGGGGCCAGGTGGTGCTCGGTCCGATTCTCGCCCGCGGCTACGCTTTTTATGACGCGCCTTGGCTGTTCCAAAAGAGCTGGGGCGCCAACACCATCACCCAGACCGCGCTTGAGCAGCCGGCCTCGACGATCGCCATCGCCGAGCACAAACGGGTGTGGGTCGACACCGGCCCCTGGCTAAACTGGGACAAGAACGACTGGGACCCCGTGACAGGCACAGTCGGCGCCATTGGCTGGCCGTGGGGCGGCGGCAAGTGGCAGGACAAGGCCATGGTGATCGTCTTCCATGACGGCCATGCCAAGAGAATGTCGAACGGTGCCATCTGCGGCAAGGACAACGAGCTGAACGCTTGGGGTTACATCCGCAATCAGTTAAACGCTTGGGGCGGCTTGGGCGACGTCACCTGGGTCGACACCTTCTGCCAGACGATCCCGGCCGGCATGCGGTAAACCTTCGGCGGGTCAAAGCCCTCTCCCGAGCGGCGTCAAAGGCCGCCGAGGGGAGGGCCCTTCTTATCCTTGGCGAGCGCACGCTCTGAGACTATTACCATGATCTGGATTTCTTTTGCCATGATTGCTCTTTCGCCTCCCAAGATCGACGAGGCCTTGCTGGACGACTTGCAGCACCGTGCTGTGAACTTCTTCTGGAAGGAGTCGAACCCCAAGACCGGGTTCACGAAGGACCGGGCCTCGAACTTCAAGGACGATACGTTTGACGTCGCGAGTTGCGCTGCCACGGGATTTGCGCTGGCCGCCTACCCCATCGGGGTCGAGAGAAAATGGCACTCCCGCAAGGACGCGCTGGCGCGCACCAAACTCACCCTTAGGAGCCTCCTCGACGTTCACGTCGGCTACAAGGGATTCTATTACCACTTCGTGAACTGGGAGACCGGCAAACGCGCCTGGAACAGCGAACTGTCTTCGATCGACACGGCCATTTTGATCGCCGGGGTGATCGTCGCCCGCGAATATTGGAAGGACCCCGACGTTCAGAAGATGGCCGACAGGATCATTCGCGCCCCAGACTGGAAGTGGATGATGACCGACGGTGGAGACAAGCCGAACGAGGTTTTCGTGTCGATGGGCTGGGACCCCGAAAAGGGGTTCATCGACGCGCGGTGGCTGCGGCACGCCTTCAGCGAGGAGTCGATGCTCTACATCTTTGCCTACGGAACCAAACCCAACCTGACAACGGAAGGGTGGGACAAGGGACGGCGCGACGTCGTGCGTTACAAGGGCTTGGAGTTCCTGACCGGCGGCCCGCTTTTCATGCACCAAATGTCGCACGGTTTCATTGACTTTTCCGAGAAAAGGGACCGTCTCGGCTTCAATTATTGGTTTTCGACCCAGCAGAACACTCTGGCGAACCGCGCCTACTGCATTGAGAACCCGAAGGGGTTCAAAGCTTATGGAGAGAACTTCTGGGGGCTTTCCGCCTCGGACAGCCCCGACGGGTACCGGGCGTTCGGCATTCCGAACATGCACGACGACAACGGAACGATCACGCCGACCTGCGTCGCGGCCAGCCTTCCTTTCACGCCCGCCGAGAGCATGGCGTGCCTCGAAAACTTGAGACGCAACCACCCGGAGGCCTACGGGCGCTACGGTTTCAGCAACGCATTGAACCCCACGCGCCAGTGGGTCGGGCCCGACGTGATCGGCATCGACTTGGGCATGATGCTGGTGAGCGTCGAGAACTTTCGCTCCGGCCTGATCCACCGCTTGACGAGCCGGAACGAAGTTGTGAGGAAGGGCATGGAGCGCCTCGGCTTCCACTCGGCGCCGGGTTCGAACAAGGGCCCGTTGCAGGTTCGTCCTCTTGGCCGAGGCTAGCCGGTATTTTCGGTCGCCGGGGTGCCATAATCAAGCGATCACAATTGGATCGGAGGAACCCAGGCAACCATGAAAGTCAGTATTATTGGTGGCGGCGGACGAGTGGGAGCGGACGCGGCCTATGCATTGCAACTCGGCGGAGCCGTGCACTCCCTTGCCCTCGTCGACCTGAACGCTGACATGGCGGCGGGCGAGGCCTTGGACATCGCTCACGGCGCGGCGTTGGCCTCTGGCGTGCAGGCCGTTTCCGGGGACTATGACATCGTCGAGGGCAGCGACTGCGTGGTGATCACCGCCGGTCTGCGCCGTCGACCCGATGAGAGCCGGCTTGAGCTCGTGAACCGGAACGTCGTGCTTTTCCGGGAAATCCTGGAGTCTTTGAAGCAGGTGAAGTTGCCGGAGAGCGCCACCATTTTGGTCGTGTCGAACCCGGTCGACATTTTGACGCAACTGGCGGTGGAATCGGGGATCCTTTCGGAAAACCAGGTTATCGGATTGGGCACCGCCCTGGACACGTGCCGGCTCCGATCCATGCTGGCCGCCCACTTCAAAATCAGTGCGCCTCACATTCATGCCATGATCCTTGGAGAGCATGGCGACTCGATGGTGCCCATCTGGTCCGCAGCGACCGTAAGCGGTATACCCCTGCGGTGTCTACCAACTTACGATCAGCAAGAGGTCGAGGCGATCTTCGACAGGACCAAGAAGGCTGGCGCCGAGGTCATCAAGTTGAAGGGTGGTGCGGGCCGTGCGGTGGGGATTGCCATCATGAGCGTGGTTCACGCCATGGCGACGGATCGCGGGAGCGTCATGCCGGTTAGCTCGGCGCAAAAAGGCGCCCTGGGCATCTCGGACATTTCCCTATCCCTTCCCACGAAGCTGGGGCGGCGAGGAGTCGTCGAGGTTTACGAGCCTGTGATCACCGTTGACGAAATGGAAGCGCTTTTGCGATCCGCCCAATCGCTCAAGGACGTTCTTGCTCAAGTCAAGTGCTCGTCCGCCTAGTGCGTTCGAGGCATGATCCAGCAGTTGCCCACCTTTTGGAAGCCAATCGGCGGGTTGAAGTCCATGGCTTCGGGGTTGGCCAACAGCATGATGGAAATGTCGTCATGCAACTTGGCTTTCAAGGCGTCAACGATGGCCTTGCCGATGCCGTTGCGCTGGTAGTCGCGGTGCACGGCCAAATCCGCCATGTAGCAACAAAAGGCGTGGTCCGTAATTGCGCGTCCCAAACCAATCAGCTTGCCGGCGTGCCGGACCGTGATGATGATGTCCGAGTGTTGGATCATCCTTTCGATTCGCGCCAAGTCGTCCGTCGCTCGGTGGACTCCGGAAGCGGCATACAGTTCGACCACCTCGGATGCAGGCACGTTGGGGTCCTCGACGATAACGATATCTGATTGGGCCACGAACAACGGCATACTATCAGGATACTATCGATTTTGTGCAAATCCAAAACTTTTTACTGCAGCGCCAGGCCGGAATTGACAAAAGCCTCGATAGTCGCCTTGGCGACGGCCAAGTTGACGTCGTCGTCGACAACCTCAACCGCCGACACAGCAACCTCGATATCGGCGCTTTTGAGATGGCCCACCACGGTCACATAGCGTTCGCCGTCCTCTCTCTCCTCGTGGTAGACCTCGTCGATAGTCAAGTCAAAATCGGGGTTAATTCGACGGAGGGCTTGGCAGGTCGCTAGGGCTATGGAATGATGCACGGATTCGGAAAGCCGAGAGTTGATCCCGCTGAACACGGCGTCGCCTGTGGAAAGAATGACGGTCGTGAGGCTGCCGGAGCTCTTTTTGGCGTCGTGGACGCTGACGACTGAGATCGGTCGACTGGTAGCGAGGGGTAGGGTCCCTGCTTCTTGGGCGATCAAGGCGGTCCTCGGCCTCTTGTTTCTCTGGCAGTCGCGGCTGGCCAGGTTGATCAAGTTGTTGATGGTGGCGGCGAAGTGGATGTTCTCCCTTTCGACAGTTCTCCTGCCGCCGGCAACGCCCACGGAAAAGTGGACGGGGTCGGCATCGGCTTCGCGGATGCTGTTTCCGAGGTCCTTAACAAGGGCATAGACCTCTTTTTGGGTACGGCAGGTGCAGATGGCGAACTCGTCGCCGCCGTACCGGACGAGAACGTCGCGCTCGTTGTCGACTTTGGACTTGAGGAAATCGGCGAAGAACTGGAGCACGCGGTCGCCGATGATGTGCCCGAACCGCTTGTTGTAAATGCCGAAGTCGTCGAGATCGAAGAACACGATGGTGATCTCTTTGCCTTCTCTCAGGCGGTCGATGCCCCATTCCCGCAATCGATCGCTCCATGGCAGCCCGGTCAGCGGGTCCCTGGATTGGCGCAGTTCGCGGAGAAGAAGGTTTGAAGTTAGGATTCCTAAGAACTGGTCGCCATCGACAACCGGCGCGCACTCCAGGTCGCGCTCGACGAAAAGCTCGGCCGCTTGTTCGATCCTCATGTTGGATGGAACAGTGGCTTCCGGCTCTTCCACAACCCCAGCAACCTTTTCTGCGCCTGGCCCCTCGGCAAGTCTCTCACGGCGGACGATGCCGACAAACCTTCCGTCGTCGACGACGCCAAGAGCCTTCAGCCTGTGGCCGTCCATGACGTATTTAGCGGTCGATGCCAGGTGTTGCGAGCTAAGCCATACGGGTATCAGCTTTAACTCGTCCACACGCATGTCTGAGTATAGTGTCACGCAAGAACTCCGCCGAGTTACGGCAAAATCGAAAAAGCTGTCAACAATGCCTGTGGCAAAATACGTGCTTTTTCGCAAATCTAGCACATCTACGGGCTTAGGGTTCTTCATCTAGTGCTTTGACAATGTCAGACATGAGACGCACCATGGCGATGCGCGTTTCATTGTTTTCGAAGATAGCCTTCTCCGTCGCGACCGCCATCCCGTACACATGCTTCGGTTCAACTTTCAAATAATCGGCAACTTCTGCTTCGCAAAGCCAGGCTTCGCGCAGCATCAAATACGCGGATACGGCGACCGGGCTTTGAGGGATAAGCCCAGTGATTTGCGGTCGCCCTAAAACGATTCGGTGGATGTGCTCCCTCAAATCCCAGCTGCTGTTATCGGATAAAAAAGGATTGAGTATGCCGCATGCCCTCAAGGTTTCTTGGACAGTAAGCCACTTGCTTTGTTGCAACTTTAAACGCTTTACTGCTCCAAGGTAGGTGCGTCCGTTGCCCTGAATCTTGCTTGCGGCTAGATTGACAAGGGTGTTCGAAACGGAAATCCCTTCCGACTCGCACATGCGCTGGATGATCGCCTTTCGACCCGAAACCGACGGTGCCTTGATTGTGCAAATCGACCACTCCCGGGCTTGCGGCAAAACGCTGCGGATTGACCGGCTTGCGCAAGATGCGGTGAAGCTGAGAAGGGTCGGACGGAAGGCCCGCGTGCGCCGCTCCAAAGCGATCCTCAAAGCTTGGCGGCTTTTATTGCCGGCGAGACACGCTTGCACGTTGTCAAGCACCACGGGCAGAAAGGTGGGTTGCCGGGAAGCGGAGTTCAACCAATCCACGGCGTTGTGGACCGCGACACCCTCCAAGCCGTACTCGGTTCTCATCCTCTCCACGGCAGCGTTCAGCAGGTGAGTCTTGCCCCATCCGCTGGGACCCACCAAAGTGACCAGGTTTTCAAGGCCCGCTGAGAAGAGCATTGCCGCTTCAATCGCCTCCACGTTGGAAGGCAAAATGGCGATCGAACGGAAAACCTTCGCGTTGCCTGTGAAAAGCGCTTGGGATATGCGCGGCGCCTTCTCCTCAGAAACCAAAGATTCCTTCGTGTTCTCCATAGTCCCAATGCAAGAGGTCCGCGAGAGCGGCTCGTCAAAACGAATCATCCGGGGAACCCAATTGCTCCCCAACGCAAGTTTCAGTTTTAAGGATAGAAGTATTCCTGGTCAAGAGCCCGAAAACGGCAATAATTGACACATGTCGCAGAATAAAGAACAATTGCTCACAAAATCGCTTGTTTTCTTTTCAATCAGCAAATTGTTAACACTTTCTTTATCCACAGGTTTTCCACTATCGATGTGCAATTTTGGACCAGTAAGCTTCGAAGTTGAACCTAGGGCTGTGGTCGACGTTGTGACAGGACACGCATCGGGAGGCATCTTCGCTGGGCCTCTTGTCCCTCGGCGAACGGGTATGCCCAGCCGACGGCCCATGGCAGCTTTCACAACCGACGTTCGCCAAAGCCGGGGTCTTTTCTCGAGTTTGGAAGCCGGATTGGGAGCTAAGGCCGGTGACGTGGCAGTTCACGCAGTCGGGGTCGAAGTCGTGGCTCTCCCGCTCCAGGGTAACGAGCGCCTGGGAGTGCTTCGACTTGGCCCATGTATCATACGCCCTTCGGTGGCACTTGCCGCAGGCCGCGGAGCCGGCAAAAGCGTCGGTTTGCACCCTCGGCCATTGGTCCAGAAGCCGCTCGTCCTGGACGCGTTCAAGATAGGCCCGGTAGGCCTTTGACACCGACGGGTCGTCCCGAAATTCCGGCGACAGCGGGTCCGAACGGTAGGCCAACGCGCCATTTGGGCCTTGACTGAGCGTCACCAGGTACTTGCCGAACTCGCCAGCGGTTAGGATCAGCGTCTTGCCGACCTTGATCGGTTTGGGCAAGGGGTCTCCCCCGCCGGAGTAGACGATGACTGTGAGTTGGGGAACCTTGGATGCCGCCGACTCGGCATCGTCCCTCGAGCCGCGAAGCAACAGAATAGGCTTGAGATTCCGCTTCACGGCCTCCGCGGCAAGCCGCCTCGCCGCTTGCTCGACGGACTGAGTCTTGACGGACAGCGCCTGAGAGATCGGCTTCGGCTTCGTGCAGGCGCCGCCGATCAGGTAACCGCCTTTGGCGACGTACGGAAGGATGCCCAGGGGGGCCGGAGACGGCAGCTGCGTCGATACGAGCCGGTTGCCGCTCAACCGGTGGATCGAAGACAGCACTTCCCCTCCAAGCCTAGCCTCTTCCGCGCCGAGGTTGATCGCATCGATCCCCATGAGCGACAGCGCCTCGGCCAAGGTCTCGGCTTTGATTTCGTCCTGACGCGTCGTGCCTTTGACCAGGCCTCCGTTGTCGAGCATGATCAAGCTCGACCGCTGGGACAGGCCGCGCACCGCCGACGCGCGCCGTTTGATGCCTCCGATCATGGGAAAAGAGCAACCGCACGGCGAAAGATAACCCTTGAAATCGCCCGAAATGACAATCGTCCAGGGTTTTGGGGCGGAAACGAGCGAAACGGCCACGCCCAAGGACCCGGTCGCCAAGCTTAAAATCGGCAGAAGTTTCATTTCACCGCGCCCCCTACGCCGACAAGAACCTCCGGCTGGTCCGGGTCGTCCGTGGCCACCCGCAATAGGGTTCGGAAGGGCCCCTTGGGAGCGCCCGGCTTGATCCGGACGACAATTCTTTGAGTTTCCCCAAGCACGCCGGATACGATTTCGGCCTCGATGAAATCGGCTTCGGGCTGGATGGACACAACGCGGAACGGCTGGCCCGGGCGGGACAAGGTCACGAAGGCCTCGGATCCGGGCTTGGCTTGACCGAAGTAGACGGAGATCGGCAAGGCCACAATGCCCTTCTGAACGCTGAAATTGAAACGCAGAAAGGGAAAGGCGAGGTTGTCGGTCGTGACGGTCAGCGTGCCGGGACGCCTGCCAACGATCGGCTGATCAGGAACGGAGACCCGCAACCGGTAACCCTTGCGCGTTTTTGGGTCTTCGTTCAATTCCGGGTCGGCGAGCTCCCCGGACCAAGGCGACATCTCCACCTTCGCCTCCATTCCGTCGACCTCGGCGCGGATCGGGCGAATGCCCGCCTTTTCCGCAAGAGAGAGGAACACGTCGAATGTCACGCCGACTTTGCCGAGGATGAAGGCCGTGCCTTGGGGACAGAGCATGCGGTAAGCCGGCGTGATGCGCGATCTCATGGGAATTTCAAGCGTGCCGACATTCCCGTCGTTCGTGTAAACGTAAAGCACCTTGGTTAGATCGCCGCGAAACTCCGTCGTGTCCAGCTCGATCGGGATCCTCTTGGTGCCGCCCGGCTCGACCGTCCCGTTGCGGACCATCGACAGGCAACCGCAGGTCGACGCCAGACGGTAGCGAAGCGGCGAGTTGCCGCTGTTGGAGATGGCCAAAGTGTAGATTGGCTTGTCGCCTTGCACAGTGTCGGTCGACAGAGGTTCGATCGGCTGGATCTCGGCCACCGGGTAGCTTCGGGCGACGCGTTTCTTGGCCGCCGCCGCGGAACGCAGAAACTCCGACACCGTCAGGCAATCGTTTGCCCAGGTGGCCTCGTCGGCCGTCACGCGCGCCGCGATCGTGTTCGGCTGGTCGGTCCGCCCCATAATCTGGGTGTAAATGGGCGACTTGGATAGACCGAGGTAGCAGCCGATCGCGTACCCAACCTCGTTCTGGACGTCCAGTGAAGTGGTTTTTTGCAGGTCGGCGCCCCGAAAAAGGGCGATTCGCGAAAAAACTTTTCTGGCGCGGTCGAGGCTGACCTTGTGCAGGGCACCCGGAACCGTTAAATCCCCTTTGGAGGTCTCCAGGCGATTGACAAAAGACACTTCAACCGAGCCAGTTCGGGCTACGGCGATCTTCAGACTCGGGACGGCTTTGACCCAGGCCGCAATGGCGCGGTCCCTCGCCCCGGCGAACGCCGCCCGATCGGAGGCCGGAACGCCTTGGTCGTTCCACAGGATGGCAAACTGCCGCTTCGGCAGCCAAGCGCATCTCTTTTGAGCCTCCTTAAAGTCCGACTTTTCGAGCGCCTGCTCGACCAGCTGAACCGCGTTGGAAAGGCTTGCGTCGCAACCCGGAGGCAGAAGCGGACCCTTCGCGAGCGGACCGGCAAGGAGCACAAGTGAGCACCACATGGCAAAACGTACCCGATAGAAGCGTCAGAGGGGTGCGCGGTCCGCTAATCTTTCGAACAAACAAGCTCATTCAGCTCTTGGACGGCCCGTCGTGGCCGTTCCAAAAGGTCTAGCGCCACGATTTCATTCTGGCCTTGCCCCTTAGGCCGCGCTCCCGGCAGAAACACCGTTTGCTGGGGCCCGACGTGCCAAAAGCGGCCGATGTTCCGGCCGTTGATCCAAACCGCGCCGAGCCCCCACCCTCGAAGGTCGGGGTAAGTGTCTCCTGTTTCCTTCAAGCGGAACGAGCCTTTGTAGAACACCGGAGCCGCCAGGGGCGGCCTCAAAGAGCGCAACTGTTTCAGAGACTCGCATGGGATCGAGCACGGCTCCCATCCCAAAACCTCTTCGTCCCCTAAAAACACGCCGCCCAGGATGCCCTTGCGCTCTGCCGACAGTTTCTGTCCAAAGTTGATTCGGCCAAGGTTGTGCACCACGATCTCCAAACTTGTCTGTTGGGTAAAGGACACGATCAGCGTCGCCCCTGTTGCGGACGAGTTCGCCGAGCGGCCTGCCGTCGGACAAGGCCAAAGCGTAATCGCGGAGCCCGTCCATGCGCAACGTGCCTTCGAGCGGCTCGATTGTTTTTCAGTAGACGATGAAGCCGTAGGCCTGATCCATCTCCTCCATGGTTTTCGGCCTCGACGAGAAGGCAATTCTGACGACGGCGTCGGCCAGGCTTGCGAATTGTTCGAGTTCAATGGCGGGAAAGGAAATCTTTGGGATCGGTTGCGGCGGTGCCGGCAAAGGCGCTTTCAGGCAACTCTGGATCGCCGAGCGATAGGCCTCGAATTTGGGCGCCGGCTCGGCGGCTTCGTTGAGCGGCGCATCGCAGTCGTAGCTGGTCGTGTCGGGTTCGTAGCGGCCGTCTTAATTGGCACCAGCCATGAATCCGGGGTTCGTGCCGCCGCGGAACATGTAGAAGTTGACCGGATAGCCTTTGTCAAGCATCCAAACCAAGTCGCTTGTGGGTTGCTCCACCGACGTGCCGCTTTGCTTCGAGCCCCATTGGTCAAACCAGCCGCACCAATACTGCCTGGGAATTCGCGGATAATGCATCTCGCCCGAGAGAATCTGGAACGGCTTGCCGTCAAGCAAAAAGCCATTCTTGGCGGCCACGAAGGTATGGGTTTGTGCGTTTTGCATGGGTTTTTGGACAAGCAAAGGGGGCTGACGATTGCAGTGCGACTATTTGGCCCTGGCTGGACTACACGAACTCCTTGAACCCGGGTTTGGCCGCCAATGCTTTGGCCCTTCTCAGCTGAACGTTCAAGGCTTTGGGGCCCGGCCCGCCAAACGATTCGCGCCGGCGAACGGCGCCGCTTGGGCTCAAGACCGTCAGGGCCTGTCGCGGCAAGTCCGGAGCGATTTCCGCTAGGCGGCTGCCCGTCAGCTGGTGCAGCTTCCATCCTCTCTGCTCGCAGGCCCGGGAAACCTTTCCTGCGACCTCGTGCGCCTGGCGGAAGGTCATTCCGGTTTGAGCCAAGAAGTCCGCGAGTTCCGTGGCGGTGGTGAAGCCCTCTCCCGAAGCCTGGGCCATTCGTTTGACGTTCCAGTCCGCGCCTTCCAGCATCAGGGCGACCAGTTGCAGGGAATCGCGGGCCAGGTCGAGCGACTCGAAGAGAGCAGGTTTGTCGTCCTGCGTGTCCCGGTTGTAGCCAAGGGGAAGGGCCTTCATGGTGGCCAGGAAGCCGGTCAGGTTGCCGATGGCGCGTCCGGTCCGCCCTCGGATCAGTTCGGCCATGTCGGGATTGCGCTTCTGCGGCATGATGCTGGAACCGGTGGTCACGGCGTCGGAAAGTCGAACAAAACCGAATTCGCATCCCGACCATAGGACCAGCTCCTGGCAGATGCGGCTCAGGTCGACCATGAGCGAGGCGGCCCAGTAGAGGGCGTCCAAGGCCCAAGAACGGTCGGATGTGGCGTCGAGAGCGTTGGGCATCGGATTGCTGAAACCCAACTCGCGGGCGGTTTGCTGGCGGTCGATGGGAAAGCCGGTGCCGGCCAAGGCCCCCGAACCCAGCGGACAAACATTGACGATCTCGATAAGACGGTCCGATCTCCAGCCGTGCCTCTGCATGGCCCAGAAATGGGCCAGAAGGTGGAATCCGAGGGTGACCGGCTGGGCCGGCTGTTGGTGGGTCCAGCCAGGCATCAGCGTCTTGCGGTGCTCCGCGGCGATGGACAGCAAAACGCTTTGCAGGCGCTTGATCTCGGGTTGGAGGCCGCGAAGAGTGTCGCGCAACCACATTCTGGCGTCTGTTGCGACTTGGTCATTGCGGCTGCGCGCCGTGTGCAGCTTACCCGCGACCGGACCCGCGATGGCTTCGAGGCGCGCCTCAACCGCGGTATGGATGTCCTCGACGTCCATAAGCAGACTTTCTGGCCCTTCCTCAAGAATCCGCTGGAGCCCGGCGACGAGGGCCGCCGACTCTTCAGGCGTCACGATGCCGGTGTCGCCGAGCATGCGCGCGTGGGCGATGGAGCCCAGGACGTCTTCGCGCCAAAAACGAAGGTCCGACTCGGTGGACTGCCCAAAACGATCGACAAGTTCGTGGCTTCCCTCGGCAAAAGCACCGCCCCAAAGCTTCCGCATACAGTCAAGAGTGTACCTACCGTTTCCTTTTCTTGCTTTTGTCGACCTGAACCTTCTCGCCGACCCGCCCGCATCGCTCTTTGGGATCGTCGGGAAGATCTTCCGGAACTTGGCTCTAGGCGTCGGAGGTCACTCCAAAGTCCATGCCCGTGCCGAGGCAGTCTTGCCGATTGGCGCCGTCCGTCTTGAAGAACCATCGGTCCTCGTCGATGACGTTAAAGATAGGCCGGCAACGGATCATTTTGGCAACGGTTAGCTTCTTCTCGATTTGCTGGCGATACGCCACGCTAGAGGGCTCTCATGCCTCCGGATAGAGATTGCGGATCAGCGCCTTGACGGTTTGTTGAAGGTCGCGGTCGGAGGCCATCATCTCGCTGATCTTTTGGTAGCCGTGCATCATCGATGTGTGATCGCGATCGCCGAAAAGCGTGCCGATGTGCTTCCAGCTGTCCATGGTGATTTCCCTTGTGACGTAAATCGCCACGTGCCGCGCGTGAACGATGGGCGCCTTTCGCGAGGTGCCCATGATGTCTTTTTTCGGGATGTTGTAGTGCCGCGCCACCGCGTCGACGATGCGCTCGAAGGAGGGCTTGGCGATCGTGCCGGATCGGTAGTACTGCTCGATCATCATCGCGGCGAGGTCGATCGACACGGGCACCTTGTCAATGCTGGCTTGAGCGGTCAGCTTGGTGAGGGCCCCCTCCAGGACGCGAATGTTGCCGGGGACGTTCTCGGCGAGGTACATGGCCACGGACAGGTCGAGGTGGATTTTCTCTTGGGCGGCCTTGCTCAGCAGGATGGCGCACCGCGTTTCGGTGTCGGGCATTTGAACATCGGCCACCAGGCCAGACTCGAACCGCGATCGCAGCCGCTCGTCCATCATGTACAGGTCGCGCGGGGGGCGGTCGGACGTCAACACGATCTGCTTGCCCAGCGAGTGCAAGTAGTTGAAGGTGTGAAAGATCTCTTCTTGGGTCTTGTCCTTGCCGGCCACGAACTGGATGTCGTCGACGAGCCACACGCCGACGTTGCGCTGCGAGCGGCGGAACTGCTCGATGCGCCCGGCTTGAAGGGCGTTGACGAAGTCCTCGGCGAACTGCTGGGCGGAGATGTAAACCAGAGGGTACCGTGGGTTGTTTTTGAGAATCTCGCGCGCGATCGAGTGAAGCAGGTGCGTCTTTCCCAGGCCCGAGGCGCCATAAATGAACAGNGGGTTGTACTTGGTTCCCGGTTCGGCGGCGACGGCCTTTGCGCCGGCATAGGCCAGACGGTTGCTTTGCCCGACGACGAAGGTTTCAAACGTGAAGCGCTCGTTCGGCTTAAAGCTCGGCTGGTCGGCGGCCAAGTTCAGCGAAATGGAGGCTTGGACTTGGCTGACCGGCTCTTTCTCCTTCGCGCCGATAACGAGTTCGACGTCGACTTCCTGGCCGAGCTCGTCGCTTAGGTAGCGTTGGATGGTGGCCAGGTAGCGTTCACGCACCCAGTCATGCACAAACCTTCCCGGTGCGACGACTTCCACGGTTCCATTGGCCAGACATTGAGCCGCAAGGGGCCGGATGAATCGGTCGACCCACTGTTTGGGCACGTCCGCCGTCAAGCGTTTCTGAACGTTTTTCCAAGCAAAGCTGAGACGAGCGTCGCATTCCTGGCCGAACAAGGTCTCTTGGTCCATAGGCAACTCAATGGCAAAACATGCCCCGCGGGGAAATCCGCAGAGCGCAGGTAACGAGTATACACAGGAGCCGGCCATCTTGCCAGGATGTTTGGTCGTCTTTTACGGCAAATACGGTCAACTTGGGCTATGCAGGGCCGTTCAATGTCAAATAAATGAATATTCCGTTTATTCTGAACTCAGTTCAGTTGGAATTTTCAAAAGGCTTCATTTTCATGAACGCGTGTCTACACGAACGTCGCAGGATGCCTATCGGGCTAAAATAGGCAGTGAAACAAAAGGTGCTGGGAGTGCTGGCCGGACACGACATGACTGCGGATCTGCTTCGCCGTTGGGCCGACTCCGCCGACGTTTTGCTGGCAGCCGACGCGGGCGCGGACCGACTGATCGAAGCGGGAGCGATACCCCACCTGATTTTAGGGGATCTCGACTCGATTTCGCAAAAAGCGCGATCTTGCGGAGTCGAGGTGATGCCCATCGACGATCAGGACTCCACGGATTGTGACAAGCTTTTGCGAATCGCCGCCGGAAAAGGGTACTCCGAGGTCACCTTGGCCAGCGTTGAGGGCGACTCGCTCGACCATCTGATCGGCACGGTTTACAGCGCTGCGCGCGCTTCGGTCCGAGTGCGGTTGGCCTTGCGGACCGGGATCGGGTACGTGTTGCACGAGGGCGAGTTTGCCTTGGAGTCCAGACCCGGGCGCCGCATTTCGTTGTTGCCCATCGTGCCTTGCTCCGGGGTGTGCCTGCAAGGCGTCCGATGGCCATTGGCCGACGCGGAAATGTCGCCGGTCGGTCTGGTGAGCATCTCGAACGAGGCCGTTTGCAACGCCGTTGAGGCGAAGATCCAGTCGGGTGCGGCCCTGCTGGTGGCCGAGTACCCGCAGGAGGAGATGCCCAGATGGACTTAGCCGGCCTCGATTACGCGGTTATCGGCGGGTTCGTTCTACTGATTCTCGCTCTCGGGTTTTCCGCCAGGTTGCGCGACAACAGCGTGCTGCAGTTCATTGCCGCCGGCCGCAGCCTGACGTTGCCGGTGTTCGTGGCGACCTTGGTCAGCACATGGTACGGCGGCATTTTGGGCGTCGGGGAGTCCGTGTCCTATTACGGCGTGGGTACCTGGGTGCTGGTGGGCGTGCCCTACTACGTATTCGCTCTACTGTACGCCTTTTCCTTCGCCAAGCGGGTCCGGGGCTCCGAACAGATCAGCCTGCCCGAGCGTTTGGAACTGCGTTTCGGCAAGCCGGTTGCTCTTTTAGGGGCACTGTTGGTGTTCTTATTGGCCGTGCCAGCCGCGCATGTTTTCATGCTTGGGACGCTGGTTCAGCTGATTTCCGGTTGGCCCTTGCTGGTCTCGCTGGTCGTCGGCGCCTTCGTCGGGACGCTGTTCCTCTATAAGGGCGGCCTGCTGGCCGACGCCCGCGTGTCGATTTTGGCGTTTGCGATGATGTACATCGGGTTCGCCGTCATAGCCGGGTACTGCCTGGTCCGTTACCCGTTGAACCAGATGCTGGCCTCGCTCGAGCCGCCGATGCGTTCTTGGGACGGGGGGACCGGCCTCCCCATGGTCGCCAGCTTCTTCATCTTGGGCGCGTGGACGCTGGTCGATCCGGGATTCCACCAGCGCGTAGCCAGTTCGATTAGCCCGGAGGTGGGCAAGAAAGGCGTGCTGGTAAGCGTGCTGTGCTGGTTTGCGTTCGACATGCTGTCGATCGGCACGGCGTTGTACGGCTTCGCCTTGCAAGACCAGTACGAGTCCCTCAAACAAAGCCTTCCGGTCGCTTATCAGCCGCCGATGCTATACCCCGTGTTCGGGAATTGGACTCTGCCGCCCGGTTTGAAGGCGGTGTTCTTCTGCGGCATGATCGGCACAATCGTTTCAGCGATGGTCGGCTACACGCTTGTGAGCGGGGCGACCTTCGGGCGTGAGATCGTGGCGAGATTGTGGCATCCCATGCCCGACGGCGCAGTGAAAATGTGGACGCGGTTCGGTTTTTTTGCGGCTTGCCTGCTGGCGATTTACCTTGGTCTCAAGGTGGAAAGCGTCGTTGCGCTCTGGTATTCGTGGAGCGGGGCGGTCGTCGGGGCGATCTTGATCCCCGTTTGCCTCTCGTACGGTCTGCTTTGGCGGTCCAAAGCCTCTTCAACAACGGCGTTCGTCGCGATGGCAGCGGCGTTTGCGGTGGCCATCGGTTGGCTGATTTATGGAATGCGAACCGGAAACCCCTATCTCAACGTCCAAATACAAGGTATCGAATTCAGCATGGGCACGCTGTTGCCCGGATTGGCCGTTTCGGCGATCGTCATGGGCATCGGCGAGGCGGTCGCGAGGAGGAAATCGCAGGATGAGTGATCAAGAATCTGTCGTCGAGGGCATGCAGGCCGAACCCGCGCCGAGCGGCGCCGCAAGGATCGTGTTGAAGCGGTCGGGAGCCGAGACGGGCATCTCCTTTGCCATCAACCCGCCAGCGGTCATCGGCCGATTCGATCCGGCCGTGGGGCCGATCGATGTGGACCTTGGCGACCTGGACGAGGGCAAGTACGTTTCCAGAAAGCACGCCAAGATCGTTTTCGAGGGGGGCGTGTACAAACTGATCGATCTTAAGTCGTCGAACGGCTCATTCGTTCTGCGGAACGACTTTGAGAGGGTGGAGGAGGCGGAACTGCAGCCGGGAACCGAGTTCGCTTTGGGTAACGCCCGCTTCGTGTTCAAGGTGGAAACCCCAGCGTCTGCGGAGCTTGAGACGGAACCCGATGCGGGCGAGGCGGTCCCGACTGAGGGCACGTAGGCCTAGCGACGTCGCCGTTGGCCGCGATTCTCCTTGTGGCCCGGACGCTGAAGCCTGAAAGCTGAAGGGCCTGAACTCTCGAAAGGGGTCAGGCCCTGAAAAACTTGGGATCTAGATCATTAATGGGGGCAGAGCCCGCCTTAAGCTGATAAAACATCCTTGAGGTGAACATCTTGACCAGCGATGAAGCGATAGTCGGCCTGCCCGGCTACAAAGTTACCCGAATCGAGTCGGACGGAAGCA
>JGI24187J35170_1000030_pt1 | contig 62599 bp, 42 predicted proteins | sample YNPBryBLVA2012_FD_35170 | JGI IMG/M metagenome (IMG submission 35170)
TGCTGGACAGCACCGTCACCGTGACCACCGTTGAGGTGCTGGTCGCCCCCTGGTTGTCCTGTGCCACCGCCCGCAGCTGGTAGGTCCCGCTGGAGACGTTGGTCCAGGTGTATTCGTAGGGACTCGCGCTGTCGGTGTTGAGCAGGGTGCTCCCCCGGTAGAACCGGACGTTGGCAATGCTGCCGTCCGAGTCGGTGGCGGTTGCCGTCAACTGAATGGTCGCCGGCGCGGTCCAAGTGCTGTTGTTAACCGGGCTGGTCAGTGAGACTGCGGGCGGCTGGTTGGGCGGGTACACCGTCACGTTTACCGCGGCGGAGTTATTAGTCGCTCCACCATTGTCCGTCGCTCGAGCGGTCAATTGGTACATCCCGGCCCCCACCCCCGACCACGTATAAACCCACGGACTGGCGCTGTCCACCGCCAGCGATGTGGTCCCGTTGAAGAATTCCACCGCAATTACTGTGCCGTCCACGTCCGTCGCCGTCGCAATACACACAATATCCGCCGGAGCGGCATATGAGCTCTGGTGTAGCGGACTGACCAGCCCGACCATCGGCGGCTGGTTGACCGACGGTCTTGACGCAACGTACACCGTCACAATCCCTGAGGTACCTGTCGCCGACAGCTGGTCGTACGCCACCGCATGAATGGTGTAGGTGCCGACACCGACATTCATCCACGTGTATTGATATGGACTGGCGGTGTCCGCATTGAGCAGCGTACCGCCGCGCCAGAACTCCACCCGCGAGATGCCGCCGTCCGGATCGGTCGCCGTCGCTGCAATCGGGATATTCGCCGGTGCGCTGTACACCCCGCCGTCCGACGGCGCGGTCAGATTCACCACCGGCGGCTGGTTGGAAGACCCGGCGGTGGACGCAACCACCACGAAGTGTGCGACAGACAGCCGGGGCAACACGTATGAAAAGGTGTTGCTGGTGATTGTCGGGACGGGAGTCCTCTCAGTGATTGTTGACGTGGTTGCATCAATCATCCACACCCGCGCGGATCGGTACTGTCTGGCCGTGCCGGCAATCGTGATGTCCGCGCTGAGCGGATTGTCGTAGTGTTTGTTGATGACGATGAGGTGCAGCTGATTATCGGTAGCGTCCCTGACGGCGGCGTGTGCCGTCATGCTGGAGACATTGCCGGACATCGCACCGACGGAGATGGTCCCGAAACCAGAACCCGCACCGTCGTAGTTGAGGTACAGGTCGAACGCCGCGCGCACGTAGTCCCGGGGACTCTCCATCTGCCAGTAGAACGCGGCGAACACCCCGTAGCGCCCGAAGATACCCAGCACATCCGCCTGCGCGATTCCCCCTGAAATGTGCCGCTCACCGCCGTAGTTGTACTCCGTGATCGCAAGCTTTGTTCCCGGGTAGTGTGTCGCAATGCCCGACAACACCCGGGGGATCAACGGCAGAAATGCCTGGCTCCACTGTCCGATCCAGCTGTCTTCTATGTACGTGGGATCCACAGCGTGCGCGGCGCCTGCATACGCGCCTTGTTGCATTCTATGTTGTTGGGATCGAACGGGTCGAACGTGATGCGCGAACCGCCGCCGCGCGCCTCGGGGTACCAGTGAATGGTGAGGACGTCCAGCAGCCGCCGCCCCGCCGCCTGCGACGCGATGCGCATGCGTTCCAGGTAGTAGTCCAGAAACCACGAGTGGCTCCCGCGGACGGCGTTCCAGTCCGGTGCATCCTGGAGTGACAGATACCCGTTGAACCCGTACGAGACCGGACCGAACATCAGCGCGTCGGGGTCCACGTCTTTGACCGCGTGCGCCAGCGGGGTGGACCGGGCGATGAGCTCCACGCACCCCACGGGATTGGGGTGAATGCGCGGATGGGTGTGCGACCACAGGTCGGGTTCGTTGTCCAGGGCGTACGCCTTGACACCCGTGGGAGACGACGCCGGACCGTAGCGCTGCACGAGGAGGTTAACCATCTCGTCCATGTACACGTAGCCGTCCGCGGTGGACGGGGCGGTGGAGAAGGCTGCTCCCTTGCGGGGACGAACCTCCACCCAACGCGACGACGGGGCGGTTTCACCGACGGAAACCGGGCCGTTCTTGTCACGCGCCGCGTACCCGGCCATCTGCAGGGTGATCAGCGAGAGCGTGGTGGTCGCCGGAGGCAGCCGGTCGTGGAACCACGTCAGCGCGATGCCGGGGATGTTCGCCTGCGCGTCGGGGATGCCCATGTTCCAGGGCACGAAGTTGTCGCTGGTGTGGTTCCAGTCGGAACCGGCGTTGGAGGCATTGTTCTCCCAGTTGTACCCAGTCATCCGGTTGCCGCCCAGACGTTTGGCGGGATGCGCCACGGTGGGGAACGGCTGGTTCGCGCCGTAGATGTACGGGCTGATGGGGATTCTCCCCGACGAGACGTTAACGACGATGGGAACTCCCGACAATACCGCGCAGAACGTCGCCAGGCATACGCTGGCCCAGAACGGTCGGTGTACGCTCATGGCTCCCTCCTTGCTCATGCCGCGCAACGGCTTTGTTGTTCCGGCGGCTCGGTTCGCCGCACGGTCAGAACTTCGCTTTCACCTCAAACGTGGTGGAGTTCACGGGATTGCGCGCCGCGTCGAACGTTTGCCGGTTGATGACGGTAAAGAACAGGTTGCCGCTCAGGGAATAGCCCACTTCCGTGGTGATGAGCGAGTTCTGACCCCTGACATTGACGAAGTCGTCCCACGAGGATATGTTCCGTTTGTCATACGACGCGGCGACGTACAGTCTGTGGAGGAACAGCGCAGGATCCAGCTGCAGCGTGGCATGGAGGTGCGGGTAGAGACCGGCCGGGTCGGCGGCGTAGTCTTCAAACGACGCGTGGAACCGCGCCAGGTTCATCAGGTTGAACGACGCTTCCGCGTACGGACCGGCGGTGAACGACTGTCCGGCGGTCGCCGGCGCGAGCGTTCGGTATGGTTTGGTGGACCGCTCGACATCGTAGAACGGCCCGAAGTAGCCGGGAACGTAGGAGTTCTCGATGTGCCGGTACTCTACGCGGTAATCCATGATGCTCGCGAGCGTGCCGCGCACGCCGAGCGCGGCGCCGATGCCGTGATCCTTGTAGCCAAGGGCGAGGTAGCGTCTGCCGAGAAGCATCTGGGACACATCGGCGAACGCAAGTACCGAGAGAATCGGGTTGGAGAACACCGGCAGGTCCACGTCCACGGCGGTGATGGTGAGGCTGTCGTCGCGGAAGGCCTCGCCCATCCCCGGCTGCAGGCTCACTTCCCCCTCCACATCCGTATCGGTCGCGGCCGACAGGCCGATGCCCAGGTTGCGTACGAGCGGGATTCCCGTGCGGAACAGCGGCCGCACGTACGCCCGCGCACCGAACACCTCGGGTTCCCCGATGTCGCCGGTCATCACCTCGCCGCCGGCCATGCCCGCGTTTATCTCCAGCGCCAGGCCCACCCGCCGCACATTCGGGTACTGTGACATGTTGGAGTAGCGGCTCATGAACAGACCGTGGCCGAGCGTGTACGACGGCATGCCGCCGACGTATGCGTGAAACGGATCGCCTTTGACGCCGTAGCGCACGTACCAGATTTTGCGGATGAGCGCGTCAAGGCTGTCCCAGTCATCCACGCGCGCGGTGTTGTTCTCATCCAGGTACACGTAGAGATCAAGCCCTACGCCGATCTTCCACAGGCTGAACTCCGGCTGCAGCGATATCTGGGTGTACGTCTTGCGATGACCGTCGTTGTCCACGAGCACCACGGTGCCGAAGCTGCCGTTCATGGAAAAGCCGGGGCCGGAGCCTCCCGAGACCGGGGATCCGGCCGGGGGACGTTGCGGGGCGGGTTGCGCGGCATGAGTGACGACCGGTACGGGTTGTGGTTCGACCTCTTCCGGCTGGGGTGCCGTTTCTCCGGATGGCGGGGCGGGCTGCGTGTCATCTGTCCGTGATGTCCGCTGGGGTATCGCAACGGGCGCGCTGGGAGCGGTACCGTTCCTCACGAGCGACTGCTGCCCCGCGTTCACGAACACCGCAGCGGCGGTGCCGGCGGCATCGCGCACCGCGACCACACCCTTCGTGGTGTGCACGAGAGTGTCGCCATTGGGCCCCACGAACACCGAGAATTCCGTGCCCTTCACCGACGCCACCGCGGCGGGGGTGCGCACCTCAAAGACGTCCTGGGGCGACAATCCTCCAACGGTCGCTGATACCCGGCCGGCCCACACGGTCACGCGCACGATGGCGGTGTCCGCAACCGGGCCATCGCGGTACTCCGTCACGGTGAACAGCGCCCCGGGCGCAGCAGACAGGCGCCCGTGTGGAGGAACATCCAGAGTCAGCCGGCCTCCGATGAGCACCGAGATCGTGTCGCCGGGCTTCACCAGCGCACCCGGCGGCAGCGGTTCCCAGCGCGTCTCCCCGGACCGTTGCATGAGCACCTGTCCGGACGACAGGACGACCGGCAGCGAACGGACGACGGGCTCTTCCGGGACTGCGGTGATGACCAGGCGGGACGGCTGGGGCGCGGCTGAGGAGACCGCAACATCGGCAGCGGGGACCTCAGCGCCTGCCGCCGCCGGCGGTTCAACTCCCGTCTGTGCGACGAGCGGCGCGAGCATTGCACAACACACCACCAGCACACTCACTCTCAGATTGTCGCTGCGGTTCATCCCCGTCCCCCGGAGTGTCAGGTCCCGCATGGCACATCGTCCGGCCTTGTTCGCAGGACACAGGCTCCTCCTTACATTATACCTTATTTGAATCGCGCGCGTCAACCGAACCGGAATACCCGCCCCCGCCGGGAATGTTTCGCAGGAAAGCGGGCGGACAGGTGTGATATCCGTCACACCGGGGGGAACCCGGTGAAGAAAAACCCTCCTCCGCGACACCAATAGGGTGAACGCGGCCGTACGGCCGGCGTATCCTGCACCGGAGGTGGCGGCACATGAAGGGACGCTTCGTGGTTGGTTGTGCGCTGGCGGTCGCATGCGCGACGTCAGCGTCATTCGCGCAGGGGCTGCGGCTGGGCGCTTGGGTCAGTTACACCCCGTTGAGTCTCGGAGATATTTACGAGACCGACAGCGGCACGGCGACGGTGACGGTGGAGACAAAGAAGGTTGACACGGGGGTTGTCGCCGGTGCGGACCTGGGTATGGAGGTGGCGTCGGGCCTGACGGCGGGTATCCGGGTCGGCTACCTGTACGGCATGCCGGTGACGCAGGACCTGATTATCTTGTTTGCCAAGCTGACGTTGGAGCAGTCCGCCTCGTACGTGCCACTGATGGCGGGAGTCTCCTACCATATGGATGCCGGTCCGACTCTCTCTGTCACCGGATCGCTGTACGCGGGGTATGGCTTCGCTTCCTACACCAGCAAAACGACCATGGGATCCGTTAATCCCGCAACCTTCCCCATGGAAACCATCTCCCAGGAAATGGGGGTGTCCGGGAGCGGGGTTGTGGCGGACGCAACCATCGCCGCGGGCGTCAAGCTTTCGCCGCAGCTCACTTTTTCCCTGAACCTCGGATACCGGTATGCGTTGGTTCCGCAACTCACATTCTCCCAGGACATTGGGGACGGAGCCCGGAAAGGTGATGTGGTCAAGAAGGACAACGGGGAAAACATGACGATGGACTTTTCCGGTATCGCCATCGGAGGCGGCATCGCGTTCGCATTCTGAGACGCGCTCCGCAGCATCACCGGTCATCTCGAGTTCCGGCCCCACGGTACCACCGGGTCCCCGCCGCCCCGCGGGGACCCGGCCTTTTGTGCGGCGTCCTTGATTTCCCCCGCCTGAAAAAGTACCTTATTCCCCCATGAACGCCGTCCGCATCGGTTCAACGACCTTGGATGTTCCCGTGTTCCTCGCTCCCATGGCGGGCATCACCGACCTGCCGTTTCGTCGGATCTGCCGCGCGTTCGGCTGCGGGCTGGTCTACACCGAGATGGCGATGGCCCGGAGCATCGTCATGGCACCGAAACGCGCCCTGCCTCTCATCGCCACCGCGCCGGACGAGAAACCCGCGGCGGTGCAGCTGTTCGGCGGCGACCCGCTCCTGATGGCGAAGGCTGCTGCATTTTTCAATGACCGCGACGAAGTGGTCCTCATCGACGTGAACATGGGCTGCCCCGCGCGCAAGATCGTCAAGAGCGGCAACGGCTCAGCGCTGATGACCGACGTCGCCCGGGCGCAGGCGATCATCCGCGAGATGAAACGGGCGACCGTCAAACCGGTCACCGCCAAGTTCCGCAAGGGCTTTGACGCCGGCAGCGACACCGCCGTGGATTTCGCGAAAGCGCTGGAGGACGCAGGGGTGGACGCGGTCGCGGTTCACGGCAGAACCCGCGCACAACAGTACACCGGCCGGGCCGACTGGGAGATCATCCGGCGGGTGCGTGAGGCGGTGCGCGTTCCGGTCATCGGCAACGGTGACATCTTTACAGCGGAAGACGCGCTGCGCATGTTTACCGAGACCCGATGTCACGCCGTGATGGTCGCGCGGGGTGCGCTGGGCAACCCGTGGCTGTTCGCACAGATCCGCGCGCTGATGGAAGGGCGCCCGCCGATTTTGGAACCGACCGCTCGCGAACGAATGAACCTTTTTCTGCACCATTTTGACGATGCCGTCGCGGTGTCGGGAGAGCGGCGCGCAGTCCTGGAGATGCGCAAACACTTCGGCTGGTATGTGAAGGGGGTCCCGGGCTGCAAGGAGTTCCGCGACCGGATATTCCGAACCGAATCCGCTCATGAGGTGCACACACTCGCCCGGGAGTTCGCCGAGCGGCTCCAGGCGGCTGCAGGACAAGGCGCTACTACTCCTGCATGTGGCTCATGAAGCTCGCGGTGAGCTCGTCCATCATCCCCGCATCCAGCAGGAACACCACATTCTGCGCCGACAGGTTCAACAAGGTCAGAGCGTCCGCGCCAACCGACGACGCCCCGGCCTGCAGCCGGCGGTGGAAATGCTCGTTGGTGACGCGCAGCTCCTGGTAGTACCACTCGTACTCCTTCATTTCCCAGTCGGGCGTGCGGCCCGCCTTCATGCGCAGGTACTGGGCGAACAGGTACATGGAAATGGACCGGAACTGTGTCTCTTCCGTCGTGGCGAACGGCAGGTGGAACCGCACCAGCGGCCGCAGTTTGCCCATGACCGGACACCCGCTCGCGGCGGTGCGCAATCCCAACAGAGAACTCATCGCGACACGGATGGGCACCCGCTTCTGGTACGTCCGCGCGGGGGCGCCCACCGTCACTTCAGCGAGAGTATCACCGTCCGCCCGGAACAAAAAATCAATCAGGGGAACCACCGCGAGGGCTGCGGGACAGTGGCCGTGATCGTCGGGAGGCAGCGGGCAGGTGGGGCACTGGTGGAACGGCAACTCCGTCCAGGCGGGTTTCACGTCGGGGACCGGTTCTTTCAAGGCGAGGGTGCGCGGATCCAGTACGATCGAAAACGACGGCGTTGTACCATCCGCAAGCCGGAAGGTGTACGTATAGACGATATCGGAACTCACCACGGTGTGCGTCTCCTTTCGGGGGAATGCGGCTGGCGGCGACTCACAGACCGGCCAGCCAGGCGGCGTTGACGATGACTCCCGCGACGCCGCGCACGGCGATGACCGGCAGCAGCCGCCGCTCCCGGATCCGGTACCAACCGAGCGCACATCCCGCGGCGAAGAGCCACACACCCTGCACCGGATCCGTCAGCGCGCCGCGCGAAACCGCCCAGAGGCCGGAAGACCATAGGAGCGCACGGGTCGGATCCTCCGTGCGCCGTTCCAGCTCGCCGAGAATCCGGCCGCGCCACAGGTACTCCTCACACACCGCCGCCGTCACCGGGACCGGCAGTATCATCAGGACGCGTTCCCACCACCCGACATCCTGCAGGGAGAGCATGCGCCCGGCGCCGCCCATCACGAACAACCACACCAGCACCAGCACCGCATAGACGACCACCAGTGCCAGCGAGGGAATGACGGGGAGCACAAACAGTGGATCGTCGGCGATGATCGCCCGCCACCACGGAACGGCGCGGGGTACACCGCGCAGCGCCACCGCCGTCAGCCCAGCCGCCGCCACCGCCATACCCAGCTGCCCGATGAAATCCGCTTGGCCGGCGGTGAGCGAGGTGCTGAACACCGCGACGTTGGCGATCTGGACCGCGGCGGACCACAGGAACGGCACCACCGTCGCCGCACCCGCCAGTCTCACGAACGGATCCTGGTACCACGCCGCCTGCTCTTCCATGGCGGTGTTCTACCACATCGGGCCCGCCGTTGTCAACCGGTCGGGCTGCGGCGGATCAGAGTTCGTGCACCCGGCGGCGGACCCAGGCGGGGATAGGCGTGCGTTCATCGGGGGAGTACCAGCGGAACCCGTGACGCGGTCCGAACCCCCACCGGTTTCCCAACGTCCGCGCCGCCGCGATCCAGCGGCGCACCCGTTTGGTATCGCCGTCGAGTTGCTCCAACAGCGGACGGAGGTACACCACCTGTTTCGCCGGAAAGAGAATCAGGCGCATGAACCGCTGCGCATGCGGGTAGGCGAACCGGCGCAGCGCGATGCGATGGTGAGCCCCGTAGTGAACGAACAGAAATTGTCCGTGTTCCGGCGCGAAACAGTACTTGCGATAGTCCGCGGTGCGTCCGGCGGCCGCCGTGCACTTCGGTTCACAGCGCACCAGGTGCATCTCATCTATGCGGTGGTCTCGAATCTGGTCCACCGGCACTTTCACGCCCACCCGTGGCAACATCCGGTACCTGACGGTCATTGCAGCACTCCTCCTTTCGGCGCTGATGTGTGACCACCCGTCCCCCCCGCGCGGTTCCACGGCAGCGACGGATCGGTGAAGTGCGACCCGTCCGCGGTACGCGCGATGCGCACGGCCAGCGGCTCCCACGACAGGCAGAAATCGGGGAACCGGAACTCTTCCCTCGTCGGATACGCCGCAGGGTCCCGCGGCGGCTGTGCGCAGATGCACTCGATGCCCAGCGGGTACGCTCTCCCTGGCACGTACGCCACCGTCACCCGGCATTCGCCGGCGCCGAACAGCACCGCACGGATCGCCGCCCGCCGTGCGGCGTACGCCGCCGCACGGTCCACGTGCCGCACGCTCTTGCCGCTCAGCGCTCCGCCGCCGACGGGAACCCGGGGACCGTAGTAATCCATGGCGAGCTTGCGGCCGGTCTGGCCGTTGTCGCCGCAGCTCCCCGCCGCGACCAGCGGACCGTTGGGGTTGACCGTCACGCGCACCGCGCGCCACGGCACGACCCACCGCGCATCGCGCCGCTGCAGCGCACCGTACGCCCGTTGCAACACCGTCGTCACCCGGGTGCGCAGCAGGGACAGCGACGTCTCCGGACGGTGTTGGAGGGTAACCCCGACGGTTTCAAGACGGAACGTTCCCCCCACCTCGTTCATGCAGAGGATCAGTTTCCCGTCCGGACCTTCGCGTTCCAGCCGCCCTCCGACGCGGCAGGCGCGGACCAGCGCGTCGCGCAGGCGGCGGGCGGCGAACTGCTCCGGCGGCAAGAATGCGGTTTTTTCATCGTACCCCGCCCAGCCGACCGCCACACATTGGTCGTGCGGCAGCGCCGCCAGCGACTCCGGAACCGGGCGCTGCAGGCAGACGGTACACTCAATACGGTACCGGTTCACGTTGATGTAGTTCCCCGGTACGTATCCGATCGCGCGGCCCACGCGGCGCACCACCGCCCGGATGTCCGAGCCGCCGCGCAGCGCGGTGGCGATGTAGCCGTTGACCCACAGCCGGTCCGAGAACACCGACACCTCGATCTGTCCGAGCGCCGCCGGATCCCGGCGCACCGCATCGCCCAGGACGGCGTCCGCGACGATATCGCAGAACTTGTCCGGATGACCGTCCAGCACCATTTCAGCGAACCGTTTCATGGCAGCCTCCGCTGCAGCCGGCGTCCGGGATACGCGTCCAGCTGCGTGTACGGCACCCGCGCCCGGTCGAAATCCTCGGTTTGACCGTGCGCGGTGATGATGCCGTGCAGCTGCGTGCGGCGCACGCGCTTCAGCAGGTCCGCCGGAAACTCGCCGACCATGCCGTCGGTGATGATGATCGCTTTCTCGGGACGGTGCACGGCGAGGTGTTCCAGGACGCACGTGATGTCCGTTCCGCACGTGGTGTCCGTCAGCAACCGGCCGTTGCGGAACCGCGCGGGGAACACCTCGGTGCTGAAGGCGTTGAACGGAAGCGTGAGGTAATCGCGCAAACGCAGCAGCACCGCCACCAACGACGGGATCTCGCTACACATGGAGCCGCTCACATCGAAGTACACGGAGGCACCGCCGACGCGCCGCGGCTGCTGGTACAGCCACCGGACGTCCGGAACGATGGGCATCCACTGCGCGCGCGCGAACGCCCGCCGGTCCGACGTGTTGAGCACCGGCAGCACCGACACCGCTTCTCCCGCGATCGGGGTGGTGCCGCGCCCGCGGCGCAGGAACCGCCGCAACACCCGCTCCACCGTGCACTCCCAGGCGCGCACCGCGCGGCCCGGACCCTGATCCACGAGGCAGCCGCCTCCACCCGCACCCGGCTGACGCGAGATGTGTGCAACGATGTCGTCTATGCCGAGCTCTCTGCGCAGGTAGGAGGGAACCTGGGGGAACGGATGTGAACCGATGAGCACGACCCGGGGCTCCAGAGACAGCGACTCCCGGCACAGCGCAATCACCTCATCAGCGGTGACCGGCGCGCGGGGGTGGTACAGCTCCCGCCACAGGGTGTGCACCGCCGCTTCGCGCGATGATGAGCGCTGCAGCAGATGCTCCTCGTGTAAATCCGGCGGTCGCAGCAGTTTGAGCACACCCGGGGCGTCCCGGTAGAACGAGCGGAAGAACGATCCGCTCTCCGGCATCCAGCGCACCACGTGCGCGTTGATGACCATATCGCAGGCGGCGTTGACCACCGGATGATCTGGGGATGCCGACCGCATCGTATCCGCCAGCGCCACGTGCAGCAGCTCGTGCAACAGCACCGCGCGGATACCCGTCTCACCGGACATCCGGAACACCCACTGCACGAACGCGCGGTTGATGACGAGTTCCGGCGTGTTGCCGAACGTCACCCCGAGCGTCTGCACATCGTCCCGATAGTCCACGCGGATGACCCGCAGCAGGGCGCTGCACGCACACACATTTTCCGCGACCAGAGACTGCAGACATTCCTGTACCACCTGTTCAACGGTCCTCACGGTAGTAGTTCCCCGCGGTATAGAGTTCCACGCGCCGCCGCAACGCCGCGTCGGTCCAGATGACCGAGCGATCCGGGGAGGGATCGTAGAGGCACCCCGTGCACAACCCGAGCAGCAGCCCCGTGCGCACGATCTCGCGGTCCGTCGCGCGTTCCAGGTCGGTGAGGCCGGTTTTTATGAAAGCGGTGTACCGCTTGAGGCGGAGGCTGGATGTTTTCCCCGCTTTGACGATGCGGTGGACGACGGCGGAGGTATCATCGGCGGCCCCCACGAAAACCTCCGATCGTTCCACCTGTTCCGCGGCGCAAACGTTCTTGACGACGGCCGCGCGTTCCTCCCCCTGATACTCCCGCAGCGTCCGGCACATCAGCGGCTCCTTCGGATGGTCAACCGTTTCGCGCAGGCGGGCACGTGAAGAGACCCCGAGACGCTTCATCGCGCCGTCAAGCGCCCGGCGGATGGCGGCGGCATCGTCCCGCAGGAAACCGACGCGCTCCACGAACTTCAGCGATGCCGGAGTCCGGTCGCGGTACAGCGACACCCGGACTTCCTTCCGAGGCGGCCCGAAGGGACCGGCGTAGATGTTGGACCAGAACGGACGGGGGTTCATCAGCGGCCCCGCCGCAGGGATGCGATGTGCTGTACGCATTGGTGGTATTCCTCCTCCAAGGATTTCCAGAGTCGTTGATCCTGAGCCGCGCATTCGGCATCGTTTTCACTGATGAACCGGCTGGAGACGAGCCCCAACAGCAGCCTGCGCGCCCGCGCCCGGCGCGCAGGCGTGAGGGCGCGGACGAACGTGTCTATCGCTTCGCGGTGTTCGTCCTGCACGCACGCCTGTATGTCAAAGACCTCCTGCGCGATCGCCCCCAATCGCGCCACGGCGTCCGCGGACACCTTCCACCCGCCGGAGGCGAGCGCCGGGAACAGCGCGGCAGCGAATGCGAGTGCACGGGGAGGCTCCAGCGCGGTCAGCGCCTGGGTCACGGCAAGAGACCCGGTTTCCGTGTCGGGGCACGTCCGCCAGAGCAGGTCCGCCTTCTCCGCGAGACTACGTATGCCGAAAAACCGGGCCAGCCATTGCCTCTGCGGGGACACCGGGAAGACCGTGTCCCATGCCTGGCGGTGCGCCGCTTCGATTTTTGCGGCGGGTACGGGCTCTCCCCAGGCCGCGTGGGGCATGCTGCAGGAAAGCGTCGTCTTGATCACGTCCTCCGGAGGCGCCTTCGCGCGGGCATCCACCACCGCGAGCACCGCCAGCAGGTTGCGCACCAGGGTGCGGCAGCGCCGCGGCGACACCCGCACCTGCGACTCATTGAGCACCGAAACCACCCGCTGCGCGTACTCCTGGATCCGGGGTTCGCACCCCGCGAGCAGCCGCTCGTACCGTGCGCGAGCGACGCCCAGGAAATCACGTAGGCGGCCGCCGTCATTGGAGATTTTTCCCTCGCCGCGCGGATCGGCGACACTTCGCTGCGCCTTCGGGTGCAGATCGTTCCAGTCCGGCACCTGCACCACCAGCGCGAACCGGTCGGCGAGCGCCTGGTCCAGCGGTTCGGAACCCGCGTAGCCGACGGGAGAACCATCGGGTGTGGAACAGGGGTTCATCGCCGCGAAGCGGTACCGCAGTTTCTCCAGCGGCATCCCCTGCACCATCCGCTCGTAAATGATGGAAAAGAGGCGGTTCTGGTGCTCCGGCCGGCACCGGCTGATTTCATCCACCAGCACCGCCTGAAGGTTCCAGATGGTCCCCGGACCATGCAGGTACCGCACGCTGGTGCGATCGTCGGATGGATACGGGAACCCGATGAGGTCGTCGAAATTGATGGTGCTCGCGTTGTAGGTGCGGTACTTCAGACCCAGCGCCTCGGCGATGCTGTGCAGCAGGTAGGTCTTGCCCGTGCCGCAGTTGCCGATCAGCAGCAGGGGATCCTCGGTCACCAGCGCCGCGAGGATCACCGGCTCCACCTGCTCAAACCCGTACACCCCCAGCGTCGTCAGCATGCCGTTGTTCATCGGGGCACCTCCCGTTGGAGCGCGGACACCGACGGTACCGGTACACGGGCGGTGCGCCGGGATTGACCCGTCGGCACGCCGGATGAGCTGCACCGGAGCGCGACATCGCAGGTGCGCGTGGGCAGGAAACGCCACACGGCGGGGGGGGCAATAGAGCGGTTCCGGTGGAGTGGGGTGGATGTGCCGGTGCATACCGGCTGGAAGAGGCACCGTTCTGTCGGTACCCTCGGGGCGCGAAAGGTCACGCCGCCAGATCGCACTTGGGCAGACGCATTGCGGAAGAGGTGGGACCGATGCCCGTGTTGAGAATACTGCGTGCTGCGAAGTGCGGTACTGCTTCTATTACAGTTACTACTACTACTACTTTCTTTACAGCTGTTCGGAACGTCTTTCATGGAACCTCCGAGCACCCAAGGTATGTGCAGCACGGTTTTGTGCGAAACACCACCGTATCCGTTTCTGCGTCTGCGGTTGTCCGCAGAACGGACCGGTTGGTGGGCCAGTGTGAACGGTTAACCGAAAACCCTCTGGCCGCTCTTCATACCATGGGGCGCGAGGCCCCATGAGCGACCGCGCGCATCGCGCACAGTCTGCTGGTGAATTACATACTCAATGCGCCGTCGTTTGTCAAGGGGTGCAGGCGCGCGCCACGGCGGCAGCGATGCCCGCGTCCACAGATTCCGTCGGAAAATCACATACGCTACCGTTCGGCGGTGTGACATACATCACGTTCTCGTCCCGGGTATCACGATTGAAAACCTCCGAGAAAAAAGGTATCCTCATGGTGCGGCGTTCTGCCCTGCACATTGAGCCGCGGAGGGGCCATGGCGTTTTTCATCCGGTGGTGCGTCAGTTTCCTGGCACTGGGACTGGTGATGTACCTGCTGCCCGGGATCACCGTCGACTCGCTCGGCGCGACGGTGCTCGCGGCGCTGGTGCTGTCGCTCGCGAACGCCCTGCTGCGGCCGCTGCTCATCATCCTGACGCTGCCGTTCACGGTGCTGTCGCTGGGCCTGTTCGTGCTGGTGATCAACGCCTTCCTGTTCTACCTCACGGCGGTGTGGGTCCCCGGGTTCCGGGTGGACGGTTTCGGGACGGCGTTCGCGGGGTCGCTGCTGCACGGGATCATCGGATTGGTTCTCACCACGGTTTTCGGAACCGAGCGGCCGCCATCCCGTTTTCGCAATAACCGCCGACGGTACCGCGAGGTGATTGACGCGGAGTTCCGGGAGGACCGGTGAAGGGACCTGCGCCGCTGAGCCGCCTGGAATACATCATCATCGGTATCGTGGTGGGCGTGTCGGTACCCGCTGCGTGCACCTTCATCGGGTGGGGTTCCGCAGTCTCCCTGTACATCCTGTTTTCTTCTTCCGGGTTCCCCGAAGACGCCAACACCGTGGCCGCCGTCGCGGGAGCATCCGTCGGAATGCTGATGACGGCGATACACCTGCGCACGTGGATCGTCTGGTTCTACGCGACCGCCTGGTGGTGGATCATCTCGTCGTTTGTATTCTGGTCGGCGGTGGTCATGACTGTCTTCGGCGGAATGCCGTTCGGCAACATCGTACTGGCGATGCTGGCCGGAGTGTACGCCGGGAGGCGTTCGTTTTTCGCCGGCCTGGATCGGGTCGCCTATGTCCGCCGCGCACGCCGCGTCGGCTATCTGGCGGGGTCGATCACCGGGATCATGTACGGCGCCGTCGTGCTCGCCACCGCCACCGATGGAAAATTCGGTTCCGGGACCATCGCCCGCGCGTTGGGACTGGAACACGGAACGGTCTCCACTCGGACCGGACTGCTGATGCTCCTGGGCGGCTGGTGCGCCGCGGTGTACGCCTCCTACTGGTGCGCGAGGATCGGCGCCGCATACGCCTACGGCTGCGGAAAGGAACTGTCCTGACTACCGCACCCCGCTCATCAGAGACAACCAACGAAAGAACGCCGCGGTTCCCGTGGCCGGCGGCACTGGTGCTCGCATGGTTCTCGCCGGACATATACCGCGACGTTGCGTTCCGCCGGCGCGGCTACGGTGCAGGGTACCTGGCTCTGCTCGTCGCCGTCGCCTCCATCCCCGCAGCGGTGCGCGCACAGCGGATGGTCATGGCGTTCATACGCGAAACCGCACCGGCTCTCATCCGGCAGATCCCGACCATGACCTTCTCGAATGGAACGCTCAGCATCGACCGACCAACACCATACATCATCATGCTGGGAACCGCTACGTGGGCTGTCTTCGACCCCGATGGAGTGTACGACGGGCCGCGCCCGCAGGGGGTACTAGTCCGCAGGGACCGGATGCTGGTGCGGCAACCCGACGGAAAGACACAGCCGGTGCTGTTCACGGGTGTTGACGGGATTACGGTGGATCAGCGGTTCGTGGCGTCATGGATGGCGGCGGTTGCACGGTGGTTCCTCCCCGTCTCTTTCGTGGTCTTCGTCGGGACGCTGTTTCTTGCGCGGCTGCTGCAGGCGCTGCTGTTCTCTCTGGCGGCCAACGCGTTGGCGCGTTCGTTCGGGCGTGTGTGGGATGCGCCGACGCTGGTGCGGCTGTCCGTCCTGGCACTCACCCCGATGACCCTGGCCGGCGGCGCGTTGAACCTGCTGGACCTGTTCCCTGCGGGATGGTGGCTGGCGTCGTTCATCGTCACGGCAGGCTACCTCTACTTTGCCGTGGACGTCACCTCGCGCCCTGCGCAGACCGGCGGGTTCTCTCCGGACCCAGGTCAGGACAACGACATCACGTGATGCACACCGACAACCGGAGGCGCCCCTCATGACCTACGCCGCGGAACCGCAACGCTACGACGCCATGCGTTACAACCGCTGCGGTGCGAGCGGCTTGAAACTTCCCGCGCTGTCCCTGGGACTGTGGCACTCGTTCGGCGGCGTGGACAGCCCTTCTAACGCCCGGACCCTGATTCTGCACGCTTTCGACCGCGGCATCACCCACTTCGATCTCGCCAACAACTACGGGCCGCCGCCCGGGTCCGCCGAAGAGACCTTCGGCAACATCCTCGCCGGCGATCTCGCCGCCCACCGGGACGAACTGGTCATTTCCACCAAGGCCGGCTACCGGATGTGGCCGGGCCCGTACGGCGAATGGGGCTCGCTCAAGTACCTCACGGCGAGTCTGGACCAGAGCCTGCGCCGGATGCGCCTGGACTACGTGGACATTTTCTATTCGCACCGGCCGGATCCGGAGACCCCGCTGGAGGAGACCATGGAGGCGTTGGTGCGCGCGGTGCGGGCGGGCAAGGCGCTGTATATCGGTGTATCCTCGTATCCGCCGGAGATGACACGGCGGGCGGCCGCGCTGCTGCGCGGGATGGGGGTGCGCTGCCTGGTACACCAGCCCAAATACTCGCTCTACGAGCGCGGGATTGAACGGGGACTCCTCGACGTGCTCGCATCGGAGGGCATCGGCTGCGTCGCCTTCTCGCCGCTGGCCCAGGGACTGCTCACCGACCGCTACCTGGACGGCATTCCTGCCGACTCGCGTGCCGCGAGCCCCCACGGCTACCTGCGGCGCCACCAGGTGACCGATGCGGTCATCCAGGCATCACGTGCGCTGCGGGACATCGCCCGCGCCCGGGGGGAGACTCTGGCCCGGATGGCGCTGGCCTGGGCGCTGCGCGATCCGCGGGTCACCTCGCTCGTCATCGGAGCCAGCCGCACCGCCCAGATTGACGAAAACCTTGGCGCGCTGCACTCCCCGCCGTTCACCGAACAGCAGCTGCGCGAGATAGACCGGATCACCGCGACGGTGCACATTCCGCCGCGGGAACACCCTCCCGGATGAACACACGGGGATACGTACCGTTCGCTCTCCTCTGGATGTGGACCGCTGCAGCCGCCGGTGGAGCGGACGTGCGGTTCACCCCTCCTGCCACGGTTGACGCGCGGCGATGGTATCGTGAGATTCCTCTCTGGGAAATGGTCCGCAGCGACGATCCACGGCTGGTGCACCGTCACGTCCGCGCACCCGCCGCGGAACTCCACCACCCCGGAACCGTCTGGGACGGCATCGGTGCTGTCGTGTGGTTCCGCACGATGGTGCACGTACCGCCCGACTGGCCGGGTCCGGTCGTTCTGTGCGTCGGCGTGGATGACCGGGGCGACGTGTTTGTGGACGGCGTGCTGCGCGGCGGATTCCTGTGGGATCGGTGTGAGGTCATTCTGGACACCGGGCCGGCGCGCCCGGGCAGGGCATACTTCGTGGCCGTCCGGGCGGTCAACACCGCCGGCCACGGACGATTCCTGGGCGCAGCGCTTGTCCGCCCGGACATTCTGCGTCACGCCGAAGCGGCGGCGGATCTGGAGGACGACTGCCGTCTGGTCGCCGGCGAGCACCCGGAACTCGCGTCGGCGCTGGAACGTGCCCGGTCGCTCATCGATCGTCGCGCGCTCACCGACAGTGACATCGCCCTGTTGACGGCTTCAGTAGACCGTGCCCGGAATGCGTTCCTCAGTGCTACCGCGCCGATCGCCGACCGTCTCGCCGGCTACACGATGTACCTCCTGCCGCAGTCGCACCTGGACATGGCGTGGCTATGGCGCGCCGCCGACACCCCCGCGAAGTGCGCCGAGACCTTCTCGCGCGCCACGCAGATGATGGCCCTGTTCAGCGACTACGTATTCACCCAGAGCCAGGCGCAGGCCCACGCCTGGACCGAAGAGCGGTACCCCGACCTGTTCTCGAACATCCAGCAGCGCGCCCGGGAAGGGCGCTGGTGTCCGGCGGGGAGCATGTGGGTGGAATCCGACGCGTTGATGCCCTGCGGCGAGGCGCTCGTGCGACAGTTCCTGCACGGACGCACCCACTTCCGCGAAAAGCTCGGCGTCGTCTCCACCGCCGTCTGGCTGCCTGACACCTTCGGGTTCCCCGCGACGTTTCCCCGGATCGCCGCCGGTTCCGGCATGCGCGGATTCTACACCGTGCGCGTACCGGCGGACTTCCCCCACCACCTCTACCGCTGGCGTTGCGACACCGGTGACGAGCTGCTGTGCGTCTCACCGCGGACCACCTACTCCTTCTCCTTGCAGCCGGACACCCTGTTCAACGACCCGCGCATCAACGAACGCGCCGTCGGCATCCCGTGGGCGGCGTCCCCCATCGGTCCGGGAGACGGCGGCGGCGGACCCGACCGAACACAACTGGAAGACGTCACCCGGCTGCGTTCCCGTCGGTCGCTGCCGGCGCTCCGCTACACCACCGCCGACGACCTGTTCAACCGCCTGCAGGCCGGACGGGACCTGCTGCCGGTCATCGAGGGAGAGCTGATCCTCCCCGAATTCAACGGCACGTGGAGCTCCCAAGCGGCGATCAAACGGCTCAACCGCCGCTGCGAAGCGGCATTGCTGGAAGTGGAAACTTGGGCGGCGCTCGCGGGCCGGACAGATACGGAAACCCGCCGCCGACTCCACGAACTGTGGCGGACGCTGCTCTTCAACCAGTTCCACGACATCCTCTGCGGCACTTCCATTGCCGCCGTGCACGACGACGCCGTCGCAGAACTCACCGACACCGTACGCGGAGCCCGGGCGCTGCGCGACGCGATGCTGCGGCAGCTGGCCGGATCCGCACCACCGCCGGCGATCGGAGGCAGCGGACTCGCCGTCGTAGTCTGCAATCCGATGGGCTGGCACCGTACGGAACCGGTGGAAGTCTCCGACGCCCCAGGCGACGCCACCGGCAGCACGCCGCTCGCAGCGATCGGACCGGACGGCGTCGCCGGGCCCGTACAGCGTACTGACACCGGACTGCTGTTCATCGCGAGCGTGCCGCCGTACGGTTTTGCGGTGTACCGGCTGGTCCCGGGAGACCCTCCCACTCCGGACGCCGGTCTCCACATCGGCACCGGTACGCTCTCTAACGGACGGTTGAGCGTCCGCTGGGACACCCGCCGAGGGACGATTACCGAAATCCGCGACGACGCCACGGGTGCACCGCTCGTCCGGTCGGCGGCGGACCAGCTGCTGCTGTGCCGCGACACGCCGGAGTACTACGCCAGTGCATGGGCCCTGGGTGACGACGTCAGCAACGATCCGGGACGGCGGATTCCCATGCACGGCGGACCGTCCGTCGCAGAACACGGCCCCGTCCGTGCATCCCTGCGCATGCGGCAGCAGACCCGCGCCTGCATTGTCACCCGCACCGTCTCGCTGTACCGCGGCATCCCGCGCGTGTACTTCACCACCGAAGTGACCTGGACCGAACAGAAACGCGTGCTCAAGACCGCGTTCGCTCCCGGCTTCACGTTCTCCTCGTGGACGGCGGAAACCGCCTTCGGATCCGTCACGCGCCCTGCACCGATCGATGAACGCCCGGTGCACCGGTGGATCGCCGTGCACCCCGCGGACGGACGCCGCACCGGCATGCTGCTGCTCAACGATGCATCCTACGCCTGCGACGTGCGTGACGGCGCCGTGCGTCTGACGCTGTGCCGCGCTCCGGTGTACCCCGACCCCCGGGGCGACCGCGGCACTCACCGGTTCGGCTACGCGGTGGAATCGTTCCGGAACACCGCACAGGCGGACCGATCCGCGCGCGCATTCAACAGCCCGCTCACCGCGTTCATTCTCTCCGGCGCAGGAGCCGGCAACACCGCACCCGCCGATGCCGCAACACCCAACCATTCCTCGCTGCTCTCGGTGGAACCCGACACCGTCATCATTGAAGCCGTGAAGCCCGCTCACGACGGCGACGGCATCATAGTACGCGTGCGCGAAACGGCGGCCCGCGTCACACCGGCGCTGCTCCACTGCAGCGTCCCGTTCACCGCGGCATACCGCACTACCCTGACGGAAGAAGCGCCTGTCCCGCTCCCCCGCACCCCCCGGGCCGTTCGCCTTGAGTGCGCCCCGCACCAGGTGGTGACGGTGCGCCTCATCACACCGTGAGATCGCTCTTGACTCCCGGCCTGAAATAAAGTAAGCGGGAGAGAGAATTGCGTGCAGTGCATCCCAGAACACGAGCGGCGGAGAACGCGTGATTCGTGGCTGTTCCGGCGCTTCACCGGAAACACGCGCATGTGGTATCGCTCGAAGGACATCCGTATTCCACGTCCGCCGTAGAGCGGGAACTGCAATGGACGATCAAAATAGGAAGGACCTCGTCGTCATGGAGTGTCCGGCACACTACTCCCTGTGCGACGATGCGGGGGGCACCATCGCTACCGGCCCGGCGCACCTGCGGCTCTGCGAAGAGGACCTCTCTGTCATCCCCCGGTTTAGCGAACCGCTGTTTTTTCCCCTCCGGGACATCCTCGAGCTGCGCTGCGACGACTACCGCATCACGCTGCAGCTGCCTTCACAGGAACACCTCACCCTGCACAACCTCGGCTACAAGTACGAAGACTTCGCACGCATCCTCGCACGCGTGCGCAACGAAGTCATCCTCAAAGACATGCTCATGCACGAAACCCTCCGGAAAACTGGCGTGGGAGCCTCACTCGATTACCACGACCCACAGCACGAACGGGATTACCACGGGACGTGCGAGGTGCGCCTCTATGAAACCGGGTTCGTGGTGATACCGGAAAACAGCGACATTGTCCGATGCCCCTACAGTGAAATTGCAACCGTGCACCAGGACGACGTCAGCCTCACCATCACCACCGAATACGGGGCGACCTTCACCTTCCACCACATCGGCACACAGTTCGATTCCCTGACGAAAACGCTCTCGCTCCTGATGAACGAACTTTCCCTGAAAGTTCAAGCAACGCTCCGAGAGATCCTGCCCGAAGCCGAACCCTCCGTTGTGAGGAGGGCGGCGCGATACATGCGCGACGGAAAGGCGGCGAAAAAGAGCGACATAGAATCGGTATCGCCGGCGCTGTGGCGGGAGTTGGAAAAGCGACTAGAGACCGTCGGCATTAAAGAGGAGTACGACTTCCTCAAACACATGGCCCAACAGGAGCGGCTCTGCATCGGATTCAAGCGCGGACTCATGGGTGATATCACCGGGGAATACCTCTGGTTTCTTGCCCCGATGTACAGCATCGGCACGAACCTCCCCGGGAACGCTCTGGCGATGGAGGCCACTTCCGGAGAAGACAGCGGAAGGGCAACGTACTTCTTCAGAATAACGAGTAGGAAAACGTACCCGAACTATCGAACGATCGATGAACTCCACCGGGAAACGGATCAATTCATCACCGCGATCAACCGCTGCATGCTGGCAATCAATTTTCGCAGAGAACCCGTCTATTTGCCGGATCACAGACTCAACGAACCCCGGTACCACAAGTACCGATACTCCGTTCTGAAGATACCGGAACTGCGCGTATTACGGGAACGCTTCATCGGCCGTGTCATTCACTCCAGCTTGGAACAGTGGAAAAACGACGTGATGGATCTCCTGCGGTTCAATACCACGAGCAGCGAGGATACCGCGAAATGGAAGTCAACCGCCTGATGCTCTCGTTCACCACGACAGTACGCCGTACAGCGCCGGTGACCCTGGGATGCGTACTCTTCGCGCTCGGAGGTTGCGCTGGCTTGCCCCGGAAAACGCCCCCGACACCCCCTCCGGAAACCGCTCTCCGTCGGGTGTCTCACCAGATTGCGCAGCAGGTAACCGCCGCGGGGAAACGCCGAATCGCCGTGGTCAACTTCGTTGACATAAACGGGAAAATCACAGCATTCGGCCCATACATTGCAGAGAATCTCACCACACACCTCGTGGCCACACACCAGTTCGACGTCGTTGAAAGAACATTGCTCGCACAGCTGCTGGCCGAGCACTCACTCGCACTATCCGCTCTCGCAGAGCCCGCAGCAGCCCAAACACTCGGCAGACTCGCCGGAGCCGATGCGATTGTATCCGGCACGTACGCGGCCATGGACGGGCATATCCAGATCCACGTGCGGGTGATCGCCGTCGAAACGGGGAACATCCTCGCTGCGACCTCTGCGAATGTCGCACGGGACGCATCAACGGAAGCACTGTTAGGCAGCGCATCCATCACCGGCGACACCCGGGCGCAGCGGGCCGACGACACCCTCGCGTCAATACACGTGTACCGAGGGGATCTCGCCGTCGGGGAAACCGGGCCGAGCGCCGCGGGCGGAATCGAGATCCAGGGCATCGGCGGAAGAACCCTGCTTTCCGCGTGGGGAAAGGATGTGCGCGGCACACCGGTGCCGATTTTCCCGACGTGGTCAACCAACCTGCCGGAAATCATAGAGATAACCCCTACCGTCGGCCCCCAAGTGACGCTGCGCGCTCTGCGAACCACACTCCATCCCATAGAACTCTACGTCGAACAAGACGGCATCAAAAGAACATACCGCGTATTCGTCACAGAGTAGACACACGGCAGACCGGCGCTCTCGGAGGCGGCGCCGGGGATTTCACCGGAACACCCACGCACCGGCGCTCCGCGGCGCGGCACATGACCCGCGCACGGCATGTCGCAACGACGAGGTATCCGGATCCCCGGCGTGGCTCCGTGCGGCGGACATTCTGTACCGAACGTCACGCACGCACTCGCGTGGATCCCGTGAACGTCACAGGAGGAGCAGATGCCCGGATACAAGCACTTTTGCCGTTACTGCAACCAACTGATCGAACCGGATTCCAACGTTTGTCCCCTCTGCGGCAAGGTGAACCCGCTGGGGCCGTCCCGGTGTCCGAAGTGCAGGAACCCCATCCAAAAGACTTGGAAGCACTGCAGTCACTGCGGCTTGACGTTGGCGGTCGTTTGTCCCAAGTGCCGTCGCACTTCTTTCCTCGGCGACTACTGTGACCACTGCGACGCCCGGCTGGTGGTGATCTGTCGGAATCCCAAGTGCAGAGCGGAACAACCACCCATCGGCGACGTATGTGTACGGTGCTCTCAGCCGCTGCCGAAATCATAGCAAACTCACGAGGAGGTCCACTGCCCATGGCTCTGCAACCTTTCACCAGCAACTTCGCGGATAACAGTACCGAAGCCGGATTTCAATTCACCTTTTACTGCGACCTCTGCCGGGAAGGATACAAAACGAAGTTCGTCGAATCAAAAACGTACAAGAAGGCCGGCGTGCTGCGTGGACTTGGACGGGCGATTTCCATCGGCACCTCATTACTGGGGAAGTCCGGTACCGGTTGGACCATAGAACGCGGCGCCGACATTCTCACGGAACGATACCGCGGCATGTCGCCCGAATGGCACAAAGAACACGAAGCGGCTTTCGAGCTGGCGCAGAACGAGGCGAAACAGCACTTCCACCGCTGTCCGAAGTGCAAAAAATGGGTCTGCGAAAACGACTGGAACGAGCAGGAAGGCCTCTGTGTCAACGACGCGCCGCGGGTGAATGTCGAAGTCGCCGCCGCCAAAGCGCAGAAAGCGGCTCAGGATATCCTCGAAAAAGCAGCCACGACGCAGATTTTCACCGGGGAGATAGAGAGCAAACAGACTCTCTGCCCGCAGTGCGGCAAACCCGCCGGCGAGGGGAAGTTCTGCAACAACTGTGGCGCAAATCTCGCGCTGGTCAACTGCCCGCGATGCGGTGCGGCGAGCAGACCGGGGACACGGTTCTGCGGCGAATGCGGAACAAAACTTGAGTGAGCCCCCCCGCAACCCCCGGGCCGTCCGCCTTGAGTGCGCCCCGCACCAGGTGGTGACGGTGCGCCTGCGCCGTTGAGCGGCGTCCTCCGGGCAGCATCGGTTCCCCGCAGTCGGGATCACCGACCACTTGCCTTCGGAGTCTCAAATAAAGTAAAGTAGCTTGTTCTTCACGGACGCGACGGGTGGGGCTGTAGCTCAGTTGGGAGAGCACTACCTCGGCAAGGTAGGGGTCGCCGGTTCGAATCCGGTCAGCTCCACCATTATTTCTTTCCCACGTACCTCAGCGGTGCACCACCACCCGCCGGTGATTCACCCGAAGACGCTTCCCTGGCTGACACGGCGGAGCACACTATCTCCCGCACGACTCGCGACTGGAATCACCCTGCGCGTCGTGTACGCCGCGCGGTCATCGGTCCTCCCGGTCTTTCCGTGCCGCAAGCATACCTTACAACACTGCATCTGCTTCAGCGGATCGGCACGCATCCTCCACGGTGGGACGAGACGTAGACTCCGCTCCATCCGGCAACCATCGGGTGGCACGCAATCGGCGCTCCGAGTTCGCGGACGCCCTTACGGTCATACCGTAGCGTCCGCACGGGCGACCGCTTCGCGGACAGCCGCCGCACGCCGCTCGTCCAAATCTCCCGAGCGATCCTCCCGCATCCGGACGACCTGTTCCCGCGCCTGCGCGACGGCATCCGGCATGCCCGCGGCTTTCCAGGCGGCGAACGGCCCGCGCACGGCGATGAGGGGCTGGTGGTGCTCTCCGCTGTGCAGCCACCGCATGGTGTGTTCCGTCGTGAGGTAGGTGGGACCCTGCGGCCCGATCTCCCGCATCAGGCCGGCGGCAATGCTGTCGGCATCAACCCGTACCCCGTCGGCCAGGCGGCGCGCGAGCATCGTCATCTCGGCGTCCATGATCAGCTGTTCGTGGCTGCACGTCATGCCGGTGGCGAACATCCCGCAGTTGACGATGAGATCGTGGCCCGCCGCCAGCGCGCAGAACTGGCTGAGCGTCTTTTCCCAGGCGTTCTGCTCATCGTGCGCGTGGTTGTCCGAGTTCGGTGCGGTGGTGTGGGACGGCAGCCGGTAAAACTCCGCCAGCTGTGCGGCGGCGATGCGGCAGACGCTGGTCTCCACCGAACCCACCAGCGCCGCGCCGCTGCGCATGTCGGCGGTGGTCCAGCTGCTGGCGTACAGCGCGCGGGCGCCGGGTTTGAGCATCTGGATCATCACGATGCCGGACAGACACTCCGCATTATTCATCGTCAACAGACCGGCCAGCGTATACGGCGCGGAAATGCCGGCAATCGGCTCCGGCAGAATTGCCAGCGGCACATCCTGTGCCACGCACTCCTGCAGTATGGTGCAGACCGTCTCTTCCCAGTACAGCGGGCTGGTCGGGGAAATCTGGTTGACGGCGTACCCGCGCGGACCCGGGTTGCCCCCGAACGCCGCCGCGAGGACCTCCAGACACCGCCGACTGACCACCGAATTGTCAGTGGAAAAGTATATCGGCTTGCTGCAGCGGGACACATACGCGGCGACCCCGTGCACCAGCGAATTGGTCGGCACCGGAACATCCTGCGGCATCACCGGAATCCCCAGCACGTCAATCGCCGGCAGCTGCTGACAGAGGCGGGCGAACAGTTCCACGTCTGCGACGCGCGACGGCCGCGTCTCTCCGGTGTCGCCATCCAGCCAGAACACCGCGTTGTGCCCCGCGGCGACGCGCGGCGTCCCGTCTCCCAGCACGAACGCCGGCTTCCCGTCCCGGTCGCACACCTCAAACGAGGGCGGCGTCCGGGCGATCATGTCCTCCACGAGCGCCCGCGGAAACCGCACGCACGGGCTCCCGTCCGCCGTCGCCGCACCCCGTTCCCGCAGCCGCTCGCGCAGCCCGCGGTCGTGCACGACCACGCCGGTGTTCTCCAGAATGTCCAGCGTGGCGGCGTGTATCGCGGCGATTTCATCCGACGACAACACCTGCAGCGGACTCAGCCTCATACCGCACCTCCCGCCGCGCCCGCGCGGGCGCGGACAGCTGCAATCGTGCGCGGTGACCGGCGCACCGTCTGTGGTACGTACCTGTACCAATACAAAATACCGCCCTTCCCACACAACATCGCACCCCGGGCCTTGACAAGCGCGCGCGGATATTGTACACTATGTTTGTATACATTGTGGGAAGCGCGGAGGGAACGCCGTGAAAGTAACCGTCCGGGGTGAGTACGCACTGAAGCTGGTGCTGGACCTCGCCGCCCGGCCTGCGGGTGCGAACATCAAGATCCGCGACATCGCGCGTCGGCGTCGCATGCCGTTCAAGTTCCTGCAGCAGACGGCGCGGCTGCTGGCCCGCGCGGGCATCCTGCGGGCGCGTCGCGGCCCCGACGGAGGCGTCGCGCTGGCGCGGCCGCCGGCGCGCATCAGCGTCGGGGACGTCGTGCGCGCGGTGGAAGGCGCCCGTTCCGGCATCTACTGTCTCAGCGAGCGCGGCAACGCAGTCTGCCCGGACGCGGCATCCTGCCCGCTCAGACCGCTGTGGCTGCGCATCCAGCGCGACATCGCGCGAATGGTGGACACGACGACCTTCGACCAGCTGGCTGCGGCGGGCGCGCCCGCGCACCCGCGACGTCGGACCATCGAACCACGTACCAAACAACGCACAGAACGCTAAACCATTTCACGGAGGATAACACCATGAGTATGTTCTGCTACCAATGCCAGGAAACCGCGGGCAACAAAGGCTGCACCGTGCGGGGTGTCTGCGGAAAGACCGACGAAACCGCCAACCTCCAGGACGTCCTCATCCATGTCCTGAAAGGCATATCCTTCTGGGCGATCGAGGCGCGCACGCACGGGAAGAGCGACCCGGAAGCGGACCGGTTCGTGCCCGAGGCGCTGTTCGCAACCGTCACCAACGTCAACTTCGACCCGGACGACATCAGCGCAATGATCGCCCACGCGTTATCGCTGCGCGCCCGGGTGCGCCTGCTGTGCCCGCGCATGCCCCCCGACCTGCCCGACGCCGCGGTGTGGACCGCCACCGGCAAAACGGCGTTCCTGGCAAAAGCGCCCGAGGCGGGGTTCCTGGCGGAACCGAATGAAGACATCCGCTCGCTCAAAGCCCTGCTGATTTACGGCTTGAAAGGTATCGCCGCCTACACCGACCATGCGTACCTCGCCGGCAAAACCAACGACAACATCCTGCACTTCATTCAGCAGGGTCTCGCGGCCACGCTGCGCAAAGACATCTCAGGGCGCGAGCTGCTGGACCTGGTGCTCGTGGCGGGCAAGTACGCGGTGGAGTCCATGGCGCTGCTGGACGCCGCCAACACCGAACGTTTCGGCCATCCCGAACCGACTATGGTGTACACCGGCGTCAAGGCGGGACCGGGCATCCTCATCAGCGGTCACGATCTGGTTGACCTGGAGGAACTGCTGCAGCAGACGGAGGGCACAGGCATCAACATCTACACGCACGGAGAAATGCTCCCCGCCAATGCGTACCCAGGTCTTAAGCGGTACAAGCACCTGGTTGGTAACTACGGTACGGCGTGGTTCAACCAGGCAAAGGAATTCCCCGATTTCGGCGGCCCCATTCTCATGACCACCAATTGCCTGGTCCGTCCGGTGGATTCCTACAGAGACCGGTTGTTCGTCACCGGGCACGTCGGCTGGCCGGGGGTCAAAAAAATCGCGCCGCGCGTTCCCGGCAAACAGAAGGATTTCTCACCGCTGATCACCATGGCGCTCTCGCTGGGGTCGCTGCAACCCCGCCCGGGTAAAACCATCCCCATCGGCTACGCGCGCAACACCCTCATGAGCGCCGCCGGCGCCATTCTCAACGCGGTCAAGTCCGGCGCGATCAAGCGGTTCATCGTCATGGCAGGCTGCGACGGGCGCCACCCGTACCGCGAGTACTACACCGAAGTCGCCAAAGCACTGCCCAAAGACGCCGTTATCCTCACCGCCGGCTGCGCCAAATACAAGTACAACATGCTGGACCTGGGCGACATCGGCGGTATCCCCCGAGTCATAGACGCCGGACAGTGCAACGACTCCTACTCGCTGGCGTACATCGCGCTCAAACTCAAGGAGATCCTCGGCGCCAAGGACATCAACGACCTGCCGATCTCCTTCGATGTCGCCTGGTACGAACAGAAAGCGGTCTGCGTGCTGCTGGCGCTGCTGCACCTGGGCTTCAAGAACATCCGCCTGGGCGTGACCCTGCCCGCATTCGTCTCGCCAAACAACCTGAAAGTACTGGCGGAGACTTTCGACATCAAAGGCGTCACCACGGCCGAAGCGGACGTCGCCGCGATGATGCAGGGGAAGTAGCCACCGGCGCGATCCGGCGACACACCAAACCCGGGGCGACGGAACAGCGTACACCCAGCCTGCGGCGGCCAGGGCCGCCCACAGAACCGCCGCAGCCGACCGTGCCGCACGCAACGGACATGCAACGGCGCCGATCATCAAGGACACTGACCGGAGCGTGTGGGCTCGCTCCGATCGCAGCACTCCGCAATACCAAAGGAGCAGGGAGACGACGATGGATACTGCAAAAAAAGAGTACATCAAAACCATCATCCGACAGCTGCACGCCGGTCTGCCGGTCGCGGCGGCCCGGGAACGCATCGTGCGGGAGATCGGCAATCTCTCCGCCGCTGAAATTGCGGACATCGAACAGTCGCTCATCGCCGAGGGCATGCCACCCGAGGAAATCCAGAAGTTCTGCAACGTCCATGTCGCCCTCTTCGAGTCGGCCGCGGCGAAGCACATCGCATCCCCGGACTCCCCCATCCACCCGGTCAACCTCTTCAAGGCGGAAAACGCCGCCATCCAGCGCATCGTAGACGACAGCGCAGTGACGGCGCAAACCGCCGGCGAAGACGTCGCGACCGTCGTCGCCCGTCTGCGCGAGAAACTCGCCATGCTCAACGACATCAAGAAACACTACGAGCGCAAAGAGCAGCTGCTCTTCCCCCTGCTGGAGAAGAAAGGGTTCACCGGACCCTCCAAGGTGATGTGGGGCAAACACAACGACATCCGCGCCATGCTCAACCGCGCGCAGAACGAACTCGCCGCGGTGAAAACCGCCGCACACCTGCGTACGTACACGGCCGACATCCTCACACCGCTGCTGGAAGAAGTATCGGGCATGATCTTCAAGGAAGAACACATCCTGTTCCCCACCGCGCTGGAAAAACTCACCGCCGACGAGTGGGCGCAGATCCTGCGCGAGAGCGCCGACATCGGGTACGTCTACATCCAGGTTCCCGAAGAAGCGCTGTTCCACAAGAGCCCGGCATCCGTCGCCGCCGCCGTCCTCACCGCAGCCGGCGGGGACACCATCACCCTGCCGACCGGTACGCTGACTCTGACCCAGCTCATCGGCATATTCGGCGCGCTACCGGTGGACATCACCTTCATCGACGACCAGGACACCGTCCGGTACTACTCCAACTCGCCCGACCGCATCTTCGTGCGAACCAACGCCGTCCTGGGCCGGAAAGTGCAGAACTGCCACCCACCGCAGAGCGTGCACGTGGTCAACGAAATCCTCACATCATTCCGCGAGAACCGGCGCAACAGCGCCGAATTTTGGATAGACTTCGCCGGCAAGAAGGTGCACATCCGCTACTTTGCGGTGCGCGACCACGAGGGCACGTACCTGGGCACTCTGGAAGTCACCCAGGACATCACCCGCATCCAGCAACTCACCGGACAGAAGCGGCTCCTGAACCAATGATTGATCCGCGCGAAACCCCGCCGCCACCGCAGCCGGTGCTGTTGGACGAAAACGCCACCATCTACGAACTGACCCGCGATCACCCGGAACTCATCGATACGCTCAAAGCGCTGGGATTCGCGGGCGTCGCCAATCCCGTACTGCGCGCCACCGTCGGTCGCACCATGACACTGCGAACCGGCTGCGAACGCATGGGCAAGGACTACGCACAGGTGCTGCGGGAACTCGCCGCACGTGGCTGGTGCTTCACCGCAACGGATACGTAATGGGTACATCTCTACCCCCAGGCCCACTCCACCCTTCGGTCGATGAACATCATAATCCACCGGCGGCAAAGAGATCAACGACGACGCCATTCTCCAGTGCGACATCCTCGGCGTGCTGTTCAGCGTCGGCCTGCTCGGAAGCCGCGACATGGAGCACCTGTGGGACCGCATCGTTGAAATCGCCGAACGCACCGGGACCGTCCCCGGCGGCGACACCGACTGCGCCCACGCCAACACGGCGATGCGCCTGGCGTTCATGAACTACATCCCGCAGGTGTTCGCGGCGGTGACACGCGCCATCGGCGGCGCGCGGTCGCTGGTGGCGTTCGAGCGCGGGGCGGTCGGCCCGCACAAAGACTGCGGGTACGAGGGCCCTATCGTCAAGGCGATCACCGGCATGCCCATCTCCATGGAAGGGAAATCGTGCGCGTGCGCACACGCCAGCCACATGGGCAACGTCGCGTCCGCCGCGTGCGACCTGTGGAGCAACGAGTCGGTCCAGCACGTACGCCTGCTGGGCGGCTACGCCCCCGAGGTGTTCGCCGAAGTGCTCGCTTACGACTGCCGCCTGATGAACGAATCGCTCAAACACGGTACACACCGCGCGGTGCGCGACGCCATGGTGTCCGGCGATGTCGCCCTCTCGCCGGAGGCGCTCGTCATCGCACCCGCGGCCGCCATACGCATCGCGAAGGCGATCATCTCCCGCGACGGCTACTACGCCCGGTCGCTCGCCGCCGCGCTTGAAGCGGTGGCGATAATCCGCGATGCGGTCGCCCGCAGGGAACTTACCCTCTCGGATCGCGAGCTCACCTGGCTCGACCGGATTGAAGAAAACCTGCGTTCATGCCCGGCGGATGAGACGGCGTTCATCGCTCAGATGATGACGCAGTACACCGACAAGTGTCTCCCCGCAGAGTACGGCCTCTGACCTCCCGCCGCCGGCGGGGACGGGACACGAGGACGCCGTTCACGAACTTCACTGGCATCGGCGGATTCTGATTGTATCTCCCCTCACCATCGGCGCGACTGCGCATTGAATACAAGGGTCTTGACAAAACAAAATCAAATTGGTATAGATTTATTAGGTCGCCGTACCTACCACAAGAGGCTTACGAGACCTCCTTTGTGTAACGGCGGCCTTTTTTTACCAATTCCCGCACCGGCACATTTCCTTCTTCACTCGTCAGATACCACCAGTGTATCCACTTTCATCGTGTTTTACGACAGGGTGAACACTCGGGGTGGAGAAAACCGCGGGAGGCGTCGCACGGGAGAACGATCACCGATACACTGCAGCGCCCTCCAACCCACCGCACACACCGCGTCCCCAATGACCATGAGACGCGTACGGTAGCTCATTGCGTGCAGCAGATCTGGTTCCTTTCACCGTCGGCGAGATGCACCGCGGATCAACACGGAGGAACACGGACATGTGTCAGCAGATCTGGTTCCTTTCACCGTCGGCGAGGTCGGGATTTCCCCCCGACGGATTTCCGGCGTTTCGTGTCAGCAGATCTGGTTCCTTTCACCGTCGGCGAGGGATGCAGTGGTTTCGCAATCAATCAGATCTGTCAGTGTCAGCAGATCTGGTTCCTTTCACCGTCGGCGAGGCACCTGCGAGCAGCAGGTAACCCCTACGAACAGCAGTGTCAGCAGATCTGGTTCCTTTCACCGTCGGCGAGTTATGGTGCGACAAGCGACCCCAACCCACACAGAAGTGTCAGCAGATCTGGTTCCTTTCACCGTCGGCGAGAAATTTTTTTGCGAGAGTTCTCCGACGGAAAAATCGGGTGTCAGCAGATCTGGTTCCTTTCACCGTCGGCGAGAGCCATTGATGATCATGACTTTGTGGCGCTGGAAGTGTGTCAGCAGATCTGGTTCCTTTCACCGTCGGCGAGGCCCGCACAGAAAAAATTTTTTCACCCCCCCTTGAGGTGTCAGCAGATCTGGTTCCTTTCACCGTCGGCGAGGTACGCCCCGACAGCTTCCTCCCCTTCGACCACGCAGTGTCAGCAGATCTGGTTCCTTTCACCGTCGGCGAGGGCGGGCCAGGCCGACGTGCATTGACGTGGTCTTGCGTGTCAGCAGATCTGGTTCCTTTCACCGTCGGCGAGGATCTCACAATTTCGTTCTCAGTCCTGTGAATCGCTGTGTCAGCAGATCTGGTTCCTTTCACCGTCGGCGAGGGGGGGATGAGCGACCACTTCACCCCCGGCTGGTATCGTGTCAGCAGATCTGGTTCCTTTCACCGTCGGCGAGGGAGACGGGATAAAGACCGGCGACTGAAATTCGTATGTGTCAGCAGATCTGGTTCCTTTCACCGTCGGCGAGGATTGTGCCAAGATTCGATACGTTCGAGGAACTCGGTGTCAGCAGATCTGGTTCCTTTCACCGTCGGCGAGGAGAAGTTGATGGGAACGTTTATACAAAGGAATAACGTGTCAGCAGATCTGGTTCCTTTCACCGTCGGCGAGGTAAAACACGTGATGTATCAATTATTGCTCTGTACAGGTGTCAGCAGATCTGGTTCCTTTCACCGTCGGCGAGGAGGCGATACGGAGTGACGTAGCGAGCGAATACGAGTGTCAGCAGATCTGGTTCCTTTCACCGTCGGCGAGGCGCTCGCATTTTTACGACTAATTTTTAAATGCGATCTGTCCATTCTACGAGCACCTTGCAGATACAAATTCCCAGATCATTTCGTCGCCGTTGTGATTTCCAATTCCGGCCGATTAATCAAGGTGATCTCAAGTCGAGCGCTTGTTCATGTCTGCTTACATCACCACCCCGCTCGCCGGACGGTGTCAAGGATCCTATTGTCATCTGCTCGCGGTGCTAAAGGCATTGAAGCCGATGACACACCCGCGCGATTTCAGCCCCTGTAGGACCATTTTATTAATACCAAAACAACCTGTTTTTGTCAAGAGTATATTCAGATGACCACCATCGTGTTATCGGTCGGCGGCAATGTCTGACCGATAACGCAGGCTGCTTCGCGTGCGTGTTTTTCGTCGACGCCGAGGTCCACAATAATAACTTGATCTTCTTTGAGGTTCATCTCACGCTCAAGTTCGCTCTGCAAGCGTACACGGTCTATGTCCTTGAGTGAACAGAAAAAGACCGAGTACTGCCACGGTTCGCCGTACCCTTTCATAATACGAAAAACACGTCTTAGACGTTTGGGATCCCGAATATCATAGCACACTAGATAGTTGCGCATGGTGTGTTACCTGGTTGTCAGAAATGCCAAGCTTGGGACTTCTTCCATCAGCCAAGCGGCTATCATCCGAGCGTGCAGCTGGAGCATACGGCGGTAACTGAGACGATACCCAAACACCGGATGGGTGATCTCAGTATCAAGGCGTTCGGCATATATTTTGAAGAATATCTTACGTCCGGCATCAGTAAACATGCAACCAGCCGCGCTCCTGAAGAAGTGGCCTTCGGTCAGTTCCCCGCGGTTGAAGGCGGTAATGGCTATGGAGTCTGCTATGATGGGACGAAATGGCTCCATCAAGTCCAATGCGAGAGCGGGGCGTCCAGGACGTGACACGTGATAAGCACCGATGGATGGCTCCAAACGCGCAAGCCGGAGAGCCGCAACACATTCGTGCGTGAGCATTGAGTACGCGAGCGACAAACACGCGTTGATGGGATCCGGCGGTGGACGGCGCTGACGTCCGTTGGCATGAAACTCAGCAGCGAGTGGTCCTTTGATCATGCCTGCGAAGTGCTGGAAGTATACTGCCGCAGCATATCCCTCCTGGCCACGAACAGAGTCCACTGATGGCGCTGCTTTAGTCTGTTCAATCGCACGAGCCAACCCACCAGCAACATCATCAGGTACGGACGAGTGATTGCGCATGAGCAGGGTGCGTTGGTTGGTGATTTTTGCCGTAATGAGCGCCCGGGACAACTCCACGCGGATTTCTTCTCCGTCCATTTTGCGAGCTTGCGCCAGACGGACCGCGGCGCTAACGGAATCGAGTGGATCAACCATAGCTATGAGTCGTCCGGCCGCCGAGAGGTAGGCGATGGGGATTCCTCTGTCCGCGAGCACGTGAACCGCCTGGGTGGAGATCTGGACCGAACCGAGTAACGACACGCTGTCAACATTTGCGAGCGGGACTTCTTTCACCAGGCGGCCATCCCTATCGCTGACGGTCATTGCTGCGCCCTTGACGCCGATTTTTGCGCCTTGCTGTTGCGCTACGATGTGGATGCCGTCATCATGTGGCGGCCAAATTTTGCGGGGTTTGACCTCCTCCATCGGCACTGCTGTCCCTGAACGTTGCTGGTTAATCTCATCAGGCAGACAAATGGGTTGGAGGGAACATCGCATGCATCGGGGATCGTTCAAAAGCGGCAGCGGTCGCGGCCCGGTCGCACTGCGTTTGGCGGCCTTCAACACCGAGAGCGCTTCCGCGAGCAACGATTCGTCTACGGTAATTTCCAAGCGCAATTTCTCGGCGGCATAGTAGAGGATGGCCTTATTGACCTGATACCCGGCTTCTCTAAGCAGGTAAGATTGCAATCCGACTTGTATGCGATCCGTTGGCCAGGGCTCGGGCCCTGCGAGTGGTGGATCTTCAGCTTCGCTTGGATCGTCAGGTGGCGGAGCAATCGTTTTTCGTTTGGGGCGACCTTTGCGGTACTCCACCGGCACGGCTACATCGCCGGTAAGCTCGGTGAGGTCTAACGTGGCGGTGAGGCCGAGCTGTTTGCTGGAAAGTGTCAATTTACGAATGGTTTTGGGACGTGTCGGATCTGTATCTGCTTGTTCATCAGCAGGGTCGGCACTGGGTTTGTCCACCCGGCGGTGCACCGCGACGCCTTGTTCCGTGTCAGCACTGAGTAGGAAAATACCTTCCACTTCCATGAAGTAGAACAAGCGGGGGCAGTAGGCGTATTCCGCGACGTTGCGCGCCGGCCAAAGGTTTTCGTCCATCGGTTGCATCCTTCTCAGAACGAAATGTCATCCTCATTGGACCCCTCGTGCGGTTGCTTGTCGCAGCCTTTTGATCTGTTTCTCCAAGATATGGATTACCCGGCTTTGCACCTCGTTCTGATAGGCGGCGTATTCTTTCCACTCTTCTCGGCATTCGAGCGGGGATGAGGAGATATCGCACCAGAGGTTGACGACTTTTTTGGATTCTTTGGATTTGCTGGCGCCCCTTTTCCCGGGTTTCTTTTTATCTTTTGCGCCATCACCACTCTGCGCTTGGGCGGATTTCGGCAGCGGCTGGTCTGGCTTCACTACCGCGCTGCCCTCTACCTTGTCCTTTACTGGCAGGAAGCTGACTGGATCACACGGCACATACCACCACTTGCCAGGCCAGTCCGGGTCAGTGAGCACGCGTAGGCCGATGTTGGCAGCGGCGTTCAGGTCGGCATGGAGCCCCTTGGCAGCGGGTGAATTCTGATCAGCAGAAACAAATATCTCGCCTCCCTTGAGTGGAACGCGGACTGCCCCAGCCTTCTCCCAGTCGGCTTCGGGTTGGCCTTTCCACTTTGCGTTCAGGACGCAGAGGAACCGTTCGCGCGCGTCGCCCTTACCTTCGTCCTGTTTCTTCTCGGCCTGCGCCACTTGTTTCCGCCAGAACGGCGACCGCATGAATTCCTTGACGGGCACATCATGGCAGCGGATGCCCGGAGCCCCGGTGCGGGAATCCTGGCGCGATGTGTAGCCCGCCGAGACTTCGCGGAGGTGCAGGCCGTGGAGTTGGCAGGCCTCGGCCAGGTACTTCTTGACCTTGCTCGACGACCAGGACATGAGCTGGCGGTTTTCCCGCCGGGTGCGGGTTTCCTCGGGTCGGTAGTGGGTGAGGTCTTCGATGACGACGGCATAGCAGGGCGCAAAGCGCGGATCTTTACTGCGAGCGCGCGGCCGTTTGCCACCCTCCCAGTGTTGTTTGTTTTCGCTGCCGATTCCGAGCGCCGCCTCGACGATGCGGCTCGCCAACTGCTTGACGCGCTGCTCGCGTAGATGCTCCAGGGCGTCCAAGGTGCTCTGTCCGAACTGTTCCTTGGTCTCAGCCCTTGTGCCGTACGGTTTGAGGCGGGTGAAGAATCCCACCTGAACTTTGCGGCGGAACTCGGTCAGCGTGGCAAGCCGGGTAAGGGAGAGACCGCCGACCTTGCGAATAGACGGGTCACTGGCGTACTTTCCCCGGGGGAGAATCCAGTCCTTGAACCAACGTAGCTGTTTTTTCCACCGGCCATCGTCCTCTTCCCAACGAGTTTTCCAGGCGTGGTGGAGCGTTTTCCGGAGGCTTTCGTTCTGAGCCAGCGCCTTCCCCACATCGTAGAGTTTTTCTCGATTCTCCTTTTGCTTCTTCTCTCGCTCTGCACCGGAGACATCCTCACCGATTTCCTCCGGAGCCTTGTATCCGTGCAACTTGGCGACATGGTCATCCCACAGTTGCCTTGCCGCCTCGTCCCGCCATCCACGGGAGGATATCAATCCATACCAGAGGAGCAGAGCATCTTGGATAAATTCGATGTGCTTACTGTTCCGCGCTGTCGCATCTTCAGTCGCGGAAAGGTCTTTCGACTCGGTGAAGTAGTATCTGCGGTCGCCAGGCATGGGTTTGTAGGCCGCCGTCATGGCGAAGGCGATACGCGCCCGGTCGCCATGGCGCTTGAGCGCGAGGCGCATGGTGCGGACGGCGGAGGACATGAGGTCGTCAACCGAAAGAGAAGGTCTGAAGGCCAGTTCCTCCTCTTCTTCGGTGTCCGCGTCTTCCGATGCGTCTGCCCTCTTGATCGGTACCCACCCAAGCTTCTTGATGGCATCGAGACGCGCTTTCTGTTTTTCGGTGCTTCCCCATCCTGCAGCTACCAAGCGGTCAATGAGCGGCACAGATCGGCCAAGGACGGTCTCCATCTTATGCACCGCCCATATCTCCTCGTTCGATGCCTCGCGAGCGCCTTCCGCCTCTCCCTGTAACTTGATGAGGAACTGGCGGTCGAGCCGCGCCCAGGGGGCGGGATGGGGCTTTCCGTCAGGCAATGTGTCCGCGCCGATGCGGCGGTAGATGGTGGTGTGTTTTTTACCATCGGTTGTGTGTTCGGTGTGGCAGTAGAGTGATTCGGCGTCAGTGCCGCCGCGGAGTATCTTTTTGTCTTCAATATTTTGCTGAAACTGTCGGGTGCTTATCGCTTCCCACACCGCGCACGCCGCGGCATAGCGGTGGCCGAGGTCGACTGAAAGCACTCGCAAGCCGGGGAGCCTAGAGAGGATGAGCCGGGCGTGGCCTTTCCGATCTTTGTTTACCTCAGTATGAGGCCAGTATTGCGGGTCTTTCCTGAGCCCGTGTTCTTTGGCATATGCACACCAAGGCCCATTCGGCTGGAGCTTTGCAGAGAAAGTAACCGACCATTGGATAGCGTCGCGTATGTTTTTGGCTTTTTCGTTCCAACCGTGCTTTTCGACATAACGGGCGATGGCCTCTAACTGCCGCCTGGGGGCCTGCAACCGGCCATTCCAGTGTTTTTCTTCAAAGAGTCCTGCGATATTTACCGCATCATTCTTGCCTACATTTGAAGCGGCACGTCCTAATCTGTCCGCGCGGGTAACATCGGAAGCTCCATCCTTCCGAGTGTCTTGTCCGAAAGCCAGATCACGCGCCAGCCTCTTGGACTGCCAGCGCAACGGAACTGGCTTCATCCCCTCGCTCCCGGTCCAAAGCGTCAGGCAAAGCGTCCGCGGAAAGGGCGTTTTAGTGTTTTTATGGACATCGAAGCAGATGTTCCAGCGTGAATTCCCAAAATCGCAAAAGACCGGATGCAAAAGTTCATCGGGATGGCGGTACATGGGCACCTTGAAATGCCGTTTTTTGAACTCAGCATCCGTGGCAGCCACATAATCGAGGAGCGGTTGCGGGTCTGGGGGATTCGCGGGATCGTCATCCTTGTGCCAAATACATACAGCATCGTCTTCAGCGAGGGCTTCAAACAGTTGGATGTCGCCGAATTTGTCGATCTCTGGATCGTCCTGTAGCGCACGAGCGGCGGCAATTCGGTCTTCCGTGGTCTTGCAGTCGGGCTTACTCCATGCGGCGACTACTTCCTTCCATCCGTCCACTGCTCGCCGACGGATCCGATAGGGTTCCAGCGCGCCTGCCGCCCGCGACCGTTCCAGGCAGAAGTTATTCAGCCATTTTTTCGCCGCTTCGGGAACTTGATCTACCTTCTTAGCGTCTTCCTGAAACCGGCTACGTTCCGCCTCGGCACGCTTGATCCACGTATGGGCAAGCGACACGCGTCGGGCCGCGTGGTCAAGCATGACGGCAAATTCGGAATGCCTGGCCGAACCACCGTCCTGCAAGTAGGTGAAACCACACACCGATTCAACATCCCTCAGGACCGCGTCCGCATAAGGTCGATGCCCCTTTGATCCCGTCTTGTTCTTACACTTCTGTGCATCCTCCCTCGCCTTGTCCTGGAGGTTCTGGAAGTCCTCTTGGGTGACCGGGGTCTTGTCGCGGAACCGCTTGAGGAGTTTACGGGTCGCGCTCTTGTATCCGGGACCGCTGATTAAACCAAGCACTCCCTGTAGGTCGTTCGACGTGGGACTGAATTTACTGAGGGCGGTAGCAAGGTCGGCAATGGCCTTGTCACCCGTCATCCCCGGCTGGGCCTTGCCAGCCCTGTTCGCGATCTCTTCGTAGATCTTAGCCATGCGGCTGAAATCCGCGCCTTTGCCGGTACCGAAACGGCTGCTGAGCCATTGCCCTGCCTTCTGGACGAGGTCCTTCGCTTTGTCTTCTTGCTCTGTCTCGGAAGATTCGTCTTCGGAGCCTTTCGCTGGAGCCAGATAGGCGTCACGACTTCCGAAGAAGCGTTCCAGCATGTCCCACGCTTCATCGCGTGTGAGTGAGCAACCCACTGACTTGACCGCATCATCAAACGCCTTGCTTCGGTTGACCCACACCGCGTCATCTCTGATGGGTGCCGACAGGGAGGCTGAGCAATCTTGCACCCATGATTCGATCTCGCTCTTGCCAAGGCCGCGGCCCTTTAGAATCTCCCTGAGCGCCTCTTCCGGATTCAAGTTGCTGCGCGCACTGGATTGTTTGTCCAAGCGGTACTTTTCCGGCGCCCCTTTCTTGGATTCGACCGACAGCCACGAGAGGGCCAGTAGGATTCTCCGCGCCTTGCGCTCCTCATCGGTCGGGTCGCGGTCAGGGTTCCCCTTTCCACCTTTGACCTTGGCATCCGCCAGAGAGTGGTCCAATCCCCCGCGCAGGGTCAGCAGCCAGTCGCCGAACGCCCATGCTCCCTTGTTGACCGCCTCGTGGGTTTTCCAGAGCGCATCACGCCAGGAATGGTCCTGGGGATCAACTCCCTGGAGACGCAGGGTGTAGGCACGCTGTGTGACCACCATCAGGTCAGTACCGGCTGTGCTTCCGTTTACGAGTGCCTCATCAGGCATGGGAGAGTTCCTCCTGCGTGCCAAGAATCATCGTCAGAGATTTTCACGGATGTGTACACGTACAATATGCCTGCGCCACACGCTCCAGACGGATGTCGGTTGTGTTTGCTGTTGGTGTTTATGGATACCTAGTAAATGTTTAGTTGCACGTAAATACAACATTATTCTTTTGAGTGCAACTATGGGTAGCAACAGCGAAAGCGACAACGTGCACAGTCAAAGGTCTGGTGGACTCAGGAACGGGGTGCCGGCGCGGCGGGTGATGGGCGTGCGGCGCGGACGGCGGCGGCGATGAAGTCGCGGAACAGGGGATGGGCGCGGTTGGGGCGGGACTTGAATTCTGGGTGGAACTGGACGGCGACGAACCAGGGGTGTTCGGCCGGGGAGAGTTCCACGATTTCGGCGAGGTGCCGGTCTTCGTATTCGCCGGTGATGCGTAGGCCGTGGGACTGCAGGGTGTCGCGGCTGGCGTTGTTGAGTTCGTAGCGGTGGCGGTGGCGTTCGCTGATGCGGAGCTCGCGGTAAGCGGCGTACGCGAGGGAGTCTTTCTGCAGGGTGCAGGGGTAGGCGCCCAGGCGCATGGTGCCGCCTTTGCCGGAGACGGCGCGTTGTTCTTCCATGAGGTCTACGACGGGGTGCGGTGTGTCGGGGTCGAACTCGGTGCTGTTGGCGCGGTCCAGGCCGCAGCGGTTGCGCGCAAATTCTATGACGGCGCACTGCATGCCCAGGCAGATGCCGAGGAAGGGTTTGCGCTGTTCGCGGGCGAAGCGTACCGCGTCTATTTTGCCTTCCACGCCGCGGTCGCCGAAGCCGCCGGGGACCAAAACGGCGTCCGCACGCTGGAGAGCGGCGAGGGCGTCGGCGCGTTTGTCCACGTCCACGGGCTCTATGCGGACGGAGACGCCGTTGGCGATGCCGGCGTGCTGGAGGGCTTCCCAGATGCTCTTGTAGGCGTCTTTGAGTTCGGTGTATTTGCCGGCGATGGCGACGGTGACGGTGCCGGAGGCTTCCTGGATGCCGCGCAGGACTTTTTCCCAGACGATGACGGTGCATTCGCGGCCGCGGAGATTGAGCATTTCCAGGATGAGGGTGTCCAGGCCCTGGCGTTTGAGCATGACGGGGACTTCGTAGATGCTGGTCGTGACGTCCAGTTCTTCAATGACGGCGCGTTCCCAGACGTCGCAGAAGAGGGCGAGTTTTTTGCGCAGGTCGCGGGTGAGCGGTTTTTCGGTGCGGCAGACGAGGATCTGCGGTTCGATGCCGATTTCGCGGAGTTTGGCGACGCTCTGCTGGGTGGGCTTGGTTTTGAGTTCTTCGGCGGCGCGGATGTAGGGGATGAGGGTGACGTGGAGGTAGCAGACGTGTTCGCGGCCGACGTCCTGGCGCAGCTGGCGCGCGGCTTCCAGGAAGGGTAGGCCTTCGATGTCGCCGACGGTGCCGCCGATTTCCACGATGACGACGTCTTTGCCGGCGCCGAGTTTGAGGATGCGGGATTTAATTTCGTTGGTCAGGTGCGGGATGATCTGGACGGTGCCGCCCAGGAAGGCGCCGGCGCGTTCCTGGGTGATGAGGTGCTCGTAGATGCGGCCGCTGGTGAAGTTGCTGTCCCGGGTGAGGTTGACGTCCATGAACCGCTCGTAGTGGCCGAGGTCCAGGTCGGTCTCGGCGCCGTCGTCGGTGACGAACACTTCGCCGTGCTGGTACGGGCTCATGGTGCCGGGGTCCACGTTGAGGTACGGGTCTATTTTGAGGATGCCCACGTTCAGGCCGCAGCTCTTGAGGAGGCTGCCGACGGACGCCGCGGTGATGCCTTTGCCGAGCGAGGAGACCACCCCGCCCGTGACGAATATGTACCGGGTCATGCGTTCACCTCGAGATCGTGTTTGTCCATGCGCCCTTCGACGGGATCGGGGTAGTCCCCGCTGAAACATGCGGTGCACCAGCGGTCGGGCGGCAGCGGCAGTGCCCGGCGCATGCCGTCCAGGCTGAGGTAGCCGATGCTGTCCACGCTGATGAACCGGCCGATGTCCTCCACGGAGCGGGATGCGGCGATGAGTTCGTCCCGGGTGGGGAAGTCTATGCCGTAGAAGCACGGGTGGGCGATGGGCGGGCAGCTGATGCGCAGGTGGATTTCGCGCGCGCCCGCATCGCGCAGGGCGCTGATGCGCATGCGACCGGTGGTGCCGCGCACGATGGAGTCTTCCACGACGACGATGCGTTTGCCGCGGATGAGGTCGCGGATGGGGTTGAGTTTGAGCCGGGCGCCGATTTCGCGCATGTGCTGGAACGGCTGGATGAAGGTGCGCCCGATGTAGTGGTTGCGGATGATGCCCATTTCGAAGGGAAGGTGCGATTCCTCCGCGTAGCCCAAGGCGGCGTAGAGGCCGGAGTCGGGGATGCCGATGACCATGTCGGCGTCGGCGGGGTGTTCGCGCGCCAGGGCGCGGCCCAGCGCTTTGCGCGTGGCGTAGACGCTGCAGCCGAAAACGTCGCTGTCCGGCCGCGCGAAGTAGATGTGTTCAAAGACGCAGCAGCCGCCGCGGGCGGGCGGCAGGGGGTGCAGCGAGCGCAGACCGTCGGTGTTGATGACCAGGATCTCGCCCGGTTCGATGTCGCGCACGTAGGTCGCGCCGATGATGTCCAGGGCGCAGGTCTCGGAGGCGATGACGTGCGCGTTGCGCATGCGGCCCAGGCACAGGGGGCGGAACCCGAAGGGGTCGCGGGCGGCGATGAGCGAGTCGCGGGCGAACAGCGCCAGCGAGTAGGCGCCGCGCACCCGGCCGAGTGCTTCGGCAAGGCGTTCTTCGGGCGCGGTCGCGGCGGAGCGGACCATCAGCTGGATGATGATTTCGCTGTCGGCGGTGGTCTGGAAGATGCTGCCGGCTTTCTCCAGCTCGCGGCGCAGCGTGCGGACGTTGGTGAGGTTGCCGTTGTGGGCGATGGCGATGGTGTCCCGCTGGTGTTCCACGATGAACGGCTGGATGTTGCGCGTCGAGGGGGAGCCGGTGGTGGAGTAGCGGACGTGGCCGAGCGCGACGTGGCCGGTGAGGGTGGCCAGGACGCGTTCGGGGAACACGTCGCTGACTAACCCGGGACCGCGGTGGGAGAGGCAGCGTTCCCCGTCGAATACCAGCATGCCGGCGCTCTCCTGGCCGCGGTGTTGGAGGGCATACAGCCCAAAGTACGCTATCCGGGCGGCGTCCCTGTTGCCGTATACTCCGAAGACTCCGCACATGGCCGCATTACCTCTTTTTCGCGCCGGTGAAACGCTGGATGGATTGCACCGCGATGCCGTCGCGCAGCACCGTTTCCATGCCGTTGACCGCCGCCTGCGCCCCGTGGAGGGTGGTGATGCAGGGGACGCCGTGCATCACCGCCAGGCTGCGGATGGTCTTCATGTCGTTTTGCGCACCGCCGCCAGTGGGTGTATTGATGATCAGCTGGATGCGGCCGGCGCGGATGCGGTCCGGGATGGTCGTGTCGCCGTCGGTGATCTTGCCGACGATTTCCACGGGAATGCTGTTGGAGCGCAGCACCTTTGCGGTGCCCGCGGTGGCCAGCAGCGCGAACCCGAGGTCGTGCAGGCGTTTGGCGACGAACACGACGTTGCGTTTGTCGGTGTTTCGCATGCTGATGAAAACGGAGCCTTTGGAGGGGAGCGCCTGGCCTGCGGCGACTTGCGCTTTGCTGAAGGCGGCCCCGAAACTCCGGTCTATGCCCATGACTTCACCGGTGGATTTCATTTCGGGGCCGAGGATGATGTCAACGCCGGAGAACCGCGAGAAGGGGAAGACGGACTCTTTGACGGCGATGTGGTCGGGTGTGGGTTCCCGCAGGAGCCCCTGGCGCCGGAGCGAGACGCCGGCCATGGCACGGGCGGCGACCTTGGCGAGCGGGACGCCGGTGGCTTTGCTGACGAAGGGTACGGTGCGCGAGGCGCGCGGGTTGGCTTCCAGAACGTACACCGTGCTGCCGCGCACGGCGAACTGGATGTTGAGCAGGCCCCGGGTGCGCAGGGCGCGGGACAGCGCGAGGGTGTGGCGCCGGATCTCGGTCAGGACTTCGTCAGACAAGGTGTGCGGCGGCAGGACGCACGCGGAGTCGCCGGAGTGCACCCCCGCCTCTTCGATGTGTTCCATGATGCCGCCGATGACGGTGTGGCGCCCATCGGATACCGCGTCTACATCCACTTCGCCGGCATCCTCCAGGAATTTGTCGATGAGGATGGGCTGGCCGGGGCTGACTTCGCTGACCTCTCCGATGAACTCGCGCAGGGTGCGTTCGTCGTAGACGATGCGCATGGCGCGGCCGCCCAGTACGTAGGAGGGGCGCACGAGCACGGGGTAGCCGATGCGCCGGGCGCAGGCGATGGCTTGCGCCGGGGTCAGCGCGGTGGCGTTGGGCGGCTGGGCGATGCCGAGAGACGACAGCAGGCGGGCGAACTTGCGCCGGTCCTCGGCGAGGTCAATGGATTCCACGCTGGTGCCGAGGATGGGAACGCCGGCGCGGTGGAGACGGCCGGCGAGGTTGAGCGGGGTCTGGCCGCCGAACTGTACGATGACGCCGTCGGGCCGCTCGTTGTCCACGATGTTCATGACGTCCTCGAAGGTGAGCGGTTCGAAGTACAGTTTGTCGGAGGTGTCGAAATCGGTGGACACGGTCTCGGGGTTGGAGTTGACCATGATGGTCTCGTAGCCGAGCTCCCGCAGGGCGAACGACGCGTGGCAGCAGCAGTAGTCGAATTCGATGCCCTGGCCGATGCGGTTGGGACCGCCGCCCAGGATCATGATTTTGCGGCGCGGGCTGCGGCGCGCCTCGTTTTCCTGCTCGTAGGTGGAGTAGTAGTACGGGGTGTACGCCTCAAACTCGGCGGCGCAGGTGTCCACCAGTTTGTAGGTGGGCAGGATGCCGGCGCGGATGCGGTGCGCGCGAACGGCCTGCTCGGTGGTGCCCGCGAGGTCCGCCAGCTGGGCGTCACTGAATCCGAGGCGTTTGGCTTCCCGCAGGGTGGCGGGACGGAGCACGGCGGCGCGGGTGGAGAGCTGGTGCTGTTCGAACCGAACGATCCGGGCGATGTTTTCAATGAACCACGGGTCGATGCCGGTGAGGCGCGCGATGCGCCGGACGGACCACCCCTTCTGCAGCGCATACTTGATGTGGAAGATGCGGGAGGCGTTGGGTTCGCGCAGCCGGCGCGCGATCTTGGCGTCCGGGATGGCCCGGGCACGCTGTTTGTTGTCCAGGCCCCGGTGTCCGATCTCCAGACTGCGCAAGCCTTTCTGCAGCGCTTCCGCGAATGTCCTGCCGATGGCCATGGTCTCGCCGATGGATTTCATGGAGATGCCGAGCGTGTCCTGCGCTTCCGGGAACTTCTCGAAGGTGAACCGTGGAATTTTGACCACGCAGTAGTCGATGGCCGGTTCGAAGCAGGCGGGGGTCTTCCGGGTGATGTCGTTGGGTATCTCGTCCAAGGTGTATCCGACGGCGAGTTTTGCGGCGATGCGGGCGATCGGGAATCCGGTGGCTTTGCTTGCCAGCGCAGAAGAGCGCGACACCCGGGGGTTCATTTCGATGACGACCATGCGACCGGTGCGCGGGTCGACGGCGAACTGGATGTTGGAGCCGCCGGTGTCCACGCCGATCTCGCGGATGACGGCGATGGCGGCGTCGCGCATGGCCTGGTACTCGCGGTCGCTGAGCGTTTGCGCGGGCGCAACGGTGATGGAGTCGCCGGTGTGGATTCCCATGGGGTCCAGGTTTTCGATGGAACACACGATAACGACGTTGTCGGCACGGTCGCGCATGACTTCCAACTCGTACTCTTTCCAGCCGATGACGCACTCTTCGATGAGCACTTTGTGGATCATGCTGTTCTTGAGGCCGAGATCCACGATGCGCTCGAAATCGCGGCGGGTGCGCGCGATGCCGCCGCCGGTGCCGCCCAGGGTGAAGCTGGGCCGGATAACCAGGGGCAGGCCGAACTGTTCCAGCGCCCGCCGGGCCTGCGCCATGGTGGAGGCGAGCATGCTGCGCGGGGTTTCCAGGCCGATGCGGGACATCGCGCGCTTGAACAGTTCGCGGTCCTCCGCCTTGTGGATGGCGGTGCTGCTGGCGCCGATCATGCGCACGCCGTACCGCTTGAGCACGCCGCGCCGCTCCAGTTCTATGGCGGTGTTGAGACCGGTCTGGCCTCCCAGCGTGGGCAGGAGGGCGTCGGGCCGTTCGGCGGCGATGATGCGTTCCACAAAATCGGCGGTGATCGGTTCGATGTAGGTCGCGTCCGCCAGTTCCGGGTCGGTCATGATGGTGGCCGGGTTGGAGTTAACCAGAACGACGCGGTAGCCCTCTTCTTTGAGCGCTTTGCAGGCCTGCGTGCCGGAGTAGTCGAACTCGCAGGCCTGGCCGATGACGATGGGACCCGAGCCGATGATGAGGATGTTGTGGATGTCGGTGCGCTTAGGCATGGTGTTCCCCCATCATGCGGACGAATTCGTCGAACAGCGGTTGCGCGTCGTGGGGTCCGGGAGCGGCTTCCGGATGGTACTGTACCGAGAAGGCGGGGAGCCGCCGGTGGCGCATGCCTTCCAGGGTGTGGTCGTTGAGGTTGATGTGGGTCACCTCCACCTGGCCGCGGGGCAGGGTGTCGGGATCCACGCAGAAGCCGTGGTTCTGCACGGTGATGGATATCCTGCCGGTCCGCAGGTCTTTGACCGGGTGGTTGCCGCCGTGGTGCCCGAACTTGAGTTTGAAGGTGCCCCCGCCCAGCGCGCGGCCGAGTATCTGGTGGCCGAGGCAGATGCCAAATACGACGGTCCTGCCCAGCAGCCCGCGGACCGTCTGGACGATGTGGGGCAACGCGGCGGGATCGCCCGGACCGTTGGACAGCAGGACGCCGTGCGGACGGTACGTGAGGATCCGGTCCGCGGTCGTGTCCGCGGGGACCGCGATCACCCGGCATCCCCGGCGGGCCAGTTCGCGGTGGATGTTGTGTTTGGCCCCGCAATCCAGGATGACGACGGTGCGCCGGCCGCGGGGGTGCAGGACCGTCGGTTCGGCGATGGTCACCTCGCGGACCAGGTCGCGGCCGACCAGGCCCGGCGATTCGCGCGCGATGCGCACGAGGCGTCGGTCGTCGAGCTCTGTCGTGGAAACCGCGGCTTTCATGGCGCCGTGCACGCGGATGCGGCGGGTGAGCATGCGGGTGTCCACGCCGGCAACACCGACGAGGCCGGCGGCGCGCAGCTGGTCGCCCAGCAGCCGGCGGGAACGCCAGTTGCTGCGCACCGGGCTGCACTCGCGCACGACGAAGCCGGCGAGGAACGGCTGTCGGGATTCGTCGTCCTCGGGAATGATGCCGTAGTTGCCGATGAGCGGGTAGGTCATCACCACGATCTGGCCCCGGTAGGAGGGGTCGGTGAGCACCTCCTGGTAGCCGGTGAGGCTGGTGTTGAAGACCGCTTCACCGACGGCGGTTCCCTCGGCTCCGCAGGCACAGCCGGATAGAACCGTGCCGTCTTCCAGGGCGATTTTCGCGGGGCGTTCAGCGGGATGCGGCATGCGTATGCACCTCGTTGGTCAGCGTGGCAGATGGTTCGGTCCGCTGGTCGGCGAAAAACATGCAGGCGGTCTGCGTGGTGATGTTGGACGCCAGGTACACCGGCGCATCCGGATCGAAATCCCTGACGTACACCAGCGATTCGCAGGCCGCCGCGTCCAGCAGGATATCGCGCAGCGCGTTGCCATCCGGGGGACAGAGCGCACCGCGCTCGAATATTGTCCCCGGCCTGTCGGGGAACAGCGCAAGGTAAAACATGTCCATCTCCACCAGGTCCTGAAAGAAGTGGGACCCGAATGACAACTCCGGGGCGAATCCTTTGGCCGGGTCAGCCACTTCACAGAGCACGGCGAAAGCGCTGATCTCGGCGAAAGCCACCGGCAAGCCCAGCGACGGCGTGGTCGTCCCCAGACGGCCCGGCGCGATCAGCATGGTCGGACGGCGGTCGCGGTCCGCCAGCCGGTTGAGTCTGCCGACGGTGCGGGCGACCCGGTACTTGAGCGACAGCGGCGCCGCGGCGTACGCCGCGGTGTCCACCGTGATGACCCGGGCGATGCGCTGGTGGATGTTGCCGCCCATGAAGCCGCCCACGGTACGCAGGAGGAGCCGTTCCCGGGGAACGTCGGCGACCGGTGCGGTGCCGGCACGGATTCCTTTGGTCTGCAGGGGCCTGCACTGGAGAAGATTTACTTTATAGGCACCCTGTGTGTCAAGGTTGACGGTGAACTCGATCTCCACCGGATAGCGGTACCCCCGTTCCAGTGTTGCCAGCATCCGCTGCATGCACGGCACGAAATCGGTGCGCGCCAGCAGCTGCTCAAAGTCCACGATCCACCCGTCGTGCGCACGGCCGTCGGGGTCGGTCCAGGAGGAGCGGGAGACCACGGCGGCGGATTCGCCGGCGAGGCAGCCCAGGGCTTCGTCCACCGGAACGGTTTCCAGGCGGTTGCGCGCAATGGAGAGGACGTCGGCGCGGCGCTGTGCATAGAGCGCCGCGTCTTCCGGGCCGAACGGCTGCGCAGCGGGATCGTCCAGGAACACCAGGCGGGCATAGTCGTTCTCGGCGCGCCCGACCGCGCGGGTGCCCAGACCGAACACCATGCGCAGCATGCCCGCGCGCGGATCCATCGTCGGCGTCCACACGTACGTGCTGTAGGAGAGCCCCACGCCGGCGGCGTCCGGGAAGAAGTACACGCCACGGTGGTTGCCCGACACCCGTTGCACCAGCAATGCCATCTGTTCGTCCTGTTCCTGGAGCCCGCGCTGCTGCCGGTAGACCAGCGCGTCGGGGTTCATGGTGCTGGCGTACACCCGTTTGACGGCGCGTTCGAACGCGGCGTACCGCTGTTCCAGGGTCCCCTGGTTGACGCAGTAGATGCTTTCGTACTTGCCGGCGAATGCGTTGCCGAAGGAGTCCTCAAGCAACGAGCTGGAGCGTACGATGATCGGCGACTGGCCAAAATATTCCAGCATCAGCATCAGCTGTTCACGCAGCTCTTCGGGGAGGGTTCCCGTCAGCAGCCGTTGGCGGAGTTCTCCGGCCGCCGAAAAGTACTTTTCCGCGCGGCGCTGTTCCATGCGCAGATGCCAGAGATCGTTGTTGACCAGGTACGTGTAGAACACATCGGACCCGATGTAGTAGGAGTCGTGCAGTTCCAGCGGCGCGGGACGGGCGTCTCTGTGGAACTCCTGTTCCACCATCTTGCGGGCGAGCAGCATGCCCACCGCCTTGCCACCGATGTGGCCCGAACCGACGAGCCGGGATTTAACCGCGAGCAGGTCGGCCAAGGTGAAGTGGTCCCGTGCCAGGGCCAGCATCCGTTCGTCCCGCCCCAGGAGCAGCCGGCAGAGCGGTTCCACCAGCGTCCGGGCTTCCCGTTGCGCGTCGGGATCGCCGCTGCGCGCTCGCTCGTACGTTTCCGATGCCTTGACGAACAGCCGTTCCCATGAATCCAGCCCGCGGTTGGCGGTCGGGAATCCCACGAACGACACCGCGGAGAACAGGGCGGACGCCTCGGCGCTGCGGAAGACGGGTTCCACCCGGTCGTCCCGGATGATGTGCGGCAGGAACATCGTCGGGGAGCTGCGGTTCCACACTTTCACCGGGTGCACGCACAGGGTGCCGTCGGCGTTGTACACCTCCAGGAGCACCTGGGTGGTCTCGCGGATGCGGGCGACCGTCTGGTACGAGTGGCTGTTGCGCAGCAGGCCAAAGTACGCCACGGTGTCCAGCGTGAAGAGCCGCGGGCAGGTGATGCGGAAGAAGTTGCCCACCATCAGGTCGGTCGCCCAGGCTTGCAGGAGGTCCGAGAGCATGTCGAACACGTAGAATACCAAGCGCCCCTCGCGATCGGCGATGCGGCGAACCTGTTGTGAGAACTGCTCAAAGCCCATCTGCGCGTCCACTGGCTCCACGTGCACGCCGTCTCGGACGTCCAGCAGCGGACGGTGCCGCGCGAACCGGAGGTACACGACGCGCCGGCCGGCGGCGACCGCGGCGGCGGCGAACGGTCGGGCGAACCGCGCGTAGTCCTCTACGTCCCCCACCTGCCACACGACGTTGTCACCGATGCGGATGTGGTCCAGCACCGGGTCCAGCGCCGGGATGCCGGTGGACACCGGTGCCGCCGGGTATGGCGTGACCGGCGTTTCTTCGGGCGGCACGGCGCCGGCGCGGGCGCGCAACCGTTTGGTCACGGTGCGGTCTCGAACGCCAGGATGATTGCTTCGGCGATTTCGCGCATGGCCTTGCGTGTGTTCATGCTTTTGCGGTGGATGTGTTTGTACGCGTCCTCCTCGGACATGCCGAGCTTGCTCATCAGGATGCCCTTGGCCCGCTCCACCGCTTTGCGGGCCCGGAGCTCTTCGCCGGCTTCGGCGACCGCCCGTTGCAACCGGGCATTTTCCAGCGCCGCCGCCGCGCGGTCCGCCAGCGAGGAGAACGCGGCGATTTCGGCCGTGGTGAAACGGCGTTCGACGTCAGACCATGCACCGATTGCGCCGAACAGCGTTTCCCCGCTGCGCAGGGGCACCGCGACGACTGCGCGCGGTTCCGCGACACCAGCCGCCGCGACGACCGCCGGTTTGCCGGTGCTGCATGCCTGCCGGCACGCCTCCATCACCGGCGACGGCACCGCTCCGTCGGCGGGCTGTCCATCGGAACGAACCGCCACGGCACGTTCCGCGCGCAGGGGTCCGCCCTCCGCCGCCGGTACGACGGCGCTGCACACCTCGCCGATCAATCGGCTCGTCACCTGGGCGATACGCAGCAACACCGCCGCCGGTGAGTCGGTGCCGGCGAGTACACCGTCAATGGCTGCGAGCACCGCGAGTTCATCCTGCCGGCGCTGCGTCTCGTGGCGCAGCCGCACATTATCCACCAGCGATGCCGCCGCCGAGGCAACGATCTCGAGTACCCGCAGCGCCGGGGCCAGGTCATCCGCCGTGCGGGCGGCCGCCGTCAGGAGACCGGCGGTACGGCCGCCCACCATGATGGGGACGAGCGCCATCGCTCCGGTGGATGGGTGTTGCGCCACGGGGAACCGGTGCGTCAGCGGATGGCCGGAAACCCCCGTACGGACGATCCGGGAACGTGCGGTTTTGCCGTACCACCGGAAGAACCCCGTGCCCGGACTGATGTGGATCTCCGGAGACGGGCGAGCCGATGATGCGCACCACCGCAGACGGCGGCGCGCATGTTCGTGCCAGTACAGGTCCACGGTACTGCAGCCGGATTGTCCGGCCGCCAGGAACGCAACGCGCCGCAGTGCATCCGTGGGTTCCGGTGAGCGGGTCACGGCCGCGACGATTTCCCGCAGCACGAGTATCTCGATGTCGGCGCGATGCCGCCGGACCCGGCGCGGCGCGCCGGAACCACCGGCGGGGGTGGCGGGCGGAGGCATGTTCATGGCCGTGTTGCCGCGCCTGACGAGCGGTTCAGGTATGCGTGGACGCCCGCGGCGGCGCGGACCCCCTGGCTGAGCGCTCGGACCACCAGCGAGGCGCCGGCGACGGCGTCGCCCGCGGCGAAAACACCGGGAACCGATGTCATGGACGCGGCGTCCACGGCGATGTTGCCCGCCGGGTTGAGTTTGAGCTGCAGATCGGTGACGAAACGACCGTGTTCCACGTGCACGAACCCCGTCGCCAGCAGCACGAGATCCACCGGCAGGCGGAAGTGCGTTTCCGGCAGTTCGCGCATGGACATTTTCCCGGTCGCAGGGTCGCGTTCCCAGGCGACCCGGACGAACTCCGCGGCGGTCACCCGGCCGTTCTCCCCGATGAACTGTTTGGTGGCCACCGCCCAGTCCCGTTCCACGCCCTCCTCGTGTGAAGTGGAGGTGCGCAGGACGACGGGCCATTCCGGCCAGCGGGGATTGCGGGGTTCCGTCCATTCAGGGGGTCGCGGCATGATCTCGTACTGGTGCACCGCGACCGCGCCCTGCCGGTTGGCGGTACCCACGCAATCGGCGCCGGTGTCCCCGCCGCCGATGACCAGCACCCGCTTGCCGTGCGCCGAGATGCAGCGGTCAGCGGTCAAGAGCCCGCAGACCACTTCCGTGGCCATACCGAGATACTCCATCGCGAAGTGGATGCCCTGCAGCTCCCTGCCGGGCACCGGGACGTCGCGCGGCGTACCCGCCCCCGCAGCGATGACCATGGCCGGAAACTGCGAGCGCAGGTACCGTACCGAGATGTCCTCGCCGATGCGTACGCCGCAGACGAATGTGATGCCGGACTCGCGCAGCAGCGCGATGCGGCGGTCCAGGACGTGTTTTTCCAGCTTGAAGTTGGGGATGCCGTAGCGCAGGATGCCCCCGGGCAACGCATCCTTTTCGTACACCGTCACTGCGTACCCGTGCTCTCGCAGCCGCATGGCGGCGGCGAGCCCCGCAGGCCCCGACCCGATCACGGCGACTTCCACCCCACGTTCGCGAACCGGCCGGATCGGGCGGACCCATCCCCGGGCAAACCCGTGTTCGATGATCTCCAGTTCGATGGCTTTGATGGACACCGGGCTGTCGTTGATGGCCAGTGTACAGGACATCTCGCAGAGCGCCGGACAGATGCGGCCGGTCACCTCCGGCAGCGGATTGGTGGCCTCCAGGCACCGCAACGCCTCTTCCATCCGGCCCCGGTACACCAGGTCGTTCCAGTCGGGGATGTAGTTGGCGAGCGGACACCCCAGGCTGTGGCAGAAGGGCACGCCGCAATCCATGCACCGGGCGGCTTGAACGCGCACCTCCTCCGGGGAGAGCGGCACGGTCACATCGTTGAAGTCGTTGACACGTTCCGCGGGTGGCCGGTGGCCCGGCTCGGCCCGGCGGTGTTCCAGGAACCCCGTGATCTTGCCCATGTCAGCACCTCCCGCTCGACACCGGCGACACCACGGCGCACCGCCGGCGTACGAGGATGCTCATACTTCCTCCGTGATGGTCATTTCGTCGGACGAACGGCGCTGCTGCTCACGGATGCGTTCCAGCGCCTTTTTGTAGTCGATCGGGAACACCTTCACGAACGCCGGCAGCACATCGTCCCAGGATCGCAGGATCTCGTCGGCATGTCGGCTGCCGGTGAGCTCCGCGTGGCGGCGGATGATCGTGCGCAGGAAGGCGATGTCCTCCGGGTCGCGGACCGGTTCCAGGTCCACCATCTCCAGGTTACACCGCGTGTCGAACAGCTGGCTGGTGTCCAGCACGTAGGCGATGCCGCCGCTCATGCCCGCGGCGAAGTTGACGCCGGTCTCGCCCAGGATCACCACCCGTCCGCCGGTCATGTACTCGCAGCCGTGATCCCCCACACCCTCTACCACCGCTGTGGCGCCGCTGTTGCGCACGGCGAACCGTTCGCCCGCCATGCCTTGGATGAACACCTCGCCCGCGGTTGCTCCGAACAGGCAGACGTTGCCGACGATGATGTTGTTCTGCGATTTGAAGGTGGATCCCCGCTGCGGGTACACGATGAGCGATCCGCCGGAGAGCCCCTTGCCGAAGTAGTCGTTGGCGTCACCCTCCAGCTCGAAGGTGATTCCCCGGGCGAGGAACGCGCCGAAACTCTGGCCGGCGACCCCGGAAAACTTGACGTGCAGAGTGCCCGGCGGCAGTCCGGCGCTCCCGTACCGGCGGGACACCTCGGCGCTCAGGCGGGCGCCGACGCTGCGGTTCCGGTTGCGAATGGCGGTGGTCAGCCGCACCGGACGGCGGTGTTCCAACGCTTCGCGCGCCTGTTCGATGAGCGACGTGTCCAGCAGCGCGGAGGAATCCATGCGCGGCGTCCCCATACACCGCCGGGCGAGCCCGCCGCTGTCGGGCACCGCGAACACCCGTGAGAAGTCCAGGCCGTGCGCCTTCCAGTGGGTGATGGCGCGGTTGACATCTAGCAGGTCGGCACGCCCGACCATTTCGTCCACAGTGCGGAACCCCAGGCGCGCCATCAGTTCGCGGGCCTCGCGCGCGACGAACCGCATGTAGTTCATCAGGTGCTCGGGCTTCCCGGAGAACCGGGCCCGCAGTCGCGGATCCTGCGTGGCGACGCCCACCGGACAGGTGTTGAGGTGGCACTTGCGCATCATCACGCACCCCAGGGACATCAGCGACACCGTGCCGAACCCGAACTCCTCGGCACCCAGCAGCGCGGCGATGACCACGTCGCGACCGGTGCGCATCTGACCGTCCACCTGCACGCGGATCTTGTCGCGCAACCGGTTGAGCACCAGCGTCTGCTGCGTCTCCGCCAGGCCGATCTCCCACGGGATACCTGCGTACTTGATGGAGGACAGCGGTGAGGCGCCGGTGCCGCCGTCGCCGCCGGAGATGAGCACCATGTCGGCACGCGCCTTGGCGACGCCCGCAGCGACCGTGCCCACGCCCACCTCCGCCACCAGTTTCACCGAGACGCGGGCGCCGGGGGAGGCGCACTTCAGGTCGTGGATCAGCTGCGCCAGATCCTCGATGGAGTAGATGTCGTGGTGGGGCGGCGGCGAGATCAGCATCACGCCGGGAGTGGAGTGGCGCACCTTCGCGATGAGCGGGTCCACCTTGTGCCCCGGCAGCTGGCCACCCTCGCCGGGCTTGGCGCCCTGCGCCATCTTGATCTGCAGTTCCTGCGCGTGCACCAGGTAGTTGCTGGTGACCCCGAACCGGCCGGAGGCGACCTGTTTAACCTTGCTCATGGAGGTGTCGCCGGACCAGTCGGGCGTGTAGCGGGACTCGTCCTCCCCGCCCTCGCCGGCGTTGCTCTGCGCGCCCAGACGGTTCATCGCCCGCGCGATGGTCTCGTGCGCCTCGGGCGAGATGCTGCCGAAGCTCATCGCCGACGAGACGAACCGTTTCACGATGCTCTCCTCGGGTTCCACCTCGTCCAGCGGCACTGGGGGGCGGACGTTGCGGAAGGTGAACAGGCCCCGCAGGGTGCAGAGGTTGGCTTCCTGCCGGTCGATGCGGGACGAGAACTCCTTGAACAGCGTGTAGTCGCCTTCGCGGACCGCCCGCTGGAGCGCGACGACGGCTTCCGGGGTGGTCAGGTGCTTTTCGGAGTCGCGGCGGTAGCGGTGGTGTCCGCCGATGTCCAGGATCCGGTCAGGCCGCGGATCCTCCCAGGCGCGTGCGTGGCGCATCAGCGTCTCGCGGGCAATCTCGGTGATCCCCACGCCTTCGATGCGGGACGCCGTACCGGGGAAGTACTTCTCAACGAACGCGCTGTTGAGCCCCAGCGCTTCAAACAGCTGCGCGCCGCGGTAGCTGCGGATGGTGGAGATGCCCATCTTCGACATCACCTTGAGCAGCCCTTTTTTGACCGCGGTGATGTACTGCTCGAACACCTCCTCCACCTTCATCCGCTCGAACGCCGCACCGCGGGCCTTGAGATCGGCGAGCGTCTCAAACGCGAGGTACGGGTTGACGGCGCCGGCGCCGTACCCGATGAGGGTGGCGAAGTCCATGACGTTGACGGCCGCGCCGGTGCACACCACCAGTCCGGCGAGGTGGCGTTTGGCGCGGCGGACCAGGTGATTGTGCACCGCGGACACCGCCAGCAGCGCGGGAATAGGCGCGTGCGCGGCGTCACACCCCCGGTCGCTGAGGACGATCACCGCATATCCGTCGTCCACCAGCCGTTCCACCGTGTCGCACAGCCGTCCCACCGCGGGCTCCATCCCCTCCGGACCATCCGCAGCGGGGAATAGCATGGATGTTCCGGCACACCGGAAATCTCCGGCGGTGTTCGCCAGCAGCCGGTCCACGTCGTCGTTGGTGAGCACGGGGTGCGCCAGTTTCAGCAGCCGGCAGTGTTCCGGCGTCTCCTCCAGCAGGTTGCGTTCGCGCCCGATGAAACTCATCAGGGACATCACCAGGCTCTCGCGGTACGGGTCGATGGGCGGGTTGGTGACCTGCGCAAACAGCTGTTTGAAGTACCGCGTGAACGACTGGGGACGCTCGGACAGCACCGCGGGCGCTTCGTCGTCGCCCATGGATCCGACGGGCTCCTGCGCGGTCTCCACCATGGGCACCAGCGTCGTGGTGATGTCTTCGTGGGTGTACCCGAACGTGATCTGGGCGGTGGTCAGCACCTGCCGGTCCACCGGCAGCGGGTGCGGCGACTCGAACAGGCCGGACAGCTGGATGCGGTTCTCCTGCAGCCACCGCCGGTACAGTCGGGTGCGCGACACCTGTGCCTTGATTTCGTCGTTCTTGCGCACCCTGCCCGCCGCGGTGTCCACCAGGATCATGGTCCCGGGGCCCAGCAGCCCTTTCTCCAAAACGTCCTCCGGCGGGATGTCCAGGACGCCCGTTTCGGACGCCAGCACCATTCTGCCGCTGCGTGTGATTGTGTAGCGCGCCGGGCGCAGGCCGTTGCGGTCCAGCGCCGCGCCGATGGACACGCCGTCGGTGAACGCGATCGCCGCCGGACCGTCCCACGGCTCCATGATCGCCGCATGGTACTCATAGAACGCGCGTTTGTCCTCGCTCATGTGGAACTTCTGCCCGAACGGTTCGGGAACCATCATCATCATTGCATGCGCAATGCTGCGCCCGGCCATCGTGAGCAGCTCCAGGACGTTGTCAAACGCCGCCGAATCGCTGCCGCCCGGGGTGACGATGGGGAACAGCTTGACGATGTCGTCGCCGAACAGGGGGGATCGGAGCGTCCCTTCGCGCGCCGCCATGCCATTGATGTTGCCGCGCAGGGTGTTGATCTCGCCGTTGTGGGCGATGTGGCGGAAGGGCTGCGCCAGCGGCCAGGACGGGAACGTGTTGGTGCTGTAGCGGGCGTGCACCAGGGCGAACGCGCTCTCGAAATCCTGCTCGGACAGGTCCGGGTAGAACTCCTCCAGCTGCGGCGCGACGAACATCCCTTTGTACACGACGGTGCGCGCGGAGAGGCTGGCGACGTAGAACCGCTCGGGGGGCAGCTCGCGGGCGCGGCGCTGCACCACCTTGCGCACGACGTAGAGCTTGCGCTCCAGCGGGTCGCCGTCGAGCCCGTCGAACTGCACGAACACCTGGCGCATGAACGGCATCGTCCGCCGGGCGATGTCACCCAGCGTGTCCGGGCGCACGGGGACGTCGCGCCACCCGAGAATCCGTCCCCCTTCGGATTCCACGACCTCCTTGACCATACGGGCCAGAACCGTCTGTTCTTCCGTGTCGGGAGGCATGAACAGGAATCCTACACCGTAGGTGCCGGGCTCACCAAGCTCGAATCCATGGTCCCGCACCGTCCGGGAGAAGAATCGGTGCGGGATGCGCACGAGCATCCCCGCGCCGTCGCCGGTGGTGAGGTCGCCGCCGACCGCGCCCCGGTGCACCAGGTTCTTGAGCACGGTGATACCGTCCGTGACGGTCTGGTGCGACGCCGTGCCGCGGATGTCGACCACGAATCCCACCCCGCAGGCGTCGTGCTCGTAGCGGCTGTCGTAGAGTACCGTTGCGTTCATGTTCGTTCCTGTTGTGTCGTTTCCGCGGCGGATGAGTGTTCACCGCCGATGATGCCGCGGTACACCGTTGCGGCATCGCGGTCCAGCACCACCATCTCACCGTTGCGCAGCGGGGTCCACCGGTACCGGTGCACCCTGCCCGACATGTCGTAGCCCAGGTCCATCGGTTCGGAACAGAGCAGGGTGTTCCCCTCGGTGTCGCGGGCGCTGTAGAGCGTGTAGTAATCCTCGTTCCACGCGGGGTCGTCACCGGGCTCGGCGGTGTCCGTGGAGTATTCGCGGAACACCGAGAAGTATTCCGGCGTGCACAGCATCATCGTCAGGGATGTGTGCCGCGTCGCGCGACGCAGGTGCGCGAGCGTCTCGCCCAGACGGGCCGGGAAAGCCGATTCGGCATCACCGACCTGCTCCCGCAACCACAGGAACACCCGCTCGGAATCGGTGGTGCCCGCGGGGACGTGCTGCTGCAGCGGCAACTCGCCGGCGTCCAGAACCGTCCCGTTGTGGGCGAAGAACCAGTCCCCCGCCATGAACGGGTGTGTGTTCGCCAGTGATACCGCACCGGCCGACGCCTTGCGCAGGTGCACCATCGAGAACCGTGATTTTGACACCATCAGCTTCACCACCGCGGTCAGGTAACGGTCCTCCTCGTCCATGACGTTGCCGGGGCTGCGGTCGAAGTACACCGGCCACCGGCCGAGGTAGCCGGCGACGCCCCACCCGTCCCCGTGGCCGCTGTCGCGCCCGGGTTTCACTTCCCCGCCGCGCGCCAGCTCCCGGAACCGCCGGTACACCTCGGCGGTTTCGCAGTGCCGTGAGATGACCCCGAGCATTCTGCACATCGTCCCTCCGTGTCGCCGTTCCCGGGCGCGGCTGGTCAGGCCGTGCAACGCCTGCCGACCGCGCCCGGGCGCATGCGCCCCGCGCGGGGCGCGACATCCCGGCTCAGATGTCGAAGTACAGGTAGAACTCGTACGGATGCGGCCGCATCCTGACAGCATCAATCTCCCGTTTGCGCTTGTATTCCAGCCACACATCAATGACGTCCTGCGTGAACACCCCGCCCTCCAGCAGGAACTTGTGGTCGGCTTCCAGGGCGTCCATCGCCTGGCGCAGCGAACCGGGCACTGTCGGGATCTTCGCCAGCTCTTCGCCTTCCAGCTCAAAGAGGTCCGTATCGGTCGGCTTGCCCGGGTCGATCTTGTTCTTGATGCCGTCCAGCCCCGCCATGAGCATCGCCGCGAACGCCATGTACCCGTTGCAGGACGGGTCGGGCGGACGGAACTCAATGCGTTTGGCCTTGGGATTGGCCGAATACATCGGGATGCGCACCGCCGCGGACCGGTTGCGCGCGGAGTACACCAGGTTCACCGGTGCTTCGTAGCCGGGCACCAGCCGTTTGTAGGAGTTGGTGGTCGGCGCGCAGAACGCCATCAGCGCCCGGGCGTGCTTGAGCAGCCCGCCGATGTACCACAGCGCGGTCTGCGACAGCATCGCGTAGCCGTTCTTGTCGAAGAACAGGTTCTGCCCGTTCTTCCAGAGGCTCTGGTGGCAGTGCATGCCCGATCCATTGTCGGCGAACAGGGGTTTCGGCATGAAGGTGGCGACGAACCCGGCCTTCTTGGCCATGTTCTTGATGATGTACTTGTACATCAGCAACTGGTCCGCCATGGACACCAGCGTGTCGTACTTGATGTCGATCTCGCACTGGCCCGCGGTCGCCACTTCGTGGTGGTGCACTTCGGCGTTGACACCGACCGAGCGCATCGCAAGGATTATGCGGCTGCGCAGATCCTGCAGCTGGTCGTGCGGCGGCACCGGGAAGTACCCCTCCTTGAAGCGGATCTTGTAGCCCAGGTTGGGGTTTTCCTGCTTGCCGGTGTTCCAGTCCGCCTCGATGGAGTCGAGGAAGTAGTACCCGGAGTTTTCCGTCTGGTCGAAGCGGACGTCGTTGAACAGGAAAAACTCCGCTTCCGGACCGAAGTACACCTCGTCGGCGATGCCGGTGGACTTCATGTACGCATCGGCTTTCTTTGCGATGTAGCGAGGATCCCGCGAGTACGGCTGTTTGGTGATGGGATCGTAAATGTCGCAGATGAAACTGAGGGTCGGTACCTCGCAGATGGGGTCCACGACCGCGGTGGTCGGATCCGGAATCATGATCATGTCGGATTCCTGGATCTTCTGGAAACCGCGGATGGACGACCCGTCGAACCCGATGCCCTCCTGCCAGATGCTCTTGACCGGGTCCTCCGCTTCGTACAGCTCGGATACGGGGATGGAGAAGTGCTGCCAGAGCCCCGGCAGGTCGTTGAACTTGAGGTCCACGATCTGGATGTTGTTTTCGCGGATGAGCGTCTCTATTTTCTTCAGATGCTCCTGGCTGATGCCCTGGGCGGCCTTGTTGACGCCCTTCTGTTCCGGTGTCATGATGGCACATCCTCCTGGAAACGGTCTTGCCGGCGTAAGGACCGGCTGTTTGCATGTGGATTATGCCCCGTCTTCCCGCCATTGGAGAGTGATGGATGTGCTTCGTCGCACGGTGGCAAGCGCCGCACCCTTCGCGGCCCTGTGTATCCGGTGGCACGGTACAAAGCAAAAGGCGCCTTTGAACCGCTCTGCGGCCCAAAGACGCCCTTGCCTGTACATCTGACGCAGGACAACGCCGTCTCGCGCTTATGCAGTTATATACACGATACGAAATCGTTTGTCAAGGGGAACCTGAAAACCGCCCCCAACGGTGGAAGGGCATCCGGCGGACATGCGTCCGCCGGATGCCCGCACGTCACATCAGCCGATGGCGACGTTCCCCGTCTCGCCGGTGCGTATGCGGATGCACTGCTCAATCGGCAGCACGAAAATCTTGCCGTCGCCGATGGCACCTGTCCTGGCGGCACGAATGATCGCATCAATCGTCGGCTGCACGAACGCGTCGTTGACCGCGATCTGCAGCTCCACCTTCCGCAGCAGCTTCACCTCGTGGATTATCCCGCGGTACGTCTCGGGGTACCCCTTCTGTCTCCCGGCGCCGAGGACATTGACCACCGTCATCAGGTGCACCTCGGCCTTCGCCAGTTCGTTCTTCACGTCAGTCAGCCGCTCGGGCTGGATGACCGCGACGATGAGTTTCATCGGTTGCTCCTCCCGTTATTTCGTGGTGAACATCTCAAAATCGGGATACGCCTCCATCCCGTGCTCTCCGATATCCAGGCCGCGCATCTCCTCCTCCTTCGTGACCCGGATGCCTATCAGCGCCTTGAGCACCACCCACAGCAGCATGCTCACCCCGAATACCGCCGCGCCCACCGCCACGACACCCACCAGCTGGTTCCACAGGGACCCGAACCCGCCGCCCGCCAACAGCCCCAGCGGCGGCTGACCCTCGCCGCCCGCGTACGGCGCTGCCGCGAACAGCCCCACGGCGAGGGTGCCCCAGATGCCGTTGACCAGGTGCACGGAGGTCGCGCCCACCGGATCGTCAACTCCCCACTTGTCGAACAGCGGCACGAACAGCACCACCAACATGCCCGCAATTAATCCGATGACCGCGGACGCGCCGACACCCACGTACGCGCAGGGCGCGGTGATGGCCACCAACCCCGCGAGCGCCCCGTTCAACACCATGGACAGGTCCGGCTTTCCCAGCATGACCCACGCCAGGAATGTCGCTCCCAGGGTCCCGCCCGCGGCGCCGATGTTGGTGGTCACGCAAATGCGCGCGATATCCTCAGAAGTCGCCGCCATGGTTGAGCCGGGGTTGAACCCGAACCACCCGAACCACAGCACGAACGTGCCCAGGGTGGCGAGCGCCATGTTGTGCCCGAAAATGGTGTTGGGGGTACCGTCCGGGTTGTACTTGCCGATGCGCGGACCCAGCACCAGCGCCCCGGCCAGCGCCGCCCACCCACCGACGGAGTGCACCGCCGTTGACCCCGCGAAATCCCAGAAACCCCGTTGCGCCAGCCACCCACCGCCCCAGATCCAGTGGCCGGTCACCGGGTACACCAGGCCCACCAGCAGCACGCTGAACATGATGAACGCGGGGAACTTGATGCGGCCGCCCACCGCACCGGACACGATAGTCGCCGCGGTGCCCGCGAAGACCAGCTGGAAGAAGAACTTGGCCCACAGCGGCACGCCGGTCCACGCGATGGCGGAATACACTCCGCTATAGGCGTCGCCGGTCGCGGGGCTGTTGTCCGCACCGGAGAGCATGAAAAGCCCCTTGAGCCCGACGAAACCGTTGCCGTCGCCGAACATCAACCCCCAGCCGATGAACCAGAACGCCAGGGACGCGATGGCGAACACCACAAAATTCTTGGCGGAGATGTTGACGCAGTTCTTGGCTTGTTGCAGACCCGCCTCCACCATGCCGAACCCCAGGTTCATGAAGAACACCAACATTGCGGCCACCAGCACCCAGACGGTGTCCATGGTCACCTTCGCATTCGTCAGCTGCGCCGCGATGTCGGGACCGCCGGCCCCTTCCGCATGCAGCGCGATCCCCGCCAGGAACGCGCCGGCGATGACCGGGATGCCTCGCAGCACCCCGGGAAGCACTGTGCGTTTCATGTGTGTCGTCCTCCTCAATTCCTCAGAAGTTTACATCCAGCTGTGTCGTGAGCGTCCCCGCGGTGTCCGGCAGGGCGTACACCACGTACCCCACCAGCACACTCACCTTTTCGCTGAACGCCCAGGAAAATCCCATGCCCACCGCCCCGAACGCGTTCGTGCCGCCCTGGTAGTCAACCGCCATCCAGAGCTTGTCGGAGATCTCCGGCATCGCGCGGTCCCAGGACGCCAACAGCCCCGCGTTATCCGCGTTCCCGTCGGCGTTGACCAGCACCCTGTCGTTGCCCACGTAGTAACCGAGGGATATTCTGCCCACGGGCGCGAGCGTTTTGGCGACCAGGCCGTACACCATGTTGTAATTGGTGACATCCGGTTCCGTCCCCACACCGAACACCCCCGCCGCCAGCGCCACGGGCAGACGATCCTCACCGACGCCGGCCTTCAGGTTGAACATCAGCGGGTAATCGGACGGCTCAAACCAGTCAAACCCCAGTTCCACGAACGGCGCCACCCCGACCGTCAGCCCGATGTCCGTCGGAAACGCGTACGCGCCGTCCGCCGCTTTCGTGAAGATTGTGAAGTAGTTGTCTATTCCACCGTGCACCGTGCCGAACGCCTGGATGTCCGTTGAGGGTATCCATATCTGTGTGGAAGGCGTGGCCGCCGCGCGGGAAACCGCCAGCCCCAGCACAACGCCCAGAACGCCTGAAAGTCTGCTTCGCATGGTCATGCCTCCGTCAAAATGGCTCCGGCCGGCGCGGCCTCACACGACAGGGCCGGTTTCACCGTGCCGGGCACCGCTGTTGCTCATGGTGCTGATGCCGTCGCTCCGGGCCGACCCGGGCGCGTCACGCAATTGTTTCAGTGCGGAGAGCGCCGGTTGCGCACTCCGGACATGAACCGCCGTTGGATGGTATGGGAGAGCGTCTTCGCGGGGGGGGGACTCGCCGGGGAGTCGTTCTGCGCGCCCGCCAGGCGCGACGGGCGATGCTTCTCAGTCCGAAGCGGCCGCGGGTCGGCCCGGGGCCGTGTCCGGAAAAACAAAAAAGGCGCTTCCGAGGCCGGCAATGACCTCGAAAACGCCTTTGTGTGTCCCTTCGTCGGTTGCTACAGCATGTGTATACTACATCCGGCGCACTTTGTCAAGAGGGGGCCGAAAAAAAGCGTTCCCCGTCAGTCCCTCTTCCAACACACCGACGATCCCTTCGCCGGAAAAAGGTTGACGTACAGCCACGAACCGTACCCGCCGATGTCCAGGGTCTGCATTCCCATGGACGACAGACCGCCTTCCCACACCCCGAAGTC
>JGI24187J35170_1000031_pt1 | contig 62540 bp, 52 predicted proteins | sample YNPBryBLVA2012_FD_35170 | JGI IMG/M metagenome (IMG submission 35170)
GAGCGACTCCGCGCGGAGCTTGATGCAGGCGGCTTGACCCCGGCAGAGCGCGCGCGGCTGGTGCGTATCGAAATGCAGGCCAGTGGTGCTTTCGCGCGCTGCTGGCGGCTGCTTGGCCTGGCCGATGATGCCCCGGCCACAATGCCGCCTGGCCGCCCGCCGATGCTGGAGTGACTGACATGCCGACGCTGAAGGCGCAGGGTGGAGAGGCTGGGACCCTGACGTTCGAGCAAGAGTGCTTACTGCTTCACGGACGGACGTTCTTCGGCGGTTGGGAGAAGGCGCAGGAAGACGCGGCGTGGCTGCGCACGGCTGAAGCGCGGCAGGCGTGGCGCAAGCATCGCGCACGGCTGATTCGCGAGTGGTTGCGGGGCCTGCCGCGCGAGCTGCCGGCGGCTTCGAGGCTGTACGACACGCCCGCCCAGAGGCGCGAGCTGACCAAGTTGCTTGAGGCGCAGTGGGCCAAGTACGACCGGCGCAGGCCCGGGCCGCCGAGGGCGGCGGACGCGGGGACGCGCAAGGCTGGCTTTGTGCAGTGAGGCGTGAGGCTTGTATGGAGCGTGGAAATCGCGTGTGGTGCTATCCCATCCCGCCCGGGGCCGATGATGACCCGGCGCGGGCGGCATTCGTGACCGAGGCGCAGGCCAGACTCCGTGCGGAGGCTACCGCCGAGCGCCGGCGCGAAGCGGCGCGGCGGGGCCGCGAGGCGTTCCTGGAAAGACTGCGCGCGGAAGGCCGGGACGTGGGCCAGTACTTTGCGCAACTTGCGAGGAAAAGTAACGCCGCGCGCAAGGCCAGGCAATCTGCCGCCCCGCCGGCAGGCGAGGCCGCCGCGCGCATCAAGGAGTGCGCCCCCGGCCCGCAGCAAGCCGAGGCCGCCGCACGCATCACGCAGGCCGAGGCCGCCCCGGCGGAAGCGGTGGCCGAGGCTGGCCAGGCGCAAGCGCAGGCCGAGGCAGGCCCGAGTGCTCTTGTCACGGAGTGCCCAAGAGGGGCGCGTGGGCCGCAGGCCGCCGCTGCCGGCGTGCAGGCTACCGAGGCCGCCGAGGCAGCAGAAAGCACCCCGCGGCGGAGTGGGACGCTGCCGGTTTATCTGCTCTGAGGCGAAGGCCCGATTGCCTGGGGCGCTGAGCGCGCGCTACGCTTCAAGGCGTGACGCGACCCCGGCGGTCCGAGGCTTAACGGTTTTGCCCGTGGCCGGGCGGGGCAAGGCCCCGGCTTGGCAGGGCAAGGCGAGGTTCGGCATGGCAGGGCAAGGCGAGGGCCGGCGCAAGCCCGGCATTGGGGGCCGAATAAAGGCGGCCCGAGGCGCAAAAAGAGCGGGCGGTTGGGGCCGCCCGCTGTCATGGGGCATGATCCTTCGAGGGCCGAAGAGTTTCTCTCTCGCCTTTGATTGTACCGCGGCCCCCGGCGCGCGGAGCGAGTCTGCGGTATGCCCGCTTCAAGCATGTGGTGACCGCCGGGCCGGCGGTGGCAAACCATGGCGTGATGCTTGCGGCCCGCCCCCGACGCACGGGCGGGCGCAGGGCCGCCGAGGCCGCCCCATGCCGACGCAGGCTTGCGACTTGGCCGCGGCTTTCGCGCCTTTCGATCCGGGGCCATACCCGCTGGGGGCCGGCCTTGCCTTCAACCGCCGGCCCCCCGGCATGAGCACGTGCCTTGGCGCGTGGACATATTCGCGGGCGGCTCGGAAGGGGGCCACGATCGCGGGCTGCGCGAGACTGCGCCGGCTTGACCGAGAGGCCGCCACGATGCCGCCCCGCCGCGCAGGGGACGGGCTTTCGGACCCGGGGCGCGGCGGCATAGCCGCCCGCACTTGGGATGCCGCCCGGGAGCCGGCGCACTTGGGCCGCTTGAAGCCCGGCAGGGGGGCGGCTTGAGAGGCCGAGCGGGCCGCCCACCAAGGCCACGAGCGGGGCGGAAGGCTTGTGGGGGCCGGCTTGAATTGCCACCCCCCAGCGGGCCGGCATTGCCGCCGGGCGCGCTTGTGAGACTGCCCCCGCCGATTGTCCGATGCCGCCCGGCATCAAGCCGCATGTGCCAAGGCGTGGCCGCCGCGCTGCATGGCTTGGCCGCCGTGGGCGGGCCGGCGCGGATGAGGCTTGGCGCGGCCCCTTCCGTGGCCGGCCCGAGGCTGCCGCCCCGCCGCGGAGAGAGTGCCAGGCCATGGCGCAGAGACGCCTGCGGGGGGCGCGCTGTGGAGTCTTGGCGGACAGGCACATGACCGGCCCGACTTGGAGAGGCGGGCTGGCCCCGCCCCGGCTTCGGGGGCGACTTGCGCCCATCTGTGCCCCGCCTTGAATGCCGCCCGGGGGCAGGGCGCAGCGATGCCGCCCCTGGCGCTGGCGCATTGATGCCGCGTGGGCGCATCCGGGCCGGCAAGGGGGCCGGAAGCGAGGCTTGCGTGCCCGCTTCGCTTCCGCAGGCCGGGGGCCGCGAGTGCAGCATGGCTTGCCGCCGCAAGGGCGGCGCTGCCGTCACATGGGGCCTGGGCCGTACCGGCGGCGCATGACCTGGCCGCCCCTGACGGGCCGCATCGGGCAAGCGCAAACGGGCGGCTTCGGGGCCGGGGGCGGCTTGCGCCAGGCGCAGGGCGTGGCGGCTTGCGTCAAGTGCGTTCCCGCCCGCTCAGGACTTGCGTTTCGGGCCGGGACTTCTGCCTCTCAGGGCCTCGGAAGCGCCTTTTTATGCGGGTTTGGCGAGGCCAGAACTTCTTCTCCGCACCGTCTCCCTTTTCGTCTCCCCCAGTTTTCTGCTCTGTCTCAGTAAGTTGTTGATTCTGAATGGTGAGCCGGGCGGGACTCGAACCCGCGACCCTCTGCTTAAAAGGCAGATGCTCTACCGCCTGAGCTACCGGCTCTCTCCCCTGACTTCCTCCTCCTCCCCCCTACCTTACCACAGCCCCTCCCCAGCGGTGTCACAATAAGAGGCTATGCCTGAACCCGTCATCCTCATCGCCAGCGGCGATCTTCGCCTGTCCGCCAATCAGGTCTGCTGGCCGGCTCAGCAACAAGCTGAGGAAGCCGTCATGGAGGCCATCCGCCGCGAAGGACGCGCCGTCCGCCGCGGCCATTCCTTCGATCCGGATAAGGGCCACGGCTTCATTGACAGCCAGAAGCGCGGCCTCGAGGTCTTCCGTCAGATCCCCCCGGAGGCCCCCTTGGTGGTCGTCGAGGCCGTCTGGCAGTACAGCCATCACGTGTTCCCCGGCCTGCTCACCCACCGCGGCCCCATCCTCACCGTCGCCAACTGGAGCGGCCAGTGGCCCGGCCTGGTCGGACTGCTCAACCTCAACGCCTGCCTTACCAAGGCCGGCGTGCGCTACAGCACCCTCTGGAGCGCCGACTTCACCGACGAGTTCTTTCTCAACGGCCTCCGCCGCTGGCTCAACGGCGAAACCCTCATCCACGACACCAGCCACGCCCGTCCCCTCAAGCAATTCAAGCTGCCGGCCCGGGCCGCCAGGATCGGCCGCGAAGCCGGCCGCGACCTGAAGACCCGCAAGGCCATCATGGGCATCTTCGACGAGGGCTGCATGGGGATGTACAACGCCATCATCCCCGACGAGCTGCTCCATCGCACCGGCGTCTTCAAGGAGCGCCTCAGCCAGTCCGCCCTTTACGCCGCCATGCTCCGCGTCCGCGACCAGGAGGCTCTGGAAGTTCGCGCCTGGCTGCAAGCCAAGGGCCTGCGCTTCCTTACCGGCCCCAACCCGGAGACCGACCTCACCGACGAGCAGATCCTGCTGCAATGCAAAATGTACATCGCCGCCCTGCGCATCGCCGACGAGTTCGGCTGCGACGCCATCGGCATCCAGTACCAGCAAGGCTTGAAGGATCTGGCCCCCGCCTCCGACCTGGTCGAGGGCCTGCTCAATAATGTAGACCGCCCGCCCGTGCGCGATCCCAGGACCGGGCGCATCCTCTACGAGGGCGAGGCGCTGCCCCACTTCAACGAGGTGGATGAGTGCGCCGGTCTGGACGCTCTGGTCACCAACCGCGTCTGGCGCCGCCTGGGCTTCGATCCCGAGACCACCCTGCACGACATACGCTACGGCGAACCTTACCAGGGCCAGTTCGTCTGGGTCTTCGAGATCTCCGGCGGCGCCCCTCCCAACCATTTCGTGGGCGGTTACGCCAGCGCGGTCAGCGAACGCCAGCCGCCCATGTATTTCCCCTTGGGCGGCGGAACCCTCAAGGGCGTTTCCAAGCCGGGCGAAATCGTCTGGAGCCGCGTCTTCGTTGAAAACGGCAAGCTCAAGGCCGACCTCGGGCGCGCCCGCGTCGTCGAACTGCCGCCCGAGGAAACCGAACGCCGCTGGCGCATCACCACTTCCCAGTGGCCCATCATGAGCGCCGTCACCTACGGCGTCGGCCGCGACCAGATGATGGCCCGCCACAAGTCCAACCACATCCAGGTGGCTTACGCCCCCGACGCCCAGAGCGCCAACCTGGCCCTGGCCGCCAAGGCCGCCGCCTTCAAGGAACTCGGGCTGGAGGTCTTCCTCTGCGGCGATAACCACGGCCTGTAAGCGGACCGGTCTGCGCTATACTGCCAGTTCGAAGAGAGGAGTTATGTCCTTGCGAGTCGGAATCATCGGCACCGGAGCCATCTCTCACAAGCATGCCCAGGCTTACGCCAACATCGGCTACAAGGTGACCGTCTGTACGGACATCAACGAACCAGCCGGCCGCCAGTTCGCTCAGCGTTACGGCGCGCAATTCCTGCCTTCCTACGAGGACGTCTGCCGCCACCCCGAGGTGGACTTCGTGGATGTCTGCACCTTCCCGGACTTCCGCCTCCAGCCGCTGAAGATCTGCGCCCAGACCGGCAAGCACATCCAGGTGCAGAAGCCCATCGCCACCAACCTCGAGACCGCCCGGGAAATGATCGAAACCGCACGCCGCGCCGGCATCCAGCTCGGCGTGGTCAGCCAGCACCGCTTCGACGAATCCAGCCGCTTCCTCTACCAGGCCATCCGCGACGGCCGGCTGGGCAAGATCCTCCAAGCCGACGCCTACGTCAAGTGGTACCGCACGCCGGAGTATTACTCCCGGCCCATCAAGGGAAGCTGGGCGGTGGAAGGCGGCGGCGCCCTCATCAACCAGGCCATCCACCAGGTGGACGTGCTGCGCTGGCTGGTCGGCGGCGTCAAAGAGCTGTTCGGCTACTGGCAGCTCGCCGCCCTTCACAAGATCGAATCCGAAGACGTGGTCTGCGCGCTGCTGCGCTACGAAAACGGCGCTACCGGCGTCATCCAAGCCTCGACCGCCTTCTGGCCGGGCTACACCGAGCGCATCGAAATCCACGGGACCAAGGGCACGGCCGTCATTTCCGGCGACAAGCTCACCGGCTGGGACGTGCGCGACGATGCCGGCGCCCCGCCCCCCTTGGCCCGCGAGGTCGCCTCGGGCGCTTCCGATCCCATGGCCATCTCCCTGGAGCCGTTCGAGCGGCAGTTCCTGGATTTCGGCGAAGCCATCCGCACCGGCCGTCCGCCGCTGATCTCCGGCGAGGAAGGCTACCGGGCGCTGGAGATCGTCCTCGCGGTGTACCGTTCTTGCCGCGAAGGCGTCAAGGTCACGCTCAGTTGAATTCCGCCGATGCAGCCCGGGGCTGGGCGAAGCTGCGCGTCCCTGCCTCCAGCGCCAATCTAGGCCCGGGTTTCGACGCCATCGGGCTGGCGCTGGCCTTGTATCTGGAGTGTCGCTTCCGCCCCGCCCCCGCGCTGGAAATCCGGGCCGAGGGCCGCGACGCCGGCCGGATCTCGACCGGCCCGGACAACCTGATCTGGCAAACCGCTTTGGCCGTCGCTCGCGATCTGCGCGAGAGCATCCCTCCCATCGAGTTGGAGATCTGCAACGACATCCCCATCGGCAAGGGACTCGGCTCCAGCGCCGCCGCCCTCACCGCCGGCGTCGTCATCGCCGACCACCTGCTCGGGCTGCACTGGAAGCCCCTGCGCATCCTGGACGAAGCGGCCCGCATCGAGGGCCACCCCGACAATGTGGCCGCCTGCGTGCTCGGTTCGATCGTGGCCGCCGCCATTGACGTCGGCGGCGCCACTCGCGCCGTGCGCTTGGAGCTCCCCCAGCGCTTCGGCGTGGCGGTCGTCACGCCCGATTTCGAGCTGCCCACCAGCAAGGCCCGCGCCGTGCTGCCGAACTCCTACTCTCGCCAGGACGCCATCTTCAACGTGCAGCGCGCCGCCTTGCTGGTCGCGGCTCTGGCCACCGGCGCCGCCGCCGCCTTCCCCGTGGCGCTCGAGGACCGCCTCCATCAGCCCTACCGCACGCCTCTAGTCCCGGGCCTCGAGCAGATCCTCAAGCTGCGCGCGCCCGGCCTGTTGGGCTGCGCCTTGAGCGGCGCCGGTCCGTCCATCCTGGTCTTCTACGAGCGCGGCTCGGAAGCGGTCTGCGACCTGGTTCGCCAGGTCTTCGCTCTGCACGGGCGCCAGGCCGAGATCNTCTGGACCCGCGTTGCCGCGCGCGGCTACGAACTCACGACCGCCGAGGCGGCCGATTCCACCCAGCCCTTCGGCCTTCATCGGCCTTGACAACCCTGTAAGCCCATTCCTATCATGGGGTTTGCAATTGTGCGCGCCCGCGCCCGCCGGATTGGGGCCTCGCCCGATCCCAACAAGGAGGTCGCTTTGATCAAACTCGACATCATCAACGAGGTCGTCAATCGAACCGGAATCACCAAAACCAAGGCCGAGATGGCCGTCGAGACCGTGTTCGAGACTATGAAGCGAGCCCTCGGTCAGGGAGAGCGCATCGAACTGCGCGGCTTCGGTATTTTCAACGTCCGCCCGCGCAAGACCGGCATCGGGCGCAACCCCCGCACCGGCGCTGAGGTCGCCATCCCTCCCGGCAAGGCGGTGCGCTTCAAGCCGGGCAAGGAATTGCAGACGCTCGATTAGTCGGGGTTTGTGTCCTTTCAGGGTTATTCACCGGCTGTCGTCCCTCCCGAGCCCGGCAACGGCGCCGGTCTGCGCGCCTACCGGCTCCGCCTCACTACCGGCCGCCCGCGCTATTGGCTCCACCTCCTGCTGATCCTGACCACCCTGCTCACCACCTCCGCCATGGGCGCGCGCCTGGCTCAGAATTTCCGGCTCAACCGGCCGGCCTTCGAGATCGAGCGGGACATGGCCGCCCTCGCCGGCCTCGCCGCCCATCCCTGGCGGTTGCTCGAAGGGCTTCCTTTCGCCCTCACCCTGTTGGCCATCCTGCTGGCCCACGAGCTCGGCCACTACCTGGCTTGCGCTTACTACCGCGTGGACGCCAGCCTACCCTATTTCCTGCCCGCCCCGACTTTCATCGGCACGCTGGGCGCCTTCATCCGCATCCGCTCGCCCATCTATTCCAAGCGCGTCCTGTTCGACATCGGCGTCGCCGGACCGCTGGCCGGCTTCGCCGTCCTGCTGCCCGCCCTGGCCATCGGCCTGGCTTACTCGAAAGTCATTCCGGGCATCGCTCAGCGAGGCGACCTGGTCTTCGGAACACCGCCCGTGCTGCGCCTGCTTGAGCACTTGATCCTGCCGGGCGTGCCCTCCTCGGACATCTATCTGCATCCGGTGGCGCGCGCCGCCTGGGTCGGCGTCTTCGCCACCGCCCTCAATCTGCTTCCCATCGGCCAGCTCGACGGCGGCCACATCCTGTACTCCTTCGTCGGCGACAAGCACCGGTTGCTCTCCCGCCTGTTCCTGGCCGCNCTGCTGCCNATCGGTTTCTTCTTCTGGTACGGCTGGCTGNTCTGGGCCGGCCTGCTGTTCTTCTTCGGCATGCAACATCCGGTCATCTACGACACCGCCGCACTGGACGGCGACCGCCGCAGGCTGGGCTGGCTGGCCCTGCTGGTCTTCCTGCTGACCTTCACCCTGGCCCCCATCCAGGCCGGTGCTCCCTCCTAGCCGCCGCCCGTGAAGATCTCCGCCACCATCATCACCTCCAACGAGGAACGCAACCTGCCGCGCGCCCTGGAGAGCCTCCGCTGCTGCGAGGAGATCCTGGTGGTGGATTGCGGTTCGACCGATCGCACCGTCCCGCTCGCCCGCCAGCTCGGCGCTCGCGTCATCGAGGCCGAGTGGCGCGGCTATGCCGCCCAGAAGAACTTCGCCGCCGAACAGGCCTGCCACGACTGGATCCTTTCGCTCGACGCCGACGAGGCCCTCAGCGAGGCCCTGGAAGCCGAGATCTGGCAGCTCAAGAAGACCGGGCCGGATTGCGACGCCTACACCGTCCCCCGCCTGGCCCAATACCTGGGCCGCTGGATCCTTCATTCCGGCTGGTATCCCGACCGCAAAATCCGGCTTTACGACCGGCGCAAAGGCCGCTGGGTGGGCGAGTACGTCCACGAACGCGTCCAGACCCAGGGCCGCGTCGGCCATCTGCGCTCCAACCTGCTCCACTTCACGTGCAGCTCGCTCTCCGAGCACCTGAAGACCCTGGACCGCTATACCACCTTGGCCGCTCAGGAATTGGTGGCCCGCCGGCAAAAGGTCGGCTGGCGCCACCTCATCCTCTCGCCCGCCTGGACCTTCCTGCGCACCTACCTCTTGCAACTCGGCTTTCTGGACGGTTTCGAGGGCCTCACCATCGCTCACATGGCGGCCGCCTACACCTACCTGAAATTCGCCAAAGCCCGCAACATGAGCTGAGGGCGCCGGTGCGGATTCTCCACCTCGACGGCGGACGCCAAATGCGGGGCGGGCAATGGCAGGCGCTTTATTTGGCGGAAGGCCTGCTCGAAGCCGGCCACCATAGCCTGTTGCTTGCCCCGCGCGGAGCACCCCTGCTCGAGGCGGCCCGCTCGCGCAGCGTGCCCGCCCGGCCGCTCACTCCGGCCGCCCTCTGGCGGCTGGGCCGCGCTGCCGACCTTCTGCACGCCCATGACGCGCGCACACACACCCTGGCGGCGCTCCTCGGCCATCCCCGTCTGATCGTGTCCCGCCGGGTGGCCTTCCCCTTGGGGCGCAGCCCGCTGTCGCGCTGGAAGTACCGCCGGGCCCGCCTGTTTCTCGCCGTCTCCCGGCACGTCCAAGCGGCGCTGCTAGCCGGCGGCGTCCCCGCCGATCGCATCGCGGTCGTCTATGACGGCGTGCCCTTGCTGCCGCTCTCCTCGCGCACGGGAGGGATCNTCGCTCCGGCCCCCGCCGACCCGCTNAAAGGCGAACGCCTGCTCGAGGCCGCCGCCCGCCTGGGCGGCTTTCCGGTCCTCCGCTCGGCGAATCTGGCCGCCGACCTGCGCGAGGCCTCCCTGATGCTCTACCTGACCGAACAGGAAGGCCTGGGCTCGGCCGTGCTGCTGGCTTTCTCGGCCGCCGTCCCGGTCGTGGCCAGCCGCTGCGGCGGCTTGACCGAGATCGTCGAGCACGGCGAAACTGGTCTGCTGGTTGACAACACGCCGGAGGCGGTGGCCGAGGCGGTCCGCCGGCTGCGTGCCGATCCCGAGCTGGCCGATCGGCTGGCGGCGGCCGGGCGCCGGCTGGTCGAGGAACGTTTTTCCGTCCGCGCTCTGGTGCAGAACACGCTGCGCGCGTACCAGGAGGTGCTCTAGTGCTCCTCGCTCTGTTGGCGGCGCTGGCCGGCCTGCTGGCCGGCAGCTTCCTGAACGTCTGCATCTACCGGCTGCCGCGCGACCTCTCGGTCGTTCGCCCGCGCTCGTTTTGCCCGCACTGTCAGGCCACCCTGGCCTGGTACGACAACATCCCGCTCGCCAGTTACCTGCTGCTGCGCGGGCGCTGCCGGAGCTGCGGCGCCGCCATCGGGCTGCGCTACCCGGCCGTCGAACTGCTCACCGCCGGCTTGTTCGCAGCCGCCGTCCTCAGAGCCGGCCTCTCGCTCGAGGGCCTGCGGCTGGCTCTCCTGGCTGCCTTGCTGGTCGGTCTGATCTTCACCGACCTGGAAGCCCGAATCCTGCCTGACGAGTTCACCCTGGGCGGAATCGCGGCCGCGCTGGCCCTGGCCCTGCTCGCCCCCATGGATCCCTTGCTGGTGCTGTTGCTCGCCCCGCGGCAATGGGACCCTCGCTGGCTGTCGCTGGGCGAAGCCCTGCTGGGCGTGCTGGTGACCGGCAGCCTCCTCTGGGTGATGGGGACGCTCTACGAGAAAGTCCGCCGCCGCGAAGGCATGGGGCTGGGCGACGTCAAGATGGCCGCCATGCTGGGCGCCTTCCTGGGCCTGTACGGCGCCATGCTCGCCTTGCTGCTGGGCTCGCTGGCCGGTTCGCTGCTGGGCTTGATCTACATCAAGGCGGCGGGCAAGAAGGCCTCCGAGTATCAACTCCCCTTCGGCAGTTTTCTGGGCGTGGGGGCCCTGGCGGTGGCATTCTTGGACTGGGCCCGGTTCTGAGCGGGCGTATCGAAACGCATGAAACGCATCCTGACGGCGTTGCTCTTGGCCCCCGCGGCCGCCGCCCTGGTGCTTTGGGCGCCCCCCTGGGCCTTCCATTCGGCTGCGGGGTTGATCGCGCTGTTGAGTTACTGGGAGTACTCCCGGCTGGTCGAACGGCACGGCGTCGCGCCGCCCGGCCCGGTGGGTTACGCCGCCGGGCTGTTGCTTCTGCTGGCGCCGGCGGAGATCGCCTGGTGGCTGGTGAGCTTGCTGGCCCTGCTGGCCCTCACTCTGGCCCTGCGCGTCCGGCCGCTAGCGGGCGCTCTGCCCCGCGCGGCGGCCTTGCTTCTGGGCGTGGTCTACATCTTCGGCGCCTGGCGCTCGGGCCTCGCTCTGCGTGAGCTGGACCGCTGGTGGCTGCTGTTCGCCCTGGCCGTGAATTGGGTGGGCGACACGGCGGCTTATTATGCCGGCCGCTGGTTCGGCTGCCGGAAGCTGGCGCCGGAAATCAGCCCCGCCAAGACTTGGGCGGGCGCCGTCGCCTCCGCCGCCGCGGCCTTGGTTTTCGGCTGGGCCTACGCCCGCGCCCTCTGGCCCTCGATGAACCTTCCCCGCGTGCTCATGATCGCCGCCGCCTGCAACCTGGCCGGCCAGGTGGGCGATCTGGCGGAGTCCGCCCTCAAGCGGGGCGCGGGCGTCAAAGACAGCGGCGCCCTGTTTCCGGGCCACGGCGGCTGCCTGGACCGCACCGACAGCCCCCTGTTCACCATGCCGGTGCTTTACGGCTTGCTGCGCTGGCTGGGGTAGGCTGAGAGCGCTTCAAGACCGGACCGGCGGATCGCCCGGCCGCCGGCTGAGCCGCCGCCTTCAGTGCACCGTACGCGTCTTGCGGTTCAGGTAATCCAGCAGCAGGTATCGGCCCAGCGTGTAAGGCGTGGTGAAGTAGGCCTTGCCGCGGCACAGCTCGGCCACCTGCCGCACGAAGGCCACCAACTCACCGTCCTCGGCCAGCATGAAGGTGTTGATCAGGATGCCCTGGCGCTTGCATCGGCTGACTTCCTCCAGCGTCCGGGCGACGACCAGCGGGTCCAGGCCGAACGCATTCCGGTAGATCCGCCCGTCCTCCAGCGTGATGGCCGAGGGCTTGCCGTCCGTGATCAGGATGATCTGCTTCATGTCCTTGCGCTCTCGCGCCAGCAAGCGCTGGGCCAGGATGAGGCCCTCCCGGGTGTTGGTGTAATAGGGACCCACTTGCACGCCGGCCAGTTCGGAAAGCTTCAGCTCCTGGGCCCGGTCGTGGAACAGCACGCAGCGCAGGCTGTCGCCCGGATACTGCGCGCGAATCAGGTGCGCCAGCGCCAGCGCCACCTTTTTGGCCGGCGTGAAGCGGTCCTCCCCGTACAGGATCATGCTGTGGCTGGCGTCCAGCATCAGCACCGTAGCGCAGGAGCTCTGGTATTCCGCCTGGACCACGTGGAGGTCCGGATAATCCAGCTCCAGAGGAAGGCGCGGCCCCTGCCGCCGCAAGGCCGACAACAATGTGGCGCCGATGTCCAGGTTCAGCGTATCTCCGAACTCGTAGGCTTTGGCCGCGCCCGAGGCCTCGATGCCGGTGGCTGCCTCCCGCGTGTCGTGCGCTCCGAAGCTGGATCGGCCCAGCGCTCCGAGCAGATCCTTCAGGGCCTTGTAACCGAGAAAGTCCAGCGACTTGTCGGTCAGCTCCAACCGCACGCGCACCGGCGCTTCCTCCCGTTCCAGGCCCCCGAGCTCCGCCCCCTGCTCGGCCCGAAGGTAGCCTTCCTCCATCAGTTTCCGCACCAGCCGCTCGGCCAGTTGCCGCAGCTCGCCTTCGCCCAGGCCGGCCAGCCGTTCGCGCAGCCGCTCGAAAGCCTCCTCGCCCGCCAGGGCGCCTCGCCGAAGCGCCTCCTCGACCGCCTCCCGCAGCTCCTCGAAGCTGTGGCCGCCCAACTCGCTGAACCTGAAATCCCGGCGCCGCAGCCCGCTGTCCAGCAGGATATCCGCCAGCGCCTGAAGCAGATCTTCGGCGCCGATGCCGAGGTCCTCTCCCTGATAGCGCGAGTAGTTGACCCAGCGCACCGCCCCTCCTAGTTGAACTGCCGCCGGTAGCCCGGCCGCCGGCCTTCCTCGCCGGCCGCTTCGCGCCTCCGCTCGCCCGCCACGAAACCCAGCTCCTCGCTGCGCTGGATGCGCCGGTGGGCGTACAAGCCTTCCAGGATGAACTCGCCTGCGGCCGCGCGCACCGCCGGCGGATCCTGGGCCGAGACGCCCATCGCCGACAGGTGCTCCAGCAGCCCCTGGATCGTCCCCAGCCGCCGCAGCAGCGCCCCGGCCGGAGCGTACTCCTCCAGCTTGAGCGAGCCGCCCAGCTCGAACCACTGCACGACCGCCGAGAGATTCTCCCCGTCGAACAGACGGCTGTACACCTTGCCGACCGCGTTGCGGATCAGCTCCCGAGCCACCGCCTCGGGGCCCTTCAACTCTCCTTCGTACTCCAGTTCCAGCTTGCCCGTGATGGCCGGCAGGGCGGCGTACAGGTCCAGCACCCGCGGCGCCGCGGTCTTCTCGCCCGCCCGCAGGGCGCGGCGCTCGGCGTTGGAGACCGCGCTCTCCAGCAGCGCGATGGGCAGCCGCTGCGAGACTCCCGAGCGGCGGTCCACCCGCTTGTCCTCCCGGGCCAGAAAGGCCAACTGCTCGACCGTCTCCCGGATGAACTCCGGAATCTCGACGCGCACCGGCGAAGGCCGCTCGGTCCAGGCTTCCTGCCGCGTGATCGCCACGCCCCGCTCCAGGCTCAAGGGATAATGCGTGCGAATCTCGCTGCCGATGCGGTCCTTCAGCGGCGTGATGATCTTGCCCCGCGCCGTGTAATCCTCCGGATTGGCCGTGAACACCAGCAGCAGATCCAGCGGCAGGCGCACCGGATAGCCCTTGATCTGCACGTCGCCTTCCTGCATGATGTTGAACAATCCCACCTGGATCTTCCCCGCCAGATCGGGCAGCTCGTTGATCGCGAAGATGCCCCGGTTGGCGCGCGGCAGCAAGCCGTAGTGCATCGTCCCCTCGTCGGAGAGCTCGCGCCCCCGGCGGGCCGCCTTGATCGGATCCATGTCGCCGATCATGTCCGCGATAGTCACGTCCGGCGTGGCCAACTTCTCGACGTAGCGTTCCTCCCGCTCCAGCCAGCCGATGGGTGTCTGGTCTCCCCGCTCGGCGATCAGCTCGCGGCAGCGCCGGCAGATCGGCCGGTAGGGGTTGTCGCGAATCTCGCAGCCGGCCACTACCGGCAGCCGTTCGTCCAACAAGCTGGTCAACTGCCGCAGGATGCGCGTCTTGGCCTGGCCGCGCAAGCCGAGCAGGATGAAGTGATGCCGGGCCAGAAGGGCGTTGACGATCTGCGGAATCACCGTGTCGTCGAAACCCAGAATGCCCGGAAACAGCTCTTCCCCGCCCTGCAACTTGCGGATCAGATTCCCCCGGATCTCGTCCTTTACGCTGCGCCGGGCGATCCGCTCGGCGCTGAACTCAACGCTGCGGCGAAGGCTCCCCAGAGTCGAGGGCAGCCCCGGAAGCTCTTCTCTCATGACCTCGCATCCCCGTATGTCCGCCATTGTAGCAAAGCCCGCCTCCTGCCCCTGCATTCCGGCGGCCGCTTTGCTATCGTGGTCCTGCGGACCCGCTCCCTGCGCCCACGCCATGCCCGAAACCGCCTTTCAGCGCTTCTGGCGCCGCTTGCAGCAAGTCGGCTTGAACGCCTACGAGGCCAGGACCTACCTGGTGCTGGTGGGGCACCCCCGCTTCAAAGCCCTCGAACTGGCCGCCCGGGCCCGCGTGCCGCGCCAGAAGATCTACGAGGTCCTCGACAGCCTGATCGAGAAAGGCTTCGCCCACGTGGTGCAGGAGAAGACCAAACTGTTCTCCGCCGTCGAACCGGGGCTGGCCATCCCCGCTTACCTGGAGCGCAAGCGCCGCTGGCTCGAACAGGAATTCGGCGAGCAGTCCCGCCTGGCCGCCGGCCTGATTGAGGATCTGCGCGCCGCTTGCTCCGGCGCCCAAGTGGGCCGCGGCACGCTCGACTTCCTGCGCATCGTGGGCGACCCCGTCCAGATCGCCGCCCAATATCGCCGCATGCTGGCCGAGGCCCAAACCGAATACCTCGAGTTCTCCCGCCCGCCCTATGCCGTGGATCCGCTCCAGGAGCAGCTCGTCCGCGAGGTCGGCCGCCGCGGCGTGCGCTGCCGCCTGCTGCTGGAGGCCGGCCTGCTCGATGCCGACCACCGCCGCCGCCTGGCCGAATACCGGGAGGCCGGCGTGGAAATTCGCCTGGCCTCCTCCCTGCCCATGAAACTGGCCCTCTTCGACGGCCGCCGGGGCATGATCGCCCTGCTCGATCCCGTCCTCACCCGGCCCGCCTGGACTGCCGTCCTGTTCGATCATCCCGGCTTGGGGGAGGCCATGCAGGGCCTTTTCGAGGATCGCTGGCGCCGCGCCGGCGAGCTCGATCAGTGCGGCTGATCCGCCCGCCGGCCGGCCCGCTGCGTCCGGATCTCGCGGATCGCGTAGATGCGCCGCCCCTGGCTCTCGAAGTAGGTGCGCATCAGCACCTCTCCCAGCAGGCCGGTGGAAAACATCATGATCCCCGCCAGCAGCAGCAGGCTGCCCGCCAGCAGCAGCGGGCCGTGGTTGATCAGGATCTCATGGCCGGTCAGCTTGTAAACGCACAGATAGCCCAGAATCCCGCCTCCCACCGTGGTGCCGGCCAGCCCTAGTTTCCCGAAGAAATGCATGGGACGGGTGAAGTAACTCAGCAGAAACTTGATCGTCAGAATATCGAACAGCACGTGCAGCGTCCGCCCCAGCCCGTAGTGCGACCCGCCCGCCGCACGCGGCACGTTCCGGATGGGCACCTCCGCGATCCGCGCCCCGTAAAAGCTGGCCAGCGCCGGGATGAAACGGTGCAGTTCGCCGTACAGGTTGATGTCCTTGAGAATCTCCGCCCGGTAGGCTTTGAACGTGGTCCCGAAATCGTGCAGCTCGATGCCGGAAACCTTGGCCATGATCCAGTTGGCCACCCGCGAGGGCAGCTTGCGCGTAATCGGGTTATCCGCCCGGTTCTTGCGCCAGCCGCTGGCGATGTCGTAACCCTCGTCTATCTTGGCCAGCAGCTCCGGTATGTCCTCGGGCGAATGCTGCAAGTCGGCGTCCAGCGAAATGATGACTTCGCCCCGCGCTTCGTGAAATCCCGCCGAAAGCGCCGCGGTCTGCCCGAAGTTGCGCCGCAGCCGGATCAGTTTCAGCCGCTCGTCGGTCTCCACCAGGTGCGCCAGCAGCTCGAAACTCCGGTCGGTCGAGGCGTCGTCCACGAAGATGATCTCGTAAGGCCGGCCCAGTTTCTCCAGGGTGGCCGTCAGCCGGTCGTAGAGCGGCAACAGGGACGCCTCTTCGTTATGCACCGGCACGACCGCCGACAGCATGGCCCTTCCTTCAGTCTAACAGGCCCCCCGCCGGTAGAAATCCACGATCCGCCCCGCCACCTCTCGGACCGTCCCCTCCGGCATCTGCGGCCACAGGGGCAGAGAAAGGATTTCCCGGCAGGCTCGCTCGGCCACCGGCAGATCGCCCCGCCGCAGGCCGCAATCCCGGAAAGCCGGCTGCAAGTGAAGCGGCGCCGGATAGTGAACCGCCGTCGCGATCCCGTGCTCGGCCAGGCGCCGCCGGAGCCGATCCCGGTTCCGCACCCGGATCACATACAAATGGTGCACCGACCCCTCGCGGTTCAACAGCCGCACCCCCGCGCAATCCTTCAGCGCCGCGTCGTAGATCGCCGCCAGGCGCGCCCGCCGGGCGTTCCACTCCCCCAGGTGCGGCAGGCAAGCCCGTAAATAGCAGGCCTGGATCTCATCCAGCCGCGAGTTGATGCCGGGCAGCCGGCTCACATGCCCGCCCGCACGCCCCCCGTCGCGCAACTGCCGGATCCGCCGCGCCACCGCCGCCCGGTGAGTCGCCACCGCTCCCCCGTCGCCCAACCCGCCCAGATTCTTCGTCGGATAAAAGCTGTAAGCCACCCAGGGCGAGTAGTCGGCCAGCGGCCGGCCGTCCCAGCGCGCCCCGTGCGCCTGGCAGGCGTCCTGGATCAACGCCGCCCCCAGCGTCCGCGCCAGCGCCCTCCATCGCCCCAGGTCGCACGGCCGCCCGTAGAGGTGCACCGGAAGGAACGCCGCCGTGCGCCGCGTCGCCCGGTTGCCCGCATCCTCCGGATCCAGCAGCAGCGTATCCTCCTCCACATCCGCAAAACGCGGCCGCGCCCCCGCGCTCAGGATGGCCAGCCCGGTGAACGGAGCCGTCAGCGGCGAAGTCAACACCTCCGTCCGCCCCTCGCACAGGCCCGCCTCGCGCAGACACAACTCCAGCGCCCCGGTTCCCGTACCCGCGCCCACCGCGAATCGCGCCCCCATGGCGGCGGCAAACTCCCGCTCGAAGGCCGCCACCTGCTCGCCCAGGATGAACTGCCCGCGCTCGATCATCGCCGCCTGGTTGGCCCGCCAGCTCTCGGCGACAGCCTCCAGCGCCGGCTTCAAATCCACCAATGGGATCCTCAAGGCCCGCCGGCTCCCAGCTTCTTCAACGGCTGCAACCTCACCCGCCCCAGCAGCCCGGAATCGCGCACCGGCCAGCCCGAGGCGTCGAACGGCCGGTATTGAATGTTCACGAAGTTGATGTCGTGGAAAAGCCTCCAGGGCGTCTTGCGCAGGTCCATATCCCGGATCCGATTGGCGGCGACGTTCGTCACTTCGACCTCCAGCAGGTTGCCGCGCGGCTTCAGTTCCGCTGCCGTCACCCGGTAGGGCGGCATCAAGAGCGTCCCCAAATCGCGCCCGTTCAGGCGCACGCGCGCGCTTTCGCACACCCGCCCCAGCTCGATCCGCCAGGCCTCCGCTCGGGACGCCGGAGCGTCGAAGACGATCTGGAAGGCTGCGGTTCCCGCAAACCGCTCCCAGGCGGCGCCCTGCACGGTCCAGGATCCCAACACGGCCGTCTCGTAGGGGGGCGGCATCTCCGGCCCGCCTTCCAGCGCTCTGACCTGCCAGCGACCCCCGATTGGAACCGGCGGCCCGGCGACCTTCCAGTAGGTCCACGCCGGGCCCTTGATCCGTTCCCTCGCCGTGCGCACGATCATGCTCTCGCCAGGCTGGAGTTGCAGGTAGACCTCCAGACCGCCCCACTTGCTCGCACGCGTCGCCCCCAGGCCCGTCCGCCCGCTCATCGGATCCATCAGCACGGCCGAAGTGGCCCGCCCGCTCAACGGGATCCAGTCCTCCACCTCCGCCGCCCCACGGTTCGCGATGAAATAATAGCGCCCGCCGGCGATCGAGCGGCGCACGAACTCCATCCCTTCCCGGTCCGCCAGCCGTTCCCGTTCGATCCCCGCCGCCTCCAGCGCCGCCTCCAAATCCCCCGCCAGCACTTGGCCCGCGCCTATCCCGGCCCGGCGCACGCCCCGCGCGCTCGCAGCCCCGAAGCTCAACCGCGCCGAGAGCTTCCGCAGCGCCTCGCGCCGCTCCTCCAGCCGTCCCAGTCCGGGAACATCCTTCGGTAAGTCGCCCTCAAAAATCACCGTGGCCCCTGCCGCCGCCAGCTCCAGCATCCTTTCCAAGGTCGCCGGCGGCATCAGCCGGCAGCTCGGCGTCACCAGCGCCTTGTAGCTCGCCCCGGGCGCCTTCAGGCTCCCCCCGGCGGCCTGCAAGCCCCCCAATCCCCGGTCCGATACGTAATCGAAGGTGTATCCGCGCTTCCACAGGCGCGCCGCCGTCGCCCCCAGCGGCTGCTTCTCCAGCCAGTCCCGCCGGTGCACCGTCAGATTCAGGTTCAAGCCTTGCGGGTCCTGCCACAGATCGTAAATCGGCCAGTACACCAGCAGCTCGTTGTCCGGCTGCCCCGCTTGGAGCACCGACTGGCAGCGCGTCACGTAATCGTTCAGCGCCGGCACGTCCCGCCAGATCGGGTTGCGCGGATTCATTTGAGTCGAGGCGTAAAACACCCAGCCCGGCCAGGGCGCCTCGGCCGGGGAATAGCAACTCCCGTGATAGAGGATGTGGTTCACGCCCGCCACGAACAGTTGGTCCGCCAGTTCCTTCAACTCGGCCAGCGTCTCGTTGAAATGCTCTCTCAACCACGTGCCGGTCTCGCTCGCCACCAGCCTCCGGCCCGCCACGTGGGCCGCCGAGGAGGCGAACTTCGACACCAGCGTGCTCCGGTCCAAATGGAACATCTCGGTTTCCGGAATGTCCGCCGCCATGTACAGATCCAGCAGGTTGCCCGGCGAGCCGTGGGCCTGGTTGCGCGTGCGGAAGCCGTGCCGCCGGCACCATTCCGTCCACACGGGCAAGAACTTCTCCGCCATCAGGTCCGACAGCGTCTCTCGGTAGTCGGCTTTCACCCGCGCCGTCCGCTCCGCCGGCCCCTCTCCCAACAGCGCCGGCAGTTCCCACTGAAGCCGGTAGCCCCGCCGCCGCTCGAACTCTGCGAACAGATCCGGCGACCAGTTGGCCCCATATTCGAAGGAATCGTGGTACATCGCGCGCGGCTTGGGCCCCGGGTAGCCGGCGAAAGCTTCCGAAAAACGCTCCAGATAGCGGCGGATGGCCTCCCCGTAAAACGGGTTGAGCATGGGGCCTTCGCCCCCGGGCGCGGCGCGCTTCACCGGCGTCCGGCAAAGCTGCTGGCTGACCGCGTAGAGCCGCCAAGCCGAGCCCTCCGCCCGCCAGTTCAGCCGGCCGTCGCCTCCAATGCGATCCGTCAGCTCCAATGGCGGCCGGCCCTCGGAGAACGCCACCAGCGCCTGGACCGCTTTCCGGTCGAAGTGCGCCTCCGGCCCGGCCCCCGCCGGCGCCTCGTAGGTCTTCACCACGAGCGTGGCGCAGGCCTCCCGCTCGCCGATCTGCGGCCCGCCGAAGCACCAGCCGGTGCCCGTGGTCATGTCCACGCCCATGTCCGCCCGCTCGGCCTCCTGCACACTGTGCCGCAGCATCGCCATCCATTCCGGCGTTAGATAGCGGATGTAGCGCGCCTCGTAACCCTTCGCTCCGTAAATCGGGATGATGTGCAACCCGCCCCACCCCGCCCGGCGATACTGCTGGATCTCGCGCGTCAGGTTGGCCGGATCCACCGCGCTCCCCATCCACCACCAGTAGCTCCAGGGCCGGCTCTCCCGCGTCGCCGCCGGCCACCTCAGCGCTTCCGCTGCTTCGGTCCCCCGCGCCGCCGGCGCCGCCCAAACCGCCAGCGCCAGCAAGACCGCGGCGCCCCGCGCCGCACCTCCGCCGCCCAAGCCGCTCCTCAAGCCCATCGTGGATTCTCCCCGTTCAGCGCCGGCTTGATCACCAGCCGCAGGTAGAGCCGCACGAGCTGGTACAAGGTCCTCGCCAGCGACCGCACCCGGAAGAACTGCGAGCGCCCGTGCAGCCGCGGGTAGTGGTGCACCGGCGCTTCCACCACCCGGTAAGGACTCAGCTCCAGCTTGCGCACCAGTTCGACGCAGATCGTCCCGCTGGTCGAGTGCAGCCGCATCTCCTCCAGCAGGCGCCGCCGGATCAGCCGGAAATCGCAGTCAATGTCCCGGATCCGTATGCGGAACAGGCTTCGCGCAAAGCGGTTGTACGCCCGCCCGATCAGCACCCGGTGCCAGGGATCATGCCGCTCGAGCTTGTAGCCGTTCACCAATCCCACATCCGGCGCCATCAACGCCCATAGCTTGGGCAGCTCGCCCGGATCGTACTGCCCGTCGCCGTCGGTGTAAAACACCAGCTCCTTGCCCGCCGCGGCGAAACCGCTGCGCAAGGCCGCCCCGTAACCCTGATTTCTCTCGTGCGTCACCACGTGTAGCCGGGGAGCGTACTTCTCGGCTAGTTCCCGCAGCACCTCCCCCGTGCCGTCCCGGCTGCCGTCGTTGACCACGATCACCTCGAAGTCGTCGGTGAGCCGCGGCAGCACGGCGAAGGTCTTTTCCAGCAAACGGGGCAGCGAGGGCGCGTCGTTGTATGCGGGGAAGAACACGCTGAGACTCGGGGCTGCGGGCTGGCCCTCAGGCATGAGCAGATATTCTACCGCAGAAACGCCGGATTCTACCGCACCGGAGCCGACGCCCCCCTCTCCGGGCCGGCCTCACTCCCGCAGTCGAGCCGCCAGAAGCGGACCCAATCGCCGCGCCGCCCAGTAGCTCACCGCGCAAAAGAACGCCAGGCTCAGCCCGACCACTGCCGCCCGCCGCCCGGCCGGCGCCTCCCGCACCTGACCGGCGGCGAAATCCAAGGCCACACGCAAGCGCACCAACGCCTCCTCGCGCCCGCTCATCCGGTTGTCCACCACCAGCGCGAAATCGCCCAGACCTGCGTTGTACCGCAGCCTCCCGCTGGTCTGATAACCCGTCACCGCCAGCGGCTCCAGCGCCCGCCCTGTTCGGAAATTGGCCAGGTCCCGACTGTCCAGCAGCCACAACCTGACCCGCCCGCCCCGCTGCACCTGAAATTCGCAGTCAATCACCGCCGGCCTCTGCCGCAGCGTCACGCTCACGGGCCGCCAGCCCCCCGCCGGCGCCGTGACGGCGTCCTCCACCAGCGAGACCGCACCCGCTCCCGCCGCCAGCCAAAGCAGCGCCCCGATCATTGCTCCTGCGAGTAGACGATGCGGCCGCCCACCACCGTCATCACCACGCGCGTCTTGAGGATCTCGGAGGGCGGAATCCTCATGATGTCGGCCGACAGGATCACGAAGTCCGCCAGTTTCCCCGGCGCCAGACTGCCCTTGCGATCCTCCTCGAAGGCGGCGTAAGCGCCTCGCAGGGTCCAGCTCTCCAGGGCCTCGCTCCGCGTCATCCTCTGCTCGGCAAACCAGCCCCCCGGCGGCCGGCCCTGGTGATCCTGCCGCGTAATGGCCGCATAGAAGCCCCATAGCGGGTTGGGATCCTCCACCGGGAAGTCCGACCCGTTGGCCACCGGCACGCCCAGGGACAGGAAGCGCCGCCAGGCGTAAGCCCCTTTGATGCGCTCCGGCCCCAGGCGCGCCTCCGCCCAGCGCATGTCGCTGGTGGCGTGCGTGGCCTGCATCGAGGCGATGATCGAGTACCGCGCGAAGCGCTCGAAGTCCCCCTCGGCCACCGCCTGCGCGTGCTCGATGCGGAAGCGCCGGTCATTGGGCCCGCCCAGCACGGCGGCGTAAGCCTCCAGCACCATCCGGTTGGCCCGATCGCCGATGGCATGAGTGTTCACCTGGAATCCCCGCTCGACGGCCTGCCGCGCCACCCGCTCGATATCCTCCCGCTTGAGCAGCAGCAGCCCGCGGTTGCCCGGATCATCCGCATAGGGCTCGAAGAACGCCGCCCCCCGCGACCCCATCGCCCCGTCCGCCATCAGCTTGATCGAGCGCACCGTCAGGTACTCCCCGATCTCCGGCCCTCGCTTCAGGTACTCGCGCCACAGCGGTCCCTCGCCCCCGATCATGGCGTAGATCCGGATGGGCAGCTCCCCGCGCGCGATCAACTCCCGGTAGGCAGCCAGCACCTCAGCGCTCACGCCGGCGTCATGCACGCTGGTCAGCCCCAGCCGCGCGCACTCCCGCGCCGCCCGCGCCAGCCGCCGCCGTAAAACCTCGGCCGTGGGCGGCGGAATCTTGGAGGCCACCAAACCCTGGGCCCGGTCAATCAGAATGCCTGTGGGGTTGCCCGCCGCATCGCGCAGGATCTTGCCCCCGGGCGGGTCCGGCGTCGCGGCCGTGATCCCCGCCAGCTCCATCGCCTTGCGATTCACCCAGGCCGCGTGCCCGTCCACGCGCGTCAGATACACCGGATGATCGGGGACCGCGCGGCTCAGCGGCTCCGCCGTCGGAAACCGCCCGCCCCAGTTGGTCTGATCCCAACTGTGGCCTTGAATCCACTCGCCCGGCGTCCGGCGCGATGCCTCCCGGCGCACCGCCTCGACGATCTCCTCCACGCTCCGCACATGCCGGAAGTCGAAGGTTTCCAGCAGCTCGCCGAGCGATTCCATGTGCACGTGGCTGTCAATCAGGCCCGGGATCACCACCCCGCCCCGCGCCTCGATTCGCCGCGTCTTCGGCCCCACCCGCCCGAGCGCCTCCTCGCCCACCGCCAGGATCCTGCCCTCCCGGACGGCCAGCGCNCCGGCCTCCGGCCGGGCCCGGTCCAAAGTGTAGATCTTGGCGCCCGTGATCACCATNTCCGCCGCCTGCGTCCCGGTCTGCCCCGCCGCCGGCGTCCCTACCAGAACCCCTAGCATGGCTAAAATAAGGGGCATGGATGACAGTATGGCACAGCCGGAAGGCAGTACCGCCTTCTGGGAGCTAGCCGCCTGGAAATCTCTCCTGGGGACCCTTTCCGCCTGGCTGGTCGGTCTGCTGTTCATCGTTGCCGGAGTCTGGAAGATCACCGACCCCTTCGCCGCCGCCGAACGCATGCGCCAGGCTCTGGTGCCGCACGCTTTGAGCCTGCCGGCCGCCGTCGGCTTCGGCGTCGCCGAGACCGTGGCCGGCGCTTTGCTCATCGTGCCTCGGTTCCGGCGTTGGGGGGCCTGGTTGAGCGGCGCGTTGCTGCTGGCCTTCCTGTTCTACATCGGGCTGCACTATAACGCGCTGCGGGGTGAGGACTGCAACTGCTTCCCCTGGGTGCGCCGCGCCGTCGGCCCGGCTTTCTTCCTGAGCGACCTGGCGATGCTGGCCCTGGCGGCGGCCGCCGGCCTCTGGGCCCGGCCCTCCTCCGGCCGCCGCTCCGCCGCCATGGTCGCGGGCGCAGTGGCGGTGTTCGCCCTNGCCAGTTTCGGCATGGCCGCCGTGCGCCGCAACACGGTCACCGCTCCGCCCTCGATCCTCGTAGAGGGAGAGCCGTTCTCGCTCGAACGCGGCCGGATCTTCATCTACTTCTTCGATCCGGAATGCTCCCACTGCGACCAGGCCGCCCGCTGGATGGCCCGCTATCGCTGGCGCAACGTCACCCGCATCAGCGTGCCCACCGCCCAGCCGCAGTTCGCCCGGGAGTTCCTCAACGCCACCGGCTTCTCCAGCCGCCTCTCCAGCGACGCGGCCCGGCTGCGGGAAGTCTTCAAGTTCGCCGATCCCCCCTACGCCGTAGCCTTGGAAAACGGCCGGCAGCGCGCCGCCCTCGGCCGCTTCGACCTGGTCGAGCCGGAGGCAACCCTGCGCCGCCTGGGCTACGTCGAGTAGCCGAGCCTAAAGCAGCACGGGGTCCAGAGCGGCCGGCGCCGGAGTCTGCGCCCCATCGCCCACCAGCGCCTGGCTGCGCAGGAAGGCCAGCAGTTCCTCGAGCGAGCCGTCGAAATAGCTTGCGATCAACTCGCGCAAAGCCGCTCGCCGCAGGGCCTCGCGCGACACCGCCGGAGCGTAAATCAGGCAGCGCCCCGCCAGGCGGCGCTCCACCACCCCCTTGCGCGCCAGCCGGTCCAGCACCGTGAGCACGGTAGTGTAGGCCAGCTTTTGCTCGGGCTGGAGGGCCTGCCAGACTTCCCGCACGGTGCCCTCGCCCAGCCGCCAAAGCGCCTTCAGGCAGGCCAGCTCCAGCGGCGGCGGCAGCTCGCGGCGCGTGCGTCCCTTGGCCATGGCCCGCCGCTACTCCTCCGGCCGCAAGGCCTCGGCCAGTTTCTCGCCGAACAGGCTCAAGGTGGAGCGGTCGCCCCCGCGGCGACCGCCGGGTCGCGGCGCCTCCGGGCTCGGCGCGGCCTCAGGGGATGGGGCGGCCTCCGGCTCGGGCGCTCTCCCCTGCGGCCCGGGCAGCGGCCCCGCTCGGCGCACCACGGGTTCGTCCAGCTCCTCCTCGCGCCCTTCGGCCAGATACTTCAGCTTCTTCAACACCACCCGATCCAGGCTCGAACTGTAGCTGGTCCAATGGCCCTCGACCTGCCGGTCGTTGGCCACCAGGGCCCGCATGCACTCCATCTTCGAGTCCAGATCGTCCAGATAGTGCAGCATCAGGGCCTCGGCGAACAGCGGCACCTTGGGCGAGCCGAACTCCAACTGGCCGTGATGGCTCAGCACCATGTGCTCCAGCAACGTGCGCAGCCGGGGCGGAAACCCAACCAGGCGGCTGAACTTCTGCTCCAGCATGCGCAGGGCCATGGCGATGTGCCCGAGCAGTTGCCCCTCGGTCGTGTAGCTGAACCCGCGCTCGTAACTGAGCTCGTAAATCTTGCCGATGTCGTGCAGCACCGCCCCCGCCACCAGCAGGTCCCCGTCAATCCAGGGATAGTGCGCCGCCGCCAGCCGGCAGAGCTTCACCAAGGAAAGCACATGCTCCAGCAGCCCGCCCAGATAGGCATGATGGATGTACTTGGCCGCCGGCGCACGGCGCAAGCGCGCCGCGATCTCCTCGTCCTCCAGGAACAGCTCGAGCAGCGCCCGCAGGTCCGGATTCCGGATCTCCTCCACCAGCCCGCGCAGCTCGGCGAACATCTCTTGCGGATCCCGCTGGGAGGCGGGGAAGAAATCCGCCGGATCCACCCCGGCCGGGTCCACGCGCTGGATCTTGTGCACGGTCAACTGCGGCCGGTTGTTGTAAATCTGGATCAGCCCTTTGACCCGCACGTAGTCGTCCCGGTCGAAGGTCTCCATCACCTCGGCCACGTTCTCCCACATCTTGGCGTCAATCTCGCCCGTGCGGTCTCCCAGCAGAAGCGAAAGGTAAGGCTCGCCGCTCTTTTTCTGCCGCACCTCCTTGGCGTGCACCAGCAGGGTGGCCACGGCCGGTTTGTTGGGCTCGATCTCGTTCAGGTACGGCGATTTCATCCGCCCCTCAGTCAATCACGATGCGCGCCGAGCCCGCCGGCGCCTTGCTGCCCGGCACCGGCAGGGCCCCCAGAAAACGCCGCCGCCGCGTTCGGGCGGCGACCTCCTCTTTGGTCACCGTCTCCGGCTTCACTTGGGCCGGATCCTTCCAGGAAGTATCCTTGCCCGGCGCCGCGCCCGTATCCACGTAGCCCGGCTTGATCTCCAGAAAGGCGTCCATGCGCAGCTTGGTCAGGTAGGTCCGCACCGCCGGATCCATGCGCGGCGTGTACAGCTTCTCCATAATCTCGTTCTCGACCATCTCCAGGGGCTGAAGCCCGGCCGTCGAGCGGGCTTCCACCTTCAGGATCAGCCACCCGCTCTCCACCTTGATGGGATCGCTCACATAACCCTTCTGCTGCCGGAAGACCAGATCCTCGATGTCCTTGCGCAGCTCCCCCCGCTTGAAGGCCCCCAATTCGCCGTAATTCCGCGCCGTCTCGGCGTCCGAGTTATCCCGCGCCAGATTGCCGAAGTTTTCCCCCTGCCGCGCCCGCTCCGCCAGCTCTTTGGCCTTCTTCTCGGCCGCCGCCAGTCCGGCGGCGTCCTTGCCCTGAGTGGAAATCAGAATCTCCCGCAGCAGCACCTGCTCCTCGCGGATGAACTCCTGTTTGTGCTCCTCGTAGTACTTCTGGACCTCGCTGCGCGGGATCACGATCTTCGATCCCACCTCTTGCTGGATCACCCGGCGCGTCAGCATGCTGTCCTTGATCTGCTGNCGGAAATCCTCGTAACTCATGCCGGTCTGTTCCCGGATGAACTCCTGGAATTTCTCCGGATCGGCGATCTTGTTCTGCAACTGAATCTCGGCCAGATACTTCGAGACCTCCGAGTCCACGTTGATGTTGAGGTCCTTGGCCCGCTGCACCAGCAGGAGCTGGTCTATCCGCTCCCGCAACGCGTTCCGATCCGCCTCCGCCAGCGCCTGCTTGATCTGCGCCGCCGTGGCCCCTTGCCGCCGCAGCGACTCCTCCAGTTGCCGCCGCGATCGCTCCAGCTCGCCGCGCGTGATGATCTCGTTGTTCACCTTGGCCACGATTTCTTCCACCACGCGCACGTCCGCGGCCGCCCCCACGGCCGCGGCCAGCACCAGCCAGGCAAGCTTCATGGTCACATTATCCCCTATCCCGGTCCTCGGCCGCCCTCCCGCGCCGCCGGCCCCAGCAGCTCTTCAAGCCGCTGCTTCACCAGCGCCAGTAAGGCCCCCGGACTCGCCGCCCCGTCCAGCGGCAGCCGCAACACCCCCGCGGGAGTGAACTGCGCCCCCGGCGCCCGCTTCACCTGCTCCAGCAGGCGCCCCGGATCCACCCGCGACTCGCGGTGAAACTTGATGTGCAGCGCCCCTTGACGCCGCTCGATCGCCTCTACCCCCAGCTTCTCCGCCATGCCCTTCAACAGCGAGTATTCCAGCAAATGCGTCACCGCCTCCGGCGGCGTCCCGTAGCGGTCCGCCAGCTCCGACCGGATGTCGGCGGCGCGCTCCGCACTGTCCGCCTCCGCGATCCGCTTGTAGGCCCTCAGCCGTTGCCGCTCGTCGGCGATGTATTCGGGCGGAATCCTCAAGTCCAAGCCCAGATTCAGCGTCGCGTGGACCGGCGGCGCCACCTCCTCGCCCTTCAGCTCCCGCACGGTCTCCTCCAGCAGCCGCACGTACATGTCGTAGCCCACGGCGTTGATGTGCCCGTGCTGCTCGCCGCCCAACAGGTTGCCCGCGCCCCGCAACTCCAAATCCAGGGCCGCGATCTTGAAGCCCGCCCCCAGCTCGCTGAACTCCTTCAGGGCCGCCAGACGCCGGCGGGCCAGCTCCGACAGCTCGCTCTCGGGCGGCACCAGCAGCCAGGCGTAGGCCCGCCGATTCGAGCGGCCCACCCTGCCCCGGAGCTGATAGAGCTCGGCCAGCCCGTAGCGCTCGGCGTGATCAATGATGATGGTGTTTGCGAGGGGGATGTCCAGGCCGTTTTCTACGATTGTAGTACAGACCAGCACGTCCGTGCCGTGCTGCATGAAGTCCAGCATCACCCGCTCCAGTTGCGCCTCCCCCATCTGCCCGTGCGCCACCGCCACCCGCGCCGAGGGAACCAATTGCTGAATCAACGAGGCCCTCTCCCAAATCGTTTCCACGCGGTTGTGTACGAAATACACCTGTCCCCCGCGCGCCAGCTCCTGCTCGATGGCCGTGCGCACCAGCCCGGGGTCAAAATGCGCCACCGTGGTGTGAATCGCCAGGCGATCCTTGGGTGGAGTCTCGATGACGGAGAGGTCGCGTAACCCTACCAACGACATGTGTAGTGTCCGCGGGATCGGCGTCGCCGTCATCGTCAGTACGTCCACGTTCTTCTTTAACTGCTTCAGCTTCTCTTTGTGCCTCACCCCAAAGCGCTGCTCTTCGTCAATCACCAGCAGCCCCATGTCCCGGAATTTCACGTCCGCCGAGAGTAGCCGGTGCGTCCCGATCAGAATGTCCACCTTACCCTCGGCGGTATCGGCCAGCACCGCCTGGATCTCCTTGCGCGTGCGGAACCGGCTGAGCATCTCCACCCGCACCGGGAAGGGCGCGAAGCGCCGCCGGAAGGTCTCGTAGTGCTGGAAGACCAGTACGGTCGTGGGTGCCAGCACCGCCACCTGCTTGCCGTCGCCCAGGGCCTTGAAGGCCGCCCGCATGGCCACCTCGGTCTTGCCGAAGCCCACGTCCCCGCACAGCAGCCGGTCCATCGCCTGCGGGCTTTCCATGTCTCGCTTGATCTCCCGCAGGGCCGCCAACTGATCCTCGGTCTCGACGAACTCGAAGGACTGCTCGAACTCACGCTGCCAGTTGCTGTCGTCGGAAAAGGCGTAACCTTGCGCCAGCTTCCGCTCGGCATACAGCCGCAGCAGCTCCTCGGCCATATCCCGCATGCGCGCCTTCACGCGGCTCTTGGTCCGGGCCCAGGTGGCCCCGCCCAGCCGGTCCAGCGCGGGCGCCTGCTCGCCGGATCCCCGGTACTTGCTGACCAGATCCATCCGGGTCAGCGGCACGTAAAGCCGCGCTCCTCCGGCGTACTCCACCAGCATGTAGTCGCCCTGCTGGTCCCCCTGCTCGATTTGCCGCAGCCCCAGGAACCGCCCGATGCCGTGCTCGACGTGCACTACGTAATCCCCAGGCTTCAAGTCCGCCAGGTCGGCCGCGAAGGCCGCCAGGCCGGCGCGCGAGCGCGCGGGTTTGCTCACCCAGCCGCTGGCGCCGAACAGATCCTCCGAGCCGAACAGCGCCAGCCCGCTCTCGGGAAACACGGCGCCGCGCCCCAGTGCGCCTTTCACCAGGTACGTGCTTGCCGCCGAACCCACCAGGTAAGCGCGTTCCGCCAGGTAGGGCGGCACGGCTTCTTGCGGCCCGAGCGCAAGCTGGTAGGGCGTCTCGTATTCCTGGAGGATCTCCGCCAGTCGCTCCAGCTCTCCGCCCGTGGCCGCGAAAAAGATGACCCGGTGCCCGGTCTCGATCAGGTTCCGGGCCTCCCCTACCGCCACCCGCATGTTGCCTTCAAACGCCAGCGCCGGCCGCGTGATGATCTCCAGCCCCTCTCGCCGTCCAATCACCGCCAGCTCGCGGAACCATACCTGGACCGCCCGCCCCGTCCGCTCTCGCAACTCCTCCCAGCGCTGGAAGATCCGCTCCGGCTCACAAGCCGCCGAACGCGGATCCTCCTCCAGCCGCTCCCAAAAACGCTCCGCCGCCGCCTCCAGTTGCTCGGGCTCGTCCCAAATGATGAGGGGCCGCTCCAGCAACTCGACCAGCGAGCCGGCCCGCGGGCGCACCAGCGGCGCCAAAAGCTCCCAGCCCGCCGGCTCGGCTTCGTTCACTCCCAGCCGCGCCGCCAAGTCCTCCAACAGCCGCCGCGATTTGGGCTGCTCGACCAGGGGCAACACCAGGCACCGGTCGGTCTTCAGCACCGAGCGCTGCGTCGCCACCTCGAAGCGCCGCATGGACTCAATCTGATCCCCGAAAAACTCGATCCGCACCGGCCGCGCCGCCTCCGGCGTAAACACGTCCACGATGCCGCCACGGACCGAATACTCACCCGCCATCTCCACCGGATCCCGCCGCCGGTAGCCCACGCTCTCCAAATGCTCCACCAGCCCGTCCAGCGGCAGCTCGTCGCCCGTGCGCAAGCTCAGGCCCAGGCTGCGGTAGAACTCCGCCGCCTCAGTCCGCAGCAGCGCCGAGGCCACCGGCGCCACCGTAATCGGGGCCCGCTCCATCGCCAGCCGCCACAAGCCCACGGCGCGCTGCTCGCTGATTTCCGCGTGCGGCGACAGCCCGTGACCGGGCAGCACGTCGTAGGCGGGCAAGACCTGCGGCCTGGCGCCCTCGGAGTCCCCCGCCAGCAATTCGAAGAAGGTGTTCACCGCTGCGGCCAGTGCTTCGGCCTGCCGGGGGCCCTCGACGATCACCAGCAGCGGGCGCTCCAGCGCCTGCCACAGCAGCACGGCGTAGACGGCCTTCGCCGTCGGCGTCAGTCCTGTCAGCCCGGGCAGATCCTCCGCCCCACCACAAGCCGGTTGGTTCAGACGGCGCAGCAGCTCCCGGAACGCCCGGTGGCGTCCCAGCCCGGCCAGCAGCTCGCGCACCGCAGGGTGGGTCACGGCCAGCTCACGATAGGCGGGCGAGAATGTTCTCTACTATTGAAGTAGTCGAATAGCCCGGCTCCAAGGGCAGAGCCAGCACTTGGCCCCCGGCAGCCTCCACTTCCTCCCGCCCCGCTATGAAATGCGCCCAGTCCGCCCCTTTCACCAGGATATCGGGCAGCAAGGCGGCGATCAGTTCCCGCGGCGTCTCCTCGTCAAAGAGCGTCACTGCGTCCACCGCCTCCAGCGCCAGCGCCAGCTCGACTCGCTCCCCTTCGGGAATCAGGGGGCGCGAGGGGCCCTTCAGCCTCCGCACACTGGCATCGCTGTTCAAGGCCAGAATCAACACGTCGCCCAGCGAGCGAGCGCGCTCGAGCAGCCGCACGTGCCCGGGATGCAGCAGGTCGTAGCAGCCATTGGTGAAGACCACGCGCAGGCCGGCGCGCTTCCACTCCGCCCGAGCCCGCACCAGCTCCTCCCGCCTGTAATAGCGTCCCAACCCACGTCATTGTAGCGCGCTGCCGCGGCGGCGGGCGCCTGAAGGGGGCTCCCGAGCGCCACTCCGGCCGTGGCAGAATTGGATGCGGCATGCGTATTTACGGGATTGCAGTCCTCGCCTTCTGTGTGTGCTTGGGGGCCGAACGCACGGCCCTGGATGAATATGTCGCCGCCCCCGACCCGAGCTTCCGCTATCAGTTGGTGCGGACGCTCCCCGGCCCCGGCTGGACCGCCTTCGTGCTCGATCTCACCTCGCAATCCTGGCTCACCCCAGCCGAGGTGGACCGCACCCTCTGGCAACACTGGCTGATCATCGTGAAGCCCGACAAAGTCGCCACCTCGACCGCCCTGCTGCTGATCGGCGGCGGCAATAACGGCGGCAAGCCGCCCGAGCGTCTGGACCCGTCGCTGGCCCTCATCGCTTCGGCCTCCGGCTCGATCGTCGCCGCTCTGCAACAGGTCCCCAACCAACCCCTGACCTTCGCGGGCGAGACCCAGTCGCGCCGCGAGGACGCCCTGATCGCCTACACCTGGGACAAGTTCCTGCGCACCGGCGACGCCCGCTGGCCCGCGCGCCTGCCCATGACCAAAAGCGTCGTGCGCGCCATGGACGCCGTCACCGCCTTCTGCGCCTCCCCCCAGGCCGGCGGCGTCCCCATCGAGCGCTTCGTGGTCTCCGGCGGCTCCAAGCGCGGCTGGACCGCCTGGACGACAGCCGCCGTGGACCGCCGCGTGGCCGCCGTCGCCCCGGCGGTCATTGACGTCCTGAATTTGCAGAAGTGCCTGGTCCACGAATATCGCTCCTACGGCTTCTGGGCGCCCGCCCTGAAAGACTACGTGGACATGCGCATCATGGACTGGTTCGGCACGCCCCAGTTGCGCACCCTGCTCCGCATCGAAGAGCCTTACCAGTACCGCCACCGGCTCACCATGCCCAAGTACATCGTCAACTCCGCCGGCGATCAGTTCTTCTTTCCCGAGTCCAGTCGCTTCTACTTCGACGACCTGCCGGGCGAGAAGCATCTCCGCTACATCCCTAACACCGACCACTCCCTGAAGAACTCCGACGTCTATCTCAGCCTGGCCGCCTTCTATGAGGCGCTGGTGCGCGGGCGCCCCCGTCCCAGCCTTTCTTGGAAGTTCGAGCGGGACGGCTCGATCCGCGTCCGGACCGCCGGCCGGCCCTCGGAAGTCAAGCTCTGGCAGGCCACCAACCCCAAGGCGCGCGATTTCCGTTTCGAGGCCATCGGCGCCGCCTGGCGCAGTTCGCCGCTTCAGGATCAGGGCGGCGGAGTTTACGTGGCCCGGGTCGGCCCTCCACCCACAGGCTGGACCGCCTTTTTCATCGAGCTGAGCTACCCGCTGGGCGGACCCTTCCCTTTCAAGGTCACCACCGCGGTGCGCGTCACTCCGGAGAGGCTGCCTTTCCCGGCGCCCCGGCCGGCGCGCACGCCTCCTCCCCCTCGATGAGGATTCTGGCGCGCAGTCCGAATTGGCTCGGCGACGCGGTCCTTGCTTTGCCTGCCCTGCGCGCCCTTCGTGCGGCCTATCCCGAGGCCCATCTCGCGGTCCTGGCCCGCTCGTGGGTGGCCGACCTATACCGCCGCGAGCCCGCGATCAGCCAGCTCATCCCCTACCCTTCGGCCAAGGGGCCGCGCGGCTGGCTGGAAAAGATGCGGCTGGCCGCCCGCCTGGCCCGCGCCGGTTTCGATTGGGCCCTGATCCTGCCCAATTCTCCCGAGTCCGCTCTGGTTCCCTGGCTGGCGCGCATCCCGCGCCGCACCGGCTACCGCCGCCGGGGTCGCCGGCTGTGGCTCACTCAGGCCCTCCCGCCCCCCGCCCGCGGAACGATCCCCGCCCACGAATCCTACTACTACTTGGAGCTGCTCCGGCGCGCCGGCGTGATCCGGGAACTGCCGCCTTCCATCCCCATCCTGTTAGCCGGCATCCCGGAGGCCCGCCGCCGGGGCGAACAACTCTGGGACGCCTTGGGGTTGCAGCGCCCCGTGATCGGCCTCAGCCCGGGCGCGCAGAACAGTCGAGCCAAGCAGTGGCCTGCCGAGCGCTTTGTCGAGGCGGCCGAGAAGCTGGCGGACGCGCTAGGCGCCGCGGTGGCGGTCTTCGGCGCGTGGGCCGAACGGCCTCTGGCGCAGCAGGTGGCGGCCGAGCTGCGCCGGCGCGGACACAACGCCCTCAGTCTGGCGGGGGAAACCACGCTGGAGGATTTCATCGCTCTGGCCGCCGCCTGCCGCGTCTTCTTGAGCAACGACTCCGGCGCCATGCATGTGGCTTCCGCTCTGGCCGTGCCCACGGTAGCCGTCTTCGGCCCCACCGAGTGGTTTGCTACCGCCCCGGCCGGGCCCCGCTCGCTCATCGTCCGCGAGCCGGTCGAGTGCAGCCCCTGCATGCTGCGCGACTGCCCCACCGATCATCGCTGCATGCTGCGCGTCACTGCCGAGCGGGTAGCGCAGGCCGCCCTGGATCTGATCGAATGGAAGCTCGAGCGTGGACACTCGAACCAAGATTCTTAGCCCCGCGGAGGCCGAGAGCCTCCGCGCACGAGCCGCCCGCCTGAAAGCGGTCACCGGGTATTTCGACCCGTTGCTCGCCGCCCACGCGCGGCGCCTGGCGGAACTCAAGCAGCCGGGCGAAACGCTGCTGGTGGTCGTTACCGAGCCCGAGCATCCCCTCCTGGCCGCCGCGGCCCGCGCCGAATTGGCGGCCGCGCTGGCCGTGGTAGACTGTGTGATGCTCGCAGGAGCGGACCTGCCCCGGTTGCTGGAGACGCTCCGGCCCGACGAGTTGATCCGCGAAGAGGCGGCCGACGAGCGCCGCAAGCAGGAGCTGGCCGATCTTGTGCGCCGCCGGCAAGCTCTCTAGGCGTTTGTCCCGCCGCGGCCGCTTCTCAGGGAGGTGGTGAGCCATGCCCGGCCTGCGCATTTTGGTGGTCCGCCTGGGCTCGATGGGCGATGTCATCCACGCCTTGCCTGCGGCGGCCACCCTCAAACACAGCTTCCCCGCGGCCCAGGTCTGGTGGCTGCTGGCGGCGCGCTGGGCGCCTCTTCTGGAGGGCAATCCGTTCGTGGATCGTACGGTGCTCCTGGAGCGAGGCAGGCTGCGCGGGGCCTGGGAGATCTGGCGCCGTTTCCGCCGCCAGGGCTTCAGCCTGGCCCTGGATTTTCAAGGCCTGGTGCAGTCGGCCTTGCTGGCCTCGCTGGCCCGGCCCGAGCGGCTCTACGGCTTCCATCAGTCGGAGGTTCGCGAGAAACCGGCGGCGCTGTTTTACTCCAATCGGGTGCGCACGCGGGCGGCTCACGTCGTCGAGCGCAACCTCGAGCTGGCCGCGGCGGCCGGGGCTTCCGCCATCCTGCACACCTTTCACCTGCCGGCGGGCGAGCCGGAGGGCAGGCTGCCCGCCGAGCCTTACGTGCTGGCCAGTCCGCTGGCGGGCTGGGCTTACAAGCAGTGGCCCCTGCCCTATTACGGGGCTTTGGCTCAGCGGTTGCGCCGCGAGCTCGGAATGCCGCTGGTGCTCTGCGGGCCTCCCTCGGCCGCCGCAACCCTGGCCGCGGTCCCTGAAGCGCACCTCCTGACCGCCGGGATCGCCGGCCTGATTTACGCCACCCGGCGGGCGGCGGCCGTGGTCGGCATTGACAGCGGTCCCTTGCACCTGGCCGCCGCCCTGGGCAAAGCCGGCGTGGCCATCTTCGGACCCACCGATCCGGCCCGCAACGGACCCTACGGCGGCAGTTTCATCGTGCTGCGCAGCCCGCAGGCGGTCACCAGTTACAAACGCCGCCGGGAGATCGCGCCTTCCATGCAGGCCGTCACCCCGGAAGCCGTCTTCGAGGCCCTGGCTGAACGGCTGGGCGCGCACAGCCGCGGCGCCGCTTTCCCCTTCTGATGCGCGGGCCTTGCTTTCCCAAACCTTACGCCGACCGGGCCGCCCGGCTGCGCGTGCCCTGCGGGTTCCTGCTGGCGGCCGCTTTCGCGTGGCTGGCCCGCCCGAGTTGGTTCTCGCTCCTGGCCGGGCTGCCTTTCATGCTGGCCGGCATGGCGCTGCGCGCCTGGGCCGCCGGACACCTGCTCAAGAACGAGCGCCTGGCGACGGGAGGCCCCTACGCCTACACGCGGAACCCGCTGTATCTGGGCACCGCAACGGTGGCCGCCGGACTGGCCGTGGCGGCCCGCCGTCCCTTGCTCGCCCTGTTGTTGGCCGTTTTCTTTCTGTTGCTTTATCTGCCGGCCATCGAACTGGAGGAGCAGCACCTGCGGCGGCTGTTTGCCGACTACGAGGCCTATGCGCGGCGCACGCCGCGGCTCTGGCTGGGTCGAGGCGGGCCCTCGCCGGAACGTTTTCGCTGGGATTTGTACAAGCGCAACCGCGAGCACCAAGCCCTGCTCGCCCTGCTGGCCGGCCTGGCCTGGCTGGCTTGGAAGGCCGCCTGCGGCGGCTGCTAACCCTCAGCCTCCCAGCGCCTCCCGCACCGCACGCAGCAGATCCGCCGGGCGGAACGGCTTGGCCAGGAAAGGCGTGCCGGGCTCGAGGCCTCCGTTGAGCGCCGCACCTTCATCCAGGTACCCCGAGCAATACAGCACTTTGGCTTCCGGACGCCGCTGCCGGAGCAAACCCGCCAGCCTCCGCCCGCTCATGCCGGGCATCACCAAGTCCGTCAGCAGCAGGTCTATCGGACCCGGATGGGATCCGGCCGCCGCCAGGGCCTGCTCGGGATCGGCCACAGCCAGGACCCGGTAGCCCGCCCGCTCAAGCACCTCCCGCGCCAGCGATCGCACCCCAGGGTCGTCCTCCACCAGCAGCACAGTCTCGCCCCCCGGCGTCGCCTCTGCCGCAGGCGGCTTGGCCGGCGCCGGCCGAAGCTCCCCGCTCCAAGCCGGAAACAGAATCTCGAAGGTCGTCCCCTCGCCCGGCGCGCTGCGCACCCCGATGTGCCCGCCGCTCTGCCGCACGATGCCGTAAACGGTCGAGAGCCCCAACCCGGTCCCCTGGCCTCGCTCTTTGGTGGTGAAGAAGGGTTCGAACAGGTGCGCCATCACCCGCGCATCCATGCCGCAGCCGCTGTCGCTCACGCGCAGGACCACGTAGGCGCCCGGCGGCGCCGGACCCGTGGCCAGATGCCGGGGCTCGCTCAACTCCAAATTGCCGGTCTCGATTTCCAGCCACCCTCCCTGCGGCATCGCATCCCGCGCGTTCACCGCCAGGTTCAACAGGACCTGGTCAATCCGCACGGGATCGGCGCAAATCAGCCGCAGGCCCTCGCCCGGCTTGGTTCGCAACTCAATATCCTCGCCCAGCAAACGGCGCAGCATCTTCTCGGTTTCGCGCAGGCGCGCGTTCAGGTCCAGCGGCTCGGGCTGCTGGATCTGACGCCGGCTGAAGGCCAGCAACTGGTTGGTCAGCTCGGCCGCGCTCTGGGCCGCTTTCAAGACCTGCTCCAAGTCCGCCCGGGCCGGCGAGTCGGCAGGGAGGCTTGCGAGCGCCATGGCCGTGAAGCCGGAGATGACGGTGAGCAGGTTATTGAAGTCGTGAGCCACGCCGCTGGCCAGCCGCCCGATGGCCTCCATCCTCTGGGCTCGATAAAATTGCTGCTCCAGGCGCTTGACCGCCGTCACGTCGTTGGCGAACAGCACGTACCCGGTCGCCGAGCCTTGGGCGTCCCGGGTGGCGGCCAGGGAAAGGTGAAGATCCACCGGCTGCGTGTCCTTGCGATGCCAGCGGGTTTGAAAGCCCGAGACCGGCTCGCCCTCCCAAGCCCGCTCGGACAGCGACAACAGCTCGGTCCGCCGCTCGGCAGGCACGCAGGGCAACGGGCGGCCCAGGGCCTCCGCTTCGCTCCAGCCGAAAATGGCCTCCGCCGCCGGATTCCAGGCCCGGACCTCGCCGCCGGCGCTCAGGCTGATTACGGCCAGAGGAGAGGCGGCCAGCACCGAACGCAGCGCTTCCCATTTCTCGCGGTTCGAGCCGGCGGATTCGCCGGGCCCGCGGGGCGCCGGCGCTTCCCGGCCGGGATATTCATCCGGTGTGTCGTTCAGAGGAGGCCTCGCTTTCCGGCGGGCGGAAACCGGGCGGCAGCCTCACGCCCGCAACCCGCTCTTGCGTCCTGCAAGTCTGACGGTCCGGCATCTCAGCCGCCATGAAGTATCATACACGAAGATCGGGGATCCGACCGCCGCGTTCAGGGCTTGCCGCCCGAGGGCATCGCGAAGCGGGCGTCGTCCAGCTCCACGTTGTTGCGGATCTCGCTGAACTGGATCACGATCTTGCCCATCGGAAGCTGCTGCTCGATCCGGTGCGGCGTCTTGATGCCCCCGACGTCCCGGTAGTCGCTCATCACCGCTTGCACCGCGACCTCACCCTGGCCGGTCTCCTGCACCACGTCCTGGCGCACCAGCAGGAAGGTCTCAGCGTCATAGTAGTGGGTCGCCGGCCGGCCTTCCTTGGGCGTCAGCCGGACCACGTAGGCCGGGCGCCCCGCCACCGTGTCCTTACCGGCCAGCTCGATCTTGGCGTACAGCTCACGCCATTTCAGGGGACGGTGAAAATCGGCCTCCAAGCGGATGCGGGCGGCCTCCGCCCCTTCCAGCCGGCGCAACCCTCCGACCGGGTTGTCCATCCAGGCCGTCTGCCCGTCAAAGCCTTGCCGGAACTCTCCCAGGTTCTCGATGTTGGTCACCACCAGGCGCTTGTTGGGCGCTTTGGCGTAGAACTCGGTGGCCCCGTGCAGGTGCTGCTCGGTAAACTCCATCACGCCCTTGGCCATGGTGCTGGTCAGCTTCGCGTAGGCCTCCCGCCCACCGGCGGCCTCGATGGATTTCTCCAGAATCTGCTCGGCGCTCAGCGCCCTTTCGGCGGAGGGCTTTTGAGCGTAGACCGCCGCCGTCCACACCACGGCCCATGCAATCACCAGTGCTCGGTGCGGCATCCGCATAGCCCCTCCCGCGTGCGCCCAAGCGCACTCCCCCAGCTTAGCAGCTCGCCGCGCCCAAGGCAGCGTTGACGACCGGCGCCGCCCTCTGCTAATAATCTCTTTTTACCCCGGCGCCGCCCTCGAGCGCGGGGTAAACAGGGGGACGACCATGAGAAAAGCGCTTGCCTCGCTGGCCTGCCTTGTGTGCGCCCTGGCAGGGCTCGCCCAATCGGTGAGCTCCGTCAGCGGCACGGTGACCGACCCGACCGGGGCAGTCATCCCCAACGCCGCCATCGAGCTGGAGAACGTGGACACCGGCCTGAAGCGCAGCACTACAACCGACGCCGCCGGCGGATATTCCTTCCCGCAGCTCGCGCCAGGCGCCTATCGGGTGACCGCCAAGGCCTCCGGCTTCCGCACCACCACCATTGCCGACGTGCGCGTGCTGGTCAACAACCCGGCCACGGTCAACATCCGCCTGGAAGTGGGCCAGATCACTGAGACCGTGGCCGTCACCGCCGAGACGGTCCAGGTCAACACCACTGACGCCTCGCTGGGTAACGCCATCGGCACCAAACCCATCGTGCAGTTGCCCNTGAACGCGCGCAACATCATCAGCCTGCTGGCCACCCAGCCGGGCGTCGTCTTCACGACCGAAGGCNACACCGACTCGCGCAACGGAGCGGTCAACGGCGGCAAAAGCGACCAGGCCAACGTCACCCTGGACGGCGTGGACGTCAACGACCAGATGGACCGTTACGCCTTCACCAGCGTGCTGCGCGTCACGCCGGACTCGGTGCAGGAGTACCGCGTCACCACGCTGAACGCCACCGCCGACCAGGGCCGCAGCTCCGGCGCCCAGGTGGCTCTGGTCACCAAGAGCGGAACCAACGAGTTGCACGGCGCCCTCTATCATTACCACCGCAACACGGTCACCACCGCCAACGGCTTCTTCAACAACCTCTCCGGGGTCGAGCGGCCCAAGCTGATTCGCAACATCTTCGGCGTCTCGGCGGGCGGCCCCTTGAAGAAGAACCGCCTGTTCCTGTTCGGCAACTACGAGGGCCGCCGCGACGCGCGCGACGGCACCGCCGTGCGTTACGTGCCCTCGATGGAAATGCGCCAGGGAATCCTGCAGTACCAGCGCCGGGACGGCTCGATCGCCACCGTCACTCCGCAGGAGATCGCCGCCAAGCTCGACCCCCGCGGAGTCAACCAGGCGGTCCTGAAGATCCTGCAAGGATACCCGGCGCCCAACGACTTCACCGTGGGCGACAACCTCAACATCGTGGGCTTCCGCTTCAAGGCGCCCACTCCGCTGCGCTGGAACACCTACATCGCGCGGCTGGATTACATCCTGGATTCCGCCAGCAAGCACACCCTGTTCGTGCGCGGCAACCTCCAGAACGACAACGAGAAAGGCATGCCCCAGTTCCCCGGCCAGCCGCCTAACTCGGTCACCTTGCGGAACAACAAAGGCATTGCGACGGGCCTCACCAGCATGCTTCGCCCCAACCTGATCAGCAACTTCCGCTGGGGCATCACCCGGGTGGGTTGGGAGAACACCGGCATCGCCAAGTTCTCCGCCGTCACCTTGCGCGGCCTCGACAGCCCGGTCGGATTGAGCCGCGGCTTCGCCGCCATCATCCCCACCTACACCCTGGCCGAGGACATGACTTGGACCAAAGGCGCCCACAACCTGCAATTCGGCGCCGTGATCCGCTGGACCCGCAACCGGCGCAACACCGACCAGAACTCCTGGTCGAGCGCCGTCGCCAACGCCTCCTGGCTGGTGGACTCCGGCGCCGGCCTGAATCGCCCCTGGCCCGACATGGCTACCTCGCAGATCACTTACTTCCGCTACGCCGTGACCGACGTGCTGGGCCTGGTCACCCAGGGCAACGCCCAGTACAACTACAAAGTGGACGGAACGGTGCTGAAAGAGGGCGAGCCCGTCTTCCGCAACTTCGCCAACGAGGAGTACGAGTTCTACATCCAGGACAACTGGAGAATCACCCGCGGGCTGACCCTCACCGGCGGCCTGCGCTACTCGCTGATGCCTCCCTACTACGAGAAGAACGGCCAGCAGGTTTCGCCCAATATTCCGATCGGCGACTGGTTCAACCTGCGCGGCGGCCTGGCCCAGCAAGGCAAGTCCCAAATGGAGGCGGGCCGCATCTCCTTCGTTCCCAGAGACCAGGGCGGGCGGCCTCTCTATGCCTTCCACAAGAAGAATTTCGCCCCGCGTCTGGCCCTGGCTTACTCCCCGCAGGGCAGCGAAGGCCTGAGCAAGTTCTTCTTCGGCGGGCCCGGACGCAGCGTCATCCGCGCCGGCTGGGGCATGTTCTACGACCTGTTCGGCAGCGGCCTGATGCGCGCCTACGACTCGACCGCTTTCGGCCTCTCGACCCGGCTGGTCAACCCGGCCGCCGTACTGGACATCAGCACGGCCCCCCGCTTCACCGCTATTGACCAGATCCCGCCCGGGCTGCTGCTGCCCGCCCCGGCGGCCAAGTTCCCGGCCGTTTACCCGGACGTCTTCGCCATCACCAACGGGCTGGACGACACCATCATCCCGCCCTACAGCATGACCGCCAATTTCTCCGTGGGGCGCGAATTCAAGAACGGGTGGTTCGTGGAAGGCTCCTACGTGGGCCGCTTCTCGCGCCGCTCGCTGGTGCGCCGCGACGCCGGCATGCCCACCAATCTCTCGGATCCCAAGTCCGGCATGACCTACTTCGAGGCCGCGACCATCCTGGCCCGGCAGGCGGTCGCCGGAGCGCCCGTCGCCGCTGTGCAGAAGGTGCCCTACTGGGAGAACCTCTACAGCAAGGCGGCCACTGCGACGCTCACCGCCACCCAAGTGGTCTACGCCCGCTACGCCGCCAACCTCTACGACTGGACCTACGCCCTCTACCAGCTCGACACCGGAGCCGGCCAGGGCAACTGCGCCGCCCGCAACCGGTGCAGCGATCTGGGACCCTGGGCTTACTATCACCCCCAGTTCTCTTATCTTTCGGTGTTCAGCTCGATCGCCGGGGGCAACTACCACGGCATGCAGTGGAGCCTGCGCAAGCGCTTCTCCAACGGCGACGATCTGCAAGTCAACTACACCTTCTCCAAGTCCATTGACTTGCGCTCGAACACCGAGCGGGCCGGCACCGCCACCGGCGTCATCTGGAACCCCTGGTATCCCGGCCTGCACAAAGGCGTCTCCGACTACGACAACACCCACCTGTTCAACGCTCTGGGCGTCTACAACCTGCCCTTCGGCAAGGGAGGCCGCTATCTGAGCAACGCCCGCGGGCTGGCGGACGCCCTGGTGGGCGGCTGGCAGATCGCCGCCATCTGGCGCTCTTCGAGCGGCTTCCCCATCAGCGTTTACGAAACCGGGGTCTGGCCCACCAACTGGAACAACAACAACTGGGCGGTCTGGAACGGCAAGCAGTTTGCCCGCCGCCAGACCAAGAACGCTCCGGCGGTGGCAGGCAAGGGCGGCCCCAACATGTTCCCCGATCCCAAGGCCGCGCTCGAGGCCTTCGACTACGAGATGCCCGGCGGCATCGGCACGCGCAATGGGATCCGCGGCGACGGCATCTTCAACGTGGACGCCAGCTTGGCCAAGCGCTTCCGCATGCCCTACGCCGACGGCAAGCACTCGCTCCAGTTCCGCTGGGAGGTGTTCAACATCAGCAACACCACCAAGTTCGACGTGGCTGACGCCTCCCTGGACATCTCTACGGCAGGCACCTTCGGCAAGTACAGCACTCAGCTCACCGTGCCGCGGGTGATGCAGTTCGGCCTGCGCTACGAGTTCTGATCGGGCCCCGGCGGGCGGGCGTCGCGGCCGCCGGGCGCGGCGCCCCAGGCGGCCTGTGCTAAGATAATCGCTTCGCCTGACGCCGACGGGCGCACCGCCGCTACGCTTGCCCGGGAAGGCGGTCCCTGTTGCGCCTTCGATCCCAGCGCCCGGTACCGGTCGGAGGGATCGTCCAGGCAGAGCCCGGGCCTCCGACGGGGAGGGAGTTGATTCGAGCCGTCAAAGGAACGAGGGACCTGCTGCCGCCCGCCACCGCCTTGTGGAACCACGTCGAGGCAGTGGCCCGGCGAGTCTTCCGCACCTACCACTACCAGGAGATCCGCACGCCCATCCTCGAGCAGACCCAGCTTTTCGCCCGCAGCGTGGGGGAGGACACCGACATCGTCAGCAAGGAGATGTACAGCTTCCAGGACCGCGACGGCGCCTCGCTCACCCTGCGCCCGGAGGCTACCGCTTCGGTGGTCCGCGCCTACCTCGAGCACCGGCTCGACCAGCGTCCCGGCCTCCAGAAGCTGTACTACATCGGCCCCATGTTCCGCCGCGAGCGGCCGCAAAAGGGCCGCTACCGGCAGTTCTATCAGATCGGGGCCGAGGCGATCGGCTCGGAATCCCCGGCCGTGGACGCCGAGGTCATCGAGATGGTGGTCGAGCTGCTCGCCCAAGTGGGGCTGGCGGACTTCGAGCTCCTGCTGAATTCGGTGGGCTGCCCGGCCTGCCGCCCGGCTTACGTCGAGCGTCTCCGGGAACGGCTCCGGGCGGTCTCCTCCTCGCTCTGCGCGGATTGCCGGCGGCGGGCCGAAACCAACCCCCTGCGCGTGCTGGATTGCAAGGTGCCCGAGGATCAGCCCGTCATCGAGAGCCTGCCCTCGATCCTGGAACACCTCTGCCCCGCTTGCCGCGAGCATTTTGCCGCCCTCGGCCGCATGCTGGAGGCGCGCGCGATCGCCTTTCGCCCCGCACCACGGCTGGTTCGCGGCCTGGATTACTACATGCGCACCACCTTCGAGGTGCTCCACGGCGCCCTGGGCGCGCAGAATTCGGTCCTGGGAGGAGGCCGCTATGACGGGTTGGCCGAGGCCCTCGGCGCCCGCATCCCTGCGCCCGGCATCGGCTTCTCGCTGGGCGAGGACCGCCTGGTGCTCACACTGGAGCAAGCCGGCGGCAATCCGGCTCGGCCGGAGCCGGACCTGTTCATCGCGCCGGTGGGCGAAGCCGCCCTGGAGCACGCCGCGCTGCTGGCACGGGATCTGCGCCGCGCCGGCCTCTCGGTCGAGCTCAGCTTCGAAGTTCGTCTCAAGCGAGCTCTGGAGGCCGCCCACCGCCTGGGCGCGCCCCGCGTGCTGATGGTCGGCGAGGACGAGATCGCCGCCGGGCGCTACACCCTGCGCGACATGCGCACCGGAGAGCAAACCGCCCTGACGGCGGAGGCCTTAAAAGAACAACTCTCCCCTGCGAATTGATATGCCGGAAACGCCAGAAACCGAACGGCCCCTCACTGTCGAGCTGGATTTCCTGGGCGAGTTGCGCCGCACGCACTCCTGCGGCCAACTGCGCGCCGCAGACGCCGGCGGCCGGGCCCTGCTGATGGGCTGGGTGCACCGCCGGCGCGACCTGGGCGGCGTGATCTTCCTGCATCTGCGCGATCGCGAGGGCGTCACCCAGGTAGTCTTCCACGAACACCTGGATCCCGCCGTGCACCGCAAGGCCGAGTCCCTGCGCCTGGAGTATGTCATTGCGGTCGAGGGGCGCGTCGAGCGGCGCACGCCGGAGACGGTCAATCCCAATATCCCTACCGGCGAGGTCGAGCTGGTAGCCGAGAAGCTCTGGATCCTGAACGACTCGCGCACCCCGCCCTTCCCCATGGAGGAGAGCGTGGACGTCGGCGAGGAGGTCCGCCTGAAGTACCGCTTCGTGGATCTGCGCCGCCCCCACATGCAGCGCAACATCATGCTGCGCTCTCAGGTCTCCTTCGCCGTCCGCCGGCACTTGCACTCTCTGGGCTTCCTGGAGATCGAGACGCCCTTCATGACCCGCTCCACTCCTGAGGGCGCCCGCGACTTTCTGGTCCCCAGCCGCCTCCAGCCCGGCTGCTTCTATGCCCTGCCCCAGTCGCCCCAGATCTTCAAGCAGCTCCTGATGGTCAGCGGCATGGAAAAGTACTTCCAGATCGTGCGCTGCTTCCGCGACGAAGACCTGCGCGCCGACCGCCAGCCCGAGTTCACCCAGATTGACCTGGAGATGTCCTTCCCCCAGCAAGAGCGCATCTTCGAGGTCGTCGAACCCATGCTGGCCGAGGTCTGCGCCCTGGCCGGCCGCAGCGTCCACACCCCTTTCCCTCGGCTGACCTACGCCCAGGCCATGCGCAGCTACGGAACCGACAAGCCCGACCTGCGCCTGCCGCCCTTCCATGCCGTCGAGGATCTGTTCCCGGCCGGCGCCCTCACCGCTCAGGGTCTCCCACTGGTCGCCCTCCGCATCCCCGCCGTGGGAGCGCTGAGCCGCAGGGAGCGCGATGAACTGAAAGCCTACGGGGCCGAACGCGGCTTGCGCGTCTACGACGATCTGAAGCGCTTGGAGCGCGATTTCCCCGAGCCGATGGCCGCCTTGCGCGCCCGCTTGAATCCCTCCGAACAGGATTTGCTCCTGCTGGCCGGCTGGCCCGGGCCCGCCGCCGGCTGCCGCCCGGAAGAGACCGTGCTGGCGGCTTGCGGCCAACTGCGTCTGTATGCCGGACAGAAGTACAACGAGCGCCATCGGCTGCTCGACCCGAACGATTTCCGCTTCCTCTGGGTCACCGACTTCCCCATGTTCGAATGGGACGATGAGGAGCAGCGCTGGACCGCCGCCCATCACCCCTTCACTTCTCCCTTTGAGGAAGACCTCGACAAACTACTCTCGGATCCCGCCCGCTGCCGCGCCAAATCCTACGACATCGTGCTGAACGGTATCGAACTGGGCTCCGGCTCGATCCGTATTCACCGCCGCGACGTGCAGTCGCTGGTCTTCGACGCTCTGGGCTTCAGCCGCGAGGAGGCCTATCGCCGGTTCGGCTTCCTGCTGGAGGCCCTTGAATACGGCGCGCCGCCTCACGGGGGCATCGCCTTGGGCCTGGACCGTCTGGTGATGATCCTGGCCGGAGAGACCACCATACGCGACGTCATCCCCTTCCCCAAGACGGCGCGGGGCACGGATTTAATGTGCGATGCGCCTTCGCCGGTGCCTGAGCGGCAGTTGCGCGAGCTGGGCCTGACGCTGCTGAAGCGCTGAGGGACAGGCGCCCGGGGGCGGGTAGGTCCCCTCAGGGGGGCCCTCCCAGGCGGAGCTCCCCCGCCCTCTTTGCACCCAGGTTGACCCTTATGGGCGTCTTTACTTTGGTTGACCCCGGATTGCAAACAAAGGTCTTATTCTTTATGCTATCGCAATCGGGTAAACACACTAAGACGATTTAATGTTTTTTCCGATTGACGAAGTACTAGTATTCCAACTAGAATCAGGCGAGACCCCGAGGAGCCTGAAAATTATGGAACCCGCAGCGGACCTGCGCGAGCAGCAGCCTTCGGAAAACGCCGAGGGCGCCGGCCGCATTCGAATCGTCATCGCGGACGATCATCCCATCTTCCGGGACGGGCTCCGCCGGCTGCTGAGCCTCGAAGATGATTTTCAAGTGGTCGGCGAGGCCAAAGACGGCAATGAGGTCTTTCGTTTGCTCGAGGAGCTGGAGCCGGACATTCTTCTGTTGGACCTGAGGATGCCCGGCTTGGACGGGCTGGGCGTGCTCCAGAGGCTCCAGCTTGCCCGGCGGCGCACGAAAATCATCGTGCTGACCGCCTCGGAAGACAAGAACGAGTTTGTGCAGGCCATGAAATTCGGCTGCTCGGGCATCGTGCTGAAGCAGACCGCCACCGACCTGCTTTACAAGAGCATCCGCAAGGTGCATGCCGGCGAGATCTGGCTGGATTCCTACACCACGGCCGCCGTCATGCGGCAGTTTGCGGCCGTGCCCGACCCGGCCGGCGGNCCCGAGCGNAAGGGGCGCTCGCGCGCGCCGCTGAGCCAGCGGGAACGCGAGATCGTGNCCCTGGTGGCGCAGGGTTATAAGAACAAAGAGATCGCCGAGAAGATGTTCATCAGCGAGCAGACGGTCAAGAACCATCTGCACAACATCTTCGACAAGCTGGGCGTCTCGGACCGGCTGGAGCTGGCCCTCTACGCCATTCACAAGGGCCTGCACGATCCCGACCAGACCTGAAGCCCGCCGCTTCGATTTTCCGGCGCGGCGCGTTGACGGCTTGCATTCCCTGCCCGACAGGACTAGCATTCTTGATTGGAGGACCGCAATCAGATGACATCATCCCCACTGGCGCTGGCCGCTGCGATTCTCGCCGCATCCTTATGGGCGCAGGCGCCCATGCCCCGGATGACTGCGGTCGAGCCGACCGCCGGCAAAGTAGGCGACATCCTCACCGTGACCGGTGAGAACCTCGAGAAGAGCCACGTGGCCGAGCTGTTCCTGACCGACGGCAAGAACGACCTCAAAGTCCCGATCACCGAGCAGGCCGCCACCAGCTTGAAGTTCCGCATCCCTCCCAGCGTGAAGCCCGGCCGGTTCGCCCTGATGATCCTCACCGCCGGCAAGGATCCCAAGTACATCGAACAGCCGGTCAAAGTCACCGTCGAAGCCCCCGGCGCCAAACCCGAGCCGGCCAAACCCGAGGAGCCCAAGCCGGAGCAACCCAAGCCGGAAGAGACCAAGCCGCCCGCCCCCTCCCCCACCTTCTGAGCCGGGCTGGGCGCGGCCTGCTCAGGCGCCCAACAAGTGGAGTTTCAGCAGATTGGTGGTCCCCGGCCGTCCCAGAGGTTGACCTGCCACAAACACCACCCGCCGGCCGGCCCCGAGCAGGCCCCCGGCCAGCAGCTTCTGTTCCAGGTAGGCCAGCATTTGATCGGTGGATTCCATCGGGGGCGTCAGAATGGGCCGAACGCCGAAGACAGGCGCCAGCCGCCGCGCCACCTCCGGCCGCGGCGTGAAGGCATAAATCGGGACGGCGGGACGGTGAGCGGCCAGCAGGCGGGCTGACGAACCGCTCACCGTGAACACCGCCAGCGCCGCCGCCGACGCGCAGCGGGCTGCGCGTACGGCGGCCTCGGCCAGCACCCCGGCGTCGGCCCCGCCGGCCACCGGCGCGTCCGCCCCCGGAGGGGTCCCCAGCGACCTCTCGGTTTCCTTCACGATGCGCGCCATCATGCGCACCGCCTCGACCGGATGCCGGCCCACGGAGGTCTCCGCCGAAAGCATCACCGCGTCGGTCCCGTCGTAGATCGAGTTGGCCACGTCGCTGACCTCGGCTCGGGTGGGATAGGGATTCTCGACCATGGACTCCAGCATCTGCGTGGCCGTGATCACGAAGCGCCCGTGCCTGCGCGCCCGATGGATGATCGCCTTTTGCACATAGGGCACCTTCTCCAGCGCCAGCTCCACGCCCAAGTCCCCGCGCGCCACCATCACCCCGTCGCAGGCCGCCAGGATCTCTTCCAGGTTCTCCCAGGCCTCCGGCTTCTCGATTTTGGCAACGATGGGCAAATCCGAGCCGGCCTCCCGCAGGCGCTCCCGCAAAGCGCGCACATCCCCGGCCGAGCGCACGAAGGACAGGCCCAGCAAGTCCGCACCCGCCTGGACCGCGAAGGCCAGGTCCTCCAGGTCCTTCTCGGTGAGCGAAGGGACGCCGAGGCGCACGCCCGGAAGGTTGATGCCTTTGCGGTCCGCCACCGGGCCGCCCGAGACCACCCGGCAGCGCACCGCAGTGCCGTCGCTGGAGAGCGCCTCCAGCTCGACGCTGCCGTCGGCCAGCAACACCCGATCGCCCGGCTTGACCTCTCGGGCCAGGTTGGGGTAATTGGTCGAGGCGCCAGCGGACGTGCCGAGCGCCGCTTCGGTCGTGATCACGAATTCGGCCCCGGTCTCCAGGGTCACCCCGCCTCCTTGGAAGACGCCCAGGCGGATCTTGGGGCCTTGCAGATCGAGCAAGATGCCCGGGCGCACTTCCGGTTCGGGCGAAGCCTCGCGGATCCGCCGGATGCGCTCGGCGTGCTCCTGGCGGCTGCCGTGCGCGGCGTTCAGGCGGAAGACGTCCACTCCCTCCTCGAGCAGCCGGCGAATCAGCTCGGGGGAATCGCTGGCCGGCCCCAGCGTAGCGATGATCTTGGTGTTGGGCATGGCGGCGCGCGCCTCGGCGCGTTCCCAGCATAACGCGGGGGCCGAGGGTCGGGTCCGGCCCGTCGGGCCGGCGGCGGGCCGGACCGCTCTGGAGGACTTTCAGAAGGACAGCCGTACCTGGAATTCGATCCGCCGGTTAGCCGAGGCCGAGCCTCCGGGCCCCATGCCTCCGGCCAGAGCGTTCGACAGCCCGAACAACGGAGAGGTCAGCGTCCCCACGGGTGGGGCCAGATTGACGTGGTTGAGCAGATTCCTGGCCGAAACCGAAAACGTCAGGCTGTAGCGGCGGTTACTGGATCCTTCGCCGAACAGCATCCCGGGACCGCCGCGCGGTCCGCCGCCCATGCCCGGGCCGCCGTGCCCTCCGCGGCCCCCGCCCGGACCACCCGGTCCGCCCGGTGGAGGCCCGCCTGCCAGGGGGCTCTCGGCCGAGGCCGGCGCCGTGCTCCGGCGTTCCCCGCCGAACCCAATGGTCCGCGATAGCCGCAAGTTCACGGTGAACTGACCGGGACCATCGCCCCAGTTGCGCGGGATGATGGTTGCGCCNGGCAGCGGGTCGGTGTCGAAAATGCCCCAGCGGGTCGCGACCACGCTCGCCCGGCTCAAATCCGTGGCAAAGGCCGGACGATCGTTGAACAGGGAATCCCCGTTGCGATCCCGCCCCAGCGTGATGTTGAACGGCCGTCCCGAGCTGGCGGTGTCGCTGCACGCCCGCCCCAGGGCGTAAAAACCGAACTCAGATCCTCGCCGACCCGGTCGTAAAACAGGCCGAAGCCGCCGCCGGCCGCCAGGATCTCGGGCCAGGAAAGGCCGGCGGCAAGCCCGGCCAGCGTGAGCCGGTAGGCGTCCAGGGAAGCGAAGACGAACGTGCCGTTATAGTTCTGGGTGCTGAGCTGGGTGAGCGCTGAGCCGCGCAGCCGGCCGCCGAACTTGATCAGGTGCGTGCCCCGGGTGATCGTGGAAGAAGGCCTCGCCGTGGAACTGGTCGCTGCCCGGCTTGGTGAAGATCTCGATGCGCCCGAAGCCCGGCCGGTCAAACTCGGCCGAGAACGGATTCCGGTTGATGCGGATCTCGCGGATGGCGCTGTTGGGTGGAAGCCGGCCCCCGCTGAAGCCGTCCAGGAAGATTTCGCCTCCCGAGGGTCCGGCCGCAGGCCCGGCCAAGGCTTGCAGTTCGGCCTCCAAGTCGTCGGGATTGTCCGAGAGCGCCTCCAGGTCCTGGCCTTTGAGCACCAGTGCGCCGGCGTTCGTGGAAGGATCCAGTTCCACCCTGGGCGTGTCCGCCACCGTCACCTCGGTCTTGGCGACCTCCAACTCCAGGCGGACGTTGAACTCGGCCGCCTCTCGCACCTCGATCTCGGAGGCTTCGAAGCGAGCGAAGCCGGGACTTTCGGCGCGCAGCGTGTACCTTCCCGGCGCCAGGCCCTGAAACTCGTAGCGACCCTCGCCATCGGAAGCGGTTCGGCGAACCTCACCGCCGGCCGTCCTCAGTTGCAGGACGGCGCTGGGCACGGCCGCGCCCGATGGGTCGGTCACGCGCCCTCGCACGCTGCTCGCCGCGCCCTGCGCCAGTAGCATCCCCGCCGTCAGGACTGCGGCCGCCAATCCGCGCCAAACAACCTTTATCGTCATGGCATTCACCATCCCTGGTTCCTGTTCAGATCCAGATTCCAGCTCTCCAGCCAGGCCGGCCGGTCCTGCCGCGGCCCGGCTTCCAACAGCGGCTCCACTCCCGCCAGGCGCGCCGCCACCCTGCGGAACGCGCCGGCGACCACTTCTTCTGCGCACCGTCGTCGGCGCGAATTGTGAGGCGAGCGCCTGCGGCATCCACCCCCGTCACCACTCCAGCGGTGCGCGGGTTCTCGACCTTCTTTACACCTTGCCCGGCACAAGTTCGCCTCCTGAAGCCCAGGCCCCTTTCAGGCCGCGCCCCACGGTTGACTTCCCCGTTCTGATATATTCATTACGATCGCTGTACGCCAAGGAAAGGAAGGTGCCTCGTGAGCTCGGTCAAAGAACCTCCTCAAGCCACCACCCGGCCGAAAAGCCGCGTCTCGCGACGCGGTTTCATCGGCGGCGTCGGCCTGGGCGGCGGCGCGCTGGGAACCGGTTTGCTCCCTTTGCGAGCCCCAGCCGCTCCGGCCGCGTTGGCCGGCCCCGGTCCGGTAGCGGTTACCCTGACGGTTAACGGCAAGACTCACAAATTGAACTTGGAGCCGCGCGTCACTTTGCTGGACGCCCTGCGCAACTACTTGGATTACACCGGCGCCAAGCGGGTCTGCGACCGCGGCACTTGCGGCGCTTGCACCGTGCTGGTGGACGGCAAGGCGGTCTACGCCTGCCAGATCCTGGCCATTGACGCCCAGGGCAAGAACATCCAGACCATCGAGGGGCTGGCCGCACCCAAGCCCGACCCGCTCATCACCGCCTTCGTCAACAACGACGGCTTGCAGTGCGGCTTCTGCACCCCGGGCTTCGTCATGGCGGCCAAGGCCTTCCTGGCCGAAAATCCCAACCCCACCTACCAGCAGGTCAGCAGCGGCTTCGGCGGCAATCTGTGCCGCTGCGGCTCTTATAACGGCATCCGGCGGGCCATCCTGGAGGCCGCCAAATCCGCGCAAGGAGGGACCCATGCCTGATTACAGTTGGCCTGCCCCCGAGAAGCGCCGGGTGATGGGCCGCCGCACCAACCGCATTGACGGCCTCACGAAAGCCAGCGGCCGCGCCCGCTACGCCTACGACGTCAAGCGGCCCAACATGCTCTACGGCGCCGTGGTGACCTGCCCCTACGCTCACGCCCGCATCCGGAGTATTGACGTGAGCGCTGCCGAGAAGATGAAGGGCGTGGCCGCCGTTCACATCTTCGACGGCTCGGCGCCGGGCGCCGAAGTACAGTGGGCCGGCTACGAGATCGCCGCGGTGGCGGCCGAGACCGAGGAGCTGGCCCGCGACGCGGCCCGCGCCGTCAAGGTGGAATACGAAGTCCTGCCCCATTTCGTGCGCGAGCAGGATTTGCAGAAGGCCGCCGCCTACGCCAAGCCGTCCGGTGAGCAGATCACGGGCGATCCCGACCAGGCCTTCAAGGAGGCCGAGGTCGTTTCCGAAGGGTTCTACGGCACCCCGGTCGTCTGCCACCTCACCTGGGAGACCCACGGCCAGGTCATCGAATGGAAGGGGGACCAAGTCGAGTACTGGCCCACCACTCAGGCCGTTTCGGGCATCGGCCCCGAGCTGGCCAAGGTCCTGGGCATCCCGCCGGCCAACGTCCACGTCATGCAGGATCACATGGGCGTCGGCTACGGCTCGAAGTTTTCGCCCGACCGCTGGGGCATCGCCTGCGCCAAGATTGCCAGGCAAACCGGGCGCCCCGTCAAGCTGTTCCTGGAACGCCGCGTCGAGCAGGAGATCGCCGGCAACCGGCCCTCGCACTTCGCCCGCATCCGCCTGGCGGCCAAGAAGGACGGCACGATCACGGGCTGGGAGTCGCAGTCCTGGTCCACCGGCGGAATGACCGGCGGCGGCATGCCGCCCATCCCTTACGTCTACACCCAGATTCCCAATCAGCGCAAGAACCACAGCGCCGTGCGCGTGAACGCCGCGCCGCAGCGTGCCTGGCGGGCGCCCAACCACCCGCAGGCCTGCTACTTGACCTGCTGCGCCATGGACGACCTGGCCGCGCGGCTGGGCATGGATCCGCTGGAGCTGTTCAAGAAGAACGCCGATTACACCGCGCGCCCCGAGGTCTACCGCTGGCAGCTCGACAAGGCAGCCGAGCTGATCGGCTGGAAGAAGCTCTGGCATCCGCGGGGCGACAAGACCCCGGGCCGCCTCAAGCGCGGCTTGGGTTTGGCGGTCAACACTTGGGGCGGGGCCGGGCACCTGTCGAACTGCCGCTGCAACATTCACCCCGACGGCACAGTCGAGGTCGAACTGGCCAGCCAGGACCTGGGCACCGGAACCCGCACCGTGATCGCCATGGTGGCGGCCGAAACCCTCGGCTTGCCGCTCGGCGCCATCCGCGTCAAGATCGGCGACAACCGCTATCCTTTCTCCGGGACCTCGGGCGGTTCGACCACCGTGGGCGGGGTTTCCTCTTCGACCCGCAAGGCGACCATGAACGCCCTGGAGAAACTCTTCGCGCTGGCTGCCCCCGAGTTGGGCGCCAAACCTGAGGAACTCGAGGCAGCGAACGGCCAGATCCAGCTCAAGGGCAATCCCAAGAAAGCCATCGCCTGGAAGGCGGCCTGCAAGAAGATCACCGGCGGGCCCATCTCGGAGATGGGCCAGAACGACCCCAAGAACCCGATGGGGCTGAACACCGGCAATGTCGGCGGCGTGCAGATGGCCGACGTCTCGGTGGACGTCGAGACCGGCCTCATCCGCATGAACCGGCTGGTGGTGGTCCAGGATTGCGGCCTGATCATCAACCCCAAGACGGCCGAAAGCCAGTGCTTCGGCGCCGCTCACCTCTCCGTCTGCGCCGCCCTGTACGAGGAGCGCATCCTGGATGAAATCACCGGGCGCATGCTCAACCCGGACATCGAGTTCTACAAGGTGGCCGGCAACCCGGACATCGGCGAGATCATCGTGCACTTGGACATCCGGCCCGAACACGACAAGCGCGGCGTCATCGGGCTGGGTGAGCCGCCCGTGATCGCGGGCATCGCGGCCATCGGCAACGCCGTCACCAACGCCATCGGCGTGCGCGTCCCGGTGGTCCCGATGACCCCGGATAAAGTGCTGGCTGCGCTGGAAAGGAGGAGCGCCTGATGCAAGCCTTTGCCTATGCCAGTCCTACTACGCTTCAGGAGGCGGTCGCTCTGCTGGCCGATCGCTGGGGAGAAGCCGACATCCTGGCCGGCGGCACCGACCTGCTCAGCCTCCTGAAAGACTACATCCACACTCCGCAGCGCGTCATCAACATCAAGGGCATCAAGGAGCTGGGCGGAATCCGTAAAACGCCCTCCGGCCTGCGCATCGGCGCTCTGGTCACGGTGGCCGAACTGCTGGCCAGCGCCGAGGTGCGCGCCGAGTATCCTTCCCTTACCCAGGCCGCTCTGGGCATCGCCAGCCCGCAGATCCGCAACATGGGCACCGTGGGCGGCGATCTCTGCCAGCGCCCGCGCTGCTGGTACTTCCGCCTGGGCTTCGGCCTGCTGGCCACCAAGGACGGGCGCAGCCTGGCCCGCGAGGGCGACAACCGCTACCACGCCATTTTCGGCAACCAGGGAGCGGCTTGCTTCGTCAGCGCCTCCAGCTTCGGTCCTCCTCTGATCGCCCTGAACGCCAGGGTCAAGCTGGTCGGCCCCAAGGGCGAGCGCGAGCTGCCTCTCGAGAAGTTCTTCCTCACGCCGCGAAGCGACGCCGAGCGCGAAATCGCTCTGCGGCCGAATGAAATCCTGACCGAAATCCTGGTGCCGCCGGCCGCCGGCGCGCCCAACGCCACCTATGAAGTGCGCCAGCGGCAAACGCTGGACTGGCCCTTGGCCACGGCCTCGGTGGCGCTCACCCTGAAAGGCGCCGCCGTGGCCTCCGCCCGCATCGTGCTGGGGCACGTCGCGCCCACCCCGTGGCGGGCGGCCGAGGCCGAGAAGGTCCTGGCCGGCAAGGGACTCACCTCCGCTGTGATCCAGAAGGCGGCTGAGGCGGCGGTGACGGGCGCTACGCCTCTGTCCGGCAACGGCTACAAGGTGCAATTAGCGCGGGTGGCCGTGCGCCGGGCTTTGGAGGCCGCGCGCCCCAAGGCCTGATCGAGCCGGAAACGGAAGCCGCCGGTTGCCCCCTCAGGCAGCCGGCGGCTCTTGCAAGAGCTTCTTTTCCAGGTTGAAGACGCGAACTTCGAGCGCCCGCAGGCGGTCTTCAAGGTTCAGGTCCGCCGCCTGGAGGTGGCGCACATCCGCCGTCAGCCGCTCGAAGATTTTCTCCACGCGCTCAGCATAGTTGAAGAACGCCGTCAATAACTTGGTCTCGACCTCGTGAACGACTTCGCGCGTGTATTGGCGCAGGCGCGCTTCCAGCTCGGCCAGATCCTGCTTCGTAGCGAAGCGCTCGGCCAGGCGCGCTTCCAGCTCGGCCAGATCCTGCTTCGTAGCGAAGCGCTCGGCCAGGCGTGCTTCCAGTTCGGCCAGATCCTGCTTGGTGGCCGGTTGCTTCGCCATTAGCCCCATTTTAGCCCAGCCGGGTTTCAGCGCCCAGCGAGGTGTGTGCGGAAAAACTCGGCCAGAGAGGCCGCCATATCAACGGGCGGTCCGCCGTCGCCCGGGTAGCGCACCGTGCACTCGATGCCCAGCTTGTCCATGCGCTCTTTCAAGAACAGCCCGAACCGCGGGTGGTGGATGCCGTCGCCCGGCTTGGCGTCGGGCGGCAAGGGCTTGTCCGGCTCGAAATACAGCAGAAGCACCGGAGGGTCGCCCCGGTTCAGGTGAGTCACCGGGGAGGCGTCGGCAAACATCCGGTAGGCCTTTTCGGTTTTCAGTTCGTCTCCGTGCAGCCCGTAGAAAGGCTCCAAGGCCGGATGGCGGGCGGCGGCTTCGCCCACCAGCCTGGCGATCTCCCGCGGGTCGTAAGTGGTTTGGGCGGCTGCTACCCCGACGGCCTGAAGCCTCGTGGATTGCCGGCGGACCGGATCCCCGCTGCCGGGCTCGGCCATCTCCTCATGGAAGCCGATCCACAGCGAGATGCCCGCCCCCGCCGAAGCCCCCGTCGCACCGAAGGCTTTGGCGTCCAGGTTCCACTCCCTGGCCCGGTAGCGCAGGAACTGCACCGCCCGCGCGCCGTCCTGCATGGGCGCCGGATAGGGAGCGTGCTGCGAGAGGCGGTAGTTGATCGCCGCCACGGAAATGCCTTCCGCCCGCAGCCGCTCGAGCAGGGCCGGCGGCAGCGTGCGCTTGTCGCCGCTGCGGAAGCCTCCGCCGTGGATATAGATCACCAGGGGCGTAGGCCGGCTCGAGGGCGCCTTCCACAAATCCAGCACGTTGCGCTCGTGCGGGCCGTAGGAAGCGTCGGCCACGTCCGGCGGCGGCAGCGCCTCCTTCTGCGCCCAGACCAGACTGGCCGCCAGCGCGAGGCCGGCCGCCAAGCAACTCCAATGAAACCTTCTCTCAAGCCAGCGCTTTCCGGCAGTATTCATAGCATCGCCTCACTTCCTGGACCGTATCGGCCCCTTTGTATTCGTACTCGATCATGGCGTAAATCTTCCACCGCCTGCGCGCCAGCAGCCGAAGCGTTTCGCCCACCGGGGTGTCACCCTCGCCGAAGGGCAGGTTGGGCCCCTGGTCCTTCTTCCGATCCTTGAGGTGAATGATCGGGATGCGGGCGTGATGCTTCTCCAGGTAATCCAGCGGATCGTAGCCCGCAGCCACGAAGTGCCCGAGATCCAGATTGATCGCTGAATAGCGCGAGGCGCCGCTGAGGGCCTGCTCGAAATCCTCCGGGCGGGCGAATTCGTTGGGACGGATCACGGAGTGGTTGTGCAGGGCCACAGTGATCTTTTCCTTGGCCGCCAAAGCGTCCGCCCGCCGGGCCGCGCTCAGGGTGGCCGAGGAGGTAATCAGGCTCACCCCCAAGGCCCGGGCCATCTGGAAGCCGCGCGCGATCTCCTCCTCAGTGAAGTCGTCGCGGAAGCTGAAGCTGTACGCGCAGAGCGTGATGCCGGCCTCACGAAACTTCCTGCGCACCTCTTCGAAAACGCTCAGCGGCGTCTCCAACCGCCAGCGGCGCAGTTCCTCGCGCCCCAGCTTGGCCGGCTCGATGTGGCCTTGCCACAGCTCGCAATAGCTCAGGCCGATCTGCTTCATGGCCTGGATGGCCTCCTCCAGGGAGCGATCGCGGAAGCTGTAGCTCTGCGCGCCGATCGCCACCCCCCGGATAACGGAGGCGGCCGCCGCCCGCCCGGCAGGCAAAGCCGCCAGCGCCAGCCGTGAAAAATCGCGCCGCGTGAACATGACGGTGAATCCCTCCTGCGAAGCTGAATGATACCACCAGCGACAGGCTGCGTTCCGCACCACGCATGGTTCCGGCGGGAGCGAGTATGCTTTAAGAGACCGCCATGCTGGAGATCACACGCCGTCACTTCCTCGCCGCGGCGGCGGCGCCCCTGCCGGCGCAGCAGCGCCCGGTCGAGGCCGCCATCCCGCGCCGGCATCTGTTCGCCCGGCAGCTCACCGAAGCCCGGCTCGCCTCGCTGCTGGTTCCGCGCGCGGAGTGGAAGCCTTTTCCGGCACGCTCCGACCGCGGCCCTTGGGAAGCCCTGCCGGCTGAGCTCCGCACCGCCCTGCTGGAGGACGGCGAGCGCCGGCTTCAGGGGGAATGGCCCTCGCTGCCGGCCTCCCGTTTTCTGGAGTACGCCCGGGAGGGCAATCGCTCGCGCTACGAGGGCCTGCGCAACGCCCGCCGCAGCCGGCTGCGCGATTTGGTGTTGGCCGAATGCATCGAGGCCAGGGGCCGGTTTCTGGATGAGATCGTCAACGGCATCTGGCTGACTTGCGAAGAGACCTTCTGGGGCGTGCCGGCGCACCTGGACGCGCAACGGGCGGGCGTCGGCCTGCCGGACGTCACCGAGCCTTACGTGGACTTGTTCGCCGCCGAGACCTCGGCCCAGCTCGCCTGGACCTGGTACCTGCTCGGGCCGGCTCTGGATCAGGTCTCCAAGATGGTCCGGCCGCGGATCGAGTTCGAGTGCCGCCGCCGCGTGCTCGACCCCTGCCGCACACGCGACGACTTCGGCTGGATGGGCCTGGGGCGCAACCTCAACCGGGCCATGAACAACTGGACCCCGTGGATCTGCTCGAACTGGCTCACCACCCTGCTGTTGCTTGAAGAGGACCCCCGGCGGCGCGCGGCCGATGCAGCCAAGATCGCCGTCTGCCTGGACCGCTTCCTCGACAGCTACCACGACGACGGCGGGTGCGACGAAGGCCCCGGTTATTGGGGTCGCGCCGGCGCCTCGCTGTTCGATTGCCTCGAGCTGCTGTATTCGGCCGGCCGGGGCGCCATGGACTTCTACCGGGAGCCGCTGATCCGCAACATCGGGCGCTACGTCGTCCACGCACACATCTACGAGGACTGGTATACGAATTTCGCCGACGCCTCGGCCAAGGTGCGGCCTTCCGGCTTTCTGGTCTGGCGCTTCGGGCGCCGCGTGGGCGACGAAGACATGCAGGCGCTGGGCGCCTGGCTGGCGGCGCGCGAACGGCCGCGGCGGGGGGTGGAGGAGAGCTTGGGCCGGGCGCTGCCGGCGCTTTTCTGGAGCGCGGGCATTGATCGGACGCCCGCGCGCCAGCCGCTCGTGCGCGACGCCTGGATGCCCGGCATTCAAGTCATGATCGCGCGCCTCGCCGCCGGCTCCCCCAAGGGACTTTACCTGGCGGCGCAGGGCGGCCACAACGCCGAGAGCCACAATCACAACGACGTCGGCAACTTCATCGTGTACGCCGACGGCGAACCCCTGCTCATTGACGCGGGCGTGGACACCTACACCGCCCAGACCTTCAGCTCCCGCCGTTACGAAATCTGGACCATGCAGTCGGCCTATCACAACCTGCCCACCATCGGCGGCGTGATGCAGGGCGCGGGCCGTCGCTTCCAGGCCTCCAAGGTGAGCTATCGCTCGGGTGACGACGGCGCCGAGATGAGCCTGAGCCTGGCCCAGGCCTATCCTGAGGAAGCCGGCATCCGGGAGTGGATGCGCACGCTCCGGCTGGACCGCCAGCGGAACGAGGTCCTGGTTCGGGATCAGTACCTGTTGTCCAAAGCGCCGGCCGAGATCACGCTGACCCTGATGAGCCTGCGTGAGCCGCGCCCGTCGCCCGGCATCATAGATTACGGCCTCGCCAGGGTGTTCTTCGACGCCCGGGCGCTTACGCCGAAGGTGGAGGAGATCAAACTTCCCGAGGGGCGGCTGCGAAGCGTCTGGGGGCCGCGGCTGTGGCGCACGCTGCTGGTGGCCGCACCCGCGCCGCGCGAAGCCGACTGGACAGTCCGCGTCAGCCAGCGAGAGTAACCCTGGACGCACAAGCTGCGCTGCGAGACGGCCAGGGCCTGCCGCAAGCGTGCCCGCGCCGCGCCATAATCTATCCATGAAGCGCAGAAGCCTGATCGCCCTGCTGCCGGCGGCCGCGGCCGCCGCCCGGCAACCCCGCGGGACCGTCAAGTACGGCGTCGAGGTCCAGCCCGGCCCGATGGACAAGATCCTACTCAAGGACTACCAGCCGGAATCCTCCCTGGTGGTCCCGGAAACCCACTTGGACAAGGCGCGCTTCCCGGTGATTGACATCCACACCCACACCTCGATGAGCGGCATTCGCACCCCGGCCGACGTGGACGCCTGGGTGCGGACCATGGACGAGGTGGGCGTCGAAAAATCCGTCGTTTTCACCGGGGCGGTGGGCGAGGCCTTCGCCCGCCAGGTCGAGCTGTTCCGCAAGCGCTATCCCGACCGCTTCCAGCTTTGGTGCTCGATTGACACCCGCGACATAGACGCCCCGGACTATCCCGAGCGCGCCGTGCGCGAGCTGGAGCGCTGCTACAGCCTGGGCGCGCGAGGCGTCGGCGAGCTCACCGACAAGGGCTCCGGCCTGCAAGCGGAGACCCGGCCCCCCGGACGCCGCCTCCACCTGGACGACCCCCGGCTGGACGGGCTGTGGCGCAAGTGCGCCCAACTGAAGCTGCCCGTGAATCTCCACGTGGCCGATCATCCTTCTTGCTGGCGCCCTCTGGGACCCCGCCAGGAACGGACGCCGGACTTCCAGCACTTCAACCTCTACGGCAAAGACGCGCTCAGCTACGAGGAGCTGCTGGCCCGGCGCGAGCGCCTGCTGGAACGCCACCCCGGGACCACGTTCATCCTCTGCCACCTCAGCAACCAGGGCAACGACCTGGCCGCGCTGGGGCGGACCCTCGATCGCTTCCCGAACCTTTATGTGGACATCTCGGCCCGCGATTACGAGCTGGGCAGGCAACCTCGCTTCGCCCGCCGCTTCCTGGAGTTCTACGCCGACCGCGTGCTGTTCGGCACCGACATGGGCCGCGACAAAGCGATGTATCAGATGTGGTGGCGGCTGCTGGAGACGGCCGACGAGTACCTGCCCGGCCGCATTTGGTGGCGCTACTACGCGCTGGAACTCTCCCCCGCCCTGCTGGAAAAGCTTTACCGGGGCAACGCCCTCAGGATTCTGAACTGGAGCTGACACCCAGCCGGGCGGCGATGTGCCGGGCGATCTGCCGGCCGTGAAAGCGGCCGTTCTCGATGAAGATTTCGTTGGTGTGCATCCCCGCCACCACCACCCCGGCCAGATAAATCCCCGGGCGCTCGCTCTGGAAGCTCTCCGGGTCGGTCCGTGGCCGCCCGGTGGCCTCGTCCAGGCGAATCCCCAGGGACGCCAGAAATTCCAGGTCGGGTTGATAGCCCGTCATCGCCAGCACGAAGTCGTTGGCCAGCCGCAGGTCGCCCTCCGGCGTCGTGACCAGAATCCAATCCGGCCGGATCTCGCGCAGGCGCGAACCGAAATAGGCTCGGATCTCGCCTTGGCGGATGCGGTTCTCCAAGTCCGGACGGATCCAGTACTTGACGTGCTCGGAAAGCGCCGCGCCGCGGTGGATGAGCGTCACCCGAGCGCCCGCCCGGTGCAACTCCAGCGCCGCGATGGCGGCCGAGTTGCGCCCTCCCACCACCGCCACGTCGCTGTCAAAGTACGGGTGCGCCTCATTGTAGTAGTGGCTCACCTTAGGCAGGTCCTCGCCCGGTATGCCGAGCAGGTTCGGGCGGTCGTAGTAGCCCGTGGCCAGAACGATTTTCTGGACCTGATAACAGCGCGCGCCCCCGTAGCGGTCCACTGTGTACGCCAGGAAGTTTCCGTCCTCGCCTTCGATCCGCTCCACCCGCTCGTACTGGTGAATTCGCAAGCCGTAATGCCGCGCCACGCCGCGGTAGTATTTGAGCGCCTCCAGGCGGGTCGGCTTCTCGCCCAGGCAGGGGAACGGTATGTCGCCGATCTCCAGCAGCTCGGGCGTGGTGAAGAACGTCATGTGCGTGGGATAGTGGTAGATCGAATTCAGCAGGCAGCCTTTTTCGACGACCAGGGCCTCCAGGCCCGCTCGCTTCAGTTCGATGGCGCAAGCCAACCCCGTGGGACCGGCGCCCACCACCAGGACCGGCGCCTTCACAGCATGGCCTCGAGAGCCGGCGCCACGCGCTGCAAGGCTTGCTCCAGCCCGGAGGGATCCTTCAGGCCGCCTTCGGCCAGATCGGGCCTTCCGCCCCCGCGCGCTCCGGCGGCTTGAATCAGCTTGCCGGCGTGCACCTTCCCGGCCAGCTCCTTGCGCACGGCGCAGACCAGCTCGCCGGCAGGCGTCCCCAACACCACCACGTCCACGCCCTGGTTGCGCAGCGAGTCCGCCAGGGAGCGCAACTGGGCCCGGTCCATGCCCGGCGCGGCCGACGCCACCAGCCGGCAGGACTTCACCGTCACCGCCTGTCCGCGCAACCGCTCGCTCTCGCCCTGCGCAGCCTTGCTCTTCAGTTGTTCGAGCTGCTTCTCCAGGGCGCGGCGCTCGGCCAGCAGCTTTTCCACCTGCGCAGGCAGTTCCTCCTCGGCCGCCCGCAGCAACCGGGCCGCCTCCGCCAGTGCGGCCGCCGTCCGCTGGAAGCGCCGCAACGCCCCCTCTCCCGTCACCGCCTCGATGCGCCGCACGCCCGCCGAAATCGAACTTTCGTAAACGATTTTCATCAGGCCGATGTCGCCCGTGCGGCTGACGTGCGTGCCCCCGCACAACTCGCGGCTGAAGCCGGGCACCGAGATCACGCGCACCCGGTCGCCGTACTTCTCGCCGAACAGCGCCATGGCCCCCGCTTCCAGGGCCCGGTCGAGCTCCATGACCTCGGCCTCTACCGGCAGGTTCTCCAGAATGCGCTGGTTGACCAGCCGCTCGACCTCCTCCAGTTCGGCCGGGTCCATCGCCGCGTAATGCGTGAAGTCGAAGCGCAGGCGCGCCGGCTCGACCACGCTGCCAGCCTGCTTGACGTGCGGCCCCAGCACCGCCCGCAGCGCGGCGTGCAGCAAATGGGTGGCGGTGTGGTTGCGCATGGTGGCCCGGCGCGGCTCCGGATCCACTCGGGCCTGCACCGGCCGCCCCACTTCCAGCGGCGCCAGCAGGCGCAGCCGATGGGCGGAAAGTCCGGGCACCGGGGCGTAGGTGTCCTCGACCTCGGCCAGCTTCTCGCCGCTCGCCGGATCAAAAAAGGCCCCGCGATCGCCCACCTGCCCGCCGCCCTCGGCATAGAACGGCGTGCGGTCGAGCACCGCCTCCACCCGCTGGCCGGCCTCGGCCCGCTCCAGCGCCCGCCCGCCGGCCGCCAGGCCGCGCACAGTAGCCCTCGCCTCCAGCGCGCCGTAGCCCAGAAACTCGGTCCGCCCGCCCGCCAGCAGATCCTGCCAGACCGGCGCCACCGCAGCCTTCTCGGCGCCCTTCCAACTGGCGCGCGCCCGCTCGCGCTGCCGCTGCATCTCGCGCTCGAAGCCCTCCCGGTCAATCGCCAGGCCGTACTCGCGCGCCATCTCCTCCTGTTCCTCCAGCGGCAGCCCGTAGGTGTCGTAGAGCTTGAAGGCCACCCGCCCGGGCAGCGCGCCGTGGGCGGCGGCGCGGGCTTCGTCATGGAAGACCCGCTCGGCTACGGCGAAGGTGACCGCGTAGCGGTGCTCCTCATCCCGCACGATGCGCGCCACGCGCGGCACGCTCTCCATCAGCTCCGGATACGCCGGCCGCATCAGCTCCGCCACCACGCCCGTGAGGTGATGCAGGAACGGCTCCTGGGCCCCGATCCGGCGGGCGTGCCGCATGGCCCGCCGCATGATCTTGCGCAGGACGTAGCCCCGCCCGTCGTTGGAGGGAATGACGCCGTCGTGGATCAGGAAGGCGGCCGCGCGGGCATGGTCGGCCACGATCCGCAAGGCGGTGTCGGTGCGCGCGTCCTCGCCGTAAGCCGCGCCCAGGCGCTCGGCCGCCGCCTGGATGATGGGCCGGATCAGGTCGGTGTCGAAGTTGGAGAGCTTGCCTTGGAGCACGGCCGCCACCCGCTCCAGCCCCATACCCGTGTCAATCGAGGGCCGCGGCAAGGGCGTGAGCGTGCCGTCGGTCGCCCGATCGAACTGCATGAACACCAGATTCCAGATCTCGACGTAGCGGCCTGATTCGGCCGGAAAGGGCGGATCTTCGCCCGGGATTTCCGAAGCCCCCGGGCCCAGATCGTAATGGATCTCCGAGCAGGGGCCGCAGGGGCCGGTCTCGCCCATCTGCCAGAAGTTGTCCTTCTCCTCGCCCCGGAAGATTCGATCGCGCGGCACGCCCGCGATCCGGCGCCACAGCTCGGCCGCCTCGTCGTCCTCGCGAAAGACCGTGATATAAAGCCGGTCCTTGGGCAGGCCGTAATGGCGGGTCACCAGCTCCCAGGCGAATTCGATCGCTTCGGCCTTGAAGTAATCGCCGAAGGAGAAATTGCCCAGCATCTCGAAGAAGGTGTGGTGGCGCCGCGTGTAGCCGACGTTTTCCAAGTCGTTGTGTTTGCCGCCCGCGCGCACGCACTTCTGCGCCGAGGTGGCGCGCGTGTACTCCCGCCGCTCCAGGCCCAGGAAGACCTCCTTGAACTGGTTCATGCCGGCGTTGGTGAACAGCAGGGTGGGATCGTTGGCCGGCACCAGCGAGGAGGAGCGCACCACGCGATGGCCGCGCTCGGCGAAGAAATCGAGAAACTTCCGGCGGATCTCGTGCCCGGTCACAGAATCCATTGTGGCACAGCGCGGCGCGATCTCATGCGCCGCCCGGCCTCGCCCTGCCCCCTTACGGCTTGGGTTCCAGCGGCAGGGGGGCGGTGTTGGTTTCGGCGCCTTGGATGCGCAGCTTCAGGGGGAATTCGCCCGCCGGGGGGAATTCCGGNCCGATGCGGAAGCGGATCGCCGCCACGCCCGCCTGGCCGGCGGCTGCTCCGGCCCACTGCGGGCGCAGCAGGTGCTCGCCCACNGGGATTTCGACCTCGCCGGCCAGCTCGGCCGCCGCCGCCAGCTCCTCGGGCACGGCGAAGCCGTCGGGCAGGCTGCGCCGGTAGGGGCCGAAGCCGGTGCCCAGCACGGTCACCAGTTCGCCCCGCCGGGCCGGGCGCTCGAAGCCGATCAGCCGCCCGTCCTCGCCCAGGGCCAGGACCGCCTCCCGCTCCCCGATCCGCCGGGTGAACAGGCCGGGGGCGCAGGGCACGACCTTGAAGGGGACGCTCAACTCGGGCCGCTCGGGCTGGCGGA
>JGI24187J35170_1000032_pt1 | contig 59981 bp, 47 predicted proteins | sample YNPBryBLVA2012_FD_35170 | JGI IMG/M metagenome (IMG submission 35170)
TCGCCTCAGGCCGATGCCGGTTGGGAGGCGGCCGCCTCGACGGCAGCCACCAGCTCGGCCGCCTGAATCGGCTTGGAGACGTAGCCGTCGGCGCCCGCCTCCAGGCAGCGCTCGCGGTCGCCCTTCATCGCGTAGGCGGTCATCGCGATGATGGGGATGTGCCCGCCCTGGCGGGCTTCCCGGCGGCGGATGGCGGCGGTGGCCTCGAAGCCGTCCATGCCCGGCATCTCGATGTCCATCAACACCACGTCGAAGCTCTGCCGGCTGAGCGCCTCCAGCGCCGCTCGCCCGTCGCCTACCACGGTCACCGAGTGGCCGCGCCTCTCCAGCAGCCGGCTGACCAGGAGTTGATTGACCGCGTTGTCCTCGGCCACCAGTACCCGCACGCCCCGGGTGGCGGGGGGCGCCGCCGGCGCCGCCGGACGAGGCGCCTCCGGCTGCCCGCGCAAGGCGTCGAGCATGGCCTCCAACAGCTCGGACTCTTTGAGCGGTTTGAGCAGGTGCGCGGCGATGCCCAGCCGGCGGCAGCACTCGGCGTCGCCCCGCTGCGTGCCGGAAGTCAGCATGATCAGCGCATGCCCGCCCACTCGGGCCGGGCTCGAATTCGCTCGGCCGTCTGGTAGCCGTCCATCTCCGGCATGTGGCCGTCCAGCAACACCAGCGGGAAGCCCTGCGCTCCCGCTTCGCGCAGCCGCTCCAGGGCGGCCTGGCCGCTTTCCACCGCCGTGGGCTTCAGCCCCCAGCGGGTGAGCGCCTCGGCCAGCACCGCCCGGTTGGTCGGGTTGTCGTCCACCACCAGCACCGGGAGGCCCTTGAGTTGCACGTGGCTCTTCTCGACCTCCCGCTCGCCGGCCGCCGCGTCCCAGCCGAAGCGGGCGGTGAAATGGAAAGCGCTGCCGGGGCCGCCCGCCGGGCGTCCCTGCTCCCGCCAGGGGCTCTCGACCCAGATCCGCCCGCCCATCATTTCCACCAGCCGGGCGCAAATCGCCAGCCCCAGCCCCGTGCCTCCGTACTTGCGCGTGGTCGAGTTGTCGGCTTGCTCGAAGGCTTCAAAAATCGCCTGCTGCTTGTCGGGCGCGATGCCGATGCCTGTGTCGGCCACCGTGAAATGCAGCAGCGCCCGATCGGCCTCCAGCGCCTCCAGCCGCACCCGCACGGCAATCTGGCCGCGCTCGGTGAACTTGATGGCGTTGCCCGCCAGGTTGACGAGGATCTGCCGGAGCCGCAAGGCGTCTCCGTGCAAGCGGTCGGGCGCCTCTCGCTCGACCTGACAGACCAGCTCCAGTCCTTTCTCTGCGGCCCGCGGCGCCAGCAAGCGCAGCGCGTCGCTGAGCGTATCGCGCAGGCTGAACTCGGCGGGACTGAGTTCCAGCTTGCCCGCCTCGATCTTCGAGAAATCCAGAATGTCGTTGAGAATCGCCAGCAGCGAGTGGGCCGAATCCCGGACGATATTCAGGTAGCCGGCCTGCTCAGGCGTCAGCTCGGTTTCCAGGGCCAGATCCGCCATGCCCAGGATCCCGTTCATGGGGGTGCGGATCTCGTGGCTCATGTTGGCCAGGAACATGCTCTTGGCCCGGCTGGCCGCCTCGGCCGCATCGCGCGCCCGCTCCAACTCCACCACCAGCTTGCCGCGCCGTACACACTCGGCGACCGCAAGCCTCACCAGCAGCCCCATGGCCGCCAGGCAAAGGGCCATGATGGCGATGAAGCCGCTGTGCCGGTACCAGGGCAGCAGCACGGTGAACTGGAAGACGGCCGGCACGGGATCCACATTGCCGTTGCGGTCCATGGCCCGCACCTCCAGACGGCGCCTCCCGGCCGGCAGCTTCTTGAATACCGCCAGCGCTTCTTCCCGGAAGGGCGTCCAGGCGCCCCCGTCCAGCCGGTAGGAGAAAAGCAACCGCTCCGGCCGGGTGAAATTCCACTTGTCCACCCCCGCAAAGACCACCCGCACGTCCCCGCCCGGGGCCGCCTCCCGCAAGTTCTGCTCCTCCGGCACCAGGGTTTCCGGCGGTTCGCTGTCGGCCTCCGGGTGGTAGAGCGAAAGGCCCCGCGTCGTGCCCGCCCACAGCCGTCCCCGGCTGTCTTGGAAGACCACCGAGGCGAACGTGGAAGGCAGCCCGTCCTCGATCGTGTTGGTGAGCCACACCAAGTCCTTCCAGCGGTGCACCCCGGTTCCCGAGGCCAGCCAGACAAAGCCATCGCGCCCCCGGATGATCGAGCGCACCCGGTCCAGCCCCCGGCGTATGACCCGCCAGCGCCGGCCGTCGTATTCGATCAGATCTTCCCGTCCGCCCAGCAGGATCTTGCCGCCCTCCCGCTCCAGCATCGCGAAGGTTCCCTCGGCGCGATAGCCGTCCTCGGGGCTGAAAACGTGCAGCGAGCCGGCGCGCCACGCGGCCAGGCCCGCCGCGCCCCCAAACCAGATGTCGCCCCGGCCGGTCTCCAGCAGGCACCGCACGTCCGACATCGGGGCGCTTTCCGGCCGCTCGAGATGGACCCTGAACCGCTCGCCATCGAAAACTTCCAGCCAGCGCCGCTGGGCGCCGCTCTTGCGGGTCTCGACCCATAGGCCGCCCTCGCGGCGCGGGGCGATCATCACGAAACTGCGGTCCAGCGGGTGGCGGATGCGGCTGAACGCCTTGCGGCCCGGATCGAAGGCCAGCAGATGGGAGGTGTCCTCGACTCGCATGATCAGCCGCCCGTCCGGCAGCTCGGCCAGGGCTCGACTATGGAAATAGTGCGTGCTCTCGCCGTCGGGCAGCTCGAAGAACTCCCAGCGCTCCCCTTCCAGCATCCCCAGCCACCGGGTGCAGGCGAACCACAGCCTGCCGCGGCGGTCCTCATGAATGGCGTGGACCGGAGCGTCCAGGTGAGCGGCCCCCGCGGGAGTCCGCCAGAGCGCCGGAGCGTGCCGCAGGATGCCTTGCGTGGTGGCCAACCAGAAGGCGCCTCCCGGTTCGACGGCCTGGTCCAGAATGATCCCCGAGAGCGGGCCGCGCCGCTCGACGGGCTCCTGGAAGTTGCCGCGGATCCGAATTAGCTCGTCTCCGTCTTGGACCCAGACCACTCCGTCGGTCCCTGCCCAGGCGCGCAGTCGGCCGGTGCGACCCGCCCAGAGTCTCCGCCACCGCCCGCCCTGGAAAATCACGGCCACCTTTTGGCGCCGTTCCCGGATGTCTTCCCCGACCGCGTAAATCTCGCCCCGCTCGCCTTCGCGCAGCTCGCTGAAGTCTCGCCAGCCCGCCCCTCGGGCCGGATATTCTTCCCAGCCGAAGCTGCCGTCCTGGCCGGCGCGCAGGCGCGCTACGCCGCAGGCGGCGCCGACCCAGACCGCTGCGGCGCGCCCCGGGGCGAGGCTGCTGAAGTGGCCCAGCCGCGTCTCGCTCGCCCGGCGCACCACCCAGGTGCGCCGGCTTTCCGCTTCGTAGTCCAACAGCAGGGAGGGCAGCAGGATCAACACCCGGCGGTCGCCATAGGGCAGGCACTGCGCCCTGGGACGCTCCTCGGGCGGGGCCAGGCGCAGCGCTTCGATGGAGTGCCTGACCCATGCTCCCTCGCGGTACTGGCGCAGTTCGGTACCTGCCAGCACCCAGATGTCCCCGTTGCCGGCCCCGTAGAGCTTGCTCCCCGCGCCGGGGCTGGGCAGGCTGAGGACGCGGTAGCCGTCCAGCAGGCTGAAGACGCCCACCTGCCCGTGCCGCGCCAGCAGCCGCCCCGCAGGATCTACGCTGATCGCCGGGGTGTAGGATTCCCGCAGCCCGTCGGAGACCTGCCAGTAGCGCCACTCGGAAGAGTCCTCGGCCGCAAGGACCCAGGCCGGCAACAGGAACGCCAGCAGACTCCGATACCCCATGCTCACGAAAGCGGCGATGACTCCTTCTCATTTGCCCTATCGGTCAATTTCCGGCAATTCCCTAGTCCCAGAAACCCTTACTCGGCCGGGCGGGCGCCCGCCCGCTATACTGCGGGGTATGCCAAGACCAATCCTACGGGTCGCCTTTGTGTTTTTGACCCCGGCCGCGCCGCTGGCGGCCGAGATCCACACCGTGGCGCCGGCCGTCTTCCATCACACTTTCGCCGCACGCCACCCTGTGCTGGCCCGGATCAAGCCCGGCGACACGGTGCGGACCAAGACCCTGGATGCCGGCGGGCAGGACGAGCGCGGCCTGCGCCGCGCCGAACCCAGTAACCCGCTGACCGGCCCTTTCTTCATCGAGGGCGCCGAGCCGGGCGACGCCTTGCTGGTGCGGCTGGACCGGATCCGCATCAACCGCAATTGGGGTTGGTCGGGCTTCCGCCTCCTGCTCTCCGCCCTGCTGCCGGAATACGTCGAAGGCATTTACTCGGCCGACTACAAGCAGGATCTGATCCGCAAAGGGCGCGCCAATCTGGTGCCGTGGGACATTGACCTGGCGGCGGGTTTGGTGCGCCTGCGCGAGCCGGCCGCCCGGCGTCTGAAGCTGGAATACGCCGCCCGGCCGATGCTAGGCTGCATCGGGGTCGCGCCGGCGGGCGATTTCGCCCCCACCTCCGCTCCCTCGGGCCCTTACGGGGGCAATCTGGATTACAACCGCATCGTCGAGGGCATCACCGTGATGCTGCCGGTCTACCACCCGGGCGGATTGTTGTTCCTGGGAGACGGGCACGCTCTGCAAGCCGACGGGGAGCCGCTGGGAACCGGTGTGGAGGTTTCCATGGACGTCGAGTTCACGGTGGGCTTGCGCAAACGGGCGGGCTTGTCCGGCCCCCGACTCGAGTCCGAGGAGTTCCTGATCTCGATCGGCAGCCAGCCGGAATTCGCCAGCTCCTTGGACCGCGCACTCCAGATGGCCACCACCGACATGGTCCGCTGGCTCGCGGCCGAGTACGGCCTGGAGCCTTGGGCCGCCCACCTGCTGGTGGGCTGCCAGGGTCGCTATGAGGTGGTGACCGTGGCGGGTTCGATGGCGCTGCTGGTCCCCAAGCGATTGCTGCCGCAACCCTAGGTGGCCCGGGACCCGGCGCCCGCCAGCCGCAGAATCTCCCGCATGCACTCGTGCGATTTCTGGAACAGCTCCGGCCCGAAAATGTGGGTCTCCAGGCCGAAACAACCGGTGTAGCCGTCGCGGGCCATGGCCTCGAAGATCGCGGGCCAGTCCAGGCGCTGGGGACCCTCGAGCACGCTGCGGCCCTTGATCTGTACGTTGCCGATGCGCTCCTTGGGCAGCAGGTTGTAGCCCTCCGGGAAGGGCGTCTCGTTGTGGGCCGCGCCGTTCAGCGCGTCCCAGTTGACGCCCAGGTGCTTGGAAGGCAGCAGCTTCAGCAGCGCGGCCGTTTCGGCGCAGGTGGCCACGTTGCAGGAGCCCTCGTTCTCCACTAGCAGCCGGACGCCTTCCCTTTCCGCCTCCCGGACCATAGGCTCCAGGATCTCGGCGATCCGCGGCAGCAGCGACGGCGGGTCGGCCACGCGGGTAAAGGCGAAAATGCGGACCTTGTCCGTACCCAGGATGTGGGCCGCCCGGATGGCTTGCCGCAGCTCGTCCATGCGCCGGTCGAACTGGGCCTGATCGCGCGCCACGCGTTTGGCCCGCGCCTCGGGGGTCTCGTTGCGGTAGCGCAGCGGTTCGGTCCCGGGCAGCGGGAACTTCAGCAGGCCGGTGTTGAGGAAGGAAACGCGCAGCCCGGCCCCCGTCAGCTCCTGGGCGGCCGCACGCAATTCCGCCTCGGGCAGGAACTGATAGTAGGTCTTGGCGCCCGGCACGGCGCGCAGTTCGACCCACTTCAACCCGTACTGCCGGGCGAAAGCGACGGCCTCCGCCGGGGAGGGCGCCGCTTCGTCGGTGATGACGCTGATGCGCGTCCGGTCCACGCGCGGGGCGGCGCCGAGGGAAGCCGCGCCCGATGCGATCAGGAACTCCCGTCGGGTCATCCCTGATCCATGATATCCCGGCCGGGGCGGCCCGGCATCTTCAATCGCCCAGCAATTTGCCGTAGGGCTCCAGCCGGGGCACGTTGTCGCAGACCGCCTTGACGGCGGCCGTCAGCGGGATGGCCAGGATCAGCCCCATCGGCCCCCAGAGCGCGCTCCAGGCCATCAGCGCTACGGTCACCACCAGGGGGTTCAAATGCACGCGCGGCCCCACCAGTTTGGGATAGAGCAGGTTCAGCGCGATCAAGTGAAACAGCGCCACGATGCCGCTCAGCAGCAGGTAGGGCGTCATGGCGCTGTAGACCGGNANGGCCGAAANGACNGCGGGCAGGATGGCCAGCGGCAGCCCGATGTAAGGGATCAGGCTGAGGAAGCCGCTGAGCGAGCCCATCAGCAGCGGGTAGGGCAGCCAGAAGGCCCAAAACAGCAAGGCCGAGGCGGCCGTCAGCAGCAGTCCCAGCAAGAGATTGCCCAGCACGAAAGCCCGCACCATCCGCGCCACGCCGCCCAGGCTGCGCGCCGCCACCACGCGCGCCGGCTCGTCGAACAGTTCCAGGAACCGCCGCTGGATGTGTTGCTGCCAGCTCAGCATGAAGTAGACCAGGAAGGGCACGAAGGACGCCATCAAGCCCACCTGGTACAGCGAGCCGAAGTGTTCGGCCAGGTAAGACACAATGGGCGGGCGCTCCTGCCGGATCCGCACTTCCTGCACGGGCGGAGGCAACGGCGGCGTCGGCTGCGTCCGGACGCGGCGCCCGGCGCGCGCAACAGGAGCGGCTTGGGCCTGCGCCGGCGGGCCGGGCTGTTCGCGGAAACGCTTGGGCACCACCAGCTCGTAGACCGACTTCTCGAAGCTCTCCACGCGGGCCAGCACGCTATCCACCAGATCGTTGACGCGCTGCTGGTACTTGGGCAGCTCCTCGACCAGATCCGCCACCTGCGTGTACAGGCCCAGGCCCGCCAGGTAAAGCAACAACAGCGCTGCCGCGCAGACCACGAAGCTGGCCGTGGCGCGCGGGACNCGCAGCCGGCCGAGCAGCAGCACGAAGGGATCCAGAATGAAGGCCAGGATCACGGCGCTGACCAGGGTCATGAAAAACAGGCGCCCGAAGTACAGCAGCGCGATCGCGCCCGCCAGGGCCAGGAATCCGAGGGCCAGACCTGCGGGCCTGCGGGCTGTTACGAGGGGACGAACCAGTGCCACCGGCGACTCCCTGAAACCGCGTTGCGGGCCGCGGCCTGCTAACCGTTTACTCTAACACGGCGCCCCGGCCGCGGTCTGCGCTCCCGCCGGCTTATATAATGAAAGCGGAACCGTGACCGAACCGGCCCAAGGCGCCGCCCGGCGAATCCTGGCCCTCGATTTGGGAGCGCGGCGCATCGGCCTGGCCCTGAGCGACGAACGCGGCGTCACCGCCCGGGGATTGCGCACCCTCCATCGCAGCAGCAAACGCCAGGCGCTGGCGGCCGTGGCGCGCCTGGCCGCCGAGCAGGGCGTCGGGCTGATTCTGGTGGGCCATCCCTTGCGCTTGAGCGGGGAGGAAGGCCCGGAGGCCCTCCGAGCCCGCCGGTTCGCCGAGGAACTGGCCGAGCGGACCGGCCTGCCTGTCAAGCTGCTGGATGAGCGCTTCACCACCGTCCAGGCACGGCGCGTGTTGCGCGAATGCGGCGTCCGGCTGCGCAAGCAGGCTCAGCCGGTGGTGGACCGCGTAGCCGCAGTGCTGCTGCTGGAAGCCTACCTGGACGCCCGCGCAGCGGGGCGGGAAGGATAGGCGCCGGTGCGCCCCCGGCGACTTGGGATGGCGGCCTCGGCGGCCGGCGCCGTTGCGGCGGCCGCCCTCGCCGTGCTCTCGCTCGACTTCGAGTACGCGGGCTTCGCCGGGGAAACCTTCGTCGAGATCCCGCGCGGCACGGGCAGCGCAGCCATGGCGCGCTTGCTCGTCGAAGCCGGCGTGGTGCGCCATCGCTGGCAGTTCCTGCTGGCCCGCGCGCTCAACCCCCGCGCCCGGCTCCAAGCCGGCGAGTATCGCTTCAGCCGGCCGGCGAGCACCTGGGAGGTCTTCGACCGCATCGCCCGCGGCGACGTCTTCTACCTGGCGCTGACCGTGCCCGAGGGCAGCAACATGTTCGACATCGCCGCCGCTCTGGAGGCCATCGGCGCCCTGCCGGCCGGAGAGTTTCTGCGGGCTGCGCGCGATCCCGGGCTGATCCGCGACCTGGCCCCGCAGGCGCCCACCCTGGAGGGATATCTCTTCCCGGACACCTACCGCATCACGCGCCACACGAGCGCTCAGCAGTTGTGCCGGCAGATGACCGACCGCTTCCGGCAAGCTTGGGCCTCGCTGGGCGCTTCGGCCGAGGTGCACCCCACGGTCACTCTGGCTTCGCTCGTCGAGAAGGAGACCGCCCGGGCCCAGGAGCGCCCCTTGGTGGCCTCGGTCTTCCTGAACCGCCTGCGCTTGGGCCTGCCTCTGCAGTGCGACCCCACGACCATCTACGCCGCCTTGTTGGAGGATCGCTACCGGGGCGTGATCTATCGCTCGGATCTGGAGAGCCGGCAGNGCTACAACACCTACCAGCATCCGGGCTTGCCGCCCGGGCCGATCGCCAACCCGGGCTTGGAGTCGCTGAAGGCCGCGCTCCGGCCGGCGAAGACCGACTACCTGTACTTTGTGGCCTTGCCGGACGGCTCCGGCGCCCACAAGTTTTCCAAAGACTGGACGGCGCACGAGCGCGCCGTCGCGAGGTACCGGCGTGCCGAGAACCACAGCCTCCCTCAAAAGGCGGCTGGCCGAATGGCTGGAGCAAACCCGGCCAGAGCGGGTCAGCGAGGCCCTCTGGAAGGAGCTGCTCGCGGCCCTCGGGCCCGTTTCTGAGACCCGGCTGCGCCGCCTGCTCCGCCAAAGCGGCTTGCCGCTGGATCCCCTGGTCGAAGGCGTCTGCCAGGATGCCTTCCCGGCCTTGGAACGCACGCTGCTGGCGCTGGCCGAACAGTACCGGCGGGCGGTGGAAACGGGGGAGCGGGAGCGGGCCGCNGCTTGCCGCCGCCTGGCGATTGTGGCCAAGGATCACGCCCGCTGGGTGTTGCGCAATCCGCGCAGCAGCGCCGAAAAGAAAGCGCAGAAGCAAGAGATGCTTCTGTGGCTGATGACCTGGTTGGAGAACCCCGCGGTCTTCCCGGCCTGGGTGCGGCTTCGAAAGCAGGCCCTTCGTTCTCAGCCGTGACGCTTGCGGGGCGCGCGGCCCGCCCTGGAATCTGCTACGCTGCCAAGTCTGCCAGGAGGCCGACTCATATGAATCGCCTTTTCCCTTCGCGCCGTGCTCTGATCCTGCTGCCGCCGGCCGCGGCGGGAGCTTGGGCCGCCGCCCAGCAGAGGCCGCAGAGCAAGAAGCAGCGCACCTCGCCGCTCGGCTACGAGGACACGCCCATGCTGCCGGGCCAGCCCTGGCGGGTGCACGATCTCAAGCGACCGCATCCGCCGCTGGTGACCCCGGGCGCCCAGCCCGGCCGGCCGCCTTCCGACGCCGTCGTGCTGTTCGACGGCAAGGACCTCTCGCACTGGTTCCACCGGGGCAGGGGAGCGGACCGGGGCAAGATCCTCCCGGCCCGCTGGAAGCTCGAGCACGGCTACGTTGAGGTGGTGGGGGGCGCGGGCGATCTGGTCAGCAAGGAGAAGTTCGGCGACGCCCAGTACCATATCGAGTGGGCCGCGCCGCCCCGCATCGAGGGCTCCGGCCAGTGGCGGGGCAACAGCGGCGTGCTCATCATGGAACGCTACGAGATCCAGGTCCTGGACAACTGGGAGAACCCCACCTACGCCGACGGCATGGCCGGGGCCATCTACGGCCAGTTCCCGCCCCTGGTGAATCCGGCGCGCCCGCCGGGCCAGTGGCAGAGCTTCGACATCGTTTTCGAGGCGCCCCGTTTCGAGGGCGACAAGCTGGTCAAGCCCGCTTGCGCCACCGTCTTTCTGAACGGCGTGCTGGTGCACCACCACCGGGAGATCATCGGGCGGATGGCGCACCGCCGGGTCGGCACCTATGCTCCCCACGCGCCCGAAGAGTCGCTCGCCCTTCAGGACCACGACACGCCGGTGCGCTACCGCAATATCTGGGTGCGCCGGCTGAAAGGTTACGACCAGGCCTGAGGCGGCGGGGGCCTCTTAGCCCAACTCGACCGTCTTGGCCAGCTTGACCGCCGGGTGAGAGCGCAACTCCTCGAGCACGCTGTCCGGGGCTTGCTCGTCGGTCTCGACCACCGCCAGGGCCTCCAGCGGCCCGTCCGGCCGCGGTCCTTCCCTGCGGCCCAGCGAGAAATTGGCGATGTTGATCCGGTTGCGGCCGAGCACCGTGCCCACGTGGCCGATGACCCCGGGCACGTCCTGGTTCTTCATGAAGATCAGGCGGCCCGCCAGGGGCGCTTCGCAGTGAATGCCGTCCACCTGGATCAACCGGGGGCGCTCCAGCACGACCGCTCCTTCCACGGTGGTCAAAGCCGTCTCGGTCTCCAGCTCCAGCCGCACCGAGTCCAGGTGGCCGCTGCGTTTCTCGTGCCGCTCGGTCACCGTCAACTGGCGCTGCGCCGCCAACTGCATGGCGTTGACCAGCGTGGCCCGCTGCGAGAGCCAGCGGTTCAGCAGCCCCACCAAACCCGCGTTGCGCACCAGGTGCGTGCCCGCTTCGGCAATCCGCCCGGAATACACCAGGCGCACGCCCCGCGGATGCCCGGGCGCGATCTGGGCGGCGAAAGCGCCCAGCCGTTCGGCCAGCTCGATGTAGGGGCCGACCAGCCGGTACTGCTCGGGCGAGAGGGCCGGCATGTTGACCGCGTTAATAGCTATCCCGCTGCGCAGGTACTCGAGGATCTGCTCGGCGATCCGCACGCCCACGATCTCCTGCGCCTCTTCGGTCGAGCCCGCGATGTGCGGCGTGGCGATGACCGACTCGAAGCGGAACAGCGGGAAGTCCGCCGGCGGCGGCTCGGGTTGGAAAACGTCCAGGGCCGCGCCCGCCACCCGCCCGGATTCGAGCGCTTCGCTGAGCGCCTCCTGATCCATCAGCTCGCCCCGCGCGCAGTTGACGATGCGGATGCCGGGCTTCATCTGTTCGAAGGCCCGGCGGTTGAGCATGCCGCGGGTCTCCGGCGTCAGCGCCACGTGCAGGGTCAGGTAATCGCTCTCCGCATACAGGCGGGCGGCCTCGACCAGTTCGACTCCCAGATCGGCGGCCGTCTCCGGGTTGACGTAGGGATCGCTGGCCAGGATCCTCATCTCGAAGGCCCGGGCCCGCCGCACCACCTCGCGCCCGATGCTGCCCAGCCCCAGGATGCCCAGGGTCTTGCCGCGCAGCTCGTTGCCCAGGAACTTCTTCTTTTCCCACTTGCCGGCGCGGGTCGAGGCGTTGGCCTGGGGGATCGAGCGGGCCAGCGCCAGCATCAGGGCAATGGTGTGCTCGGCCACCGACACCGCGTTGCCCCCCGGCGTGTTCATCACCAGCACGCCGGCGGCGGTGGCGGCCGCCAGGTCCACGTTGTCCACCCCGACGCCTGCCCGCCCGATGACGCGCAGCCGCCCGGCCTTCTCCAGCACCTCGCGCGTCACCTTCACCGCGCTGCGCACGATCAGCGCCTGGGCCTCGGGCAGGCTGTTCTGGTACTCCTTGGGATTGGAAACGATCACGTTCCAGCCCGGCCGGCGCAGCAACTCCACGGCCGCCGGCGCGATGGACTCCGCAATCAGTACGTTCATGCCGGCACCGCCTCCTTGGGCGCGGCCGCCTGGGCGTACACTCGCTGGGCGGCCGCCACCCCGCTGCCGAAGCGCACCGGCCAGCCGTTCAGGTGCAGGATCACCTCCAGGGCGGCCAGGATCGCGAATACATCGGCGAAATCGAAGTAGCCCAGGTGCGCGATGCGGAAAATCTTGCCTTTCATGCTGCCTTGCCCGTTGGCGATGATGGCGCCGAAGCGGCTGCGAAACTCCTTGACGATCAGGCCGGAGTCCCAGCCCGCCGGGGCCTTCACCGCCGTCACCGAAGCGGCCGGGGTGTCCTGGGCGAACAGCTCCAAGCCCAGCTCGCTCACCGCCTCGCGGGTGGCTCGGGCCAGAAGCTGGGCGTTCTCGACCAGCTTGTCCATGCCGACTTGCTTGATGTAGCCCAGTGCGGCGCTCAGGGCCAGCAACAGCGCGGTCGAGGGCGTCCAACTGGACTCCCCCTTGTCCGCGCTTTTCTTCTCCTTCCTCAGGTCGAAATAATAATGCGGCAGATTCGCGCCTTCGGCCCGCCGCCAGGCCTTCGGACTCACCGTGAGAAAGGCCAGCCCGGGTGGGATCATGAAGGCCTTCTGCGAGCCGCCCACGACCACGTCCAGGCCCCAGCCGTCAATGTCCAGCGGCATGGTGCCGATGCCGGTGATGGCGTCCACCACGAAAATGGCTTCCGTGGCGGCCACGGCCCGGGCCATGCCGCGCACGTCGTGCGCCACGCCGGTGGAGGTCTCGGAAGCTTGCACGAGAACGCCCCGCGCCTCGGGGTGGGCGGCCAGGGCCTGTTCGAGCTGCTCGACCGGCACCGCCCGGCCGTAGTCGGCCTTGAGCACGATGGTGTGCAGCCCGAAGGCGTTGGCGATCTCCACCCAGCGCTCGCCGAACTTGCCGGCCGCACAGGCGATCACCTTCTCGCCCCGCGAGAACAGGTTCGAGACGGCGGCTTCCATGGCGCCGGTCCCCGAGGAACAGAACACCAGCACGTCGTGGGAGGTGCCGAGAACTTCTTTGAGATCCTTCAGAGCCGCCTGGTGCAGGCGCCGGAAGTCCTCCGTTCGGTGGTGGATGTCAGAGGCCATCATGGCCTGGAGAGCGCCGGGGTACAGAGGAGTAGGCCCCGGAGTGAGTAGTCTCTGTTTGCGGATATGCATGAGATAGTCCTCCCCCGTCGGTCGTCAACGCCTGAGGGTAGCTCAATAGAATAGCAGATCCGCCCGCGGGCTCAGGCGAGGCGGCCTCGGCCGAACGCCGTGTAGAATGGCTGCTGTGGTCGAGGTCAGCCAGATCCGTCAGGCGCAGGAGCGCATTCGGCAGATCGCGCGGCGCACGCCGGTCGAGACCTCGCGCGGCTTGGATGAGCAGGCCGGGCTGCGGGTCTATCTGAAGTGCGAAAACCTTCAGCGCGGCGGGGCCTTCAAGATCCGCGGCGCGGCGAACTTCATCTTCCAGCTTTCCCCCGAGCAGTTGCAGCGCGGCGTGGTGGCCTACTCCTCGGGCAACCATGCGCAGGCGGTGGCGATCGCGGCCCGCCATGCAGGGGCTCCGGCGACGCTGGTGATGCCCTCCGACGCTCCGCGCGCCAAGCGCGAAGCCACCGAGGCGCAGGGAGCGCGCATCGTCGCTTACGACCGGCTGCGAGAAAGCCGGGAGGCCATCGCTCAGGCGATCGCTCAGCAAACCGGGGCGGCGCTGGTGCCCCCATTCGATCATCCCTGGATCATTGCGGGGCAGGGAACCGCCGCCCTCGAGCTGCTCGAGCAGGCGCCCGAGCTGGACGCCTTGGTGGCGCCTCTGGGCGGCGGCGGACTGCTGTCGGGCTGCGCGATCGCGGCGCGCAGCCTGCGCCCGGGCATTCGCTTGTTCGGCGTCGAACCTGAGGACGGCAACGACTGGCGCCTCTCGCTGGCCGCCGGCCGGCGCGTCGAGATCCCTGCCCCGCGCACCATCGCGGATGGCCTGCGCGCTACGCGGCCCGGCGAGCTGACCTTCTCGATCCTGCGCGGGATGCTGGAAGCGGTCCTGCTGGTCAGCGAGGAGGAGATCCGCCGGACGGTGAAATTCCTGTTGCTGCGCTTGAAGCTGCTGGTGGAGCCCAGCGGCGCCGTGGCCGCCGCGGCGGTGCTCCACGGCAAGCTGCCGCCCGAGGTGCGTTCGGCCGGCGTCCTCCTTTCCGGCGGCAACGTGGATTTCGATCTGCTGCGCTCGTTGTGAGGGGGCGGGGGCCGGGGTGGGCCGCCCGCGGTCCCCGGCTTAGCGGCCGGCGTCCCCGGCCGGCGAGTCGGAGCCGCCCGGCACCAGGGTGGCGCGCCGCAATTTCTCCAGTTCCCGGCGCGCAACGGCGGCCCAGGCGCTGGCCGGATCCAGCTCCAGATAAATCTGCCAGTGCCGTACCGCCTTCAATAGTTCGCCGCTGAACTGGTAGACCAGGGCGAGGTTGTAATGCGCGTCGGGGTAGCGCGGGTTCAGGCGGATGGCCTCCAGATAGTGGGCGACGGCCGCGGCGCGGTCGCCCATCTCATCGAAAAGGTTGCCCAAATTGTAATGCGCCAGGGCGTAGTCGGGCTCGACTTGGACCGCTCGCCGATACCAGCGTTCGGCCTCCGCCCACTGGCGGCGATGATAATAGAGAGTGCCCAGGTTCACCATCGCCCCCGCCGAGCGCGGGTCCAGCTCGACCGCCCGTTGGTAGGCGGCCACGATCTCCTCCAGGGGCGCTCCGGAACGCTCCAGCTCGAGGCCCTTCTCGAACCACGACTCGGCTTCGCGCGCCCGGGCGGCAGGCGTGGGCCCGGCTGGGGCGGCCGGCATGCTCACCAGCCGCGCCAACTCCTGGCGGTCGAAATCCAGCAGGAGCTGGCCCGACTGCGGCTCCATTTTCTGGCCCCCGATGACGACCGTAATGCGGCGCCCCTCGCGCACGATTTTCAGTTGCTTGAGGGGCTCCTCCAAGTCCCCCACCTTCTGGCGCACCGCGCCTAGCACGGCGCGAATGCGCGCTGCGGAAAGCCGGCTGCGCCGCAGCTTCTGGAGCGTCCCCAGAGCCAGCAGGTCCCCGAAATGGTAGGTCTTCTGGGCGGGGATCAACTGCTGGCGTTCCCAACTGCGGAGCTGGGCTTCCGAAAGCCCCAGCAGCCGGCGAACCTGCGGCCGGGTGTAGGTGCGGTCGGCGTCAATCACCCCCATGGAGGCGGCCCGCGAGACCGTGATTGTAGCACGCGGCCCGGCGCCGGCCGGCCGCCGAATGGAGGCAGGGGGCCGGCGGGCTTGCGCGGCGGCGGGTCTCGTGCAATCAGGTTGCATTTGCCACCCCGCCGCGGCCCCTCGCTCAACTTGACATTGCGGCAGGCGAGGCGCATACTAAGTATTTGCTGCAATTGGTTTTCAATAAGACCACCGCGCGCGCCTCGGCGCCCGAGCCTTCCGGCCCCGCCCGCCCGGCGCACCCCTCCGCCTTGTCGGAGTTGCCCGAAGGCGCCCAGGGCGTCATCGAGCGGCTGGATCTCGCCGAGGAAGTCGCCCACCGTTTGATGGCCTTGGGATTCTTGCCCGGGGTCCGCGTGCGGGCGGTGCGCAGCGCCCCCGGCGGCGATCCGCGAGTCTACCGGGTGGACGGGGCCGAGATCGCCCTGCGCTGCGAGACGGCGGCCCAGGTCAAGCTGCGCCCTCCGGCGGCCAATGACGCAGGGGCATGAAGCGGACCGAAGAATGCGAGAGCTGCCCGCTCTCGGCGGCCGCGCCGCGGGCGCGCGTGCTCGCCATCGTCGGGCCGCCTAACTCGGGCAAGTCCACCCTGTTCAACCGCCTGACCGGATTGAGCCAGAAGGTGGCCAACTACCCGGGCGTCACCGTCGAACAACGCATCGGCAAGGTGCGCCTGGGCGGGGACCGCGACATCGCCCTGATTGATTTGCCCGGCGTTTACAGCCTGGTTCCCTGCACCGAGGACGAGCGGGTGGCTCACGACGTGCTCACCGGACGGATGCCGGGCGTTCCTCGGCCCGACGCGGTCATCATCGTTTTGGACGCCAACGTCCTCAGTCGCCACTTGATGGCTGCCGCCCCGGTGCTGGCGCTGGGCCTGCCCGCTCTGGTGGTGCTGAACATGGCCGACGAGTTGCGCAGCCGGGGCGGGCAGGTGGACACGGCGGCGCTGTCGGAACACTTGGGGGCCCCGGTGGCCCTGGTGAGCGCCGTGCGGGGCGAGGGCCTGGAGGCGGTCTATGATTTCCTGGAGGGCCGGCTGCACGCCGAGGCGCCGAAGCTGGATCGCGCGCTGCTGGGCGACTTTCCGCGCTGCCGCCGTTGGGCCCAGCACCTGGGAGAACGGGCCTGGCAGCCCCCCGAGCCCTCGCTTTGGAGTCGCCGCCTGGATGGGGTCTTCCTGCACCCGGTGGCCGGCCCGCTGATTTTCCTGGGCGTCGTGGTGGCGGTTTTCCAAGCCATGTTCGCGGGAGCGCGCCCGCTGATGGAGGGCTTGCAGGCGCTGATCCACAGTTCGGGCCGCTGGGTGAGCGCTGTGCTGCCTCCGGGCCCGCTGGAATCTCTGGTCAGCGACGGCCTCTGGGGCGGGGTCGGTTCGGTGCTGGTCTTCCTGCCCCAAATCCTGCTGCTGTTCTTGTTCCTGGGGATCCTGGAGGACTCCGGCTATCTGGCCCGCGCCGCCCTGATTGCCGACCGAACCATGGCGCGCGTCGGCTTGCAGGGCAAATCCTTCATCCCCCTGATTTCGGCTTACGCCTGCGCCGTGCCGGCCGTGCTGGCCACCCGCACCATCGAGAACCGGCGCGACCGCATCGCCACCATCCTCGTCGCCCCGCTGATGACTTGCCCGGCGCGCCTGCCGGTTTACACGCTGATCATCGCGGCCTTCCTGCCCGAGCGGCCGCTGCTGGGGCCGTTGCTGGGGACGCGCGCCGCGGCGCTGCTGGGTCTGTACGCCCTGGGCCTGCTGGCCGCAATCGCCACCGCGCGCCTGCTGAAGTCCTCGATCCTCAAGAGCGAGCGCACGCCCTTCGTGCTCGAGTTGCCGCCCTATCGCCGGCCCACGCTGCGCTCGCTCGGCTTGCGCCTGTTGGACCGCGGGAAAATCTTCCTGCGCCGCGCCGGCACCGTGATCCTGGGCGTGACGGTGTTGCTCTGGGTTCTGGCCAACCTGCCGATCCAGGACGGCCGGCGGCCGCCCATCGAACACAGTTACGCCGGCGCGCTGGGCCGGGCCGTCGAGCCGCTGATCCGCCCGCTCGGTTTCGACTGGAAGATCGGCGTGGGCTTGATCAGTTCGCTGGCTGCCCGCGAGGTCATCATCAGCACTCTGGGCGCCATCTATGGACTGGAAGAGGAGGCTTCTTCGGCGGGGCTGCAACAAGCGGTTCGACGCGATTTGACGCCGGCCGCCGCCCTGGCCCTGCTGGTGTTCTTCGCCTTTGCCATGCAGTGCATCTCGACCATCGCCGTGGTGCGCCGCGAGACCGGCGGCTGGAAATGGCCCGCCATCCAGTTCGCCTACCTGGGCTTGCTGGCCTATGGGGGCGCCTTCCTGGCCTACCGCCTGGCGAGCCTGCTGCTGTGACCGCGCGTTCGCGCCCCAGCCGCCAACTGCGCGCCGGCGCCGAGGGCAAACAGCCGATGCGGATTCGCTCTCCTGCCCGCAGGCCGGCCCCCTCGCGCCGGATGTTTTCGAGCCGCAGGCGGTCCCGCTCGGCCGCCGGATACAGTCCGATGCCCGCAGCCGGGGCCCCGGCAGCCAGCAGCAATGCCAGCACGGCCACCGCCTTGCCTGCCGCCGTCAGGCGCACCGGGCGGGGAACCATGCGCCGCAGTTCCGCGGGCAGCGCCGCGGCGCTGCTTTCAGGCCCGTTGCTTTCCGGTTCCGGCATCGCTTGACTCCTTGCCTCCGCCGCCCGAGGGCGGCTCGCTCAACCGTCCGGCTTGCCTGAGTGCCCGGCGCAGCAGGAACTCGATCTGCGCGTTCATGCTGCGCAGCTCGGCGTCCGCCCAGCGCTGGAGCGCTTCGTAGAGGGCCGGGTCCAGCCGGAGCGGAAACGTCCTCCTCTGAGCCATCGTCGGCGACGAGGCCGCCCGGGCGGCTCACTGATACAGCGTCCCGGTGTTGACGACGGGTTCCACCCCGCGGTCGCTGCACAGGACCACCATCAGGTTGCTCACCATGGCGGCCTTTCGCTCCTCGTCCAGCTCGACCACGCGCTTGCGGCTGAGCTCCTCCAGCGCCATCTCGACCATGCCCACGGCCCCCTCGACGATTCGCTGCCGGGCGGCGATCACCGCGCCCGCCTGCTGGCGGCGCAGCATCGCGCCCGCGATCTCGGGCGCGTAGGCCAGGTGGCTGATGCGCGCCTCGATGACCTCGATGCCCGCCCGCGCCAGCCGCTCCTGGATTTCGTGGCGCAGCCGCTCGGCGATCTCGCCCGCCGACAGCCGCAGCGAGATCTGGCCCTCCTCGTGCGCGTCGTAAGGGTATGTGGTGGCCAGATTGCGCACCGCCGCCTCGCTCTGCACATGGACGAAATTCTCGTAATCGTCCACGTTGAAGACCGCCTCGAAGGTCTCGACCACGCGCCAGACTACGACGGCGGCGATTTCGATAGGATTGCCGTCGCGGTCGTTCACCTTGAGCTTGCCGCTCTCGAAATTGCGCACGCGCAGCGAGACGCGGCGGCGGATGGTCAGCGGATTGACCCACCAGAAGCCGGGTTGCTTGATCGAGCCCTTGTAGACGCCGAACAGAGTGATGACCCGGGCTTCATTGGGGTTGACCACGGTCAGGCCGGCCCAAGCCAGCCCGTCGGCCAGCAGGACCAGGATCCAGAACAGGATCCGCCAGCCGTCAGCGGCGCGAATGGCTTCGACGAGGGCCGGGACGGCCAGGAAGGGCAGCGCCAGCAGGAAGAAGAGGGCGGGCCAGCCGGGCAAGCCGCGAATGGATTTCTCTTGGAGCATGAGGGACCTCCCGTGTCCGACATCATTATGATATCATTGAGATATCGGAACGTCAACCCCTTTTTCGCTCTCGCCCTCCACGGTCTCCGGGCTCACTCCAGGTATTTCTTCAGGTCCGGGTTGAGCTGCCGCTGGACCTCGGGATCGTCCAGGTTCTCTCGCGTAATGAGCCGGGCAGGCAGGTTTTGGATCTTGACCGGCTTGCCCCCGGCCAGCGCCTGGAGGGCGATCTTGACCGCCTCGTAGCCCATGCGGAAGGGATCCTGCACGACGAGGGAATCAATCACGCCCGCCTTGAGGTCCTCCAGAAGCGTGGGGCTCCAGTCGAAGCCCACCAGCCGGGTGCGGCTCTGGCGCGCCTTCAAGGCCTGGGCGGCGCCCACCGAGCCGGTTTCGTTGGAGGCGAACATGGCGTCGGCGTCCGGATGGGCGGTGAGCATGTTCTCGGCCACGGCCAGGGATTTGGCGAAGTCCGACATGCCGAAGCGTTTGTCCGCCATGCGGATGCCGGGGTACCGCTCTCGCAACAGGTCTTCGAAACCCTGTTCGCGGGCGATGGTCGAGGCCGCACCGGGCTGGCAGGCCAGCATCAGCACCTTGCCCTTGCCCTGGAGAATGCGGCCCACGCGCTCGGCGGCCAGGCGCCCGCCGGCGTAATTGTCGGTGGCGATGCGGGCCACGAAGGCCTCGGTGTCCACTCCGGTATCGAAGATGACGACCGGGATGCCTTCGCGGGCGGCGCGCTCGACCACGCCCACCATGGCTTTCTTGTCAATGGGAGAGACCGCGATGGCGTCCACCCGCCGGTTGATCATGGCGTTCATGATCTGAAGCTGGCCGGCGTAGTCGGTTTCCGAGGTGGGGGCGTTCCAGAGGATCTCTACGCCCGTCTCGCGGGCGGCGGCCACGGCCCCGGCGTGGATGGATTGCCAGAACAGGTGGGAGCGGCCCTGGGCAATCACTCCGATGACGTGCCTGGCCTGGCGGCGGCAAGCGGCGGCGCCGAGCCCGAGCCATCCGCCGGCGGCGAGCAGGGTCCGGCGTGTCATGAAGTTCCAGTATGCCTCAGCTCGGCGGGCGGGATCAGGCGGCGCCCAGGCGGGCGATCCGGTCCACCAGCTCGGCCAGTTCCTGGCGGCTCTCGCAGCCGATGGTGAAGCAGTCCAGCGCCTCCAGGCTGAGGGCGTAGCGCAGGCACTCCTCCAGGCGGGAGCGGAGGCGGCCCACGCCCAGGATCTTCATGCCGATGACGCCCTTGCCGGCCGCCTTCAGCCGTGCGAGCACGGGCAGCACAGCCGGCGGAGGGCCGTCCATAGCCACTCCGGCCGGGTTGATGCGGGCCAGCACGACCTGCGCCCAGGGGGTGAGGGCCGCAGCCTCCAGCGCCGGGATGCTGTGGCAGGAGACGCCGTGGGTTTTCACCAGGCCGCGTTCGCGCGCTTCGGCCAGCACCTCCATGACGCCCTTCATGCGCTCGGGCCAGTCGCCCTCGGTCATGCAATGCAGCAGCAGGACGTCAATGTAGTCGGTGCCCAGCTCGCGCCGGAAGCGATCCAGGTCGGCGCGCGCCTCGGCCGCGGTCGAGGCGCGGGTCTTGCTGAGGATGGCCACCTGCTCGCGGCGAACCCTCTTGAGCGCGTGGCGGAGGTGGGGATGGGTGCCGTACTGGTCGGCGGAATCCCAGAACCGCACGCCCTGGTCGCAAGCGGCCTCCAGCAGCTCGGCCAGCCCGCCCAAGCCCAGCTTGCGAGTCTGATTCGAGCTGCCCCCCACGCCGTTGGTTCCGGTGCCGACCGCCAGCCGGGTGACGGGAACCTTCATGGGGCCGAGCAGCACCCGGTCGGAAGCCCGGCGTGCAGCGGGTGCGGCAGGCAGCGCCACGGCGCCGGCGGCGGTCAGGCCGAGATTCAGAAATGCACGACGATGCATGGCTGTGCCCCTCTCGAACGACCTTAGCACAGGGGTTCGCCCGGTGTACAATGGGGCGCTGTGATGGCTGCGCCCTTGATGGCCGCGGTTTTGGGTTTACTGATGGCGAGCGGGATGGCTTCCGGACAGAATCGCACCCAGGCGCGCTCGATGGTGATTTCCCGGCAGGGCATCGTGGCCACCAGCCAGACGCTGGCTTCGCAAGCCGGCGCGCAGGTGCTGGCGCGGGGAGGCTCGGCGATGGACGCCGCCATCGCGGCCAACGCCGTGCTGGCGGTGGTCGAGCCGATGAGTTGCGGCATGGGCGGCGATCTGTTCGCCCTTTACTGGGAGGCCAAGGCCAACAAACTCTGGGGCCTGAACGCCAGCGGGTGGGCTCCGGCGGGGCTGACGCCGGAGGCTTTGCGCAGCCGGGGCCATGCGGCCATGCCTCAGCAGGGCATTCTTTCGGTGAGCGTGCCCGGCGCGGTCGAGGGCTGGTCGCAGCTCTACCGGCGCTTTGGCCGGAGGCCTTGGGCCGAGCTGTTTCAACCCGCCGTTTACTACGCCCGTCAGGGGTTCCCGGTGACCGAGATCATCGCCGACCACTGGAAAGAAGCCGAGCCCAAGCTGGCCGCCGACGGGGAAGCGCGGCGTATCTTCCTGCCCGGCGGGGCGGCGCCGCGCACCGGCCAGCTCTTCCGCAATCCCGAGCTGGCGCGGGCCTTCGAGCTGGTGGCGCGGGAGGGTGCGGCCGCCTTTTATCGCGGTCCGATCGCTCAGGCGATCCTGCGCACTTCGCGGCGCCTGGGCGGGCTGATCGAAGCGGCCGATCTGAGCGAGTACCGGGCCGAGTGGGTCGAGCCGATCTCGACCAGCTACCGCGGCTGGACGGTCTATGAACTGCCGCCCAACAGTCAGGGGATCGCAGCCCTGCTGATGTTGAACATCATGGAGCGCTTTCCCTTGCCCGAGCAGCCGGCCGGCAGCGCTCAGGCGTTGCACTTCAAGATCGAGGCCCAGAAGCTGGCCTACGAGGATCTGCGCCGCTGGGTCGGCGATCCGCGCTTCGCGCGGGTTCCGCTGGCGGGGCTGCTCTCGAAGCCTTACGCCGCCCAGCGAGCCGCCCTGATCCATCCGGAGCGCGCCGAGTGCCGGCCTGAGGCGGGCCGTCCGCCCGAGGGCGGCACGGTGTACCTGGCGGCGGTGGACCGCGAGGGGAATATCGCCTCGCTGATTCAAAGCATCTATCTGCACTTCGGCGCGGGAGTGGTGGCGGAAGGCATGGGCTTCCACCTGCACAACCGGGCGGCGCTGTTCGAGCTCGAGGCCGGGCATCCCAACGCGCTGGCGCCGCGCAAACGTCCCTTCCACACCATCATTCCAGGCTTCATGCAGAAAGGCGAGCTGCGGATCGGTTTCGGGATCATGGGCGGCTACAACCAGGCCCAGGCGCACGCCCAGTTCGTCTCGAACCTGGTGGATCACGGGATGAACTTGCAAGCCGCCTTGGAGGCTCCCCGCTTCACCAAACTGACTTTCGGAGGTTGCGATGTTATGATAGAAGGGCGCGTGCGGGGGGACGTCCGCGAAGCGCTGATCCGCCGCGGTCACAAGCTGGAGATTCTGGGCGAGTACTCGGGGGTGGTCGGCGGCGGCCAGGCGGTGATGCACGACGCGGCGGCAAAGGTGAACTATGCCGGCTCCTCGCCGCGAAAAGACGGTTCCGCCGTGCCCGAGCCGGATCCGTACTTTTGAGCCGGCTCGGACGAAATCGCTACAGGGGGGCACGTGATTGTCCCATGAATCCCATGTTTCTGCCGAGTGTCGAAAACAACCCGAAGCTGGAGGACCGTTGGGCCCGCATCATCCGCGCGATGGAGCAGGCGGGCGCCGCGGCGCCTCAGATCTATCATCTATTCGCCTTCAAGCCGGAGGCCACCCGGCACTTGGAGCGCTTCACGCACGCCGTCATGCGCGGGCCCTCGCCGCTGAGCCCGGGCTTTAGGGAGTTGATCGCCGCCTTCACCTCCAAGCGCAACGGCAGTCCGTTTTGGGTCGGCTGTCACGCCGCCGCGGCCGCCTCGCTGGGCGACCGGGCGCTGGTCCGGGCGGTGCTCGAGGATTTCCGCACGGCGCCCATCAGCGAGAAAGAGAAACTGCTGTTCGCCTTTCTGGAACTGGTGACCGACAACGCCTCCCACGGGGGCGACATAGCCGAGCTGCGCCGGGAAGGCTGGACCGACGAAGAGATTTACGACGCCGTCACCGTCTGCGCCCTGTTTTGTTTTTACAATCGCTGGGGGGACGCCGCCGGGGTTCAAGAGCTGGCCCCCGCCGCCGCTCGCGCCTCGGGAAAACGCCTGGCCGAGCGGGGCTACCTGATCACGGCCGGCGAGGCGGGCGATTAGCGGGCGGGCGCGGTTTGCCGGGCGCGCTCGAGCCGACCGAGCAGTTCCAGCAGGAGGGGCAGGGCTTCTTTGCGCCCGCCGAACCGCAGGTAATTGTAGGCGGCGGTGAAGCGGCGCGCCAGCTCGCCGAGCTCGGAGGGCGGCAGCCCGGCGGCGAATTCGGCCGGCGTCAGCCAGGGCGGCTTGCTGTAGCCGTGTCGTTTCAGGGCCGCTAGCATCCGGCGGTACAGCAGGCTGGCGTCGGAAAGTTCGGCTTGGCCGTGCTCGAGCTTGCGCAGGCGGCGGTGGTCTCGCAGCCGGGCGAGCAGGCGGGGCCCCAGGGCGAGAGCCAGGGCCGCCAGGACCGCCAGGGCCAGGAGGATCGCCGTCCAGCGCAGTCCCCAAACGGCCGCCTGGCGCCGCCAGGCCGAAAGGCGGGCGCCGGCGCCGCTCAGCCAGCGGGCTCGCAGGCTGCGCCCGGAGCTCTCCATGCGGGAGGCCAGCAGGAGCTGCCGCGTCAGGTCGTANCNGANCACCCATTCCTGCCAGAAGGTCTCGGCCGCGTCCAGGTAAAAGCCCAAGTGAGCCAGGGGGGACGGGCGCCGGGGCGCCGCATCCGGGGGCGTCGGATCCAAAGGGGTCCAGCCGCCTGCCGGCAGATAGGCTTCCACCCAACTGTGTGCGTCCGAGGCCCGCATCACCTGCCAGCCGCTCACCGGGTTGTAAACGCCGCTCTGGAATCCGTTGACCAGCCGGGAAGGGATGCCGATAGTGCGCAGCAACACGGCCAGGGCTGAGGCGAAGTACTCGCAGTGGCCCTGGCGGCGTACGAACAGGAAGTCGGCCAGCGGATCGGCGACTTGCTGCCGGGGCAACTCCGCGGTGTAGCGGTAGTTCTGCCGCAGATAGGCTTCGAGGGTGCGCGCGCTGGCCTCTGCGGAGCTGAACCCTCTGGTCAAGCGGCGCGCCAGCTCCGGAATGCGCGGATCGAGCGGCGGCAGCTCCAGGCAGCACTCCAGCACCTGGGCGGGCACCGGCCGGCGCGGCAGCCCGGCGGCGGAATCCTCGGGCAGGAAACTGTGTACGCCGTAGCGGACGGCGGCGGCCCCCACGGGCCGGAAGCTGTCGTTGGGGCCGCGGATCACGGCCGGCAGGTTGATCCAGAGCAGCTCCGGGGCGCCGGCGAAAAACAAGGCGTCGGCGGCCGAGGCATCCAGCAGCACCTCATAGCTGAGGCGGCGGCCCGGGCGCCAGGAGGGCGGCCCGGAAAGAGCCAGCAGGCGGTCGCGCACCAGCAGCACCTGCGGCCGTTCGGGGGGATTGAACCAGCGCTTGCCGTCGAAGCCACTGAGGGCCACGCCGCGCCATTTCAACGCCAGCGCGCGCTGCGGCCCCAAGATGCGCACGCGCATGACGGCGCGATGGTCCTGGTGCAGCGAGCCGACCTCGCCCAGCCGGACCTGATCGGAAAAGCCGGGCAGGTGGTAGCGCCCGGGCGCCAGGCGGCGAAACGCCGCCTCGGCGGTGCGGGGCAGAACGAAGAACAGCACGGGAGTCAGCGTCAGAATGCCCGCCGTCAGCCAAAGGGCGGAGGCCGCCAGCCGCCAGGCGAGGCCCGCCTGTCCGCTGCGGGCCACCCGCGGTCCGGCTTTCAGCGACCGGCGGACTTCGGCCGCCGCCAGCGTCCCCACTCCGAACAGCAGAAACAGCCCCAGAAAGACAAAGAAATTCAAGCTCACCGAAAGCACCGCGGCGGCCAGCAATTGCAGAAAGGCCAGCACGATCAGCAGACCGTAGTCGCGGCCGGTGCGCGCGGTCAGCAGCCGGAGGACCGCCAGGAAGAAGACCAGGTGCACGNCGGCGGGAACAAAGCTGCGCGACAGCAGCAGCCAGTCCAGGGGNAAAAAGCCCACATAGGCTAGCGTCAGAGCCGTGACCCAGCGGGGCGGGATCCGAAGCCGCACCCAGCCGCCCACCATCAGCGCCCGCAGCAGCAGACCCGCGGCGGTCAACGCCACGGTGGGCCGTTCCAACGCGCCCGAGCCGGCCGCCGCCAGATAGCCCGAGGCCAGCAAGCCCAGCAACCAGAACTGGAAGAAACGTTCGACCGCGGCGCCGGCGCGCATGCCCGAACCCAAGCTGGCCCCTCGGCGGGCGGGGCCCGTCATGATTTCATTGTACGCGGCGCGCCGCCTCCGGGCGGCTGTGCTACAACGAGTAGGTGCACTTATCGTTCTTCAACGACCATCCCCGCGGCGCCACCGACTCTCACTTCGCGCGCTTTCAAAGGGAACGCGTGCTGGAGCGCTTGCAAGAGCTGGACCAGCGGGCCCGGCGCAAGGGCCTGGCCGCTTTGCACGCCGATCAGGATCCGCTGATTCGAATCGGCATGGAGACCGACGCGCAGGGCCGCGTCACCAAGAACGGCTATGGGGTGTTCAATCTGAGCTGGCAGGCGGCCGGCCGCCCGGAGTGGGCCGACATGATCGCCCGCGAAGCGGCCGAGCTGCGCCAGGCCGTCAAGCAGGCCCACGGCGTCCCCTTGCGCTACCTGCTCTGGTGCGGGATGGGCGGCTCGGCCGAAGACAAGCTCATGTACCAGGCGGCCGGCCTGCTGCGGCGCGGCCCGCGTTGCTACGTGCTGGACTCGACCGATCCGGCCAAGCTGAACGGCATCCTGGAGGATATCCGCCGTCGTGACCCTCGGCCCCTGGAGGACGTGCTGCGGCGCACCCTGGTGGTCGGCATGGCTATGGGCATGACCTCCTACGAGCCGGTGGTGAACCTTGAAAAGCTGGCCCTGCTCTACGAGAGGCACGGCGTGCCCAGCCGGGCCAACTTCCTCTACATGACCTTGCCCGGCTCCTTGCTGGACGGCTTCGCCGGACCGCGCGGCTACCGGCGGGTCGAGCTCCAGCCCGACAACGCCAACACGACCGCCGGGCGGCACAGCGGGCCGCTCACCCGGGGCAGCCTGTACCCGCTGGCCCTGGCCGGTGTGGATCTGCGGGCCTGGATCCAGGCCGCCGTGCTCGAGCAGGCCGACATCCTGACCGCCTGGCGCCTGGCGGCTTTCATCCACGCCCAGGGCGAGGCGGGACGCGACAAGCTCACCCTGTTGCTGCCCAAGTCCTGGAGCGGGGCCGCCCTCTGGACCAAGCAGGACTTCGAGGAGAGTTTAGGCAAGCGCGAGGACCTGGGTTTGAAAATCGTGGTGGGCGAGCGGCCCAAGCTGGCCGACTACCGCGCGCCCAGGGATCCCCGCCAGGACCGGGCCTTCCTGGCGGTGCAAATCCGCGGCGAGGCCCACCCGGAGGCCCGCAAGATCGCCGCCCTGCGCCGGGCGGGCTATCCCCTGGCGGTGCTCACCGCCCCCGGCGGCTCGTGGCTTTCCTCCTACATGCAGTTCATTCACTATGCGGTCTTCGGCGTGGCCTACCTGCGCGAGATGAACTTCGTCACCCAGCCGAGCGTCGAGCTGTACAAGGCGATCACCGCCGAGATTTACGCCGAGGCCCGGCGCTCGGGCGGCATCCGGCGCACCGCCGCCTGGCNGGAAATGTTCACCACGCCGCGGCAGATCCGTTCCGGACGCCTCACGCTGTATTATCACCACCTGGGTGCGCCCAGCGNCGGCGCGGCTTCCGCCGCCGAAGCTTACGCGGGCCTGCTCGCCCACTACGCCGGAGAGCGNCGGGTGAGCTACGCCGAGTTGACCTTCTTCGGGGACACTCGCTACGACGCGCGCGGGGCGGCCGTGCGGCGCGTGCTGCAAAAGGGAGCCGGCGAGCTGTTTCGGGCCCGGTTGAAAATGCCGGTGGACGTCTACGAAGGCCCGGCCATGAATCACTCCTACCACGAGATGATCATCGGGCACGGGAGTTGCTTTTCGACCGTGCTGGCCTCGGCCCGGCCGGCGGAGCTGCCCGCCATCGGTTACACTGCGGATTACCACCTGGCGCAGTTCCTGGCCACCCAGATCGCCCTGGCCCGGCGCGGGCGCCCGGTGGTGGCCCTTTTGCTGGACGACTTGGAGGAGGAGAGTCTGAGGGGGTTGCAGGAGTTCTTCCACCGCGCGGCCGCTTGCTTGAAGGGGGCCGGGCGGCTGGCGGCGGTGGCGGCGGTCTGAGCGGAACCGGCCTCGAGCGCTATGGTGAAGTTCAAGCCGGCTAAAACGAAGAAGAAAAAAACACCCAGCGGGCTGCGCGGCGCGATCCCCTGCCTGGTGTTCCTGTTGTCGGCCATGGCCCTGCTGCTGTTGCTGTTCTACGCCATTTTGAGGGCTTCCTGAGCCATGCGCAGCGATCAGCGCTCCGCCGACCAGTTGCGTCCGGTGCGCATCACGCCCGATTACCTGCTCACCGCCGAAGGCTCCTGCCTGATCGAGATGGGCAATACGCGGGTGCTCTGCGCGGCCTCGCTGGAGGAAAGCGTTCCCCAGTTCCTGCGCGGCAGCGGGAAGGGCTGGATCACCGCCGAGTACTCGCTGCTGCCCCGAGCCACCATTACGCGCACGCCGCGGGAGATCAGCCGCGGGCGGCCTTCCGGGCGGACCCAGGAAATCCAGCGGCTCATCGGGCGCTCGCTGCGGGCGGTGGCCGATCTGGCGGCGCTGGGAGAGCGTACGGTGATCCTGGACTGCGACGTCCTCCAGGCCGACGGGGGCACGCGCGCGGCGGCCATTACCGGGGCCTTCGTGGCCCTGGCTCAGGCTCTCGGGCGCCTGGTCGAATTCGGCATGCTCAAGAGCCATCCCGTGCGCGACTACGTAGCGGCGGTGAGTGTGGGATTGGTGGAGGGCGCGCCGCTGATGGATCTCTGCTACGAGGAGGACGCGCGCGCCCAAGTGGACATGAACGTCGTGATGACGGGCGCCGGGCGCTTCGTCGAGATCCAGGCCACCGCCGAGCAGACCCCGTTTGAAGAGGAGCAGCTCGGCGTCCTGCTGGCTCTGGCCCGGCGCGGGATCGCCCAGTTGATCGAGATCCAGCGCTCGCTGGTGAAGCTGTCGTGATCCTGTATTGCGCCACGACTAACGCGGGCAAATTGCGCGAGTTTCGCCTGGCGGCGGAGCGCTACGGCGGCGGGCGCATTCGCATCGAGCCGCTGCCGGGCTTGCAGGCCATTGCCGCCCCGCCGGAGACCGGCCGCAGCTTCGAGGAGAACGCGGCGGCCAAGGCGCTTTACTACAGCAGCTTGGCGCCCGGGCCGCTTTTCGCCGAGGACTCGGGGCTGGAGGTGGAGGCGCTGGGAGGGGCGCCCGGCGTGTACTCGGCTCGCTTTGCCGGGCCGGACGCCGACGACGAAGCCAACAACCGGCTGCTGCTCGAGAAGCTCCAGGGGGTGGCGGACCGCAGGGCGCGCTACGTGTGCGTGGCGGCGCTGGCCGAGCGGGGGCGGCTGGTGGGGAGCTTTCGCGGGACGGTGGAAGGGCGGATCGCGGAGGCCCCCCGAGGGACCGGGGGTTTCGGCTACGACCCGCTGTTTTATTACGAGCCGTTCGGGGCGACTTTTGGGGAGGTGAGCGCGGAGCGCAAGATGGCGGTGAGCCATCGGGGGGAGGCAATGCGGCGGCTGCTGGGTTGGCTGCTGGGGATCTGATTGCGGGGCGGGTGATGACTTTCCTGATTTTTCAATTGGTTGGCTGGGTGTCTTGACGCCCTTAGATGACAGTGCTACACTTATATTAGCTGATAGCGCTTCGCTAAGATCCTCGGGGACGCTATGAACATCAATCGCTTCACCGAAAAAGCCCAAGAGGCCATCCGCGCCGCCCACTCCAAGGCCGTCCGCCTCAGCCACCAGCAGATTGACGTCGAGCACCTGCTGGCTGCCCTGTTGGAACAACCGGACGGCTTGGCCCCCGCCATCCTGGCCGCGGCGGAGGTCAACCTCTCCGGGTTGCACCGCCGCCTGGAACAGGAGCTGGCTCGGCTGCCGAAGGTCAGCGGACCCTCCGGAGCTCCGGACCAGTTCTACGTCACCGGCCGGCTCAGCCGCCTGCTCACCCAGGCCGAGGATGAAGCTCGCCGCCTCAACGATGATTACGTCTCCGTTGAACACCTGCTTCTGGCGATGGTCGAGGACGGGGGCGCCGCCGGGCGGCTCTTCAAGGAATTCGGCTTAAGCCGCGAGCGGCTGATGCGGGCCTTGCAAGAGGTGCGCGGCAACCAGCGGGTCACTTCGCCTACCCCGGAGGCCACCTACCAGGCCCTGGAGCGCTACGGGCGCGATCTGACCCGGCTGGCCGCCCAGGGCAAGCTGGATCCGGTCATCGGACGCGACGAGGAGATCCGGCGCGTCATTCAGGTCCTCTCCCGCCGGACCAAGAACAACCCGGTGCTGATCGGCGAGCCCGGCGTGGGCAAGACCGCCATTGTCGAGGGGCTGGCCCAGCGGATCGTGCGCGGCGACGTGCCCGAGGGGCTGAAGAACAAGCGCGTGGTGGCGCTGGACATGGGCGCACTGATCGCCGGGGCCAAGTACCGGGGCGAATTCGAGGAGCGCCTCAAGGCGGTGCTCAAGGAGGTGCAAGCCTCCGAGGGCGACGTCATCCTGTTCATTGACGAGCTGCACACGGTGGTGGGAGCGGGGGCGGCCGAAGGCGCGGTGGACGCCAGCAATCTGCTCAAGCCCATGCTGGCCCGCGGCGAGCTGCACTGCATCGGCGCCACCACGCTGGATGAGTACCGCAAGCACGTCGAGAAGGACGCCGCCCTGGAGCGGCGCTTCCAGCCCGTGCTGGTGGACCAGCCCTCGGTCGAGGACACCATCTCGATTCTGCGCGGGCTGCGCGAGCGCTACGAAGTCCACCACGGCGTGCGCATCAAGGACGCCGCCCTGGTGGCCGCGGCCGTGCTCTCGAACCGCTACATCTCGGACCGCTTCCTGCCCGACAAGGCGATAGACCTGGTGGACGAGGCGGCCGCCAAGCTGCGCACCGAGATGGACTCGATGCCCGCCGAACTGGACGAGCGCATGCGGCGCATCATGCAACTGGAGATCGAGCGCGAAGCCCTGAAAAAAGAGACCGATCCGGCCTCGCGCGAGCGCCTGGCCCGACTGGAGAAGGAGCTGGGCAACCTGAGGGCCGAGGCCGACGCCCTGCAAGCCCAGTGGCAGACGGAAAAGCAGGCGGTCGGGCGGCTGCGCTCGCTGCGCGAGCAGATCGAGCAGACCCGCCACCTGATCGAGCAGGCCGAGCGCGCCTACGATCTGAACCGCGCGGCCGAGCTCAAGTACGGCCAGTTGGTGGCTCTCGAGCGGCAGCTTGCCGCTGAACAGGAGAACCTGGCGCGCCGGCAGGGCGAGCGGCGGCTGATCAAGGAGGAGGTGGCCGAGGAGGACATCGCCGAGGTGGTCAGCCGCTGGACGGGAATCCCGGTCTCGCGCCTGCTGGAGGGGGAGATGAAGAAGCTGCTGGGGCTGGGCGAGGAGCTGCACCGGCGCGTGGTGGGCCAGGACGAAGCGGTGACGGCGGTGGCCGAGGCGGTGCTGCGCGCGCGCTCGGGCTTGAAAGATCCCAACCGGCCCATCGGCAGCTTCATTTTCCTCGGGCCCACGGGGGTGGGCAAGACCGAACTGGCGCGGGCGCTGGCCGAGGCCCTGTTCGACGACGAGCGGGCCATGATCCGCCTGGATATGTCCGAGTATCAGGAGAAGCACACGGTGGCGCGGCTGATCGGGGCCCCGCCGGGCTATGTGGGCTACGAGGAGGGCGGGCAGCTCACCGAGGCGGTCCGCCGGCGTCCTTACTCGGTGGTGCTGTTCGATGAGATCGAGAAGGCGCACCACGACGTCTTCAACCTGATGCTGCAAATCCTGGACGACGGGCGGCTGACCGACGGGCACGGGCGCACGGTGGACTTCCGCAACGCCATCCTCATCATGACCTCCAACATCGGCAGCCACCGCATCCTGGAGTACCGGGGCGCGTTTGAGGGCTACGAGTACGAGCGGATGAAGGAGGCGGTGCTCGAGGAGATGCGGCGGCAGTTCCGCCCGGAGTTCCTGAATCGGGTGGACGAGTTCATTGTCTTCCATGCCCTGAACGAAGAGCATCTGAACCGGATCGTCGAGATTCAACTGGAGCGGTTGCGCGCGCGCCTGGCGGAGCGGCACATCCGGCTGGAGCTCAGCCGGGAGGCGCGCCGCTACCTGGTCGAGGTGGGGTACGACCCGCACTACGGGGCGCGGCCCCTGAAGCGGGCTTTGCAAAAGGAGGTCGAAACGCCCCTGGCCCGGCTGATTCTGGAGGGCCGGGTGCGCGACGGCCACACGGTGCGGGTGGAGGTGGACGGCGCCGCCGGCCGACTGAAGTTCACGCCGCTGGAGGCGGCGCCCCAGCCGGCGGCGGCGCGTTGAGCCGGCCCGGCCGCGCGAGAATAGAGTTGTGCAGGAGAAGCCGAAGCAACTGTTCGCGGTCTTCGCCGCGGCCCCGGCGCCGCGGCAGGAGGTGCCCTGGCGTCCGGCCGCCGACGTCTACCGCACGCCCTACGGCTGGTTGCTGAAATTCGAGCTGGCAGGGGTTCGCCTGGAGGACATCAACATTCACCGCCAGGGCGGGCGGATCACGGTGAGCGGCGTGCGCCGGGACTGGGCGCTGGAGGAAGGGGGACAGCACCACATGATGGAGATCGCTTACAGCCGGTTCGAGCGCACCGTGGAATTGCCCTGCGATCCCGGGGAGGCGCGCTTGCGGGTGGAATACCGCGACGGCATCCTGCTGCTTCGCCTGCTCGGTTGAGGAGGTCCCCATGAGCGAAAGCGAGACCATCGAGCTGCTGCCGGTGCTGCCCCTGAAAAACAGCGTGCTGTTTCCGCACCTGTTGATGCCCCTGTCGGTGGGGCGGCCGGCCTCGCTGGCGGCGGCCGAGGCGGCCCTGGCGACCGAGGAGAAGGAAATCATCATCGTCGCCCAGCGCGACCCCAACGTCGAGAAGCCCGCTCTGAGCGACCTGTACACGATCGGGACCAAGGCGGTGATCAAGCGCATGTCGCGCCCCAGCGAAGCGCACATGGAGCTGATCGTGCTGGGGGTGGAGCGGGTGGTGTTGCTGAAGCCCGAGCAGACCGAGCCCTACCTGAAAGTGCGGGCGCGCCCCCATCCGCTGCCCAGCGAGCGGACCACCGAGGTGGAGGCTCTGCACCGGGCGGTCATGGAGCTGGCCGCCAAGGCGCTCTCTCTGGCCCAGCCGCAGGCCCCGCCCGAGCTCAACCAGTTGCTGGTCTCCACGGAGGATCCCCTGCGGCTGGTCTTCCTGCTGGCCTCGATGCTGAGCCTCGAGCTCTCCAAGGAGCAGGCCTTGCTGGAGGCGCAGAGCTGTAGCGAGGCCCTCCGCCTGATGCACGCCTACCTGGCCCACGAGGTCCAGGTGCTCGAGCTGCGCTCGAAGATCGCCAGCCAGACCCAGACCGAGATGAGCAAGCAGCAGCGCGAGTACTTCCTGCGCCAGCAGCTCCGCGCCATCCAGCAGGAGCTGGGAGAGAAGGACCCCCAGCAGGCCGAAATCGAGCTGCTGCGCGAGCGACTGGCCAAACTGGATCTGCCCGAGCTGGTGCGCAAGGAGGCCGAGCGCGAGCTGTCCCGTCTGGAAAAGCTGCCCCCGGCGGCGCCCGACTACCAGGTGATCCGCACCTACCTGGAGTTCGTGGTCGAGCTGCCCTGGCGCGCGGCGACCGAGGACCAGCTCGACATCGCCCGCGCCCGCCGGATCCTGGACGAAGACCACTTCGATTTGAAGGACGTCAAGGAGCGGATTCTCGAACACCTGGGGGTGCTGAAGCTCAACCCGGAGGCCAAAGCGCCGATCCTGTGCTTCGTGGGACCGCCGGGCGTGGGCAAGACCTCGCTGGGGCAGTCCATCGCCCGCGCCCTGGGACGCAAGTTCGAGCGCATGAGCCTGGGCGGGTTGCACGACGAGGCCGAGCTGCGCGGGCACCGGCGCACCTACGTGGGGGCCATGCCCGGCCGGATCATTCAGGCCGTGCGGCGGGCCGGCTCCAACAACCCGGTGCTCATGCTGGACGAAGTGGACAAGCTGGGGCGCGATTTCCGGGGCGACCCGGCAGCCGCCCTGTTGGAGATCCTGGATCCCGAGCAGAACAAGGAGTTCCGCGACAACTACCTGGATCTGCCCTTCGATCTCTCGAAGGTCTTCTTCATCACCACGGCCAACACCCTGGACACGGTGCCCCAGCCGCTGCTGGACCGCATGGAGGTGCTGCGCCTGCCGGGCTACAGCGAGGAGGAGAAGCTGGCCATCGCCGAGCGCTACCTGATTCCGCGCCAGCTCCAACAGGCCGGATTGAGCGCCGAGCAATGCTGTTTTTCCCCGGAGGCGGTCCGCCAGATCATCTCCCGCTACACGCGGGAGGCCGGCTTGCGGCGGCTGGAGCGCGCCATCGGCCGGGTGGCGCGCAAGGTGGCGCTCCGCTTCGCCGAGGGTGACACGACGCCGGTGGCGGTCCGTCCCGAGGATCTGCCGGATTATCTGGGCCCGGCGCCCTTCCTGCCCGAGGAGGTGCGCAAGCAGCTTCCTCCCGGCGTGGCGACGGGGCTGGCCTGGACCGAAACCGGCGGCGAGGTGCTCTACGTGGAGGCCACCCTGCTGCCCGGCGGTCGGGGCCTGACCATCACCGGCCAGGTGGGCGAGGTCATGCAGGAGTCGGCCAAGGCGGCCCAGAGCTATCTCTGGTCGCACGCCGACGAGCTGCACATCGAGCGCGACGTCTTCAAGCGCTCCGGCCTGCACATCCACGTCCCTGCGGGGGCGATCCCCAAGGACGGCCCTTCGGCCGGCATCACCATGGCGGTGGCCATGGCCTCTTTGTACGGCGGCGCGCCGGCGCGCAGCGACACGGCGATGACCGGGGAGATCACGCTCACCGGCCTGGTGCTGCCCATCGGCGGGGTCAAGGAGAAGGTGCTGGCGGCCCGCCGCGCGGGCATCCGCCGGGTGATCCTGCCCAAGGCCAACGACAAGGACCTGCGCGATCTGCCCGAGGAGGTGCGGCGCGAGATCGAGTTCGTCTTCGTCGAGCGCATCGAGGAGGTGCTCGCCGCCGCCTTCCCGCAGCTTCAGGAGAAGCTCGAACCGGTGAAGGCGGGCTGAGGGCGGACGCCGGGGCGGCCCCCAGGGGAGCGGTCCGGCAGTCTAGAATGAAACTCCGGCTGTTTCCCAGCGCCGGACCCCTTTATGCTCGATGATCTGGAGCGCCTCTCGGCCCGCCCCTGGCAACTGATCCGCGGCCTCATCAAACTCTGGCGTCACGATCGCCGCGCCACGTTCCCGGTTCCGCTCGCCGCGCGCCTCGCGATGTGGCGCCGCGGCTTTCCCCGCGAGTGCCACCTGATGTATCGGCTGGACCGGAACCCCGTGGCCGACTATTTGCCCGAATATCACCGAGTGATCCGGACGTCTCGCATCAATCGCCGGCCGGAAGTGCTCCACGACAAGCTGCTTTTTGAAGCCTTTTTCAAAGGCCTGTTGCCGGTGCCGGCCAGCCTCGCCTGGATCTCGGCGGGCGGCAAGATCGTGCCCTTGCTGCGGGAACCCAGGATGGACAGTCCTGAGGCGCTGCGGGAGGCGTGCCGGCGTCTGGGCCGGCTCGCCATGAAGCCCTTCGGCGAGAGCGCCGGCAAGGGTTTCCACGTTCTGGCTTGGGAGCAAGGCGGCTTCCTGCTGGACGGGTCGCCGGCGAGCGAGGAGGCCCTGGACGCGTTGTTCCGCCAGGCGACAAATTCCTTGGTGACCGAGTTCGCGCCCAACGGAGAATATGCCGCCAGGATTTTCCCTGGCAGCACCAACACGCTGCGCGTGCTGGTCATGCGCGATCCGTTGCGAGACCGGCAGGCCTTCGTCGCGGCTGCCGTCCATCGCTTCGGCAGCCGGAGTTCGGCGCCCACAGACAACTTCCAGCGGGGCGGTTTCTGCGCAGAGGTGGACGTCGCCAGCGGCGTGATGGGAAAGGCGACTACCTACCCCAAATCAGGGCGCATGGAATGGTTCAGCCGGCACCCGGAGACCGGCGCGCCGATCGAAGGAGTCGAGGTGCCCGGCTGGCGCTCTCTTCTCGAGCGCCTGCTGGCGGCCACCGAGGCCTACGACTTCCTGGATTATGTCGGCTGGGACGTGGCGGCGCGGGAAGACGGTTTCAGCGTCGTGGAAGCCAACAACCATAGCGGCATGGTGGCCCTCCAAGTCCACCGCGGCCTCCTGGCGGATGAACGCGTGCGCGCTTTCTTCGAGCACCACCGAGTGATCCGGCGCCGGAAGCGCTGAGGATCGCCCGGCGGCCGGGGGGCGTTCGGCTTCAGGGCGACTGTCGCCGTCCCAGATACCGCGCCAGTTCGTCGCGGGCGAATGCGGGCAGCGGCCGGCAGCTCTGCCCCTCCAGCAGATTGCAGCCTTGGCTGGCGGGTGCAGCTTCGCCGATGAGGGCCGCGGGGATGCCGGCTTGGCGCAGCCGCGCCAGCGCCGAGGGGACCGCGTCCGGGTCCATCGCCGCCAGCAGCGCGCCGGAAGCCAGCAGGCCCAGCGGATCCAGGCCCAGCGCCTCGCAGATCGTCCGGCACTCAGGCAGCACAGGGATGGCGTCCCGCCGGATGCGCAGGCCGATCCCGGCCGCCTCAGCCAGTTCGTGCAGGGCCGTGGCGAGGCCGCCCTCGGTCGGATCGTGCATGGCGTGGACGCCGCCTTCGGCGTTCAGCAGGCGGGCCGCGGGCAACACGCCGATGCCGGGGTCGCGCAGCCAGCCGGCGGCCCGTTGGATCACGGCCTCGGGAACGCCCCGGCGGCGCAAGGCGCCGGCATGTTCGAGCGCCAGGATGGCCGAGCCTTCCAGCGCGATGCCGCCGGCCAGCAGGATGGCGTCGCCCGGCCGCGCGCCCGAGCTGCGCACCAGCCGGTCGCGCCGCACGGTTCCCAGCAGGCAGCCCACCAGGATGGGCCGGTCCAATCCCACGGTCATCTCCGTGTGGCCGCCCACCAGCGCGATGCCGGCCTGCGCGCAGGCCTCCTTCAGCTCGTCAAAGAGCGCAGCCGCTTGGGCGGCGGGGATCCCCTCGGGCAGCAGGGCGCTGACCAGCAGCCAGCGCGGTTCGGCCCCCATCACAGCCAAATCGTTCGAGTTCACCGCCACCAGGTAACGGGCCGCCTCGCGCGCCGCGAAGGTGATCGGGTCGGTCTTGGCCACCAGCAGCTCGGGTGCGCCCAGATCAATCACGGCGGCGTCTTCGCCGATCCGGGGCCCTACCAGGACGGTGGGATCGCTCGGGCCCAGCGAGCCCAGCAGGGCGCGCAGCAGATCGGCGGGCAGCTTGCCGGCGGGCAGCCGCCGCTCGGGAGTCGTGCCTTCAGCGGATGGATTGCTCATGGCGAACCGCTCCGGCCGGGCGCATTCTCCCACCATAACCGAGATTCACCAGCCCCGCGCGCCCGCCGCGCCCGCAATGTTATACTTGAAGCGCCCCGCCTTGGATCCGACCTCCAACTCTGGGCATCCGACGACCATGGCTCAAGCAAAGATTGGCGACACTGTCAAAGTAAATTACACCGGGCGGCTGGACGACGGCACGGTGTTCGACTCCTCCCTGCGCAGCGGTCCGCTGGAATTCACCATCGGAGACGGCCAGCTTATCGCCGGCTTCGAGAACGCGGTGATCGGCATGGCGCCCGGCGAGACCAAAACCCACAGGATTGCGGCCGAGGATGCCTACGGACCTCACGCCGACTTTCTGGTGATCGAAGTGGACCGCCGCCGCGTGCCTCCCGATCTGAATCCNAAGGTGGGCGACCGGCTNCAGCTCCAGCATCCCGACGGACACAGCACTTCCGTGCTGGTGACCGANGTGACGGAAAGCTCCATCACGCTGGACGCCAATCATCCGCTGGCGGGAAAGGATCTGACCTTCGAGATCGAACTCGTGGAGATTTGCGAAGCCGCCTGAGGGGCTGGAATCCGGCCGCCGCCCGCGCCGGCGCCGGGGGGTGTGTGGGCGCACCCGCGCGCGCACTATAATCGGTGGTTCCGGAAAGGAACCCCGATGAATCGTCGCGAGTTGTTGAAACTCTCTTCGGCCCTGACCTGGCGGGCGCAATCGCCCGGCCGGAGGGCCGTCCCAGCCCGCCTGCGCACCGCCCTGTGCGCTTACAGCTTCCGGGAGGCGCTCCAAGCCGGCCGCATGACGTATCAGGATTTGGTGCGCTATGCCGTCGAGCATCGCCTGGACGGCTTGGATCTGACGGTGTACTGGTTTCCGACGCCGCTCAGCGAGCAGTGGCTGCTGGAGCTGAAGCGCGCCGCTTACCGCAACGCGGTCGAGATTTACAGCCTTTCGATCCGCACCGAGATGACGCGCCCCACCGCCGAGCTGCGCCGCAAGGAGGTGGAGGAGATCCAGCGCTGGGTGGATGTGGCGGCCCTGCTGGGCGCGGGCCACATTCGCGTCTTCGGCGGCCGCGTTCCTCCAGGCGCCGGCGAACAGCAGGCGGCCGGCTGGGCGGCCGAGGTGCTCGCGCAGGGCGCCGAATACGCCGGGCGCAAAGGCGTGATCCTAGGACTGGAGAATCACGGCGGCATCACCGACCGCGCCGAGACGATCGTCGAGATCGTGCGCCGGGTGAACTCGCCCTGGGCGGGCATCAACCTGGACACCGGCAACTTTCGCAGCAACGTTTACGAGCAGATCCGGATGTGCCTGCCCTACGCCGTCAACGCGCAGCTCAAGAGCCAGATTCGCGAGGAGAGCGGGCAGGTGCGGGAGTCGGATTGGGAGCGGATCTTCGCTCTGTTTGCCGAGGCGGGCTACCGGGGCTATCTGGCGCTGGAATACGAGGCCAAGGAGCCCCCGCAGACGGCTGTGCCGCGGCTGCTGGCGCGGCTGCGGGAGCTGGCGGCGAAATATTCGGCCTGAGGTGCAGCGATGCTGGCGCTTCTGTTGGCGGCCTGGAATCTGAATCAGGCGGTGGTGGTCTGCCCGGCCCGATGGACCGGCCCCGAGCGCAAGGCCGTGGCCGTGCTGGTCGAGGAAGTGGAGAAGCGCTCGGGCATTCGCTGGCGCACGGCCCACCAGTGGCCGGCGGAGGGGCAGCCGGTCGTGGCGGTGACGCCGGCCTCGGGGCTGGCGGAGTTCCGCGGGCGCTATGCGGGCGAGCCGGCGCCGCCTTCCGGCCCGGAAGGGTACCGCATTTGGACCGCCCAGACAGGCGGCGCCCCGGCCGTGTTCGTGGCGGGCAACGACGCGCGCGGCGTGCTGTTCGGAGTGGGCCGCCTGCTGCGCACCCTGCGGATCCGCAAGGGCTCGATCACGCTGGAGGGCGAGCTGCGCCTGGCCACCGCCCCCAAGGTCCGCCTGCGCGGCCACCAGTTAGGCTACCGCCCCAAGACCAATTCCTACGACGCCTGGACGGTGGCGATGTGGGAGCAGTATATCCGCGACCTGGCGGTGTTCGGAACCAACGCCATCGAGCTGATCCCGCCCCGCTCGGACGACGCCGCCGACAGCCCGCATTTTCCGCTGCCGCCCATGCGCATGATGATCGAGATGTCCAGGCTGGCGGACGAATACGGTCTGGACGTCTGGATCTGGTATCCCGCCCTGGACCGCGATTACTCGGATCCGGCCACCGTCGAGTTCGCCTTGAAGGAGTGGGGAGAGGTCTTCCGCCAGTTGCCGCGCATTGACGCGGTGTTCGTGCCGGGCGGCGATCCCGGGCACACGCAGCCCAAGCACCTGATGGCCCTGCTGGAGAAGCAGGCCGCCAACCTGCGCCGCTATCACCCGCGCGCGGGCATGTGGGTCTCGCCCCAGAGCTTCGGCCAGGCCTGGCTGGAGGAGTTCTTTGCGATCCTGAAGAGCGAACCGGCCTGGCTGAGCGGCATCGCTGCCGGTCCGCAAATCCGGATCAGCCTGGCGGAGTTGCGCGCGCGGGTCCCCAAGCGCTATTCCATCCGCGACTATCCGGACATCACGCATAGCCGGCACTGCCAGTACCCGGCGCCGGACTGGGACGCCGCCTTCGCCCTGACCGAGGGCCGCGAGGTGATCAATCCCCGCCCCCTGGGCCATGCGCGCATTTTCCGGCTGGCGCGGCCTTACACGGACGGCTTCATCACTTACTCGGAGGGTTGCAACGACGACGTCAACAAGATCCTGTGGAGCGCGCTGGGCTGGGATCCGGAGGCGGACGTGGCGGTCATCCTGCGCGAGTACGCCCGCTACTTCATCGGCGAGCGCTGGGAGGACGCCTTCGCCCAGGGACTGCTGGCGCTGGAGCGCAACTGGCAGGGGCCGCTGCTGACCAACGCCGGCGTCCAGACCACGCTCGATCAGTTCCGCGCGATCGAACAGGCCGCCACGCCCCAGGAGCTGGCCAACTGGCGGCTGCAAATGGCGCTCTACCGGGCCTACTACGACGCCTGCCTGCGCAGCCGGCTGATCCGCGAGACGGCGCTCGAAGAGGAGGCGATGGGGGTGCTGCGCGCCGCGCCGCGCCTGGGATCGGCGGCCGCCCTGGCCCGCGCCGAGCGCATCCTGCGCCGGGCCGATCAGCCGGGGTCGGCCGCACCCTTGCGGGCCCGCGTCTTCGAGCTGGCTGAGGCGCTGTTCCAGAGCGTCCGGATGCAGTTGAGCGTGCCGCGCTATCACGCCATTGCGGTCGAGCGCGGGGCCAACCTGGATTCGATTGACGTTCCGCTGAACAACCGGCCCTGGCTGGAGGAGCGTTTCGCCGAGATCCGCAAGCTGGAGAGCGAAGCCGAGCGGCTGCGGGCCGTCGAGCAGATCGTGCGCTGGAGCGATCCGGGCCCGGGCGGCTTCTACGACGATCTGGGCAACCTGACGCGGCAGCCGCACCTGGTGCGCGGGCCGGGCTTCGAGGAGGACCCCGCCTTCCTGCGTTCGGCGCTGGTCGGCTTCGCGCCGCGCGCCTCGCTGCGCACATCCTGGCGGGATCACGCGGAAGCCCTCAACGATGCGCCGCTGCGCATGCACTATTCGAACCTGGACCCCTCGGCGCGCTACCGGCTGCGGGTGGTCTACGCGGGCGACGCCATCAAGCGGCGCATCCGGCTGACGGCGGACGACAAGTACGAGGTCCACCCGCTGATCGAGAAGCCTTTCCCGTTCCGCCCCCTGGAGTTCGACATCCCGCCGGAGGCCACCGCCGACGGCGAGCTGTGGTTGAGCTGGTATCAGGAGGCCGGCCTGGGCGGGAACGGCCGGGGCTGCCAGGTCTCGGAAGTCTGGCTGATGCGCAAGCAATAAAAGAGGCCGGCCTCGGCTTTGCTAACGCGTTGCTGGAGGCTGTTAACAATGCTTGACCCGGCGGTCTGGCCGGAATTAAACTGGAGCAGTCCAAGGAGGTGAGCCTTGAAAATTTTGCACTCGAGCCGGAAGGCGGCCGTTTACGGTCTGGCCGCGCTCTTGTTGTGGGCGGGCTTCGGAGCCGCTGCGGCTTCGGCCCAGGTGCTGTACGGATCGCTGGTCGGCGCCGTGACCGACCCCACCAACGCCGCGATCCCCAAGGCGACGGTGACGGTGACCAACACCGCCACCGGCTTGACCCGCCAGGTGGTGACCGACGAGACGGGCTACTACTCGATCCCCAACCTGCTGCCGGGCAGCTATGACGTGGCGGTGAGCGCGGGCGGGTTCAAGCCGCTCACGCGGAGGGGCGTGGGCGTGCTGGCCAACACGGTCACCCGGGCGGACGTGAGCCTGGAGGTGGGGGCGATTACGGAGTCCATCACGGTGGAGGCCAGCGCCGCGCTGCTTCAGACCACTAAGACCGACGTCAACGTGAACCTGGAGCCGCGGGCGCTGGTGAACCTGCCGCTGGCTGCCTACCGCAACTATCAGATGCTGATCAATTTGGTCCCCGGGGCCACGCCGGCTCGTTTCCAGAATGCCGTGATTGACACGCCGGGTCGCGCCTTGACCACCAACATCAACGGCCAAGAGCGGGGCGCCAACAACACCCGGCTGGACGGGGCGGCCAACATCCTGGTGACCATGCCGCACCATGTGGTCTATGTTCCCCCGGTCGAGAGCATCCAGGAGGTCAATATCTCGACCAACAGCTTCGACGCCGAACAGGGCATGACGGGCGGGGCGGCGGTGACGGTGGTGACCAAATCCGGCACCAACGAGTTCCACGGCAGCGCCCACGGCATGCACCAGGACGCCGCCATGCGCGCCTTCCTTTGGGATGAGAACCGGGCCGGGGTGAAGACCAAGCCCAAGAACATCCGCAACATTTTGGGGGGAAGCCTGGGCGGCCCCATCAAGCAGAACAAGCTGTTCTTCTTCGGCGACTGGGAAGGCGTCTTCGAACGGGTGGGGCGTTCTTTGCTGCTCTCGGTGCCGCCGATGGATTACCGGCGAGGGGATTTCAGCCGGAAGCTGGGGGATCCCATCCTGGACGCCGCCGGCCGGCCCATCATGGTGCCGACCACCGAGGGCGGCTCGACCCAGCTTCGCCAGGGGATGATCTTCGATCCTTACACGGGCAATGCGGACGGCACGGGCCGGGCGGCCTTTTCTTACAACGGCCGGCTGAACGTGATTCCACCCTCGCGGCTGAACGGTCCCATGATGAAGCTGCTGGCGCTGGTTCCCGAGCCCAACCAGCCTGGGGATCTCAATAACTTTTTCAACTCCGGCACGCAGCGCTTGAACCGCAACAATGCGGACGGCAAAGTGAACTGGAACCGCACCGACAAGCACCAGCTCTGGTTCAAGTACAGCGTGATGAACGCGCTGGTGCACGGCGATCCCAGTCTGGGCAAGGCGGGCGGGCCGCCCTTGTCCGACGGCGGCTTGGGCGACGGCCACACCCTGGTGCAAGTGGCCGGCATCGGGCAGACGTACACCGTTTCGCCCACCTTGGTCATTGACGGGACCCTGGGCTGGACGCGCTTCGGGCAGAACGTGCAGCAGCAGGACTTGGAGACCAAGTTCGGTCTGGATGTGCTGGGCATTCCGGGCACCAATGGACCGGACTGGCGGGAGGGCGGCATGCCCAGCTTCGCCATCTCCGGCTACTCCACCCTGGGCTACACGGAGACCTGGAACCCGCTGTTCCGCAACGACCAATCTTATACCTTCAACGGGAACGCAAACTGGATGAAGGGCGTGCATGAAGTGCGCTTCGGGGTGGACTTCCTGCACCACTTGATGAACCACTGGCAGCCGGAGCTGGGCGGCGGTCCGCGCGGCCAGTTCGGCTTCGGCTCCGCTATTACCGCCCTGAACCCGTCCGCCCTGCGCAGCAGTGTGGGCTTCCAGGGCGGAACTCCTTCCTTCGAGCGGGAGTGGAACGCGGTGGCGGCTTTTCTGCTGGGGGTTCCCTCCTCGACCGCCAAGAGCCCGCAGTACATCAAGATGACCAGTCTGGAGAACCAGTACGCGCTGTATGTGCGCGACCGCTGGCGCGTCACTCCCAAGCTGACGCTCAATCTGGGCTTGCGCTGGGAGCTCTATCCCACGCGGACGCGCGCCGCCGGCATGGGCATCGAGTCCTACGATCCCACCACCAACGAGGTGCTGATCGGCGGGCGCGGCGGCATCCCCAGGGACGTGGGAGTGGGCTACAGCAAGAAGCTTTTCGCCCCGCGCGTCGGGTTCGCTTACTTGCTGGGCAAGTCCACGGTGATCCGCAGCGGATACGGACTCACTTACATCCCGCATCCTTGGGGCGCCCAGGCATTGCGCGGCTGGTACCCGCTGACCATTGTGGGCGGCTTCTCCGGCGTCAACAGCTATCAACCCATGACGACCGATCCCAGCTATGTGGCCGCGGGGATTCCTCACCAGCCGCTGGGACCGCAGGTGGGCATCCTGCCGCTGCCCGGACCGGACATCAGCAAGGGACGGATCCCGCTGCCTCCGGCGGCCGACATGGGCTACCCGGTGGCTTACAAGATGCTGCGGCGCGGTTATATCCAGTCCTGGAATTTCATTATTCAGCGGGAGCTGCCCTGGCAGATCGTGACCTCGATCGGCTATGTCGGATCGGCCATGGTGAACGGCTTCGCCTTCCTGGATATCAACGCCTCGCAGATCCCGGGTTCCGGCAACGCGGGCCGGCCGCTCTACGGGCCGTTCCGCCGCACCATGTCCACCCGGGAGTTCAACGGCCGCACCAACAGCAATTACCACTCCCTGCAAGTGAGCCTGGACCGGCGCGTAGCGCGCGGCTTGTTCCTCAAGGGCGCCTACACCTTCTCCCACGCCATTGACATGGCCAACTACGGCGACTGGACCACCTTCAGTTGGAACGCGGCCAGCGTCTTCTACCGGAACCGGGCCACCGCCTCCCACGACATCCCGCACATTTTCCAGCTCGGCTACGTTTACGAGCTGCCCTTCGGGGCCGATCGGAAGTGGGCGACCGGCGGTGCGGCCCGGGCGCTGTTGGGCGGCTGGCAGATCAATGGCATCCTCAGCGCCTATCAGGGCCGGCCTTACACGCTGAGCGCCTCCGGCTCGTCCCTAAACATGCCGGGTAACGCGCAGACGCCCGATCAGGTCAAGCCCACGGTGGCCAAGCTCGGCAAGGTGGGCGACGACGGGACCTGGTTCGACATCACGGCCTTCGCCCCGGTGAGCGAGGTCCGCTTCGGCGCCGTGGGGCGCAATACCATGCGCGGCCCGGGCGTCGTGAACCTGGACCTGAGTCTGTTCCGCACCTTCCAACTGATGGAGAAACTCAAGCTGGAGTTCCGCGCCGAATCGTTCAACCTGAGCAACACGCCGCACTTCTCCAACCCGACCAGCAGCGTGAACAGCGCGAATTTCGGGCGGATTTTCTCCACCCAGTCGGCCGACGTCATGGGCCGCTCGCGCGAGTTCCGCCTCGGGCTGCGGCTGAGTTTCTAGTCTCCGCCGGGGGGCGGCGGGAGGCAAGCCCGCCGCCCGCGCACCTCAACGGACCTCAGAACATGAAGCGCAGGGAAAGCTGGATGCGGCGCGGGTCGCGCGCCGAGCTGTAGGCCCCGAAGTTGGCGTTGATCTGCTGCCCCTGGGGGTTGAAGCGCGCCCCGCTGTCAACGCCCGAGAACTGGGTGTGATTCCAGGCGTTGTAAAACTCGGTGCGGAACTGGAAGTAGCGCTGCTCGCCGGCTACCGGCACGCGCTTGGAGACCGCCATGTCCCAGTTGTTGATGCCGGGGCCGCGCAGCAGGCCGATGCCCGCGTTGCCGAAGTCGCGCGCCGGGGTGCGGGCGAACATCTCGGTCTTGAAGTTGCGGTAGAAGGTGCGCTCGCTCTTGGGCAGGCGCGGATCGCCCAGCACCGTGATGCGCGCGCCCTCGTTGGAGCCGGTCAGGTCCACCGAATCGGTGGTCGAGAAGCCCGGCGTGAAGGGCGTGCCCGAGAGGAATGACGTGATGCCGGAGATCTGCCAGTGGCCCAAGATCAGGTTGAGGGGCTTGTTGTCCCGCCAGGGATTGGGCAGGCTCCAGGCGTAGTTGATGCTCAGCACGTGCGGCACGTCGTAGCTGAGCCAGCCGTAGTTGCGCTGGCGCATGGAGAAGTAGGGGCTGATGCCGTTGAAGTCGCCCGCTCCCACGCCGAGGGTCTTCGAGTAGGTGTAGGAGACGCCGAACTGGAGGCCGCGCGCCATGCGCCGGTTGGCGGTGACTTGCAGCGAGTTGTAGCTGGAGGTGGCGCCGAAGCCGCGCAGGTTGATGGTGCTCATGCCCAGGTAAGGCCGGAAGAAGTTATCCGGCAGCGGGCTGTTGGTGGTGCGGTCGAGATTGGCCGGATCGAAGCGCGAATACATCGGGATGGCGTTGATGTTGCGCACATACAGCAGGTGCCGGCCCACGCTGCCCACGTAGGCGGCGTCCACCACGGTCTGGAATCCGATCTCGCGCTGGATGCCGAAGCTGTAATTCATAATGCGGGGCAGGGGCTGGCGACCCACCTGCGGCGCGTTGACGCTCGAGGGCCCCACGGCGCCCTGGGCTTGCAGGAACGTGTCCAGGTTGCCGAAGTACAGGGTGGGCGTGTAGGCCACGGGCGGCTGGCCGTTGGTGCCCGAGTAGACGTTGCCCTGCGGCCGGTCATAGAAGATGCCGAAGCCGCCGCGCACCGCCATCTTGCCGTCGCCGCGCGGATCCCAGGCGAAGCCGAAACGCGGGCCGACGGCCACCCGGGGCGTGTCGTACAGCTTGGGGTTGTAGCCCTTGCCGCCCACCACCATGCCCGGCGCGTCGTTACCCGAGCCCGGCACGAACAGGCCGATGTAGGGGACAGGGTAAGTCCGGCCGCTGCGCAGGTCCACGCCTACGCGCCGCCCGGCGCCGTCCCGTCCCGGCCAGATGAGGGCCGCCACGCTTTTGGAATCGTAGCGGGACGGATCGAAGGTGGTGATGGCGAAACGCTCGTCGTGGGCCGAGGGCGCGTTGTAGAACCGGACGCCTAACTCGAAGGTCAGCCGCCGGGTCGCTTTCCAGGAATTCTGCGCGTACCATTCGACCTGGGTGTAGCGGTAATGCGAGTAAGGCCGGAAGGTGCCCTCCGAATAGCTCGCGAAGTTACCGAGGATGGCGTTGGCGAAGGCGTAGTTGGCGTCGAAGGGGTTGTTCACGTTGCGCCCGAAGCTGAAGGCGCCGCGCGTGTTGGGTCCTCCCACCTCGTCCTTGCGCATCCGCTCGATGTACAGCCCGAACTTCAGGGTGTGGCGGCCGACGACCTTGCTCAAGTTATCCGCGAAGGTGAACACCGGATTCTCATTGGTATAGGGAATGTTGCCCAGCGAGCAGTTGATGTAGTTGGGCACCCCGCCGAAGGTCACATTGGGGATGGCGCCTGATTCGTTCGAGGCCGGATACCACTGGCCGATATTGCCCATGCGGCTGCGCGCCACCTTGCTCTTGTCCACCGGGTTGAAGGTCTGCCCGCGGGTGGTGGCGCCCATGGTGAACTCGTTCACCGTCGAGGGACCGAACAGCTTGGTCAGGTTGAGGACGCCGCCGCGGCCGCGCTGCGGGCGGAAGGTCTCGGTCAAATCGAAATTCAGGCCGCCCGACACCCAGGAGCCGTAGGGCCAGTACTCGTGATCGTGGTCGGTGATGCCGCGCACGTACATGCTCAGCGTAGGCGTGATGCTGTAGTCCACCCGGTAGACGTCCTGGCGGCGCGGATTGCGCCCGCTGACGTTCGAGCGGTAGTTGCGCGCGTATCGCAACGCCGGATCGGTCTCGGTGTAGTTGGGCAGCGGGTAGAAGTTCAGGATCGCCTGGCCCAGGCTGTTGATGCGCGCCTTGGGGATGACGTTGCCGGGGAACGGCTGCGCGGTGAGCGGATCGCGGATGGCGATCAGCGCCCCGTTCAGGTCGCGGGTGTCGGAGAAATCGCCGTTACGCTGGAGCGCCGTAGGCGTGGTGACGAACCGCACGCCTGGATACAGGCGGCGGCGCACGTACTCCTGGGAGAAGAAGAAGAACAGCTTGTCCCGGTTGGTGTTGAACTTGCCCGGAATATAGAACGGGCCGCCGATCGAGTAGCCGCCGCTGTTGAAGCGGTAGAGCGGCTTGGCGGTCCCCGTGCGGTTCTGGAAGAAGCCGTTGGCGTTGAGCGTCTCGTGGCGGTAGTACCAGTAAGCGCTGCCGTGGAAGTCGCGGGTGCCGCTCTTGATGATCACGTTGATGGTGCCTGCGCTGTTGCGCCCGTATTCGGCCTGGTAGTTCGAGGTCAGCACCTTGACCTCGCCGATGGCGTCCATGTTGGGCTCGTTGTGCACGCTGGTGTTCGAGCCGGTGTCCACCGCGGAAATGCCGTCCAGAGCGTACATGATCGAGGTCTCGCGACCCCCGTTGATGTGCAGCCCCTGGAGGACGTTGCCGGTCATGACGATCTCGCGGGCGCCGGCGCGCGTGTCCACCACGCCCGGCAGCGTGGAGAGCAGGCCCAGAAAGTCCCGGCCCTTGATGGCCAGGTTGATCACCTGCTCGCCGCTGACCAGCCCGGCGCGCTCGCTGGAGGCGACTTGCACGGGCGTGACTTCGGCCACCACCTCGACGCGCTCGGTAAGCTGGCCCACCTGGAGCGCGATGTCGCCCAACGAGCGCCGTTCATTGGCGGTCAAGCTGATGTCGCGCACCTGGTAGGCCCGAAAGCCGGCGGCCGAGATTTCCAGCGTGTAGGTGCCGGGCAGCACGCTGGAGAACACGAACAGGCCCGCCTCGTTGGTGGCCGATTTCTGGGCCACTCCGGTGGCCTGATTGGTCAGGATGACTTGGGCGTTCGGGATCACCGAGCCGGCCGGGTCGCGCACCGTGCCGCTCAGCGTCCCGCTGATGTTCTGGCTGTAAAGCAAGGCGGCGCCAATGAGCAACGCCGCCGTGAGACGGAGGATGAACCTTTCCATCTGGGACCCCCTTTTGGGAACCGAAACTACCTCTCGAACGGCATTATGCCACAGCCGGCCGCCGGCGGTCAGGTCTTGCTCAGGCGCCCAGCAGGCCCCGCACCGCCTCGGCCAGTTGGCTCATCTGGTATGGCTTGGGAAGAAAGCAGGCTGCGCCCGCTTCCCTCAGGCCGCGGACCACTTCCTCCGGACAGTAGCCGCTGGTCACGATGACGGGGATCTCGGGACGGGCGGCCTTCAAAGCACGCAGGCACTGCTCGCCCGAAAAGCCGGGCATCAGCATGTCCAACAGGACCAGATCGAAACCTGGGTCGGCGGTCCGGAAGGCTTCCAGAGCCTCGGCCGGGTCGCTGATGGAGGTCGCCCGGTAGCCCAGGCTTTCCAGCAGCCGCACGGCGGTCTGGCCCACCATCGGCTCGTCGTCAATCACCAGGATCGCGGCCTGTGCCCGGGCGGGCGCTTGGGCCGGTGCAGCCGCCTCCCGGACCTCGGCCGAGCGCTCCAGCGGCAGATAGACGGTGAATGTCGAGCCGCAACCGGGCCGGCTGGACACCTGGATGGCCCCCGCATGGTTTTTGACAATCCCATAGACCATGGCCAGTCCCATGCCCGAACCTCCTCCCGCTTGCTTGGTGGTGAAGAAGGGTTCGAACAGGCGGGGCAGGTGTTCCTCCGCGATGCCCGCGCCCGTGTCGGCTACCGAAACCTTGACGTAGGCGCCGGGCGCCGGGGCGCCGATCGCTCGCAAGCTCTCTGCCCCCAGCTCGGCCAGCTCGGTCTGGAAAGTCAACACGCCGCCTTCGGGCATGGCGTCGCGCGCGTTCAGAGCCAGGTTGAGGAAGACCTGGTAGAGCTGACCGGGATCGCCCCGGCTGAAGGCCGGCTCGGCCTGGAATCGTTTGACGATCGTAATGCTGCGGGGCAGGGTGCGCTCCAGCAGTCCCAGCAGCTCGTCCAGCAGGGCGTGCAGGTCCACCGGAATGTCCTGGAGCTTGCCCCGGCGCGCGAAGCCGAGCAGCCGGGCGGCCAATTGCTGGGCGCGTTCGGCGGCTTTCTGGATGACCTGGGCCGCTTCGCGCACCAGCCGGTCGGGCTCGGGGCGTCCCAGCAACAGGTCGGCGTAGCCCAGGATGGCCGACAGCAGGTTGTTGAAGTCGTGCGCCACCCCTCCGGCCAGTTCGCCGATGGCTTCCAGCTTCTGGCTCTGGCGCAACTGCTCCTCCAGGCGCTTGCGCTCGGTCACGTCCCGCGCGATGCCCTGGATGCCCGTGGGGCGGCCGTTGACGAACTGGAGCCGCGCGCTCACCTCCAGGTAGATCCGGCGGCCGTCCTTGGTCAGGATGGGCAGTTCGAATTCGGCGCTGGTCTCCCCGCCCAAGGCTCGCCGGATGCACTCGAAGACGAAGCGGGTCGGCTCGGGCTCCAGCAAGCGGGCGATGTTGGCCCCCAGCAACTCGGAACGCTGGTAGCCGCTGATGCGCTGGGCGGCCTTGTTCAAGGAGGTGAAGTTACCCTCCAGGTCCAGCGTGAAGATCACGTCCGGGGCGTCCTCGAACAACTGCCGGTAACGTTGTTCGCCCGCCAGGCGCGCCCGCTCGGCCCGGTCCCGCTCGGTGACGTCCACCGCCAGGCCCAGCACGCCCTGCCGCTCCGGCAGCGGCTGCAAATGGGCCTGGTAAAGCCGGTTGCTCCAGCGGAACTCCTCGGTGAGGGCTTCGCCTCGCAGCGCCCGGCGATGAGCGGCGATGGGCGGAAAGTCGGGATCGTCGGTCTGGAAGTAATCAAACAGGCTCCAGCCGACGAGTTGACCGGGTCGCAGGCCGAGGTCCGCCAGTCCGCGCCCGAAGCTGGAGGTGAAGCGCAACTGGCGGTCCGTGGTCCAGATCACGGCCGGCAGTTGGTACGCCAGCAGCCGCAACAGGGGGCCGGCGGCCAGCGGCGCCGGGAAGTCCGAGCCGGGCCTGGCTCGGGCGGAAGCGGAGGACTTGGCCATGGCGACCGCCGCTTTCCCCTTGCTATCGGCGGCTCAGGTGAAAACTTTAGCCTCCCGCCGCCCCTTTGCTTTCCGCTTCCGTTCCTGCTAGCTTGGAATCGCTATGCGGCGGCTTCAGCCCGTGATCTGGTCCAAAGGCACTTTCCTGACGCCCCAGCATTTGCAGTCTCAGGACCTCTATATCGAAAATGTCCTCCGGTTTCATCTGGAGGCCCTCAGCTTCCGCCCTTGGGGCTTTCGACGTCTCTACGTGAACCAGGAAGCCCTTCAGGCCGGCCAGTTCGCCCTGTCGCTGGCCGAGGGCATCCTGCCCGACGGACTGCCCTTCGACATCCCGGAGTCGGATCCCGCCCCGCCCCCCAAACCGCTGGCTGAATACTTCGAGGGCGAGCAGGAGGCGGTGGATCTGTACCTGGCCGTTCCCCACTATCGGGAGCGCGGCTTGAACGTGGCGGCCGCCGCCCAGACCGCCGACACCCGTTTCGTGGCCGAAGTGGCCGTGGTTCGAGACGAAAATTGGGACCGCACGGAACGTCCCATCCAAGTGGCGCGCAAGAACTTCCGGCTGCTGGCCGAGAGCGAGACTCGCCAGGGAGCCACCGCCTTGCGCCTCGCCCGCGTCCAGCGCACTCCCGCCGGCGGTTTCCAACTGGACACCCGCTTCGTGCCCCCGTTGCTGGACATCGCCGCCAGCGACTACCTGATGTCCATCCTCAGGCGTTTGGTCGAGATCCTGGCCGCGCGCAGCGCCATGCTCTCCGGCGTGCGCCGGCAGAAGAACCAGACGCTGGCCGATTTCACCTCCTCCGACATCGCCAATTTCTGGCTCCTCTACACGATCAACTCGCACTTCCCTCTGTTTCGCCACCAGTTCGAGACACGCAAGGGCCATCCCGAAGGCTTGTTCGCCCTGATGACTTCTCTGGCCGGCGCTTTGACCACCTTCTCGCTGAAAATCCAGCCGCGCGACCTGCCCGTTTACGACCACGAAGAGCTGGGCCGCTGCTTCACCGACCTGGACGAAAAGCTGCGCTTCCTGCTGGAGACGGTCGTGCCGGCCAACTTCGTCTCTCTGCCGCTCAAGCTCGTCCAGCCTTCCATTTACGCCACCGCCCTGGCCGAGGAGAAGTATCTGGCCAACACGCGGATGTATTTGGCGATTCAGGCTGAAATGAACGAGGCCGAGTTGATCTCGAAAGCGCCCTTGCTCATCAAGGTCTGCTCGGCCACCCACATCGAGCACCTGGTGCGGCAGGCCCTGCCGGGCGTGCGGTTGATCCACACACCCACGCCGCCCGGCTCGATCCCCATCAAGCTGAACTACCAGTACTTCAGCCTGAACCAGTCGGGCGGCGCCTGGGAGGCCATTTGCCGGGCGCGCAACCTGGCCGCCTACGTGCCCGCCGATTTCCCCAACCCGCAACTCGAGCTGGTCATCCTGTTGCCCCAGGCGGGCTGAAGCGTCCCTCTCAGAAGCGGTAACTCCACGTCAGGTACGGGTAACTGAAGCCCGAACCGGGGGTGGTTTGCTTCAAGTAAGGCCCGGCGAACAAGCGGGCGTACCCCAAACCGAGTTGCAGCCGGTCGGAGAACTGCCAGTCGGCTTGGGCGTCCAGCTCCCAGCCGATCCGGCTCCCGGCGGCCTGCGGGTTGCGCGCGAACACGGCGCCCGCCTCGGTGTAAAGCGCGTCGCGACGATCGGCCAGCCAGAAGGCGTGGTAGTCGAACTTCAACCGCCACTTGCGGCGGGGGCGCCACTCCAGCCCCGGCATCAGATCATGGATGTTGCGCCAGCCGATCTGGTCCGCGGTGCCGTACTTGGAGTGGTTGGTGGGGTAAAGCTGATCGAACGTGCCCCGGCGGCCGTCTCGCGGATCGCGGTCGCCCGAGGCGAAGTTGTACTCGGCGATCAGGCGCAGGGGGCGATCCTTCCAGGGCGTCCAGCCCAGGGCCCAGTGACCCGCCCAGGCGCGCACGCGATCGCCGGCGGCGCGGCCGCCCTGCAAGGCCATCTCGACGTTGCAATCCAGCCTGCGCGGCAGCTTCGAGACCACCCGTGCGCCTCCCGTGTACAGATCCAGATCTCCGCTGCGGCCGCTTTCGGCCGTCGTATGGGAGGCTGTCTTCCACAGCAGGAACGGCTCGATCACACCGTCCCGGAGCAGCTTGTCGAGGGACCCGTACAGGCCGTAAAAGCCGTTGCTGAGCCGGGGCCGGTCGAAGCGCCCGTTGAGGACCGGGACCACCGCCGAGGCGAACCCGTCCAGCCGCATACCCGGCCGGCGCCAGGTGAGGCGGACGGCGTCGAAGCTGCGCCCGACGTTGCCCCAGCCGGCGGCCCCGATCAAGCGTTCCTCGCCGAAGATCAAATCCTGGCGGCCCACGCGCAACGAGAAGGGACCGGCATCGGCCGGACCCAGCTCCAGATAGCCCTGCCTAAGGTCCAAGGTGTTCACCATGCCCGCGGGGGCGGGCTTCCGGCTCAGCCCGGGCGCCTGCGCGTCCTGCACCTGGAAAACAAANCGCAGGCGGCGGTCCGGCTCCACGGCCNCGTTAAGCCGGAGCCGGTGCAAGTAGTAGCNATCGTTGNTGCCCGGTGTGTAAGCGATGCCCCGGTGGGCTTCGGCCCGTCCGCGCAACTCGACGGAGGCTTTCAGCCAGGCGGGCAAGCTGCGGTTGCCTGAGGAAGCGGGTTGGCCGAAAGCGGCGGCGGCTGCCAGCAGCGACCAAAGAACTGAGCGCATGGCGATCCCAGAGACGATTTGGGATATGGTATCGCATCCCGCCGGCGGGCACAGGCGAGTTCCCGGCGCGGTGTAGGGCGTTTGCCCGTTGCCGCCCCCGCCGCCCCGGCCGAAAAGCAACGGGAAGGGTCCCACCATGCGGCGGTGTGCGGGCGTGCCGGCGGCGCTGATCTCGGCCTCCGCTTGCGCCGCCCTGGGGACAGGCTTGCTGGCAGCGGCTTTGGATCTGGCCCGGCTCTACGTGGTGCGCAGCGAGCTGGAGGCCTGTGCGGAGGCGGCCGCGCGGGCCGCCGCCCGGGAATTGGACGGCACAGTCCAAGGGATCGCTCGGGCGCTGGAAGTGGCGGCCACTCAAGCCGGGCGGGCTCGGTTGGCCGTCATGCTCTCCGGCGGCGCGCAGGCCGCCTTTGCCGCTTCCCCGGCCGGGCCTTGGCGATCCTCTCTCGAAGCGGCCGCTGACTGCCGGTTTGTCAAGGTGGAGGCTTCAGCCGCCGTGCCGTTGCTGTTCCTGCCCGTGATCGGAGCGGGGGCTTCCAGCCGGGTCGCGGTGACGGCGATCGCCGCGCAGACCGCACCGGGCGGGATGCCGCGCGACCGGTCCGATCCCCCGAGGGATCGCGCCCGCCTGGCCGGCGGCTGAGCGGCCCCCGCTCCCTCAGGCGGCCCGGGGGGCGAAGGGGCGGCGCTCCGAGGTCCGAGACGGAACTTGCGGGGATCAGGTGGGGAGGCAGGGCATATCGGACTGGAAGAATTCGCCGCCCGGGTCGCTCCGCGCATGCGTGGTCTGCTCCCTGTGTCTTCACGCTTGAATGACATTACGGCTGAAGGCCGACGGAGACCCTCCAGCCCTGTCCCCTTCCAAGTTCTCCGGTAAGGTCAGCGCGGGCCTGCCAGAGCCTGGCTTGACTGTTGCCCGCTGCCGAGCCCTTCCAGCCAGCGCGCCAGCTCCGACGGCAGCGGCGACTCGATGGCGACCGGCCGGCCCGTGGCGGGGTGCAGGAAGCGGATGCGGTGGGCGTGCAGGAAGTAGCGGTCCAGCGGGGGACGGCCTTCGATGCGGCGGGGCGCGCCGTAGAGCCGGTCGCCCACAATCGGGCGCCCCAGCCAAGCCAGATGGGTGCGGATCTGGTGGGTCCGGCCGGTCTTCAGGTGCACCTCCAGGAACGTGAAGCCGGGGAAGCGGCGCAGCACGCGAAACTCGGTGAGGGCCGCCCGTCCGTGGCCCAACCGGGCGCTCATGCGAACGCGCCGCGCCGGATCGCGGGCGATGGGCGCCTCCACCCGGCCCTGCTCTTGCGCGATCTCGCCGTGCACCAAGGCCAGATACACTTTCTCGATTCGCCGGGCGGCGAACTGAGCGGCCAGGCTGCGATGGGCGCGATCATTGCGCGCCACCAGGATCACGCCGCTGGTCTGCCGGTCCAGCCGGTGCACGATTCCCGGGCGCAGCGGGCCGCCGGCCTCGGAAAGCCGCCCGTAGCGATGGAGCAGGGCGTTGACCAGCGTGCCCGTCTGCCGGCCGGCGCCGGCGTGCACCACCATGCCGGCGGGTTTGTCCACCGCGATCACGTCGTCGTCCTCGTAGAGCACGCGAATCGGGATGGGCTCGGGCGCGGCCCTCAGGGGCGGAGGCGGGGCCGGCTCGACCTCGATGCGCTCGCCCCCTCGCAGCCGATGAGCCGGGCGGGAAGCTGCGCCGTTGACCCGCACGCGGCCGCCGCGAATCCATTCCTGGATGCGCGCCCGGCTGTACTCGGCCAGCCGCTGCTGGAGCCACCGATCCAGCCGCTCGCCCGCCTCGCCGTCCGGGACGGTCAATACCACAGTGGAAGGCGCCGCCGGCACGTTTTACAATAACCCCAACCGGCCCGGAGGCTCCGCAGCCGCGCTTCCGGGCCGAGCAACCATAGCGAGGATAACCGAAATGAAGCGCATCATGGTGGGCATTCTGGCGGCGATCGGGGCCCTGACTTTGGCCGCGGTCTTGCTGCTCGTGCTGGGGGCGGCGGCGGTCCGGTTGACCCGTGCGGGCGTTGCTTCGCGCACCGTCCTGGAGGCCAACTTCGAAACCGCGCTGAGCGAGTACGTGCCTGAAGAGCCCCTGGCCAAAGCGCTGTTCGGCGAGCAGCCCACCCTGCGGGATACGGTGGAGGCCCTCGAGCGGGCCGGCGGCGACGAGCGCGTGGCAGGCCTGCTGGTTCGCTTGGGCGCCGCCCCGCTGGGCATGGGGCAGGTGCAGGAGCTACGCGAGGCCGTGTTGCGGTTTCGCGCCCGCAAGAAGTTCGCCCTGGCCTTCGCGGAGACCTTCGGCGAATTCGGCCCCGGGGGCAACGCCTACTATCTGGCCACGGCCTTCGATCAGATCTGGCTGCAACCCTCGGGCGACATCGGGCTGACGGGCGTGCTGGCCGAGAGCTTCTTCCTGCGGGGGACGCTCGAGAAACTGGGCATCACGCCCCGCATGGATCATCGCTACGAATACAAGAACGCCATGAACGTCTTCACCGAGCGCAAGTTCACGCCCGCGCACCGGGAGGCCACCGAGCGGCTGGTGCGCTCCTGGGCGGCCCAGCAGGTGCGGGGCATCGCGGAAGGCCGGCGGCTGGGCGAGGACCAGGTGCGGGCCCTCGTCAACCGCGGTCCCTTGTTGGGACGCGAGGCGCTGGAGGCCAGGCTGGTGGACGGCCTGGCCTACCGCCAGGAGGTTTACGACAAGGCCAAGGAGCGCGCGGGGCGGGGGGCGAAGCTCCTTGCGCTCTCCCAATACCTGCGGCGCGCCGGGCGGCCTCACACCAAGGGCAAGACGATCGCCCTGATCTACGGCGTGGGCGGCGTCCAGCGCGGCAAGAGCGGCTTCGATCCGGTCTTCGGCGAGGTGGCTATGGGCTCGGAGACGGTGGCCGGGGCGTTCCGCGCGGCTGCCCGCGACAAGGACGTCAAAGCCATCCTGTTCCGCATAGACAGCCCGGGCGGCTCCTATGTGGCCTCCGACACCATCTGGCAGGAGACCGTGCGGGCGCGCAAGGCGGGCAAGCCGGTCATCGCCTCGATGGGCGACCTGGCCGGATCGGGCGGCTACTTCGTGGCTATGGCGGCCGACAAAATCGTCGCCCAACCGGGCACCATCACCGGTTCGATCGGCGTGCTGGGCGGCAAGATGCTCACCACCGGCTTCTGGCAGAAGCTGGGCGTCACCTGGGACGAGGTGCACGAAGGGGCGAACGCCACCTTCTGGACGGGCGCCGCGGACTACACGCCCGCCCAATGGGCCCGCTTCCAGGCCTGGCTGGACCGCATCTACGACGACTTCACCAGCAAGGTGGCCGAAGGCCGCCGCCTGCCCAAGCAGCGGGTGCTCGAAATCGCCAAAGGCCGCATCTGGACGGGCGAGGACGCCAAGGCGCTGGGACTGGTGGACGAACTGGGCGGTTTCGAAACCGCGCTCAAGCTGGCCAAACAAGCCGCCGGCATCCCCGAGAAGGAAGACGTGCGCTTGAAGCTGTTCCCGCCCAAGAAGTCCCCGCTGGAGTTGATCGTCGAGCGGCTGAGCGGCAAGGAGGCCGAACCCGGCGAGGGCGACGCCGGTCAGCAGGCTCTGCTGCGGGCGCTGAAGCTGGTGCAGCCCGCGGCGCGCCGGCTGCGCGCCGTGAGCGGACCGCCGGAGGTCCTGGCCATGCCGTGGCGGCCTTGAGGTGGCGCATGCAGAAGCTGATCCGTTCCGCCATCGTGCCCGTGGCCGGGCTGGGCACCCGCCTGCTGCCGGCCACCAAGTCGCAGCCCAAGGAGATGCTGCCGGTGGCGCGCAAGCCCATCGTGCAGTACGTGGCCGAGGAGCTGGTGGCCAACGGCATCGAGCAGATCCTGTTCGTCACCGGCCGGGGCAAGAGCTCGATCGAAAACCATTTCGATCACGATCCCGAGCTNGCCCGCCTGCTGGCGGCCGCCAACAAGCAGGATTTGATCGAGGAGCTCAGCTCGGTGGAGCTGGACGCCAAGTTCTTNTANACCCGGCAGCGCATGCAGCGCGGCCTGGGCGACGCCGTCTTGTGCGGGGAGAACTTCGCGGGCGAGGAGCCCTTCGTGGTGGCCCTGGGTGATTCGATCATCGGGCTGCGGAACCGCTCGGCGGCGATCGCGCGCATGGCCGAGCTGTTCCAGGCGCGGCGGGCGAGCTGCGTGCTGGCGGTCGAAGAAGTGCCGCCGGAGGAGACCGTGCACTACGGCATCATCGAACCGGCGGAGGTCAACGGCGAGGAATGCCGCGTGGCCAACCTGGTCGAGAAGCCGCCGCCGGGCCGGGCGCCCAGCAACCTGGCGATCGCCGGGCGCTACGTCTTCTCGCCCTTGATTTTCGACATGATCCGCCGGGTCCGCCCGGATCCGCGCGGGGAAATCCAGCTCACCGACGCCATTCAGTTGATGTGCGAAGAGGGCCGGCGCGTGCTGGCTTTGAAGCTGCCTGCGGGCGAGCGGCGCTACGACATCGGGAACTTCCTTAGCTACTTCCAGACTTTCGTCGAGTTCGCGCTGGCCGACCCGGCCTGCGGTCCCCTGTTGCGCGCCGCCCTGGAACGCCTGCTGGCGAAGACCGCCTGAGCCTCAGGCCTCGGCGCTGCTCGCCGCCTGCCGCTCAGCGTTCGCGCCACTCGGGCGCGCGCTTCTCCAGAAAGGCCGCGATGCCCTCCTGGGCGTCTTCGGTCAAGGCGTTGGCGGCCATCGTCTGGCAGGCGCGGGCGTAAGCCTCCTGCTCCGGCAGCTCGAGCTGCTGGTAGAAGGCGCGCTTGCCCAAGCCCAGCGCCAGGCGGCTGGCCCGCGCGATGCCCAGCGCCAGGCGCCGGGTCTCGGCCCGCAACTCGGCCGCCGGCACGACGCGGTTGACCAGACCCCAGGCGGCGGCCGTGCGGGCGTCAATCCGCTCGCCCGTCGCCAGCATTTCAAAAGCGCGCTTGCGGCCCACCGCCCGGACCAGCGGCACCATGGGCGTCGAACAGAACAACCCGATGCGAACGCCCGGGGTGGCGAACAGCGCTTGCTCGGAGGCCACCGCCAGGTCGCAGGCGGCCACTAACTGGCAGCCGGCGGCGGTGGCCGCGCCTTGCACCTCGGCGATCACCGGCTGGGGAATCTGCCGGAGGGCTTGCATCATCTCGGTGCAGCGCTCGAAGATGCGCCGGTAGTCCTCGGGCGCGCGCCCGCGCAGCTCCCCCAGGTCGTGACCCGAGCAGAAGGCCGGTCCGGCGGCGGCCAGGATCACGGCCCGCAGGGCGGTGTCCTGGCCCGCGCGTTCGAGGGCCTCGTGCAGCTCCTCGATCAGCTCCAGAGACAGGGCATTGCGCCGCTCGGGCCGATTCAGCGTGAGCAGCGCGATCGGCCCTTCGGTCTGGTAAATCAGGTTCCGGTAAGGCATCGCCACCCCTCGGCGTCGTCTTCAGCATAGCGCCCGCCGGCGCCGTGATAGGATAGCGCCTCATGGGCCCGCCGGCGCCTCGACGGCATTTCCCCTCTTGGCAGCGGGACGAGCTGCCCGAAGCGCCGGTCTTTCACTGGCGCCGCTGGACCCTGCTGATCGGCCCCGGGCTGATGATGGTAGGGGCCAACATCGGGGGCGGGGAATGGCTGTTCGGCCCGGTGGTCACGGCGCAGTACGGCGGCCGCATCCTGTGGTTGGCCACCCTCTCCATCCTCATGCAGGTCTTCTACAACCTCTCGGTCATGCGCTACGCGCTGTACACGGGCGAGCCGATCTTCGTGGGATTCTTCCGCACGCCGCCCGGGCCGGCTTTCTGGGCCTGTTTTTACCTGCTGGCCGATCTGGGCGGGCTATGGCCCTACCTGTCCTCGAACGCCGCGGTGCCCCTGGCCACCGCGATCCTGGGCCGGCTGCCCACCGCGGCCGACGACGGGCTGACGCGCGGCCTCTCTTACGCCATCTTCCTGAGCTGCTTCGTGCCCTTGATTTTCGGAGGCAAGATTTACAACGCGCTCGAAAAAGTCATGGTGGCGAAACTGACGCTGGTGCTGGCTTACCTCGGGCTGGTGACGCTGCTGTTTGTGAGTCCCCGGACCTGGTGGGAGATCGGCTCGGGCCTGTTCCGCTTCGGCGCCTTGCCGGAGGGGGCGTTCGACTGGTCCGTGCTAACGGCCTTCGCCGCCGTGGCGGGGGCGGGCGGGCTGACCAACAGTTACTTTTCCAACTACGCCCGCGACAAGGGCTGGGGCATGGGGGCGCGCGTGGGCGCCCTGCCCAGCGCCATCGGCGGACGCACGATTCAACTCTCCCACACCGGCCGGACCTTCGAGCTAACCGCGCCGGCGCTGGAGCGCTGGCGCGGCTGGCTGCGGCACATCCGCCGCGATCAGCTCGCTCTCTGGGCGCCGGGCTGCTTGCTGGGGATGGCCCTGCCCGCGATGTTTTCCCTGGAGTTCATCCGGGGCGCGCCGGTGACGGGCCATGCCGCCGCGGCCATGACCGCGCAAAGCATCGCCGCCCGCCACGGCCCGATCTTCTGGCATCTGACCCTGTTGTGCGGGCTGCTGATCATGGCGCCCACGCAGGTCAGCCAGATTGACGGCATGTGCCGGCGCTGGACCGACGTCATCTGGACCGGCGTGCGCCGCCTGCACCGGTTGGAAGGCAACAAGGTCAAGTACGTCTACTACGGCATCCTGGTGTTGTACGGCGTCTGGGGCTTGACGGCGCTGCGCCTGACGCCCAATCCGCTGGTGCTGGCCGTCGCCAGCGGCGTCATGATGAACTTCGCCCTGGCCTTTTCGGCGCTGCACACTCTGTATGTCAACCTGACGCTGCTGCCGCCCGCCTTGCGCCCCGGAGGGTTGCTCCGAGCCGGCCTGGCGGCCTGCGCCCTCTTTTATTTCGCGATCTCGGGGTTGGCCTTCCGCCAGCAGTGGCCGCAGGTAGCCGCCTGGCTGGGCCTTTAACGGAGGCGCTCGGCGCCGGCGGCCCGTGGATCAAGCCGCCGGGTGGTGGTGCGGCGGCTGATGGTGGCGAGGCAGGTTGGCCGTCGCGCGTGCCGTGGACGGCTGGACCACGCGCGTGCCGACGAAAAGCGACTGGAAATTATAGAGGGCAGTGCGGTGGGTGAGGTTGGTGAATTGCAGGCCGACGTCGTAACGCTTCCGCTGGTCGCGGGTCTTCTCGTAGCCGAGCACAAGGTCCGTGATGTGGCGCGGCGTGACGCGCGCGGGCGTCCGGTCCAACCGGGCGTAAGGCAGCAGGTCGTAGTAACAGGCATTCGTTCTGGAACTTCGGATCAGCCCTGTCGGAATGCGGCCGGTTAGCGGGAACCATTCTGATGGGCGAAATCCCCGTGCCCGATCAGCTCACGGCTTCGATTCCAGATCCACTGTGGACTGTGCGGCGGTTCGCTCACAGCCCAAGAAACAAGGACGCGGGTCCAGGCGACGATTTGGCGCCTGCTCGTTTGCGCGCCGGCCAGGATGCGGTTACCGGCAAATGAGTGTGTGCAACTCTTGGACGTGGCGATGGGGCTTAATCTCAGGGGGCAAGTTTGGCCGCACGTGGTTCGCGAACCACTCAGCCGCGTCCTTCGCTGACTCCCACACTTCGACGATGCGCCATCCTCCCTGGATCGGATGACCGTAGTGCATGATGAACCCAGGTGCGCCTTTGAGGAGGTCGCCCAGGACCTGGATGGTCTGCTCGTAACCTTCCCTCGTCTGTCCAGGGATATCTCCCGTAATCGCGACAGCCATTTGCGTGGACCTCCCAGTTCACAACCGTGGCCTTTGGGCCGATGACATCTCCGCGATGGAGCCATGCCCCCGTAACGACTTCCCAGTGTCTGCCGCGGAGCCGGCCATGACGCCCACTCTGCTTGCTTGCCAGGAATATAGCACGCGCGCAAAGACCGCTGCAACGGGCGCCCGGAAAGACCTGCAATTCAGACACTGG
>JGI24187J35170_1000034_pt1 | contig 59147 bp, 48 predicted proteins | sample YNPBryBLVA2012_FD_35170 | JGI IMG/M metagenome (IMG submission 35170)
CCCATCCGAGGCGGCACGGGAATGGGAATCCGGTCGGGCTGCGCCCTCCCTTCCTTCCCATTCCCTGGTATTGTCAAACATGGAGAAACTCTAATCTTTTGCCGTCTTCCTGTTTGGGGGCATCTCACATCGGCTGACGCAACACAATTTGTATAGCAAGTGATAAAATTTAACACTTCCTTCCCTTGAGACGATCTTGCTTGGTTTACTAATAAACAGACCCAATAAGAATCAACCTTTACGGCAAGATGCAGTATTTTCGCAATCAGAGCGTCACTACTAGCAAACTGCATATTGGGATTTTTAAGCATATAAAACACGAAACCTTTGCGCTTGAAGCAAGAGCCCAGGGCACTCGAGGTCTCGTTTACAACTCATCAAAATTAGCCGGCAACGAAGGGTCGGCTAAGAAACCAAGCCGACGCGGGGATTCGAGCCATCAGACGGTCGGGCATGGGAGTAAAAAACAAACACAAACAAGGTGCGGATGGTCGCCAGCGTCCTTTAAGGCCAACCCCTAGATCGAGAATAGGCCTTCGACAAGGTGATGGGCCTTGCTTAAAACCAAAACTGCTCGATGTTCTGAACGTTATCGGACCGCCCCCCACTGTGCAAGCGAGCGGCGGCCCTTGGTGCTGGATCAGCTCTCCTACGCGGCTTTCCGAAGATGAAGTTCGGCCTGCATGGCTTTTCCCGAAGCGTTAACCTTGAACTGGGCGACCAGGGCGTTCAGCTCGGCGGCCATTGAGTTCAGTTGCTGGGCGGCCGCACCGACTTGCTGGACGCTGGCCGAAGTCTGCTCCGTCGAGGCCGTGACCGTCTGAACGCTCGCGGAGACCTCCTCGGTCGTCGCCGACATCTCCTCAGCCGCGGCCGCGTTTTCTTCGGAGACCGACGCCACCGTCGAGATGCTCGTCGACACCATCTCCGCGCCCTTCACCATCTCCTCCACAGCCTCTTTGTTGGCCTCCGTGGCCTCCGAAACCGCGAACGTCGTCTCTTTGATCTTCTCGAGCGCGCTCCCGGCCTCTTGGCTCCTTGCCGCTCCCTCAGTGACCTGTTCGGTGGATATGTCCATCGCCTTCACGGCGTCCTCGACCCCCGTTCGGACGCTTTCGATCAGCGCGCCGATCTCTTGAGTGGCCAGGGCGGAACGCTCGGCCAGTTTGCGAACCTCGTCCGCGACCACCGCAAAGCCTTTGCCCTGCTCGCCGGCACGGGCCGCCTCGATCGCCGCGTTCAGAGCGAGAAGGTTCGTCTGCTGGGCGATGTCCTCAATGGTCTGCACGATTTCGCCGATCTGCTGGCTCTTCTCGCCAAGCCCCCTGACCGAGTCGGACGACTTTTTCACCTGAAGCTCGATTTTTTGCATCGTGGCGACCGTCTGCTCGACCGCGAAGATGCCTGACTTGACGTTCAAAGCGGCCTCCTCCGCGGCTTTCGCCTGCTTCTGGGAGCCCTCGGTCACGGCGGCGATGGCCTTGCTCAGCCTCTCCATGGCGGCGGCGGCCTCGGTAGCCGTCGCGGCCAGTTGCTCGCTGCCTTGGGCGATCTGTTGGCTGCTTCGCGCGGCCTCCTCAGTTGCGGAAGAAACCTGCTGGCATGTGTGGGCTATCGAAGCCGCGGCCTGGCCGGTTTCGGAGGCCGCCGACGCCAGCTGGGTGCCGGTCGTCTCAACGTCCATGGCGTTGCGTTGGACCTTCTGGATCAACCCCGAAAGGCTGTTGCGACTCGCCTTGTAAGAGGCGATCATGGCGCCGACCTTGTCCAGCATCTGGTTGAACACGCCGCACATCTGGCCGATATCATCCTTGCTCGGATTGTCAATGGGCTCGGTGTGCGATTCAACCTCGTAGGTCAGATCGCCTCTCTCGAGCGCCTGGACGCCCGAAGTCATGTTGGTCAAGTCGTTGGCATCCAGCGAGGCCAACCGATCGGAAAGCTCCCGAATCGGCCGGGTGATCATGCGCGTCAAAACGATGCCGAAAGCCGACGCCAAAATCATCGCCACGAGCGCCACGGTTACCGCGCGTTGCCGAGAAGCCGCGACGACTTGCTGGCTTTCCTTGGCGATCTTCTTGGCACGATCGACGTTCCATTTGGTGATCGCCTGGAACGCGGGGTCGAGTCTCTTGTTTCCAAGCGGAGCAAACACCTGGGTCAGGTGCTTGGTGGCTTCGTCAAGCTTTCCTTGCCGCAGAAACGCGCACCATTCATCGTCGGCCTTGACGTACTCGTCCCAAGCGGCCATCAGGTTTTCGTAGTTCTTGCGGTCCTCCTGGTCCTCAATGCCTTGTTCGTACTTCTTGAACTGGTCGACGACCGCCGCCCGCTTCTCCGGGATGCCATCCAGAAAAGCGTTGATCTCGTCTTGGTTCTTCTTCAGGTAGACTTGGTAGTGATAAATCCGGAACAGACGAAGGTTGTCGCCAGCGTCTCGAAAGGCGGACAGGTTGTCAACGCCCTGTTTGCTGACTTGACTCATCTTCTGCTCGAGTTGGGAGAAGCTGGCGACGGCGCTAAAGCTCGCATAGGCCAACGCCAGCACGACCGCGCCAAAGCCGACCGCCAGCTTCAGCGGGACACTTAAGTTTGTGAACCACTTCATCAATAAGCCTCCACCGCCCGACGCGTTAATGATAATCCGCATCTCGACGCGCCAAAGGCCTATCTGTTTTGTCGGCACGGCCGATACGGATTTTTATCCTTTATTTTTAGTAGTCAGTAGTTCAGCTTTTTTGTCCATGGTTGCACGGTTTCAAACCTACGATTGGCGAACACGGTACCGCCACAAGGAATCGAAATGTTCCATCGATTTGCGCAAATTTAGCCCGCACCCTGTGTGCTTTGCGACAAGGCAAGGCCTCGGCGACGGGTTCTCTTGAGAATCGTTTGCAAAGCGTCAAGTTGGGGCGTGGGCCGCCGGCTTCTTGGTATCCTGTTCGTCATGCGCCGTCCGCTTTGCCGCTGGAAGCTGGCCGTATTGGCCGTCCTGATCCAGCTGTGTCTTGGCGCGGGCTACTCCTGGACGGTGTTTCGAAAGCCGCTCGAATCTGCTTACGGATGGTCCTACGCCGAGACGGCCGAGCCCTTTCGCTTCCTTCTGTTGTTCTACGCGATCGGCATGACCTTGGGCGGCTGGCTGCAGGACCGTTTCGGCCCAAGGCCGGTGGCGATGCTCGGCGGCCTGCTCGTGAGCCTGGGTTGCGCTTTCGGCGCGGTTTTCGGGTCCACTCAAGCGGGCATGGCGGCGGGATACGCGACGTTCTGCGGCTTTGGCATGGGGTTCGCCTACGTGTCCGCCCTCGCCGTCCTGGTCAAGTGGTTTCCTGACCGCCGCGGGTTCATTGTCGGCGTCGCCGTGTTCGGCTTTGGTGCCGGCTCAATGGTGTCGGCGCCCGTTCAGACAAAATTGGTCGGCTCGGACCCCGCCCAATACGCGCGAACCCTGCCCATCACCTTCTGGTGGATGGCCGCGGTCTTTTTCATACTCGTCGTTGGGCTCTCGAGCTTTTTGTCGAACCCGGACGCTGCGCATGGATCAAGCACGGTTGGCAAGGGAGCCGAAATCCCGCCTGCGGCCGCCTTGAGAACCTGGGCGTTCTATGCGCAGTGGCTCGTGATGCTTTGCTCGACGGCTATCGGGCTATCGTGCCTCTCTGAGGCCGCGCCCTACCTCAAGAGGCTGTTAGAGGGCGACGTGGGCTTTGGGGTCGGGCTGATGGGATTGGCGAACGGTTTGGGACGAGTCGTGGCGGGCATGGCGTCTGACCGGATTGGCCGCAAGCCGGCTCTGGTTGGGGTGTTCGCGATTTACATTTTCACGTGCGGTGCCCTCCTGCCCTCACCGTCTAGCCTTGTCCAGGGTCTAGCCGGGATGGTGTTGGCGGCCTTTGCCTTTGGCGCAGGCATTGCGTGCATGCCGGCGCTCTGCTCCGATTTCTTCGGCTCAAAGCACCTTGGAGCCAACTACGGGCTGGTGTTCACCGCCTTCGCCACAAGCGGGTTTTTCGCCCCTGCCGTCGTGTCGACAGTCGTCCAGAACGACCCCGAGGCCGGTTATCGAGCCGTGTTTGCGGTGTTCTCAGGCATGGCACTTGTGGGCGCGACCGTCTCCGCCTTGTTGCGCAAGCCGATCCTGGAAAAGCACGCCGAGTCCGAAGCCTAGGCTCGGCGCCGTCCGTCTTGCTTATTGTCATGTCCGCCGAGGAGCTTGGTTTCACGTTCCGTTGCTTGTTTGGCTCGCCCGAGGGCGTATTCAGTTGCGACCCACTTAAACTGGCCCAAACCGTGCGCACCGGCCAAGGCCAAGCCATCGCAACGGTCCAGGCGGCCGACATCGCCAAGACGGCTCGACACCTGGCCAACGAGCTGGGATTCGACGAACTGGCCGTCGAAGACGCCCTCAGCCCGAACGAGCGGCCGGGCATGTTCGAGTACAAAACCAACCTGTTCCTGGTCGTGCCATCGATTTCCCATGGCGACGGCCAGGAAACCTTCGGCGAAATCGCTGTTTTCCTTGGCAAAAACTACTTGGTAGCTGTGGCATACGAGCCGGTTCCCGTTCTCGACGCCTGGTTCCTGCGGCTCCAGCAAACGGCGCGTCTTTGGGAGGACGACCTTGCCTTCGTTCTCCATAAGCTTCTCGACATCGTTGTCGATGGCTTCTTTCCCGTGTGCGACGAAATCGAGGAGATCGTCGACTCGTTGGAGGATCACGTCTTTGGAGGCGACGAGAAAATCGTCCCCGAAGCGCTCCGGTTGAAGCGAAGGTTGCTGACTCTTCGGCAGAAAATCACGCCGACCCGGGAGGTGATCAACGGCCTCCTCCGGCGCGATGTGGAGTTCATACCCAAAGAGGTTCTGCCTTACCTTCAAGACGTCTATGACCATACCCTGCGCATCGCCGAAATCATCGACGTGAACCGCGATATCATCGCCGGGGTCCTGGACGCCCACCTGGCCCAGGTTTCGAACAACCTCAACATCTCCATGCGGGTGCTGACCGTCATGGCCACCTTCCTCATGACGGCGTCGCTCGTCGCGGGTATCTATGGAATGAATTTCAAGCACATGCCCGAGCTGGAACAAAGGTGGGGCTACCCGTTCTCCATCGCGCTGATGGGCGTTCTGGCTTTTTTCGAGTGGATCTATTTCAAGCGGAAAGGCTGGTTTTAGAATTCGGTGCCTCGAAAGACATGGCCTGTCTTGCACTCGTTCCGTTACGGTCAAGGCCGCCCTGCTTCCCCCTCCTTTCCGGGCGCCCTTTCGCCTAGCTTCGAAGCCCATGCTTGCATGAAACCGTCAGTCCAGTGCCGAAATTCTCAACTCGGACAGGACCTTTTGGGACTTTTGTTGATATATAACAATAATGGTTATGAATATGATATACTGTCTGGCCAGGGAAACCGGAGAAAAAACATGAACCAAGAAACTCAAACCCTCATCGACGGCCTCAATGCCGACCTCGCTTCCGAGTACCAGGCGGTCATCATGTACGCCACCTACGCCGCCACCGTCTCGGGGCCCCACCGCCCAACCCTGAAGGCCTTTTTCACTCAGGAGATCGGCGAGGAGCTGCTTCACGCTCAGTTCTTGGCGCAGAAGATCGCCAGCCTGGGCGGAAACCCGACCACCGAGCCGAAGCCGGTGCCGCCCGCGGACAATCCCAAGGCCATGCTTGAGAACATCCTGGCGGCCGAGGGGGCTGCCATCGCCGGATACCGCCAAAGGGCGCAACAAGCGGAGGCGGCTGGCGACCACGGACTATCGACCCACTTGGACACGATTGTTGAGGATGAAACGGAACATCGCGAGGAGACCCTGAAGATCCTCCGCGGATGGGTATAAACTTCACACGCCTCATGCCGTCGAACAACTCGATGGATCGTCTAGCCTCATCGGGACTCCGGGCCACCAAAGCCCGGAGTCTGATTCTGTCGCTCATCGATCGTCTCGGCCACCTTAGCGCCGAGGAGATGCTAAGTGCCTTTGCCGAGGAGCGGGTCGACATGAGCCAAGCCACCCTCTATCAAAATCTGGCCCACTTGCACCGAGCCGGCGTCATCCGCAAATTCATCGACAGCGAAGGCATCGCCCGATACGACTCCAACCTTCTTGACCATGACCACTTGATTTGCTGGAAATGCGGCGCCATGGTCGATCTCGAACCGATTGATCGCGAAGGTCTGGCCATCAAGCTTCCTCTGGGTTGGACCGTAGAAAACGTGGTCATCGACATCAAAGGTCTTTGCCCCAAGTGCCAGCAAAAATCCTAGGCAACGGCTTGACAGCCTTTTGAGCCCCCAACCAGTGGGCGTACTTGCAGTGTTCAAATCATTTGGAACCGGCTTTGTCCTGAGCACGACCGGCGGATTAGGCGGATCCAGGTTGGCGCGAGCAGAACCAAAGCGAATGGGTTGCCGTACGGATGGGCATAGTCAATGGTCAAAGCGACCCGCGTTCGCTCAAGCAAGGCTCAGGGCCCGGTCGAATCGCTTGAGAGCCTAGAGGAAACGGCGCGGGTCGGTGATTTTTCCCGTCAAAGCGGTGGCCGCGGCGACCATCGGGCTGACCAGGTGCGTCCGCGAGCCGGGCCCCTGCCGACCCTCGTAAGGGCGATTGCTGGTGGAGGCGCTTCTTTGCCCGGGCCGTAGGATGTCGCCGTTCATGCCCAGGCACATCGAACACCCAGAGTTATGCCACTCGAAGCCGGCGCTCAGGAAGATGGCGTCCAAGCCCTCCCTTTCCGCCTGCTTTTTTACTGCCTCCGAGCCAGGCACAACGAACGCGCGCACCCCGGCGGCCACGCGGTTGTTTTTGACGATCGCCGCGGCGTCGCGAAGGTCCTCAATCCGGCCATTGGTGCAAGACCCGATGAACACAGTGTCGATGCGGATATCGTGGATCGGCTGCCCTGGCACGAGGCCCATGTACTTTTGAGCGCGCCGCTCGCCTTCCGTTTGCGGTTCCGGGACGACTCCGTTCACGTCGGCGGCCATCGCCGGTGTGGTGCCCCAGGTGACCTGCGGCTCCAGGTTGGACACGTCAAGACTCTCTCGCCTGTCGAAGGCTTCAGGGTCGTCCGTCTTCAGATCGGCACATGCCTCCTTCAACTTTTCAAGCAGAGGGCCCTTGGGTGCGAACGGTCGATCCCCTGACTCGATGTAAGCCAGGGTCGCCTCGTCGGGAGCAACCAGACCGCAGCGCGCACCCATTTCGATCGACATGTTGCTGACCGTCATCCTTTCCGACATGGTCATGGCGCGCACGGTCTCGCCATAATACTCCACAGCATAACCCGCGCCTCCGCCCGCACCCAGCTTCCGAATCACCGCCAAAATCACGTCTTTCGCGCCAACACCCTTGGGGAAGCGGCCACGGATCTCGATGCCTAAGGTCTTTGGTTTGGCCGGCGAACGCAGCGTTTGGGTGGCCAGCACGTGCTCAACCTCGGACGTGCCGATTCCAAAGGCGACCGCGCCGAACGCGCCGTGCGTGGCCGTATGGCTGTCGCCGCATACGATCGTCAATCCCGGCAGGGTGATGCCCAATTCCGGGCCGATCACGTGGACGATGCCTTGGTAATCGTGCCCGTAGCCGAAAAGGCGAATCCCGAACTCGTCGGTGTTCCGCTTAAGCGCCTCCAGTTGGATGCCGCTAAGAGAAGAGGGATCGATCGGACGGCCGTCGGTCGGCACGTTGTGGTCGACGGTGGCAAACGTCAAGTCGGGTCGGCGCACCCTCCTGCCTGCCTGGCGCAATCCATCAAACGCTTGGGGAGAGGTAACCTCGTGCACCAGGTGGCGATCAATGTAAAGCAGGACGCCACCCTCAGGCAGGCAATCCACAAAGTGGGCGTTCCAGACTTTGTCGAAGAGGGTCGCGGGCATGGCTCATTTTACGCCGATCGCCTCCCGGTTCGCCCGCTCGTCGAGGCTTCCATTGAAAAGCCTTTGAATTTCCCGCGAGCGAAACTCGAAGATCCGGCGCACGTCGCGCTCGACCAGAAGGCGATTGGCCAGAACTCCACCGAGAGGCCAGTAGAGCACCTCGTCCTCCATCTCCGTGCCCTCCGGACAAGGGGAGAAGGAGTGTGTGTGCCTCCAAAGACGGTAGGGCCCGGAAAGCTGGGTGTCGACGAACCGACGGGGAGGGTCCCAAACCGATATCTCCGTCTTCCAATTTACCGGAAGGCCATGCAGGCTGATGCGGTAGTCGATCAGCGTCCCCTGACGCATTTCGATCGGCAAGGACGTCAGGATGCGGAATTCGATCCACGGCGGCGTCAGCTTCTCAAGGTTCTCGGCATTTGAGAAGAACTCGAAGACCTTGTCGATTGGTGCGCGCAACAAGGTTTTCGCCTGAAGCGAAAAGACCCTGCCGTATTCCAGGTGCTGAATCCGGCGTAAGGAGATATTTGACACGTTTCTCACGTACGACCGTCACGGCATCCACGTTCGCCTGGCAGGTCTAATGGTACTGCGAGTTTTTGATCACCTCGACGGCTTTTTGCAACTGGTTGTCGGTCTTGATGTCGCCGAAGGACTTGATTTTGTCCAAGTCGAGCTCCACGGGGTAATCCGGCTGCAGTCCGCCGCTGATGTACACGCCGTCCTCGTCGACCCGCCGGCTGATGTCCGTGCCACGAGGCAGATAGTATCGGGCGATCGTGATCTTCAGCATCGATTTGTCAATGAAATTCACTGGTTTTTGAACCGAGGCCTTGCCATACGAGTGCTCGCCGACCAGTTTCGCGACTTTGTAATCCTGCATCACGCCGGCAAAGATCTCCGAGGCGCTGGCAGAGTCCTCGTTGATGAGAATCGCGATCGGGTAGTCGATCATGCGGGCAAGGCCGGCGTCCGTGCGCACCTTTTCGACGATGCCGTCCCTTTCGCGCATGGTGACGATCACTTTGTTGTCCAAGAAACGGGAAAGAGTGTCTTTGGCCGACTGAAGAAGGCCCCCGGGGTTGCCGCGCAGATCGATGATCAGCCCGTTGATTTTGGACTTTTCGAATTGGTCCAAGGCCTTGTCGAACTGATCGATCGTCGGCTCGGCAAAGTTGGTGATCATCATGTAGCCGATCTTGGTGCCAGGCAAGAGTTTGGCCTCAACTGTCGGCGTGGTGATGCGCGCCCGCCGAATGGCCAATACCAGAGGCTTGGCAAGCTTCTCCCGCAAGATCGTCAGCTTGACGACCGTTCCCTCATCGCCGCGGATCAGCTTGACGATGTCTTCAACCTCCTTGCCGCTGACCGTCTTGCCGTCGACGCCGGTGATGACGTCGTTCATCTGCACCCCTGCCCGTTGAGCCGGGCTTCCGTCAAACACGTTCGCGACCCGTGCGCCTAACGGGTCCGGCGACAAGCGCGCCCCGACACCAACGAAGTTGCCCTTGGTTTCCAATTCGAAGGCCTCGGCGAAACGAGGCATCAGGAAGGCCGTGTGCGGGTCGCCCAACGACCTTGTGAGGCCCTCGAGGCTGACGTACTTCAGGTTCTCTTCGTCGACTTTGCGGTAGTAATCGTTGACGATTCGATTGTAGGTCAACTGGTAAAGCTTGGTGTCGGGGATCTTTGTCGAGGAGGCATCTTTGACGCCGATGAGCCGTTTGAGCGACGCGGTTGAAGGCGGGTTCAGGCTTTGAAGGTCCCTCCAGGCAAAGCCCAGAAGAAACAGAAAGCACGAAGCGGCCAGAACTGAGAAGAACTTGGAAACTGATCTCACTTGCGCACCTCCCCGGCCTTTTTCACGGCATCGGACTTGTTGGGTTTGGCCGGCGGCGTTGCCGAATACTTCGCCGTCACGAGAGTGTAAGCCGATTTGTCAGGCAACTCGACGATCTCGGTGATGCTTCGGTCGCCCGAGGTGCCCTCGCCGGACAGTTTGGCGACGCCTCTGCTCGAGAGCGCCAAGGCCATCACCTCGGCGACGTTTTGCGTCCGGGAATCGACCAACAGAGTCAGCTTGGGCGGGTTCGGGTTTCCCTTTTCGATGATCAATGGTTTCAACGTTTCCCCGTGCTCGCGGGTAAGGTAGCCGTACTTGCCGGACGGCGCCAAAACCGCCATGCAATCCTTCATCGCCTCGAAGTCACCGATAACGTTGCCGCGCAGGTCAATTGTCACCTCTCGCCTTCCTCTGATCATGTTCATGAGCTGCTTGTGGACGTCCTTGACCAGTTGCAAACGGATCGAGCCGCCCGGTGACTCGCTGATCAAAGGGGTCTCGGTCGTGGCTTTCTCTAGCCGCGTTTCAATTTGCTTGTTGCCCCGGTTCCAAACCACTTTGACCGAGCCTGTCGTGCCGATGGTCAGTTTGTCGATGGCCCGAAGGGGCATCAGATTGTTCTTCGAGAGGGCGCGGAGTTTCTTTTTGAGCTCGGTCACGCGTTCCGGCTTTTCGCGCCCCTTTTGCAGATCCAGCTGAGCTTTGCGAAGTTGCTTGAGGATGTCGGAGTTCACGACCCACTGGCCGTCAATGCTGTGCACCCAATCGCCGGCTTGGACCCCGGCCTTGTCGGCGGGGCCGCCGGGCACCACGTAAGCCACAACCAACCGCGGGATGCGCACCACGGAGTCCAAGTCCTCTGGCTTAAGGTTCGCTGCGGTCTGCTTGTTAGCGATTGCCTTGTCTTCTTTGCTCGATTCAAAAAGGAGGTCGGCGCCGATGCCCTCGTACATGCCGGACCTGGCCTCAAGAAAAGCGCGGTACTGGTCCTTGTCCATGTACTGGCTTACCGGGTCGTTAAGACTGGCCACCATGCCCCTGATGGCACCGGCAACCAATTTGCCGTCGTCCTTGATCGGATCGACAAAGTCCGACTTAAGCTTGGCCGACAGCTGTTCGAAAAAGACGTCCGCCGGGATTTTGACCGTCGTCGGATCGGACTCCAGGGAAGCCGTCAGACTGGACTGGGCCTCTCTCTGTTCGGGAACCGGAAGGGTCGACTGGACCACATTGACCAGCGGAACACCGTCGACACGGCTCCGAACAATGTTGCCCAGCATCACCAATGCCACGCAACCCAATACCGTCGCCGTTCCAAGAATGTGCTTGACCGTTTTGTTCATGTTTTCCTGCTGTTCGAGTCTATCTTCATGATACGCCGAAGATGGCGTTCCTCATGGCTTGGCTCGGTCTCGAGAAAAGCGTTCAGAATCGCCCGGTTCGTCTCCACGTCCACGGTTCGCCCACCCAAACAGAGCACGTTCGCACGGTTGTGGTTGCGCGCCAGGCGGGCCATCTCCGGCGTGCAACAAAGGGCCGCCCGAATGCCATCGTAACGGTTCGCGGCGATGCTCATGCCGATGCCTGTCCCACAACAAAGAACCGCCAAATCGGCCTCTCGGTTCCGGAGGGCTTCGACGACCTCCTTTGCCACGTCCGGGTAATCCCGGGCCTCGGGACCTTCCGCACCGAAAGACAGCACCTTCCACCCTCTTGCTTCACATTGTCGGATCAGTTCGTGCTTGAGCTCATAGGCGGCATGGTCCGATCCGAAGGCTATCGTCATTCGGCCAGCTCCTTGGCCCGTGCGGCGACTTGCGGGTCCAGACTGGAGCGCAGGGCGGCCAGGCTTTCAGCGGGAAGCTTCAACTCCTTGGCCAGGGCAAGCTCGACGAGCGCTCTTTGAACGCGCGGGTCCTTGTCAGACAAAGTGTTTTGAATTTCAGCCAAGGCTATCGGCCCCTCCATTTTGCCGAGTGCGGTCAACGCCGTCGCCCGAACCTCGGGATCGGCGTCGGCGACGGCCAGCTGCAGAGCTTTTCTGTGGTTTGGATTGGGAGCTGATTCCATGAAGTCAAGCAGCTGCAAACGTACGAAAACGCTGTCGTCGCGCACGCCCTTGTATCCCTCCTCACGGTGGGTCAGAATGTCAGACTGGATCAACCTGAGGCATGCCGCTGCGCGGACCAGGTCGCTCGGGTCGTTGACGGCCGTCCACAATAGGTTGGAGGCCGGCACCTTGAAGGACGGATTCGACCCGTTGGCGACAGCCAGGCGCACAGCCGGGTCGGTCATCCGGCTGAACCCCTGCAGGAATTTCTGTGCGTTCTCGTCGTCGTATCGGGAGAGCGCCATGGCGCCTGCCAGCCAGGCCGTCCAATTGTCCGATGCGACGAGAACGGCGATGTGCTGGGCGTCTTTCGGGTTGTTTTTCTCAGCAGTCAGCTGGGCCGCGACAGCCTGAACATAGCCGTAACGCCCGGTCAGCAACGCCCGACGGATGGCCTGATCCGCCTGCTCGCCGCCCTGAAATTGCAGGGCCCTCAACGCGATCTCCACCACGCGCAAGTTGAATCCCGGAAGCAGGTCGATCAGAGGTTTGACCGCGCTTGGTTCCTTAACGCGGGCGAACGCTTGAGCGGCGTTCAGCTTGACCGCGTCGAACCGCGCCGATAGCATCTCGACCACCTCGGCCCGTTCGGCTTGGCCGGAGGATTCGCTTAGGGCCGCGGCTTTGGCGATTAGGGCGTCCTCGGAGGTCGGATCGTCGGACGGTTTCAAGACGTAAGAGTAACCGGTTTGGGCCTTTCTCGCAGGCGTCGGAATGGGGGGCAACGAATCGACCGCGGGGTCGCCCCTTTCCGTGATCTCGCCCTTGAGGTCGAGCAGCTCGATGTCGTTCGCCGAGCCGGGATCGCGGTTCAGCAGGAAAACGACGGCAGGTTCGCCCTTGCCGACTTCCCTGGCCGCGGGGATCCAACCAACGGCGACCGCCTCGAGGTTTGGCTTCAAGTGCCGGCCGACAAAATCTGCGAAGTCGATTTTCGCCAATACAAAGCATTTTTCGGAGTCCTGGACAATCTGGATAGGATCGTCCGAAGCGGTCTTGTTGAAGTCGAGAACAGCCAACTTGCCGAGCGGGTCGTCGGACACCTCGGACCACGGCCTGGCCGGCTTGTCGCGGTTCAGGGCAAGCTGGGCCGACAGCTGTTCCGTCGACACCCGGTTGCGGTTCGACACCGACGCCAGGCTCACGGTGGACAGGGAGGCGCAACCGTACGCCAGCAGATTGCCGTCAGGCGCCAGCCCGAAGCGGGTCAAAGCACCCGTCGGGACTCCCCTCCGCCGGAAGGCGGCCGCAACGTCGGCGCTCCACCGGTTCAAAAGCTCCACGGACAGGTCCTGCCCAGGCGACATGTCTTCGTTTGGCGCGAAGGCGAGTCCGTTCACCGGCATGCCGTTCACGAACGCCGCCGGCTCGCCGTCCACCTGCCAGCCTGCGTGGATGAAAAACACGGAATCGTAGGGCCCGCGATAGACCTTGTCCTCCGACTCGAAGGTGCCGCCGTTGACCCGCGGTCCGAAGTACTTCTGGCAAAATCGCGCGTCGAACGGTTGCCCCTGGGCCATCGGTCCAAAGCGCATCGGCTCGTTTTCGACGCTGACGTCGAGCGCGACCTTATAGCGGCCCTGGCCGTACGCGTCGGCGACGGCGGCAAACCGGGCGAGCGCCTCAAGGCTGGCGACCACCTGGCTGTTTTCCAGCGTCGACCTTCTTTGAAGAAGCGCGCCCTCCGGGCTTTGATGCAAGACGTCGAAGCGCGTCATGACAACCGCCCGAACGCGCCACAACGGCGTCCTCTCGTCGAATTTGGCCTTCGCAAGGGCATGGAGTCGTGCGACCTCGTCCCATCCGCCCCCTCCGAGGATTCGGCCGATGCACTCGCCATTTTCGTTGAACAGGACCGTCCAGTCCCCGTCGGCAACGGCCTTGCAACGCGGCAACGCAAGCTGTGCTTTCGGGACTTTTGCGGCAATATCGCGGCCGGCAAGACGGTAGGTGGCCAAAACAAGGTCGGCCGCAGGCTGCGAGGAATGGCTGCCCAGCAGCGCCAGCGCGATGATTGCGTGCGTCATATTCCGTTGTCCTTAATCGAGAGTCTCAAAGAGTCGGATGTCGCTTGGGCCGGCTGCATGGCCGTCGCCTCGGCTGAAAGTGAGCGCCTCGCGCGCCTTCAAGGAGCCAAGGTCGGGAGGCATGCGGCCAATCAGGTCGAGCACCACGTTTTTGATGCGCTCCGAGTTCATTTTGAACACCTCGAGAACGCTGTGCGCACTGACGGCGTCGGTGTCGGCGACCACGCCGCAATCGTAGTCGGTGATCAGCGAAATGTTCACCACGGCCATGCCCAGTTCGCGGCACAGGTACGCCTCAGGGTACTGGGTCATGTTGATGACCTCCCAACCGGCATCGGTGAACCACTTGCTTTCCGCCTTGGACGAGAACCGCGGGCCCTGGATCACCACGACGGTGCCCCGCTCGTGGCAAGGGATCCCGTGGTCGCGGATGGTTTGGATCGCCAGGTCGCGAAGAACGGGGTCGTAAATGTCCGCGGCCGACACGTGCGTGACGATCGGGCCATCGTAGAAAGTGTCCGCACGCCCGTTGGTGCGGTCGACGAACTGGTCGCAAACGACGAAGTCGCCCGGCTTAACGTAAGCTTGAAGCGAACCCGCGGCGCAAGGACTGACAACGGCCTGCACACCCAACGAGCGCATGGCCCACACGTTGGCTCGATAGTTGACCTTATGGGGCGGGATCGAGTGGGACCGGCCGTGCCGAGGTAGAAAAGCCACCTTGCGGCCCTTCACCGTGGCCAGCATGACCGAGTCGCTCGGCGGCCCGTAAGGCGTGTCCACCTTTGCCTCCTGCACATCGGTCAGCAAGCTGTAGAACCCCGAACCGCCAAAAACCCCGATCTCCGCCCGATGGGAACCGCTCATGACTTCAACTCCTTCGAAAGGTTTTGGATCAGGGTGTCGACCCTTGAGCCCGCCCTCAGAATCAGGTCCTGCTTCACTCCAATCACTCTCTTGTTCTGGATCGCTTTGATGGTCTTGAGCCTCGGATCGGCCAACACGGAGTCGACATTGCCCGCCACCACGATGATGTCCGGGTTCAGAGCCACCAGCGACTCGGCGTTCAAAGGGACCATGCGGTTCTCGTCGGGACCCACGGCCTCAGCGCCCGAACACCGAATCAGGTCGGCCTGATACGACTTGACGCCGGCAATGTAGTGCTCCGTCCCCTCTCCGGGCATTAGAACCGCGACCCTTGGCGGGTTCGGCCCGGCGTCGGCTTTCGCTGCCGCGATGGCGGCGTCGATCTTATCGATGTATTCCCAAACATTGGTCTCGACATGGAGCTTGGCGCCGAGCTCGGACAGCGAACGCTTGTACTCATCGACGGAGCCCGCCTTGACGGCGAACAACTCGATGTTGAGTTCTTTCAGCTTGGCGACGTCCGCCTCGGAAAAGATGATCGGGTCGTAAAGGATCAGATCCGGGTTCACCTTGGCCAGCGCCTCGAGGTCCGGCTTGATGCCCGACATCACGACGGGCACCTTTTCGATGCCGGTTGGATAGTTACAGTTCTTGGTGCGGCCCTTCAAACGGTTCGCTCCCAGTTGCAGGTAGGCGATTTCCGTGATGCCTGGGCTTAGGCTGACGATCGCCTTGTATTCCTTTTCAGGCTTGTAGATCGGAACCGTGTTCTTCGGACCACAACCTGACAAGATCAGCCCGACAGCGACGGCAAGCATGCTGAGTTTGCGAAGCATGGTTCATTCTAGCTTAATTGACCCCTCAGCTTCCAGAGGCGCATTGGGATCAAAAGGACTCCCATTTTGCGAAAATCTGTCGCATAATAGACGGCGTTACGGTCAATGTCCGAGTGTTAGAATCGAGGTAGGTTGCTGTAAGCCGGCATCTCCCGTTCGTGGCCACGGCGCGAATCGCAACAAAATCGGGGCAAACGCCCTTCAAGGAGGCCGGAATGGCAACAAAATCTTTGTACGTCGGCAACCTGTCGTACAGTACGACAGAAGAAGCCTTGACTGCTTTCTTCGCACCGTACGGTGCCACCTCCTCGCGTATTGTCCAAGGCCGCGGCTTCGGATTCGTCGACGTCGATGCGGACAAGATGGAGGAAGCCATCAACGATCGCAACAACGTGGAACTCGACGGCAGAAAGCTCACCGTCAATGAAGCGCGTCCCCGAGAAGACCACGGCGGCGGGAGGTTCGGCGGTGGCGGCCGAGGCGGAGGCGGTTACGGCGGCGGCCGAGGCGGAGACCGCAACGACCGCGGCGACCGACGGGGCGGCGGCTACGGCGGCGGCAAACGTCGGTCTTTCTAGGCGCGGACCCGGTCCCGGCTAAAAGGCCCTCCTCCCCAAACGCCTGACTGGCGTGACGCTTTCTTGTCCAAACTTCCGAAGAGGCCCCCGGTTTACCGGGGCGCCCGCGCTCGTTGTTGGCTCGCAAGCCGCGTCCCTCTCGGCCTGCATCCTTGCGCCTCAACAACCCGAAAACGCGCCGATCCCAGCCATGTCCCGCGCCGGGCAATCAAGGTATAGTTTAGCGATCAGATGAGCCGCGTGCGCCGCTGACGCTGCCAGAAGATCGGAGCCTCATTTGAAAGCCTATCTCGTGCTCAGCGACGGGACGGTTTACGAGGGAGAAAGCCTCGGAGCCGTCGGGGAAACGACCGGCGAGGTCGTGTTCAACACCGGTATGACGGGGTACCAGGAAATCCTGACCGACCCCAGCTATGCCGGCCAAATCGTCCTTCTGACCTACCCCCTCATCGGCAACTACGGCATCAACGACGACGACTTCGAGTCGGACACCTTGAAGCCGGCCGGTTTCGTCGTCCGCGAGGCCTGCGACGCCCCGTCTAACTGGCGGTCGCGCAAGTCGCTTCAAGAATTCTTTGTCGAACGGGGCATGGTGGCCATTCAGGGCGTGGACACCCGGGCGATCACCCGTCGCATTCGATCGGGAGGCGTGTCGATGGGCATCATTTCCAACCGTTCCCCCGAAGAGGCCCTGGCCAAGCTCCGATCGGCCAAAAGCTATGATGACACCGACTTTGTGCATGCCGTGACCACCAAGCAACCCTACGCCTGGGGCCGCGTCGGCAAAGAACCGATCGATGAAGACGACGGCTCGTTCCGGTACCGCCTTGCCGTTCTTGATTGCGGCCTGAAGTACAACATCCTGAGAAGGTTCGCCGCGGTCGGTTGCCGAAGCATCGTGTTCCCTGCCAGCGCCTCCGCAGACGAACTCTTGAGCGTCAAGCCGGACGGCATCGTTCTATCGCCAGGCCCCGGCGACCCCGCTCGGCTAGGCCCCGTCGTCGAGACGGTACGGCAGCTCTTGGGTAAAAAGCCGCTGTTCGGGATCTGTTTGGGCAACCAGCTTCTCTGCCAAGCGATCGGCGGCAAGACCTTCAAACTGAAGTTCGGCCATCGCGGATCGAACCACCCCGTGAAAGACCTGCTCACCGGAAAGGTGACCATCACTTCGCAAAACCATGGCTACGCGCTCGACCCGGACTCGCTGGCCGGCACCGGAGCCGAAATCACTCAAATCAACTTGAACGACGGCACGGTCGAAGGCATCCGCGTGAAGGAATGCCGTGCCTCGTCGATTCAGTACCACCCCGAAGCGGCCCCAGGCCCGTGGGACAGCCGACCGTACTTCTCGGACTTTGTGGCGCAACTGGAGGGGAAGTGAGTTGACAAAGCCTCGAAGCCCGTTCGTTCACGTCTCGCGAGCAACCCGTGGCCAAAGACACTTCTTCGGCCATGCCGCCCCTGACACCCTTGCTGCGCCGGCAGGGCAAGCCCTCCAGAAGAGGCTCGTGCCGCCTCCGCGGTTGCTGGCCCTTTCGGCCAACCGCCCTTCAGCAATAACCACTGCATTGGAACACCAAAAGGTGTGCGATCCCTTCCTCCAGGGTGATCGCCCCCGCGCTTTTGTCGTCCACTTGCCGCATCGAAATAGGGAGTCTGGCCTGTGAAAGTGCTGGTGATCGGATCAGGGCCGATCGTCATCGGTCAAGCCGCGGAGTTCGACTATGCCGGCACGCAGGCCTGCAAGAGCCTGCGCGAGGAGGGTTGCGAGGTCGTTCTGGTCAACAGCAACCCGGCTACCATCATGACCGACCAGAACATGTCGGACGCCCTCTACATCGAGCCGCTGAACATCGACTTCTTGGAGAGGGTGATCGCGCGAGAGAGGCCGGACGCGCTGCTTCCCACCCTTGGCGGTCAGACGGGCCTGAACCTCGCCACGCAACTGGCTCATGAAGGCGTTCTGGATAGGTTCGGAGTGCGCCTGCTGGGAACGCCATTGGAGGCCATCCAGAAGGCCGAAGACCGCGAAAGCTTCCGCGCCCTGATGCGCGAGATCAAGGAACCCGTACCGGAGAGCTGGATCATCGAAAGCCCGCAAGAGCTGAAGGCCATTTTGGATATCGTGCCCTACCCGTGCATCGTGAGGCCAGCCTACACGCTGGGCGGAACGGGAGGCGGCATCGCCGAGAACAAGGACGAGCTGTGGGAGATCGGGCAAAAGGGGCTCAAGCTCTCCATGCGCAGCCAGCTCATGGTCGAACGAAGCCTTCTGGGATGGAAAGAAATCGAATACGAAGTGATGCGCGACTCGGCGGGCAACTGCATCACGGTGTGCAACATGGAGAACCTCGATCCAATGGGCGTGCACACGGGCGATTCCATCGTGGTCGCTCCCTCGCAAACCCTCAGCGATATCGAGTACCACATGTTGCGCACGGCCTCGCTGAAGATCATCCGGGCACTGGGCATCGAGGGCGGCTGCAACGTGCAATTAGCCGTCAACCCGGAGAGCTTCGACTACTACATCATCGAGGTCAACCCCCGCGTCTCGCGCTCCTCGGCGCTGGCCTCGAAGGCCACCGGCTACCCGATCGCCCGAGTGGCGGCCAAGATCGCCATCGGCAAAACGCTCGATCAAATCGACAACCAGGTGACGGGCACCACCAAGGCGTGTTTTGAGCCGGCACTGGACTACTGCGTCGTCAAAGTGCCGCGCTGGCCCTTCGACAAGTTCTCCCAAGGGGACAGGACGCTGTTCACACAGATGAAGGCCACCGGAGAAGTGATGGCCATCGACCGCACCTTCGAATCGGCGCTGATGAAGGCGCTCAGGGGCCTGGAGTTGAAGCAGAAGGAACTTCGTCATCCTAAATTCTCTTTGCCTGCAAAGCCCGTTCAATCGAACGTCCTCGTTTCCAAGGCCCAGGAATCAAACACACGCAATTCGCCGCCGCACGACTCGGCCCGCTTCGTGACCATCCACCTGGCCGATGCCCTGCCAGCGCCGGTGCTTCAAAACTACCAGGCCGAGAGGGACAGCCTTCAAAACCTGGCCGAGGCGGGCACCTTGACCGTCGAAGACGCCATCCGCCAAATCGAAGAGCTGCAGATCGCGATGGTGGAGAGCACCCTCGACCTCGGCAAGGGGTCATGCCTTCTATCGCAAGACCAGGCCAGGTGCCTCGTCTCTGAGGCGATTCGGCGGGACGATGGCAAACGGTATACGCTCTATGCGGCCTGCGTGATGCCCAACCACGTCCACGCTCTTGTCCGGCCGCTGGGCGGCGAGGACCCCGCCAAGATCGTTGAGCACTGGAAGACCTCCACCGAGGAGGCCGTCAACCGAGCGCTGGGCAGGACAGGACGCGTATGGCACGAGGAGTTTTACGAGCGCATGGCACGCGGAGGCGACGGCGTCGCGGCCCTGTCCACAGCCATCATCGAGAACCCGGCCAAGGCAGGCGTTCAGGATCGGGCCTGGGTCTATTCCAAGGACTTTGCGGCGGAAGACGGCACGGATTCGCAAGCCCATGGAGAACCCGCGCCCGGCATGACCGACGATCAGTTGCGGGAGGCGATCCGCAAACCGACCGACGAGCGGCTTTGGGCGCTGGCCGAAGGCCTTCGCCGTGGATGGCCCCCCGAGGAGGTCAACAAAATTTGCAAGGTTGACGTTTGGTTCCTTAACAAAATCCAGAAGCTGGTCGAGATGGAGAGGCGCCTGGTCAAACTTCACGAGCATGCGGACGACCCCGAGGCCATGTCGAAGGCCGTCAAAGACGCCTTCTTAATCGGTTTTCCCTCGCCGACCATCGAGTCGATGCTGGGGATCGACGACGAATTCAAAAAGGACCTGCGCGAATTGCGGGAGGTTGCCCGATCGCTCGATGCCTTGCAAGAGGTCTCCTCGCAGGAAAGCGTTCCAGGGCTCGCCGAAGGCGACGAGCAGGCGCTCCTCGCTTTCCTCGACAAAATGTCCGCCAGCCTCGAAGCGAACGCCGAAGCGTCGGACAAGGCGGCCCGATTTTGGCAGAAACACGACATCGCAGACCCAAAGGTGAGGATGCGGCTCTACTGCGCCGGCCAGATCGCCAAGCTCAAGGTTATGCCGGTTTTCAAGATGGTCGACACTTGCGCCGGCGAGTTCGAGTCAAAGACGCCCTACTATTACGGCACGTTCGAGCAGGAAGACGACGCCAAAATCGACCCAGACGATCCGCGCGACACGGTGCTGGTGCTCGGCTCCGGCCCAATCCGAATCGGCCAGGGCATCGAGTTCGACTACTCTTGCGTTCACTGCGTCTGGTCGCTGGAGCGGCTGGGCTACCGGGCGATCATCGTCAACAACAACCCGGAGACCGTGTCGACCGACTTCGACACCGGCGACGGTCTGTATTTTGAACCGGTGACCCTGGAGGACGTGCTCGACGTCGCCGCCCACGAGAAGCCCATTGGAGCAGTAGTCCAGTTCGGCGGGCAAACGGCCATCAACCTGGCCACCAAGCTGAAGAACCATGGCATCCGCGTACTCGGCACCGACCCCAGCGCCATCGACACCGCCGAGGACCGCGACCGGTTCGAAAAGCTGCTGAACTCACTGCAAATCCCCAAGCCTGCCGGCAGGGCCGTCCGATCGCTGGACGAGGCGGTCGCCGTCGCGAACGGAATCGGCTATCCAGTGCTGGTCCGCCCGAGCTTTGTGCTGGGCGGCCGAGCGATGGAGATCGTTTACAGCGAGGAACAGCTTCGTAGCTTTTACGGCGAGGCCGAAGACGCCAACCCCGGCCAACCGGTGCTTGTTGACAAGTACGTCCTGGGCGTCGAGGCCGAGGTCGACGTCATTTCGGACGGAGAAGACACCTTGGTGCCCGGCATCATGGAGCACATCGAGAGGGCGGGCGTGCACAGCGGGGACTCAATGGCGGTCTATCCGGCCGTCAACCTCAGCCAAAGCGTTCAGAGTCAAATGGTGGTCAGCGCATGCAAGATCGCCCGCGCGCTGAACGTCAAGGGCCTGATGAACATCCAGTTCGTCATCCAAGACGACACCGCGTACGTGCTCGAGGTGAACCCCCGCGCATCGAGGACGGTGCCCTACATCAGCAAGGTGACCGGCATAGCGATGGTCGACCTCGCGACGAGGTGCATGATGGGGCAAAAGCTGAAGGAGCTGGGTTACGCGAGCGGGCTGTGGGCGCTCGGCGCCGGGCCCGATCCAACAGAGGCAGACGCGATAGACGTCTACCCTTACCCGGCATTCCCCGAATGTCTGAAGCCCGGGCCGCTTGAAGCCGACACCTCCTTCGCCCCGCGGGCCCAGGGCTTCATCATCCCTGAGAGGCTTTTCATCGAAGGCCGCGCCCTCGTGCCCGAGCCCAAGATTTACGCCGTCAAGGCACCGGTGTTCAGCTTCCAGAAGCTAAGAAAGGTCGAGCCGAGCCTGGGCCCGGAAATGAAGTCGACGGGCGAGATTCTCGGCATCGACTTCACCTTTGAAACGGCGCTCTACAAGGCATTGGTGGCGAGCGGCATCAGCTTCCGGGGCGGCGGCTATGTGATCGTTTCCGTCCANGACCCCGACAAGCCCGCCGCCGTGGAGATCGCACGCGAGTTGCACAAGCAGGGTTTCAAAATAGCCGCCACCGGCGGAACCCANGACGCGCTGGTCCAGGCGGGCATCCCAAGCCACTGGGTGATGAAAATCCACGAAGGGTCGCCCAACCTCCTGGACATGCTGCTGAACGGCGAGGTCAGCTTGATGATCAACACGCCGAGCAACGACAAAGACGCCGAGATTGACGGCGCGAAGATTCGGCGCGCCTGCATCGAAACCGGCGTGGCCTGCGTGACCGCCATCGACACCGCCAACGCCTTGATCCGCGCGCTGAAAGTTTACAGCGAACCGGAGAGGGCCAGCTGCTTGAGGCTCGAGGAGTACCTCGACGGGGCTGGGGGGTAGCCGATGGACCCGAGGTTCGCTAACGTCAAGGCTATCGTCTTCGATTTGGATGACACGCTATGCGCCTACTGGGACGCCTCAAAGGCCGGTTTGCGCGCCGCCTTCGAAAGCCACCCGGTGGCAGGCAAGACCATCGACGAAATGATCGCGGCATGGGCCGACGCCTACCGCGAGTTCGGCCCGACTCTCAAGACCAGCGACTGGTACAACGACTATCTCCACCGCGGAGAGCCGACGCGGACGGAGCAGATGCGCCGCACGCTGGCCAAGGTCGGCGTTCAGTCCAAACAGCACGCGCGGTTGCTCTCCGAGACCTACGCCCGGGAGCGAAATGCCGCTCTGTCCCTGTTCGGCGAATCGCTGGAGGTGCTGCGAGCGCTCAAGGCTCGATACCCCATGGCCCTGCTCACCAACGGCCCGGCTGACGTGCAGCGGGAGGAAATCGCCATTCTCGGCATCGAACCCTTCTTCGATGGCATCTTCATTGAAGGCGAGATGAGAAAAGGCAAACCTTTCCACTCGGTGTTTCGCCGAGTGGCCGGCTTTTTTCAGGCCGAGGGCGAGCAACTGGCCATGGTCGGCAACAGCTATTTTCACGACATCAAGCCGGCCATCGAGGTGGGCTGGCGCACGGTATGGGTTCGGCGTCCGAGCGACGTGCCGCCCAGCGCCGACCCGAAAACGGCCGCAATGGAATCAAGACCTGAAGGCGCACCTGCTCCCGATGCCNAGATTGGCAACCTTAGGCAGCTTCTGGACCTTCTGACATGAGGCGAATCGTCGCCTGAGTCTCGAGGCCCTTGGCCTTGACGGACATCTGGCTCTTTTTCCCGGCCAGAACCTCGCTGATCGGCCACGAGTGCGACCATAGCGCAATCCGACCGTCGCACACGGTCGCGCTCACCGTAAGCGCCGAACCATCGATCGTGGCGGCCAGCTCAAACGGCCCGAAGTCGTGCCTCCGGCTCGCCCTTAGGCCCTTGGCGATCGAGATCTTCTCGTNGAAGGCGCCGCTCTTCGACCACAACGTGACGCGCCGGCCCAAAAGGTCAAAGGCGAATTTGACGCGATAGGTCCCTTGGATGGCGATCGTGATCATGAGCCCTCCTTTGTGAGGTCCTGGCGCAAAGCGCAGAAGGTTGGCGATCGGCGCAGGAAGAAGGCCAGCGACCGCTCCGCGACGCCGTTCCGACCGGACGAGCAGTCGATCCCCCAAAGCGGCGAGACCTGCGTGACGAGAGCCACGTGGCCCTGACGCCCGTCCCGGTCGGGATACGCGGCCAAGCATCCTGGCTCCGGGCCTTCCAGACGCACGAAGAGCCTTTGCCTGCCGTTGGCGTCGGCGACGATTTCGGTGGTGCTAATCCACATGCCGTGCCGGTCTCTTTGGTCGCGGCTGATGCCGAGGCACCAGGCGATGAAGCCGGAACAGTCACACTCGCCGTTGTAGGAGGGCGTCGGCGCTTNCGGGTCGAAGCCCCCTTGGCCCAGCCGGTATCGGATCGGCGGCTCTGCGTNAAGCACCGAACGTGCCCGCACGATGCGTCGGAATGAAAGGTTGGGTTGAATTTTCACATCCCTTTCGGCATCGGCGGGGCTCTTTGTCAACCAAGCTCAGCCAGCACGCAAGCATTCTGCTGCTGGGTCCCTCGGGGCCGACGTCGCCCTCTGCAATACTTGTGGCCAACATGATCGACAAGAAGGTATCGGAAACGCACGTCCAGATGGCGCAGGTGATCACCCCCGACCAAGCCAACATCATGGGCAAGATGTTCGGCGGGGCTCTGCTGGCCATGATCGACCTGGCCGCCTTCGCCTCGGCTTCGCGATTTGCCGGCAACCCTTGCGTCACGGCAGGTTTCCACCATGTGGACTTTCACGATTCGATCCTGATCGGCGAGCTGGTGACGCTCGATGCGTTCGTCAGCTACGCGGGGCGCACCAGCGTCGAGGTAACCGTGCGCGTCAACGCCGAAAACATCCAGACCGGCGAAAGGAGGCAAACGAACACCGCCCACGTGACCATGGTGGCCATCAAAGACGGCAGGCCCACGCCCGTGCGGAGGCTCGTCTGCGAAACGCGGGAGGACAAGGTCCGTTACCTGGAGGGAAAGTTGCGCCGGGAGATGCGCTCCGTGACGAACGCCAACCAGCAGCGCATGCGCAATCGGCTGGTCAACGCAACCGACGAAGAACTGGAGGAAATGATGGCGAGCAACAGCTTGCTGCAGCCAGACAGCCCTTAGTTTGCGGGCTTGGGTTTCGGCTTGAGAAAACCAAAAAAATCCCGGGCTTCTCGCTTGGAAGCCCGGGATTTTCGCCGACAAAAAGAGTTGGTTTATTTGCGTCGTCGCCGAAGCGCGGCGGCAAGGCCGAGGCCAAACGGCAGAATCGCGGCGGGACCCGGAACGGCGGGCTCGCCAAGCTCCTGGCCTTCGATCTTCATGCTGAGGTCGACTTCGACAGGACCCTGATAACCCCTTGGCCCAGTCCAATTCTGCCAGCTCGAACCGTTATAAAGCTTGACGTTGTAGCCCTGCCCGTAATTGCCGGCGGCCGCGAAGAACGGCTGAACGTTCGGGTTCGTTGACACGATCTGCATGCCGAACCAATACTTGGTGGCGCTCAGATTGATGTTGGTCAGGTCGTTCACGTCGGCCGTGTAATCAAAAATGAACAGGCCGCTGCCCACTGCGGTAACGCTCAAAGACAACAGACCGTTCGAAGGGCCGAAAACCTGATTGCTGGGATCCAAATTGCCCAAACCGTCGGAACCGTAGATGTACAGGTAACCGTTGAGAGTGTCGCCGACGCTGAGGTTGTTGTTGGAAAGAAACCGGAACGAAACCGACGTAACCTTGACGTTGGCGCTGAACGTGACGTCATCGACCGCGTACTGGTTCGTGCCCGGAACGTTTGAGCTGGGCGGCGAAAGGAACTCGTCAAAAGGAAAGCTTCCGACGGGGTCCATCGTGTTGTAATAAACAACGGCATTCGATAGCGGGGCGAGGCAACTCAATGCCAAACAAGCTAAAATCGGCTTTTTCATCCTCTTTTTCCTTTCATGGGTATTTGAACGGCACAACCTTTTTCCCGTTCTAGTCTCAGTATGTCTTCACTTGACCCCCGATGCCAACGCCTTGGGCCCAAAACCGGTGATGATTGGCGACTAAAAATTGACAAATCCGGTAATTTTGCGTGGCATTTACGAGGCAACGGCGCAAAAAGGTATCTTCAATGGAATCATGAGCGAGAACCGCATCCGCATTCTGGGCATTGACGGTTTCCTCGTTTTCGTGGGCGAAATGACCCTGATCTTGCTGGACGCCGCCCGCCGAATTTTCCACAGGCCGTTCGAGCTTCGGGAGACCATGAACCAGATGGCCTTCATCGGCGCCTCCAGCGTGCCTATTGTCGCGCTGACAAACTTCTTTTCCGGCGCGGTTCTGTCGCTGTACAGCACGGAGCTGATGGTCAAATATGGCGGGACGTCTTTCGTCGGGGCTGCCGTCGGGCTGAGCGTTTGCCGTGAGATCGCGCCAGTGCTGGCAGGCATCATGGTGGCGGCACGGTGCGGGTCCGCCATGTCGGCTCAGATCGGCACGATGGCCGTCACCGAGCAAATCGACGCCCTGCGCATGCTGTCGGTCCACCCCACCAACTACCTGGTTATCCCCCGCATCCTTGCGGGCGTGTTGATGGTCCCCATTCTGGCCTTGATCGGCATGTACGCGGCCGTGGCCGGCGGCTGGCTGGTGGCGCTGGCCGGCGGTGTCCCCAGCGAGGCGTTTCTGCAGTCAATCCAGCAGTATGTTCAGCCTTGGGACTTCATCGGGGGCATCCTGAAGACTCCGGTTTTCGGATTGATTGTGTCACTGGTTGCTTGCCAGCAGGGTCTTCGGACCACTAACGGCGCGGTCGGAGTTGGCCGGGCGACTACCAACACGGTGGTCATTTCGATGGTGATGATCTACATCGCCAACTACTTCCTGGCGGAAATTCTGTACTAGACGTCGAGCGGGTCGACGCAGGGATAGCTGCCAAGAAGGGTGGTTTCCAAGGTCAGCTGACGCAAGCGCTCGATCGCGCGAGCCAGGCTGGGATCGGTCCGGTGGCCGATGCAGTCGCAGTAAAAGATGTACTCGAAGGTCGCCCGCTGGGCCGGCCTCGACTCGATCATCATCAAGTTGACACCCTCGTCGTAGAAGGCTCCGAGCGCGTGGTAAAGCTCGCCTGGACGGTGGCGCAGGTTGAACATGATGCTCGTTTTGTCGTGCCCTGTCTTGGCCGGCTCGTTAAATCCAATCACCAAGAAGCGCGTTCGGTTGTGGGGGTTGTCCTCGATGTGCTCGACCAGCACCGGGATGCCGACCGTTTCCGCGCCTAACTTGTTGGCGATGGCCGCCCCGCTGGGGTCGGCCAGCGCTCGCTCGGCCGCCCGGGCCGTAGGCATCGTCTCAATGATTTCGGCGTTCGGCAGGTTGGCCCTCAACCACCTTCGGCATTGCGCGGCGGGCTGGGGCCCCGCATATACGCGCTCGATAGCGTCCAACGATGCGGCCATCGAAACCAGGTGATGGTTGATCGGCACGTAGGTTTCGGCGCAAATACGCACCTTGGTCTGCGGAAACATGTCGAGCGTCTCGGGCACCACGCCCGCCACCGAATTCTCTACGGGCACGACGCCGTAGTCCGCACTGTTGTGCTCTACCGCCATGAAAACGTCCTGGATGCTGTCCTGCGCTTCGAACTCGGTGCTGCTTCCGAAGGTGCGGATCGACGCGAGATGGGTGAAGGTGCCGGGAGGGCCCCAGTAAGCCACGCGAAGCGGCTTTTCGATGGCCCGCGCAGCGCTGATGATCTCCCGATAAATGCTGATCAGCTGGCGCCTCTGCAAAGGGCCGGGGTTGATCTGCGAGAGCTTCTCGAAGATTTCGCGCTCGCGCTCGGGTGTGAAAAACGGCTTCTGGTCCCGGCCCTTCACGAGGCCGACTTCGGCTGCGAGCGCCGCTCGGCGGTTGAGCGCCTCGACAATTTGATGGTCGAGCTGATCGATGTCAGCGCGGATCTCGTCCAGATTGCGTGGCTTGTTCTCAGACATCGGCCTGAACCTGCCTTATCATTATGGCAAGTTCACGCCGTGCCCCGCGCTCAGCGCCCGTCGACCGACGACGGCTTGAACACGATCCTTGCATTGACCTTCGGCATTCGAATCACCACGTACGGGCTGCAAGGTTCGCCGTCGACCTTGTCCCTCGGGCCCGGGCGCCGCTCCAGATAGGTGATGACGATCTGGTTCGACACGGGCCTGGCAACGGAGGTCACTGCCACGGAGTAGCCGCTCGAGGGCCTGCTGCCCAAGTGAATGGCCACCAGTTGCTCGGTGGAAAAATCAATATCCCGCGGCCGGTCCGTGCTTCCGGTCAACTCTTTCCAATAGGCCGCGAACTCGCCCGTGCTCGTGATCACGCGCGTTTGGGCGGTCGTGATCGGGCTGACGGCGCCGTAGGTGTAATTCCGATAAGGCACGGTTCCGATGCCTATCCACCCGCCGGAGCCCGGATCGAACCCTCCGGGGCGCGAGTCCTCGGACTGGGGCTTGAACGTGATGCGGGCGTTGGTTCGCGGTATTTTCAGGATGACGAACGGTGAACTGGGCTGATCGGCGACGCGGTCCCGCGGGCCCGGGCGCTTCTCCGTGTACGTGATCACAATGCTGTTCTTGGCAGGCCGTGAAACCGAGTTGATGACTACCGAGTAGCCGCTGGTCGGACGCTTGCCCAGNCTGATGCAAACCAGTTGCGATTCGCTAAAATCGACGTCCCGGGGAATGTTCTCCTGACCCGTCAAAGCCAGCCAAAGCCGGCGGAATTCCGAAGTCGAAGTGACCACCTCGTTACGCGGCTCCTCGATGTTGCAATAGGTGCCGGTCAGGTACAGGCTCCACGGCACGCGGTCGTTGCCGCCATAATTGTCGGACGGCTCGAACGGATCGAAAAGGCCTTGCCCTTCAGCCAACTCGCCGGCGAAGGCGATGGCCTCTGGCCGCTGCTTCATCTTGATGATCACATACGGCGAGGTGATCTGCAGGGTGGTCGGAGCCCCAGGGCTGGGCCGCCGCTCGACATAGGTGACCGTGATGGTTCCGACGTCGGTCTTTTGAACCTTGCGCACAGACACTGAGTAGCCCCCGGAGTTCCTCTGGCCCAGGGCAATGCAAACGAGCATGTCGGTGTTGAAGTCGATGTCCGAGGGCGCCTGCGTGCTGCCAGTTAAACTTCGCCAAAAGGACACGAAATCGCCGCTCGTGCGGATGACTCTGGTCATCGGCGACGTCAGGTTGCTCATCGTGCCCGACTTATAGGTCGACCACGTAACGGCGTCAAAGCTCCGCTGGGCGAGCGCTCCAGCGACCGATCCGGCCATGACAAGGCAAAACAAGAACTTCTTCATCGTAAACCTCGCACTTCGAACTCTCCCAACGTTTGGATGTGCTTGGCGATGGCGTGCACGTTTTTGACGTCGAAGCCATGCTAACTGTTACGATGTTCTTGCCCGTTTTGGGCCTGCGAACCTGGCAATTGTGCTATGGGAAACCCGACCTGTTTCTGCCGATATCCATAGAGCAAATGCGGCAAAAATGGCCGGTATGGAGGCTTTCATCCGTTGGCTAGCGACAAGAGAAGACTTGGCGAAATTCTTATCAGCAGGAGACTGATCACAAAAGACCAGCTGGAGACGGCCTGCGCCAAGCAGCGTGAGAACCACGCCCCCCTGGGATCGATTCTGATCGACATGGGGTTGATCACCGAGGACCTTTTGCTTCAGGCACTCGCCGCCCAATACGGTGTCTCGGCCTGGCATCTCGACCGAGACGAGCCGAGAAGGGAGGCCTACCGCAAGGTGCCTGAGCAGATGTGCCGCAACTATCAGGTGCTGCCGGTGCAGATCCGCGGCGACCTGCTGATGCTCGCCATGCGCAACCCGATGGACCTTGACGCCATCGACGCCGTACGAAACGTGTCGGGCATGCGAGTCGAACCGGTTCTGGCCAACGAGGACCGCCTTTCCAAGTACATCGAGCAGGCGTTCTCGTCGCATGTTCAGTCGAAGGCCACCGACGGGCTGGTCAGCCAGGCCATGGCCGAGATTTCCTCCAGCGGCCCCAAAGAGAGCCGAAAAGTGCTGACTGAGGAGGAGACCCGCCCGATCATCGGCCTGGTCAATCAAATCATCAGCGACGCCATTCGGGCCGGCTCCAGCGACATCCACATCGAGCCCAGGGCGGACCGCGTCGACATTCGGTATCGCATCGACGGCCAGTTGCAAAAGTTGCGCGAGATCCCGCCCGACATCATGCCCATGTTCACCACGCGCCTGAAAATCATGGCCGAGCTGGACATTGTGGAATCGAGACTGCCCCAAGACGGGCGCATCACCGTGGAAGTCGACGGACGGGATGTCGATTTGCGCGTTTCCGTATTGCCGAACTATCACGGCCAGCGAATTGTTCTGCGCATCCTTGACAAATCCGTGACGCTGAAAAGGCTTGACGAGCTGGGATTTACGACGCTGAACATGCAGCTTTTCCGAAACCTGATCCACAAGCCGTACGGCATGGTGCTGGTGACCGGTCCCACGGGCAGCGGCAAAACCACGACCCTCTACGCAGCCCTCGACGAACTAAAGCAGGTGACCAACAACATCATGACCTGCGAGGACCCGGTGGAATACGACATAGACGGCATTAACCAGTCGCAAGTGTTCGAGAAGGTGGGCCTGACCTTTGCCAAGCAGCTACGTGCCATCCTGAGGCAGGACCCCGACGTCATCTTGGTCGGCGAGATCCGCGACAAGGAGACGGCAGACACGGCAATCCGTGCGGCTCTAACGGGACACCTGGTGCTTAGCACGTTGCACAGCAACGACGCACCGAGCGCCATTCCGCGCTTGCTGGACATGGGGGTCGATCCCTACCTGCTCAGCACGTCGCTCATTGGCGTGATGGCCCAAAGGCTGCTCCGGGTCCTGTGCCCGCATTGCCGCGAGGAGGTCACCTCGGGGGACGACCGCGAGTTGCTGGCCTCGGTGCTGGGCGACGAGAACGTCCCCAAGACTTGGCGCGCCAAGGGTTGCTCCCGCTGCTTGCATACGGGTTACAAGGGCCGCATCGCCGTCCACGAGGTCCTGCCCGTGACGCCGGAAGTGGGCAGCATGATCGCCAGCCAACGCTCGATCGACGACGTTCGGAAGGCCGCGGCCAAGTACGGCTACCAGCCTTTGCAGGTCGATGCCATGCGGAAGGTGATCGACGGAATCACCACTTTGGCTGAGGCCAAGCGCCTGGTGTTCTTCGGAGCGACGCCGATCGTCGCGACCGAAAAGAAAGAAAGCAAACGGGCGGCGTAGGAGTCGGCCTATAAGCCGGATTCTGTGTTTGTGCGGCGATTTATCTAGGCGGCCAACCCGGAGAGTCGGCGGGCCGCGTCATCCTCTCCCTATTTGGCCTTGCTTCCGATGGGGTTTGCCCGGCCGGCCGGTTGCCCGAACCGCCGGTGAGCTCTTACCTCACCATTTCACCCTTGCCCCGAAGGGCGGTATGTTTCTGTGGCACTTTCCGTCGGGTCGCCCCGCCCCCGATTGCCCGGGGCATCGTGCCCTGCGAAGTCCGGACTTTCCTCCCCGATGGCTCGGGGCCGCCGCCCGGCCGACTCCTCTGTTCATTATACGGCGTTGCCCAACCAGTCCGCCAGCTGGACGAAGAATTGTTCATTTATCGATCATTTTTCTACACTAAACCTGTTTAAGCCCCTTCTTCAACGGCGTGGGTCCACTGTGAAGATTAGCAACCAAGTTTTCTACCGGGGTCCTTTGAGACAGGATATGCAAGCGCCAGCACGATCCCTATCCATGCACTCAGCCTCTATGGCTAGACAAATTTATAATAGAAAAAAGAATGAATCGCTTGATATTTATAATCTTAATTAATTAACGTTATATGATATATTTAATCTCGCAAGACAAGACCGGTTTAAAACAAAAAGAGAATTGGAAAAGCAACCTGCACCAGCAAAGGTGTACCCAGTGATCGTTCAAGATTCCGTCCAAGCCCCGCCCGCACCGAGCGGAGCCGCCGCGACGGGTGCTGCCGAGGCTAAGCCGGACTAGCGGTTTCAGCACCTCCAAATGACCGCCAAGGGGGAGCCATGCCCATGGCTTCCCCTTTTGTATTTGAGCAGACCGAGCCCGTCTATTTGCTCAGGAACTCGCTTTTGGTTGGCAAAGATTTGGCCAGGTCCTTGGCCCTCAGCCACTCCAGCGCGCGCTTGTCACTCTTCACATAGGCGTCGAAAAAGGCCAAGGACACCGACTGAACGGTCCTGAGTTGGTCCGGGTTCTGGGCTCGATTGAAAGCGCGCAGGCGGAATGGAGACGACCCGGCCACCCCGCCCAGGCCGTGGTCCGCACCGTCCATCCAAAGCAGGTACTTGTCGCCAGGGGGGCTGTACGTGTAAGGGTCGCGACGATGCTCGGGCGTCACAGCCCGGCCGAAGCTCGAGCCGTCTTTGGTTCCCGAAACGACCATCATCGGCGACGAGATTTTGCGCCACGACGATTCGTCCAGCGCCCCTCCGACGCCCTGCGGCGACAGGAGCAGGAAGGCCTTGGCCCTCTTTTCGGGCATTGCTGCGCCCGCCTTCGTTGTCAAGCCAGCGCCGATCATGGCCGTGTGCGCCCCGAAGGAGTGTCCGCCTATGCCGATCCGAGCGGGGTCCAGCCTGCCCTTCAGAGCCGGAATCTCTCGCTCGATCTTGCCGAACGAGTCGATCACGAACGAAACCTCTTTCGGCCGGTCAAGCGCGTTTGAGAACTCTGTGACCGATTTGTTCAGGACGCTCTCCCGCGCCTCGCGGGTGGTTTTGTACTGAAGCGAGTCGGAATGGGTCATCCTCAGCACGATGTAGCCGTGCTCGGCCCAATAGGAGGCCATCGGCTCGTAGCTGTCCTTCGATCCAAGGTAGCCGTGCGAGAACACGATCACCGGCGCCTTGCCCTCGCCGACCGGCCAAGCCGCCTTGATCGGCAGTTGCCGTCGGCTCGCCGGGCAGTACAGCTCGATCGACGCCGTTTGAATGGGCGAAAGCTTGTCCGTGCTGCCCCAAAGGGGCACCGAAAGAGCGAGAATCAGTTCGGCAAGCATATGCAGGCAAAGACGGCAAAAAACGCCGATTGTTCATCGGGTCCGGTCATCAGACAACCCGCCATGCAACGGAACGCCGGCGAGCTTTCATAATAGACGCCAGTGCCGGAAAACGAAAAACTGCCCAACGTCGCCAAGTCGAGTTGGATCATGATGTTCAGCCTGTTCCTTAGCCGCGTGCTGGGGATCCTCCGGGACACGGCCCTCGCCGCGGTTTTCGGACTGGCCCAAGAGGCCGACGCCTACCGGCTTTCCTTCCAAATCCCCGACCTCCTTTTCTTCTTGATCGCGGGTGGAGCGCTCAGCTCGGCTTTCATTCCCGTTTTCAGCGAGTACCTGCACACCGACCGCGAGGATGACGCGTGGAAGGTGTTCAGCGTCGTGGTCACGGTGATGTCGATCATCGTGGTCGCCTTCATTGTGTTTGCGTGGATCTTCGCCTACCCGCTAACCTATGTGATCGCCCCAAGCGCGGAAAAGGACGCCATCCGGCCGCTGATCGCGACGCTGAGCCGAATCGTCCTCCCGGCCCAGTACGCCTTCTTCATCGGCGGGCTTATGTTCGGCACGCTCTACGCCAGGCAGAAGTTCGCCGTGCCGGGTCTGGGCCCGAACATCTACAACCTCGGCATCATCTTCGGCGCGCTGTTCCTTTCGTCTTTCTTCCATCCGGGCATCATGGGCATGTCGTGGGGCGCGCTGATCGGAGCATGCGTGGGAAACTTGCTGATCCCCTACTTGGCGATGCGCAAAATCGGCATTCGATTCAAGCCTTCTCTCGATGTGAGGCACCCCGGCGTGAAGAAGGTGTTCGTGCTGATGCTGCCGGTCGTTTTGGGGCTGTCGCTTCCGGGCGTGTACAGCATGATCATGCAGGTCTTTGCCTCGTACTACCCCTATGGCACGAACGCTTCGATTGACCTTTCGAACAAGCTGATGCAGGCGCCTCTCGGCATCTTCGGCCAATCCCTGGCGATCGCCGTGTTCCCCGCCCTGACGCAATTCTACGCCCAACGCCGGATGGACCTCTACCGAACCCAGTTTTCCTCGACGATGCGAACGGTGGTGTTCATCACCCTGCCGATCTCGGTTCTCATGTTCGTCATGGCCCCCGAAATCGTAACCGTTTTCTTCGCCTACGGAAAGAGCGCGAGCAAGAACGGGGCCAGCGTTCAGATGGTCGTCGAAAGCCTACGCCTTTTTGCGCTGGGGGTTTCGGCCTGGTGCCTGCACCCTGTGCTGATGCGCGCTTTCTTCGCCATCCAAAAGTCGTTGCTGCCAGTTGTTCTCGGCACGGTCACCACGTTCGTGTTCGTCGCGTTGTTGCTCGTCTTCCAATTGTTGCCGATTGGCTACCTGGGACTTCCGCTGGCCGGATCGTTGTCCGCCGTGTTCTTGGTCGCGATGATGCTCATGTTCATCGGGCCGCAGATCGGAGGATTCGATGCCAAGGGTCTCGGCTTGACGATTCTGAAGGCGACGGTCTGCGCCTCGGCGTTCGGATTCGTTCTTTGGACCGGCCAACAGCTCCTGCCGCACAACCGCGAGGTCGTCGTTCTGGGCAAAAACCTCGGGGCGTACTCCGTCAACTTCTGGTCGATGGTCAAACTCCTCGGGCCGGGGCTCCTCGGTGCCTGGGTGTACATTTTCACCGCCCGCGCGCTCAAGATGCCCGAGGCCGACTACTTCGACCGCGCCTTGGGCCGACGAGCCGCCCGGCGCCCGCCTGTCTGAGCCTTGCTCTAGCTGGCTTTTGGGGCGTTCCGTGCCAAAATCCGTCCATGTTTCTCGCACTCGACCAGGGGACAACCAGTTCGCGATCGATCCTTTTTTCCGACGACGGCCAAATCCTCGCCTGTGCCCAGGAAGAGATCCCTCAAATCTTTCCGGAGCCAGGGTGGGTGGAACAAGACCTGGAGCGTATTTGGCAGTCTCAGCTGGCAACCGCACGCAGGGCCCTAAGCGAGGCCGGCGTCCACGCACGCGAGGTCAAGGCGATCGGCATCGCCAACCAGCGCGAAACCGTGGCCCTGTGGGCCCGCAAGACCGGCAGACCCGCAGCGAACGCAATCGTCTGGCAAGACCGCAGGACTGCAGATGTCTGCGAACGCCTGAAGGCCGACGGCTGGGAGGAGACGATCCAGCAGAAAACCGGCCTCGTGATCGACCCCTACTTTTCAGCGACCAAGATCCAATGGCTCAATCAGCACGTGGGCGACGGCGACTGGTGCGTTGGCACCATTGACGCCTTTTTGCTCTTCCGCCTGACGAACGGCCGCCTGCACGCAACCGACGTTACGAACGCCAGTCGAACGATGCTGTTCAACATCCACAGCATTCGCTGGGACGAGCAGCTGTGCCGGCTTTTTGGCGTCAAGGCCGAGCAACTTCCCACGCCGCTGCCCTCCGACTCTTGCTTCGGAGTGACCGCCGCCGAGCACTTCGGGGCCGAGATACCCATTTGCGGCGTGGTTGGCGACCAGCAGGCCGCGGCCTTTGGGCAGGGATGCACGTCGCCCGGATCGCTGAAGAACACCTACGGAACCGGGTCGTTTCTTCTGGCGAACATCGGTGGCAAGCCCCTGCGATCGCGGCACAAGCTGCTAACAACTCTGGCCTGGCAAACCTCTCAGGAAACCGCCTACGCTTTCGAAGGCAGCGTCTTTGTCGCCGGTTCGGCGATCCAGTGGCTTCGGGACGGACTGGGCATCATCCAGCGGTCGGATGAAATCGAAGCTCTCGCAGCCAGCGTGGGCGACAGTGGCGGCGTTTGTTTCGTCCCCGCCTTCGCGGGTCTTGGAGCGCCCTATTGGGATGCATACGCAAAGGGCGCGCTGACTGGGCTGACCCGCGGCACCGGCAAAGCTCACATCGCCAGGGCAGCCTTGGAGGCCGTTTGCCTGCAAACGCTGGACGTCGTAGAGGCGATGCAAGCCGACTGCCCGGTACCCCTCAACGAGCTAAGAGTCGATGGAGGCATGGCCGTCAACGATCTCCTCATGCAGATGCAGGCGGACGTGCTCGGCCTGCCGGTGGTGCGCCCGAGCCTCGCCGAGACCACGGCCTTCGGGGCGGCCAAAATGGCGGGAATGCCGGGCGCCCTGGAAGCCGGACGCGTTTTCGAGCCGAAAGCGACCGACGCCTGGCGAGCAGAACTCAAAGACCGGTGGCGGGACGCCGTGCACCGCACGCGAACCTATTGAGTGCCGACGGCGTTTATAAGAATAGTGTATATTGTTAAAAGCATCTGCACAACCTTGGAGCAACCCTATGGCCTTTTTTAGAACCAACAACCCCGTCTACCGTGCCAGCACCTTCGAGCGCGTGGGCGTCGCCGTAAGCGAATCCGACGCAATGACCTATGGCGGCACGGTGGGAAAGACCGGCTTGCTGTTCGCCATCCTTCTGGCCGCCTCCGTGTTCGGCTGGACAGCGCCAAACCCGACGGCCTTGCTGGCCATGGTCTTCGCCGCTCTCGGGGTCGCCATCTTCACCGCTTTCAAGCCTCAGGCCTCTCCCTTCACCGCTCCCATTTACGCGGCTCTCGAGGGTTACGTGGTCGGCACCATTTCCCTGTTGTTCACGGTGGAGGCCCAAGGCTCCAAGTTTAGCGGAATTGTGCCCTTGGCGATTCTGGGCACGGTGGCCGTCTTCGCAGTCATGCTCGGACTCTACGCGACGAGGATAATCCGGGTAACCCAGACCTTCGCGATGGTCGTCATCGGTGCGACCCTTGCCATCGCCCTGACTTACGTCGGAACCCTCGTGATCGGGCTTTTTTCGAAGGCCGTCTACGACCTGCCGATGTTCGGTGCGGGGCCCATCGGGATCCTGTTCAGCGTGTTCGTGATCGTCATTGCGGCCATGAACCTGGCCCTTGATTTCTATCTGATCGAGACGGGCGTCGAGAGCCGCGCGCCGAAATACATGGAGTGGTACTGCGGCTTCGGCCTGATGGTCACCCTCGTTTGGATCTACTTCGAGATGCTCAGGCTCTTGTCCAAGCTGTCGCGGCGCTGATGCTTATGTTTCGGAAAGCCTGTCGAGCGGCAGGAGGGATTTGTGCTCGCCGGCATCTTGACTGGCGATATGCCGTTCTCGGCGATGTTGCCATTGCACCCCTAGACTCCCCAAAAGCCTTAACGAAACGCTAATGCCCAAGAAGTGCCAACGCCCGGATTCGGCCACCCACTTCGAGTAACATAGCGTGGTGCGGGTCGTTGCTGTTTTCGAGGCGCGCCAACATCCTGAAGGCTTAGGTTGATTCCTAAGCCCTTTTCAAACCACTTTCATGATGAATCAGCCAGCATCGAGCAAGTGCCTATCTAGCACGCAAGGGTACAAAGGGCATGGGTGGCATGACTTATAGCCGGGCCCACCTGTATTGCCTCAGCGGAACGGGCAACACCTTGCGGGTTGCGAGGTGGGCAGCTCGAAAAATAACCGACCTTGGCGTGCCAACCGAGCTAGCGTCCATTCGGGTGACCAAGAATGAAATCGAGGCAAACCGCGACCGGGATCGTCTGGTTGCGATTCTGTCCCCCGCACATGGTTTCACCGCTCCATGAACAGTTTTTTTATTCGCCCTTCGGATGCCCAGGGGCCTCGGCACCCACGCCTTCGTGGTGTTCACCCGGGGCGGCATTCGCATCGGGCGATTTTTCTTTCCCGGCATGGAAGGCACGGCATGCTATGCGGTCGCGCTTATCCTGGCATTGAAAGGCTACAACATGCGCGGGGTGCTGGGCATAGATATGCCGGCCAACTGGAAATCCTTGCACCCAGGCATGAGCGTCGATAACGCAAAAGCCTTGGGGGCTCGCGCCAAGCCCCGCATCGAGCGCTTCGCGGAGGCGATCGTATCCGGGACAACGGTGGTTCAAAACCGGGAGTCTTGTGTGCCTTATCCTTGGTCTGTTGCTCTTGCAGGCGTCAATCGGCTACCTCGTATACTTTCGGATCGCTCTGGCCAAAACGCTCTATGCCAACCATCGTTGCAACGGCTGCGTGCTCTGCGCCCAAGCATGCCCCTTCGACGCGATTCTCCTCCGAGGAAAACGCGTTCCTCGGCCGTTTTGGACCTATCGGTGCGAAAGTTGCATGCGGTGCCTAAACTTTTGCCCTCGAAACGGCATTGACGCCGCCCAAGGCTGGACCGTATTCGTGTTCTATGTGGCCCACCTGCCAGTCGGCGTCTGGGCCTTTGGCCAAGCGTTCGTCTACGGGCTGGGACTCCGGCTGCCTTTTTCAAGCCTTCCCATGAACCTCGGGAACTACCCCTGGTTCCTGTTTACGGTCTCTTCACTGTACTGGTACCTCGTTTCAATCGCCCGCGTTCCAATTTTGGCCCGTCTGCTTCGCTATCAGACGATGACAGGTCTTTACCGCCGTTACCGCGAACCGGACACCACGATCGGCGATTTCCTCGATTGAACCAAACGGGCCGATTCCGGCAAGGCCTACCTGCCAGGGGCGCCGCGCCGTCGCCGTTGAAAAGCCGTCTAGGTGTGGTACTCGGCGTTGATGCGCACGTAGCCGTAACCGAAGTCGCAGGTGTACACCGTCGCTTGGTCGCCGGGTCCGAGATCGAGTTCGATGCGCACGCAGTCCGACTTGAGCGCTGCTGAGACGTGCTTCGCATCGAAGGCGGCGGGCGAACCCTCTTCGAAAAGAATGTGCTCCTCGCCCGAGGCGGCAAGCGCGAGGCGCGCCACAGACGGGTCGAAATCGACCCCGGCCCGTCCAGCGGCCGCCAGAATCCGACCCCAGTTCGGGTCGCATCCGAACATCGCGGTCTTCACCAGTGGCGAATCGGCGATGGTCCGCGCCACCCGTTTTGGGTTCGCGGTGCCTCGGACGCACACCTCGATTAGCTTGGTCGCTCCCTCGCCGTCCCTCGCGATCTGTTTGGCCAACGACACGCAAACCTCCGTCACCGCGCGTAAAAGATCCTCCTCGGATGGGGCATGCCCGCTTCCGCCGCTGGCGAGCGCCACGGCCATGTCGTTGGTCGAGGTGTCGCTGTCCACGGTCAGGCAGTTGAACGAAACGTCCGCCGCCTTCCTCAGCACCCGATCCAGAGCATCCGGCTCGACCGACGCGTCGGTAAGCAAGAAGGCGAGCATGGTGGCCATGTTCGGGGCGATCATCCCCGATCCTTTGCATACTCCGTACACGATTGCTGGGCCGCAGGTCGCCAAGGCCTCCTTCTCCACGAGGTCGGTGGTCAGAATGGCCTCCAGGAACGGCTTGGGATCCGTGCCAAGCTTCTTCGCCGCATCTGCAATTCCCTTTTCCACTTTGGCCATGTCCATCAGCTTTCCAATGACTCCGGTCGAGGCAACGCCGACCAGGGCTGGGTCGCATCCGAGCGCCAAAGCGGCCAGCTCGGCCATCCTGGCGGTGTCGCGCTCGCCTTGCAAGCCGATGCAACAATTGGCGTTGCCCGAGTTGACCACCACGGCCTGAAGCCTGCCGCCAGCAACGGCCGCGCGCGTGTGGTCGACACAGGAGGCATGGACAAGATTGGTCGTGAAGACGCCCGCTGCCGCGGCAGGCGTTCGGCAGTAGACCAACCCAAGGTCGTTTCGCTTGTTCTTCAGGCCGCAACGCGTGCCTGCTAGCTGAAAACCTTTTGGAATCATGGCCACACCCCGTTCAGCGGAAGGCCCGTTGTCTCAGGCAACCCCGCCATGATGTTCATGTTTTGGATGGCCTGGCCGGCCGCACCCTTGACCATGTTGTCCAGAACGGACACGATGGCCGCAAACCCGGTTCGCGGGTCGACGTCAGCGGCCATGTCGCAACGGTTCGAGCCAACGACCTGCTTGACGGACGGCCAACCCTCTTCTTGAAGGCTGACAAACGGCCGGCCCTCGTAGGCCTTCCTCCAAATTTCGTAGATTTGCTCCCGAGTGGTTCCCTCGACAACCGGCGCCTGGATGGTGGCATGGATGCCGCGCGCCATCGGCACCAGGTGCGGCGTGAAACGCACCCGGCAACCCACGTTCTGCTCGATCTCCGGCGTGTGCCGATGGCCGACGACCCCGTACGCCTTCAGGTTTGCCGTCATCTCACTGTAAAGGTAATCTGGGTCGGTCTTGCTTCGGCCCGCTCCGGATACCCCGGACTTGGCGTCGATTACGGGAACCCCCGCCAGAAGACCGGCCTTTGCGAGAGGAGCCAACGGCAACGAGGCAGCCGTCACGTAGCAACCCGGGTTGCCGATCAGCGGCGCGTCGGCGATTTCCGAGCAGTCCACCAGCTCCGGCAATCCGTAAACGGCTCGCCCAAGCAACTCGGGGCAAAGGTGGCGCTTCTTGTACCACGCCTCGTAGACCGCTAGGTCTTTGAAGCGAAAGTCGGCAGCCATGTCGATCACTCGGCATCGCCGCATCAAAGCAGGCGCATGTTGCATCGCGAAACCAGCCTCCTGGCAAAGGAAAACAAAGTCGGCATCGATCGATCCCGGGTCGAAAGGAGTCAAGGCAAGTTCCGTGGCGATCCAAGGGCACTTGTCGCGCAGGCGAAGGCCTTGGTTGCGGTTCGAAGTCGCAACCTTGACTTCAGCCAAGGGGTGGCCTTGAAGCAAGCGGATGATCTCGCCGCCGACATAACCGGTGGCTCCCACGACTGCCACGTTGATCTTGCTTCCCCCATGTTTCATAGGAGCCTAAAAGGGTACCCCTAAAAACACAACGGGCGGGGCAAGCCCGCCCGCTTGCGCCCATCGTTCGGGGATTACCAGCGGTAGCCGAGATAGACGCCAATGCCGGTGGCCCGAGGGTTTTTCTTCATGTCGTCGGACCAGTAGAATGTGCCTTCGGCAAAAATGCTTGCGCCAAGGTCGAGGCCAAGACCGCCGCGCAGGGCGAATGCCGAGTCGGACTTGTTAATGTCGACGAGCGAAACGCCCGCGCCAACGAAGGCGTAGCTGCCCAGCCCTCGGCTGGCGGCCAGCGGGAACTTCTGGTTCAAGCAGATCGGAAAAATGTTTCCCTTGTCGCCCTTCAGGGTTCGCCCAATCCAGTCCACAGAAAGGTAAGTTGTCGAACCACTTATGAACTGCTGGTCGAAAATGAAGTCAAGGCCGAGGCCGAACATAATGTCTTCGACATCGCGAAGCTTGCTTTCGACCGGGAAGAAGGCTCCGCCACGAACGCAAAGATTCGTCGGCTCGGCATTGATGGTCGTGCTGCTCTGGGCAAGCGTGCCGGCAGCGAGGGTGGCCGCAAAGGCCAAAGCGGTGATTTGCCGTATCATCCTGATAGTCCTCCGTTGAATGTCCTCGTGCCCGGTTTGCGGGCTGAGCTCACCAAACACCCTCTATTCTACTGCCTAGAACCGTCAAGAGGAAACATGTCACCATCATAAATGCATGAAACCGATAATTGCCGACCCTAGATCCAGCGTTGTTGTCGCCCTTGACGTTCAACCGAGCGTGCTGAACTTGATTGAAGACGCCGAACGAATTGTCGACCGATCCATCTTCCTAGTGAGAATGGCCCACCTCGCCGGAGTACCGATCATTCAGTCCGAGCAAAATCCGAGTCGGCTGGGCGCCACTGAACCGCGCCTTCAGGCGGTCATCGAGCCTTGTCAAAAGGTTCACAAGATGGACTTCGGGGCCGCCGCCACAGAACCGTTCATGAGCGCGCTACGCCAAACGGACCGGAAAACCGTGGTGCTGTTCGGCGTGGAAACGCACATTTGTGTGGTTCAGACGGTCTGCGGGCTTATTGCCGCCGGATACGAGGTATTCGTCTGCCTTGACGCGACGGGCGCGCGCACGCCCGACCGCCATCAGGCGGGCCTTGAAAGGCTGAAGCTGGCGGGCGCCGTGCCAACCCACACCGAGTCGGTCGCCTATGAATGGCTGCGGACGGCCAGCAACCCCAAGTTCCGCGAGGCGCTCGGCATCGTCAAGGAAGCACGGTTCTAGAGGTCCCGCCAGCGGATTGCGTCAGGCAAAGCGGCCGCGATAAACTGCCGCCATGTCCAAGTGCAAAACGCGGCGCGAAGTTCTGAAGGGGGACTTGGCAGCGGCAGCATCGTTGCCCTTGCTGGCATCGGCTAAGCCCGACCAAGCGATTGAGGTCGACATCGGGGCAGTCGAGAACCAGCTGGCCCGTCCGCTTGGCAAAAAGGCCAAAGAGTTGCTCGCCCAGGCCCTAAAAGCGAACCGGGAAGCCAGCGCCGAACGCTTGAAGACCAAGTGCCCGGAAAACAGCGAACCCTGCTTTGTGTTCAGCCCAAGAGCAAGCGAGAAAAGATCGTGGTAAGCCCGTATTCGAGCATACGCGAACTCAGCCGCGCCATCCGCGGCAAGACCGTGTCGAGCGTTGAAATCACCCAGATGTACCTGGCCCGGCTGAAGACATTGGGGCGCGAGCACAACGCCGTCGCCGAGCTTTCCGAGGAGCACGCCCTGAAACAAGCCAAGAAGGCCGACAACTCCAGGCCGTCGCACGTTTTGCACGGCATCCGCTTCGGCGTGAAGGACCTTCTGGCCACCAGGGGCATCCCCACCCGCTGGGGCTCGCCCGGCCACGAGGACCAGGTCTTCGACTACGATGCGACGGCCGTCCAGAGACTCTACGCGAAAGGCGGCGTGCTGGTCGCCAAGCTCGAGATGATCGAACTGGCGGGCGGCGGCAACTACAACATCGCCGGAGCCAGCCGGGGCGGCGCTTGCCTAAACGCTTGGGACAAAAAGCGGTGGGCCGGCGGATCGAGCAGCGGCTCGGCGGCATGCACGGCGATGGGATGCGTCGGCTACTCGCTGGGCAGCGAGACCAGCGGTTCAATAACCTGCCCCTGCTCCTTCAACGGTTGCACAGGGTTCCGCCCGACCTATGGCCGGGTCAGCCGCCACGGGGCGATGGCCCTTTCATGGACTTTGGACAAAATCGGGCCGATCTGCCGCTCCGCCGAGGACTGCGCGATCGTTCTCGAGGCCATCGCCGGGCACGACCCACGAGACCCTAGTTCCTTGCGCGAGCGCCTCAACCTCAGCAACAGGGACTCCAAAATTCGAATCGGCCTCCTAAAAGAAAGCTTTTCCGAAAACAAGGCCGAGACTTGCCAAAAGGCTTACGAAGGAGCCTTGAACCTGTTCAAGAAGCTCGGCTACGAGCTGGTCGACGTCTTTTTGCCCGACTTGCCCTACTGGCTGATGATCGGCATCATCGTCGACGCCGAGGGTGCCAGTGCTCACGAGGAATTCATCCGAAGCGAACGTTTCCAAAAGCTGGCTGACACCCACCAGGTGGCCGGGTTCGCCGCCGCCCTCGAGACAAAAGCCGTCGACTACCTTTGGGCGATGCGCATGCGCAACGAGGCACTCAAGGCCAACGCCGTTTGGGACTTGTGCGATTGCATTTTTACCCCGTCGTTCTATCACGCCGCCGTGCCCGCCGACCAGCCGTTCGACAAAACCTGGGCCAATATGGGCGGCCAGGCCACGCCGGCGAACCTGCTCGGTTGGCCGGCGATCTGTTTTCCGATCGCTTTCGAAGAAGGCGCCCCTATCGGAGCCGAGGTCATCGCGGCGGCTTTCCGTGAGGACGTCTGCTTCCGAGTGGCCCGCGATTACCAGCGTCACACCGACCTGCATACGAGGCACCCGTCCTAGGGCTCAGGCGGACTCAGACCTAGCCGGCGGTAAATTTCGGCCAACTTGCCAGGGTTGCCGGCCGGGTCGGTTTCATAAGCTCGGTCCCGGTTGCGTAATTTGACCGTGTAACCGGCATCGGTCCATCGCCAAAACTCGTCCTTAAGCTTTTGGTAAACACCGTACAGGCCCCTTGCATCGTCGCCCATCGAGTACTCCAGCAAACGCTCAGGCTTTTGCACGGGCTTCCAAGCCAGAAACTTCGGACCGAACTCGCGAATGGCCCCGGTGGAGGGGCGGTCGGTCCCGTCGGGGTTCACGATTCCGTAGTCGCTCTTTTCTCCAACCCGGACGCCGCCGGGATACCACCACCAGAAAACCCCGTCTGACTGCGATTCGATTAATATTCTATATATATCTCTATACAAATCACCCTGCCTTAGCACCAGCCGGGCGTCGGGTTCGAGGCGCGAAGAATCGAGCGAGCTCATTCCCGCCTCGGCCCAAATCACCGGGTTGCCTGGCGGCAAGGACCGGCAATAGGCGACCGCGAATTGCCCCGGCTTCACCTGCTCCCAATCGCCGATCCGGCCGTAAGCCTCGGGTGCCAGAAAGTCGGTGGCGTGAGCGATGCCGGCCAGCTCGTAGGGCATGAAGCCGTCCCAATTGAACGTCGGGTTGCCGGCCTCGGCCATTCGGAAACTGACCAGGTGGTTTGGGTCGATCGACTTCACTTTGCTCCTCGCTTCGCTGTAGAACACATAAAGCAGGTCGTTGACAAACCTCCGGTAATCGGAGACCATCCGACGCCAAGGCCCGTCGGTGACCAGAAGCCGGTCGGGAGGGTTGGTCGGCTTTCCGTCCTCAATAGGTGTCGGATAGCCCCATCGCTCTACTGCGGCCTCGAAACTGCCGTAAACCGAGGTTGCCCAATTGGCCCAATGGCCATCGTATTTCTTGCGCGCCGCGTGGTTGCCCATGTTGGGCTCCCAAGCCAAATCGTAAGCGAAAACGGCGTCTTCGTCCTTCAGTCGATACGACGACACGATCCGCTGGACACCAGACCAGTTGAAGTCCATGGGTGTGCCCGGCCTCAGCGAAAGGTTGATTTTCAATCCGAGCTCGCGGCACTGCCGGATAAAGTCGAGCAGGTTGCCGGCTTCAACCGAACGCTCATAAATGAAAACGCTCACCGCGTTCAGGCCAAGGCTTTTGATCTTCCACAGGTCGCGTGACACGATGTCGGGGTCGTAAGACTTGCGGTCCATCCAGTACTCGAAATATTCGTGGTCCTCCACGCCAATTCCCGACGACGGCATGTAGTTCACCCCGTTGAACCTTATCGGTTCACCCTTCAGGACAAAGCGTCCGTCGCGTATGGCGACGAACGACTTTTGGGAGGACGGCTCGTACACGTGCTGGTCCTGCTCTTTGGCCTCGACGAGTTTTCCCTTGACGCGCAGCTCGGTGCGGTAACGCCCTTGCCTTGCGACACACGGATCGGAGGAGAGCACCTCAGTTTCGCCAGCGCGAAGGGCCAGGTTGCCGGAGCACAACACTTGGCCCGATTGGATGACGGCAACTCGGCAAGCCGCGTCCTTGTCGGCATAAACGGTCGCTCCGACGCGAACTGTGCCGTCCTTGAACTGGGTGTAACGGTCGGACCCGGCGTCGACCAGCCACACGTCCTCGTCTAGCCTGCGGGCGACAGCCTCGATATGCTTCAAGGTTGCAGGCCGCCTATAAAACTCCGCGTCGGTCACAGCGTACGAAGCGATGCCCGCACCCTTGCGGTCCCCGCCGCCCCAGCGGATCAACGCAGCCGGAATGCCCCGCCACTCTCCTTGATCGTCGCGGGCCTCCAGCAACGTTTCAAAGGTCCAATCGCGCCGCTTGTCGAACCCGTGGGCCTGCGGCCGAGGCTGCAAGGAGAAGGCTTGGCAGCGCGATTGCAGCTCAGCGCCGGTTGCTGCGTCGACGACGCGCACGGGCACGGTGGTCTTGAAGAACTTGTAGTGAGGGTAAAGCCCGTCCGTCGGGCTGACCTCGAGCGACATGGCGTCGGCAGGCTCGCCCGGCTTGGCGAACGAAGCTCCCAGGTTGGCGACCCAAAACTCGTGAGCACCAGGTTGCTCGCCATTGTGGCTGTAGGCTATGCCCAGCGAAACTCTTTCCGCGTTGGCCGGGTTGAACTTGTCCCCCGGATAGCCGCGATTCGGGTTGCTTTGCCAATAACGGAACGCCTCCGGCCCCAGCCGGTACAGCCGCCAAGTCTTGCCAAGGGGCACCGCCGCAATCCAACGGGATCCGTCCTTCTCACGCCACTCCACGACCATCTGCGTTGACCGGTTGCCGCCCTTGGCCGCGAACTGGGTTACCTCCATTCCCTTGGCGAACGGGACTTCCAGCGGCGGCGATATCACTGTATCCCAGCTGGTCAGGTTGGCTATTCTGGCGTGCACGGCCATCGAGCCGTTCGGCAGCCCCGACAGCGCTGCTTCATAGGAGGCCGGGCTCGACAGGTCGTTGCTGGAACGCTCCCAGCCCTGAAGGGGGCCGCGCTTCAAGTCGAGCATGAGCCGGTCGGGTTGCCGCGAGGCCTGTATCAGCCCGTACGTCTTTTGATCGACCCACTTTCCATCGACCAGGAACAGGGGGTTCTGCCAAGCAGGCGACCGCAACGCAAGAAGCCGACCGTGATTCTTCAAAAAGCGGTCTACGGGCTTTGCCAGACGCGCGGGCAGGTTGCGCGCATCGGTAAACACCAAAAGCCGCGCGCGCTTGGGAACTTCAATCAACTCGCCCGATGAGACCAACTCTACCGAATAACCGGCACGCCTGACGGCGGCCGCCACGGCCTTGTCCAAGGCACTGGGCGCCCTCTGTGCCGGGTTGTAGGCGATGACGGCATGCGGCGCCACGAATAAGACAGACAACAACGCAATCGACATCCGTTGCCCTCCCCTTCAAGTTGCAAGATAGCCTACCCCGTCAAGAAGGTAAGATAGTTGCCGCTGATGTCATGCGCCCAACCTTCACTTGTATCCGTTGCGGCGCAAAGATATCTAAGGGCTCCGACAAGGTGCTCGAGTAAATGGAGGAGGACCGACAAACCATGCCAGACCTGATCCTGTTGCCCAACCCCAAGTCTCTTCAACTGAGCAAGGGCAGGTTCGTCCCAATAGGGCAAACCGTCATCGGCTTCGAACCCGGTTTGGCGCGTGTGGCCGACCTTTTTGCCAAAAGCCTGGTCGACGAGTTCGGCTTGGACCCTAAGGTTTTACCTTCTTCCTCGAGGCAGGCGAAAACCGTTTGCCTGGGCACTAATCCGGGAATCGGCCCGCAAGCGTACCGGCTCACGGTCGAGGAAAGCGGTGTCACAGTGATCGGAGGCGATCCGGCCGGAGTGTTTTATGGTTGCCAAACCTTGATCCAGATCCTTAGGCAGAACCCCCGCGATGTCCCCTGCTGCGAAATCGACGACGCCCCCGACTTTCCGACAAGGGGCCTCATGCTTGACATCAGCCGCGACAAAGTGCCCACTATGGAAACGCTCTTCTTGATCGTCGACCGCCTTGCCGAGTGGAAGATCAACCATTTCGAGCTGTACATGGAGCACACCTTCGCCTACTCGAACCACAAGGAGGTGTGGGCTCAAGCCAGCCCTATGACTGCCGAAGAGATCCGGCAACTGGACGCCTACTGCAAGGAGCGCTTCATCGACCTGGTGCCGAACCAGAACTCTTTTGGCCATTTGCACCGGTGGCTCGAGCTGCCTCGCTACATCGGCCTTTCGGAGGCTCCCATGGGAGCTGAAACCCCGTGGAACACCACGAACAAGCAGTCGTTTTCCCTCTGCCCTCTCGACCCCGGCAGCATCCCCTTTCTCGCCGAGCTGTACGACGAGCTTCTGCCCAACTTCTCGTCCAAGAAATTCAACGTTGGTTGCGACGAAACGTACGACCTCGGCCAGGGTCGCAGCAAAGAAGAGTGCGACAAAAAGGGCAAGGGCCGCGTGTACCTCGAGTTTCTGCTGAAGATCCAGAAGCTCGTCAAGGAGCGCGGACGCACGATGCACTTCTGGGGCGACATCATTTTGCAGCACCCCGAGCTGGTGCCTGAGCTGCCCAAAGACATCGTGGCTTTGAACTGGGGATACGGCGAAGAGCACCCTTTCGCCAAGGAAACGGCCCAGTTCCAAAAGGCCGGCGTCCCGTTTTACGTCTGCCCCGGCACATCGATGTGGCTTTCGATCGGCGGCATGACCGACAAATGCCTGCGGAACGTGGCCAACGCCGTCGTCAACGGAAAAAAGAACGGCGCCATCGGCGTGCTGAACACGGACTGGGGCGATCTGGGCCATTGGCAACCCACCAGCGTCAGCTACCTGGGCTACGCGGTCGGTGCGGCTTACTCCTGGACCTACGAGCGCAACTGCGAACTGGATTGGCCCGCTGCCCTTTCGTTGCACGCCTTCAAGGACTCCGCCGGCATCATGGGTCAAATCGCCTTCGACCTGGGCAACGCGCGTTACTGCATGCCACGCAAAATGGAGACCGACTTCCCATTCTACGCGCTTTACGCCCGAGATGCGGAAAAGGGAGTCCCCCAAGGCTTGACCCAAGACAACCTGCTGGAAACCCGAGATTACATTCAAAGGACCATCGAACCCTTGCGGATGACCAAAATGAGCGCCCCGGACGCCGACCTGATCCTTCAGGAGTACCGACTGGCCGCCCAAATGATGGACTTTGCCTGCGACCGCGGGCTGTCCATGATCGCAGGCGAACTGAGAAAGCCGGAAACCCGGCTCCGGCACAGCGCTAGGCTCAGCGGCATCCTTGGCGACTACCGCGAGCTTTGGGTGCGGCGCAACCGCATTGGTGGCCTCCAGGACAGCGTGAAGGTCATTGAACAGCGGTTCCAAGAAGCAAGCTCCAAATACGAGGCCTAAATGAAAATCACCGGCACCTTCCTTGACGAAATAACCCACGACATCCCCTCGCAAAACTGGGGGCCCAACGAGTGGCGCAAAGAGTTTGAGCTGTACTCCCGAATCGGCATCGACACGGTCATCATCATTCGAGCCGGATATCAGAACAAGTGCATTTTTCCGGCCAAGAGCATCCCCGACCTCCTGCCAGTCTACGAGGACCTTGGAAGGGTATTCCTCGACCTGGCCGAAGATTTCGGTCTGTCACTTTTTTGGGGCACCTATGACTCGGGATACCATTGGCACCGCAACTCGTGGTGGGATGAGGTGGACATCAACAAAAGGTTCGTCGACGAGGTGGTCGAGCGGTACGGGTCGTCGCCCGCGTTCAAGGGCTGGTATCTCTGCCACGAAACGAGCAACTACAGCCACCATATCACCGAACTGTTCAACCATATCGGGGGGCATTGCAAGCAAGCCAAGAATCTGCCGGTGCTGATCTCCCCGTTCCCGCAAGGCGCCAAGCAGTTCGACAGCGCCTGGACTTTTACGCTCAAGGAGTCGTTTGAGCACTGGGACCGCATCTTTGCCGAAACCCGCGGCGTTCTCGACATCTGCGCTTTCCAAGACGGCCAAGTTCACTACCAGGAATTGCCCCACTTCGTCAACGGAATCCTCGAACTGGGACAGAAGCATGGGGTTCGCATCTGGTCCAACCTGGAAACCTTCGATCGCGACATGCCGATCAAGTTTCCGCCCGCGGACTGGCGCTACTTGAGGTTCAAACTGGAGGCGGCTCAGGCCACCGAGAAGGTGATCACATTCGAGTTCCCGCACTTCATGTCGCCAAACTCGTGCTATCCGGCTGCGCACAACCTTTTCCGCCGGTACTGCGAACACGCGGGCATCGAGCTGTAGCGGCCAAGCCGCTGGCTGGAAGCGTCGACGGGTAGACTATGGGCCTATGCCCGAGCTGCTCCTTGAAGTGGGATGCGAGGAATTGCCCGCGTCCTTCGTCCGAAAAGCGCTGAACGATCTGGCGGCCAACATCGATCAGGCGTTGACCGATAACGAAGTTCCTTTCGTCAGGAACGACGAACCGATCGGCACCCCGAGGCGGCTCATCGTGCACTACGCGGAGGTGGCCGCACGGCAACCGGACCGCACCAAGGACGTGCGCGGACCCGGCGTCAAAGCGGCATTTGGACCGGACGGCAAGCCGACCAAAGCCTTGGAGGGGTTCTGCCGCAGCCAAGGCGCGGATCCGGCCGACGTGCGCATCGAGGGCGACTATGTGTGGGTCACCAAATCAATCACCGGACAGGATACGTATCATCTTCTTAGAGAAATTTTGCCGAAATCCATCCTTTCCATGTCCTTTGAAAAGTCGATGCGCTGGGGATCTTCGCGCATCCGGTTTGCCCGGCCGATACGGTGGATCCTCGCCCTTTACGACGGCCGCACGGTTCCGTTCACCGTCGAGACAGTGTCATCGGGAAACCAAAGCCGAGGCCATCGCTTCTATTCCCCGGCCCCCTTCGAGGTTTTCGGTTACGATCACCTGCTGAAGGAGCTTCGCGAGCGTAAAGTGGAGCCTGACCCAACGATCCGTGAAAGAATGATCCGAGAGGCTGCACGTAACGTGTGCTCGCGCGAGCCGGTCCTGACCGACGGGCTCGTCGAAGAAAACGTGTTTCTCACCGAGTGGCCCTCGGCCCTGGAGGGGGAGTTTGACGAGGCCTACCTGCCCCTTCCAGAGCCGGTTCTTGTGACCGCAATGGCCAAGCACGAGCGCTTTTTCCCCGTGCGAGACGCCGACGGCAAGCTGACTAACCGCTTCATCTCGATTCGCAACGCCGGCGAGGACGAGACGGTGCGCAAGGGAAACGCCTGGGTGCTGAACGCCCGCTTCAACGATGCGCTCTTCTTTTACGAAGAGGATAAAAAGAGCAATCTCAAAGCATTTTTGGACAAAACCGACGGCATCCTTTTTCAAGAGAAACTTGGTTCGGTTCGCAAAAGAGCCGACCGTTTGGCAACCCTCGCGGCCGCGGTCGCCGAAACCACCGGCGCCGACGAGAACGAGATCGAGCTGGCCCGCACGGCCGGGCTCTACTGCAAGGCGGACTTGAGCACGGGTCTGGTCAACGAACTCCCCTCTCTCCAAGGCGTCATCGGGGGCGAATACGCCGAGCGGGACGGGTTTCCCCACCCGGTTTGTTGCGCCATATCCAAGCACTACGACCTTGGCGCAATCCCAGTCAAAGACTGTGAGGGCAGCCGCACCGCTCGAAGGCTTTTGGCAGCGGACCAGCTTGACAAAATGGCCGGGTACCTGGGCATCGGTTTGGCGCCCAGCGGGTCGAGCGACCCCTACGGCCTGCGACGGGCGGCGACCTTGCTTATCCAAGTCGCTTGGGGCTGGGAGGGACGGCACCCCGGCTACGAAGCCCTTCTGAGGACAGCCGAAAAGGGCTACCGCGAGCAAGGCTTCGAGCTGAACGGCGCGGCCATGCTGGAGGCCGCCGCCGCCTTGTTTGCCTCCCGTTACCCGGCCATGATGCCCGAGGTCCGGTACGATATCCTCGATGCGGCTATCATTCCCGACCAGCCCTGGCGTTCGCTCGATCCGAAAGGGGTTCGGTTCCGAGTCGAGTGCATGGCTGAGGCGGCCGATGACGCCGCCTTCATTCAAACCGCCACCCGACCCATCAACATCGTCAACGCTGCACGAAAAAAAGGCATCGATTTCCCCGCAGTTCAGTGCGTGACGGAAATCCATACCGACGACTTGAGGACCGACGAAGGACTGGTGTTGCTTTCGGTGGTCTCCGACCTGGAAGCCGAAATCCAAGCAACAGCCGAGGAGGCCGATGCCCCCCGTCTGATCGACGTGCTGAGAAGGCTTGACGATCCCATCAACCAGTTTTTCGATAGCACCATGGTGATGGTCGACGACAAGGATACCCGCGATGCACGCCTTAGCCTGCTTAGCCTGATCTGTGACAAATTGCTTGTGGCGGGAGACTTCACCAAAATCGTCATTGACGGATAAATGAAGGGGTAAAACGACTCTATGGTGCTTCTGCCGGCTTTGTTCCTCGTTGTGCCTTCATGGGCAATCCAACCCTCCGAGGGCGGCGTGCCGGTGCTGCCGGACAACGCCGTTCTTGCCTACCCTGTCGGCGGCCTGGAAAGAACGAACGCTTCCAGCGAGGTCGTCCGCGTCTCCGGAAAGCCGTTTGATCAAGCCGTCCGCGTGACCGTGCGCCATCGGGCGGCCGAATCGAATGCAACCCAGCTGACTGTCCAGACGACCCAACCGGTTCGAAAAGGCGACGTCTTGCTGGCATCGGTTTGGCTTCGGGGACGGGCGATTGATGGAAAGCCGGCGCGCGTGGAGTTCTTGTTCGAAAAGTCATCAAGCCCGTGGACCAAGTCGGTGTTCCGTCCTTTGTTTGCGCCGCGAGACGGAACGTCGTGGAAGAGGCACCTGGTGGCTTTCTCAGCCGCGGACGACTACGGCAAGGGCGAAGCGATGGCGTCCATCCGATTTGCGACGACCGTCCAGCAAACCGAATTGGGCGACCTCCAGGTGTTCAACCTCGGGCATTCCAGAAAACTGGAGGATATCGAGGAGATGTGCCTGTTAGAAAATAAGCTTGGCAAAACAACTCTGACCATCGATTTCACGAGAACGGCGCAGACGATGCAAGGCCTCGGAGGCAACTTCTGCCAGCCGAGGTACGGCAGCACTGAGCCGCTGGACGTCAACGGCAGGTACAACCTGAAAAACTTGAAGGTCGCTCACGCGCGAATCGGCCTACCGTTGAACTACTGGAACCCGGCGCGCGGCGTCTATAGGAACGAGGCGCAGGCCAAGGCGTCGTTCCTCGCCCTCCAAGAGATGAAGCGGCGCGGCATTCCGACGGCCGTTTCCGTGTGGGTAGGCCCGGAGTGGATGATCGGCCCCGACCGGAACGGCGCGGTACTTGCTCCCGAGATGGTGGACCCTTGCATCGATTCGATTACGGAGTACTTGAAAACCGCCCGAGACGCGTACGGTGTGGAGCCAGAGTCTTTCTCGTTCAACGAACCGGACTACGGCGTGAACTTCAAGTTCGATCCGCCGCAGATGATCGACTTTATCAGGCGGGCCGGGGCAAAGTTCCGGAAGATGGGCATTCGGACCAAGTTCCTGGTGGCGGACACCGCCAACGGCGCAAACCTGAAATCTTTTGCCAAACCCCTGCTCGAGGACAAGTCGATCGCCGACTGCCTTGGCCCGATATCGTTTCACAGTTGGGACGCGCTCAGCGCGCCTGACGAGGTCTACACGGGAATCGCCGAGCTGGCACGCGCATTCAAAAAACCGGTCTGGTGCCTCGAGGCCGGCCACGACCCGGCCCTTTGGCAAAAGCCGAACCCTTGGTCCTCTTGGGACAACGCCTTCAACACGGCGCTTGCCTACATCAAGACCGTTCGCCTTGCTGAGGCGAGCCTGCTGGATTATTGGACCTATCAAAACAACTACCCGATCGTTGAAGAGGAAACCGGAAAGCCTCGGCCGGTTTTCCATGTCATCCGTCAGATGCAGGACGTTCTGGATGCCGGACGGACGGTCGTGGCGTCTTCTTCCGACTCCGAGGAGTTGCAGTGCGTCGCGACGGTGAAAGGCGGCTCGCCTGCGGTGCTGATCGCCAACCCAATCGGGCCGGGGACGCTGACGATCGAGGGTTTCCCGCCGAACAAACAAATCAGCGTATTCATCAGCGACAAAACGGCCCAGCGCCGCTTGGCCAAGACCTCAAGGACGGATGCCAAGGGCCGGATCACGGTCGCCGTCCCGATGCGCTCGGTCATGACCGTCGTCGGCGAGTAGATCCCTGTGGCGGTCTGGTGCAAGCCGCGTAGGTTCGAGTACAACAGGGGCATCCATGATTCAACTTCCATGCCGCGTCACCCTCGCGTCCGGATCGCCGCGACGAAGGGAGCTTCTGGCCCGCCTTGTGGCCGATTTCGACGTGGTGGTTCCCGATGTCGACGAGTCGGAACTCACTCAAAAGGACCCTTGGGGCACGGCCGAATCGCTGGCGCTGGCGAAGGCAGCCTGGGTCGCCAAGCGCCAGCGCTCGCGGATCGTCATCGGTGGGGACACGGTGGTGGCCCTAGCGACAAACGATGCCGAAACGGAGTACCTCCAACTTGGCAAGCCGACCAATTCCGACGAGGCGCGTCGGATGCTTCGCCGACTCTCTGGCAGGAGCCACTTCGTCATTACCGGAGTCGCCATCGCCACGCCGCACGGCACCGACGTGTTTTCAGAAACGAGCCGGGTTGCTTTTCGCGAACTGGACGAAAATGAAATCGAAGCCTATGTCGCGACCGGCGAGCCGATGGACAAGGCCGGAGCGTACGCCATCCAGGGCGGGGCGTCAGCATTCGTCGCCTCCGTCGATGGATCGATGACCAACGTCGTTGGCTTGCCCCTGGAGACTCTCGAGGAACGGTTGCGGCGCTACGCGTCCATGGCCCTGCCGGAAGTCTTGCCCGAATGAACGCGATCCGCTTCAAAATCTGGCGAAGGAGCCGAAAACTAGAATAGACAACAGGCCTGACTCCCGTATGATAAAATGGACTGGACCGATGACATCGATCTGGAAACGAACCGTTGCCATCTGCTTTCTGCTCGGTGCCGTCGCATTAGGGCATCCCAAAACCGTGCTCGGCAAATTGGGCCAAACTATCAAGGCGACATCCATATACGCCTTGCCCAGCACGCGCTCCTTGCGATACAGCACGGTCCGCGCCTATGAGTATGTCGTTTTGAGGCCTTGCGCCAAGCCGGGTTGGTACCGCATTTTGTTGCAGAACATGCGATTGGGCTATATCAAATCCTCCACAGTGGCCAGCCTGCCCTGGGAGGTGACAACCAAGAGGCCCTCGGCGACCCGACCCAGCTTTCCTCCAAGTGTGTACCCGAACGCGGGAACCTACGTCGCCAGCCAGTCGCTTCGATACGTTGGCACGCCTTACAAATGGGGCGGGAACGACATCGAAAACGGAATCGACTGCTCGGCCTTCGTCAAGAAGCTATACGGTGCGATCGGCGTGAATCTTCCCCGCACCGCAGCCCAGCAAGCTTTGGTCGGCCAACCGATTCTGCGGCTTGAGGACCTGCGTCCGGGCGACCGACTCTACTTCTGGAGCAAGCAACGCAACAAGATCGGCCACACCGGCATCTATCTTGGCGGCAATTACTTCATCCACTCCAGCACAACGAACAAAGGCGTGGCCACCGACTATCTTCCCTCGAAGAAGTGGCTGAGCACTCTGGTTGACGCGAGGCGCTAAGCCAGGATCTTCGTCAAAGTCTGAGCCTTGCCCCAAACGAAGTCCAGATCGACGCTCCTTTCGACAGTTCGGATGGTGCCATCCCCACGGAACTGGATCGAAGCCGGCATCAACATGTTCCGAAAGGGAAGCAGGCAGTCCCGCGCCAGGGGATAAACCTCCAACCGCACGACGGCGGCCGGCCCGCCCTTCAGGTGTTGCGGCGAATGGCAAAACTTGGGCAAAACAGCGTGGTTGCTTACAAAATCGGGCATGGAGTCGAGCGGGGCCGGCCCCTTTGGAGAACACTGGCCCCTGCAACGTCAGCCCGCCTCGTAGGCAGCATCGCATGGCCTCCCATTTCACCTTGGTATCCGCCGGCCCAGGTGCCCGGGTAACGATGGGTGCCGATGTATCCCGACCTTTGCCAAACCATCCCCTCGCCGCGCACCTCTTTGAAGGCCCCGTAGCACGCCTTGCTTTAAAGGTTCATGTGCAGGTTGTGGTAACCGATCCATGGCAGGCCGCTACACGAGACCGGGTCCTCTGCCACGCGGTCGCTGTAGTCGACTTTGATTGTTAAGGCTCCCATTCGAAAGCATGTCTTTGCGCTTCGCCTGCCACAAGGCCTTGGCCTCGAAGTTGGCGAAGTGATCTCGCCGAACGGCTCGCCCAACATTATTCGCCATCCGTCGGGCCGGCTCTGCCCATCCAACCGGGCCTTGCCGTAGCTTATCACCCTCAACAGCGTAGAGGCCTGGTTGAAGCGGTGCGAGTCTCCGCCGAACCGGAACGTAGGCGTCTTGCCGGCGACGGACCTCAGCTAGAGGCAGGCGAACGAGCCGTCCGACATTTCGAGAAGGATACAAAGATCGTCGGCGCACCTCTGTACATCCATCGTTCGCTCGACGTTGACGCATCGGCAGTCGGGTCGATGGAAGGCCCGTCGGTCGTCATGATGGAGGGGTTTTCTTGCGGTCGTACGAAGCGCGTAACTATTTGCACTGCAAGTGTAACCGAAATCGATCGGTTCCTAGGCCATATGTGCTCCCTTTTGAAACACTCAAGGGTATCGTCTGGTTGTCTCATGAATACGAAGCAAATGGTCGTCGCCCTGATTGTCGCATTGTCAACCCTGGCTTGCTCGAACGAGTCCTTGCACGCCCAGCTGGCACCGCAAAAAACCATTCGGGTCGAAGCCGAGAGCGGAGAATTGACCCTCGCGACGATTTCCCGCGAGCGCAACGGGTTCAGCGGTAGCGGTTACGTCACCGGACTCACCCAAGACGGAGCCCGATCCACGGTTAGGTTCCAGGCGTCCAAGGGCCTGTACGCCATCTTCATGCGCGCCGCGACCCCCAACGGCGAAAAGGGCTATGAAATCTCGGTGAACGGTTTGAAAATGAGCGGCATGCTACCTCCGAACCAGGCCTTTTTCACCCAAAGGGCCGGCCGAACCGAGCTTAAGGACGGCGAGAACGTGCTCACTATTGAGAAAGGCTGGGGCTGGCACGATGTGGATTACGTCGAGTTCCTGCCCCTCGGCAAACCGTCAGCCCCGAAGCCGGTGCCTTTGCGTTTGGCCGACAAGAAAGCCTCGCCCGAAACGATCGACCTGATGTCTCGTTTGATTAAAGACTATGGCAAAAAGATATGGACCGGTCAATACGGCGAGAAGGACTGCGAAACGATCCGCTCCTTGACGGGATTGTATCCTGCAATTTACGGCGGCGACTTCATGGACTACTCACCGTCGAGGCTGGCCTTTGGAGCCGACCCGAAAGGCGAAACAGAAAAGCTGATCAACAAGGCCAAAAGCGGGCATGCCATCACGGTTTCCTGGCATTGGAACGCACCTAAAGCCTTGATAAACAAAGTCTATGAAGACGACAAAGGAAGGACAATAGACGCAAGCTGGTACAAAGGCTTTTACGCAAATGCCACGACGTTTGACTTGGAAAAAGCTATGGGCGATAGTCAATCCGAAGAGTACCGGCTTATCCTGCGCGATATTGACGCGATCGCCGTTCAACTTAAAAAACTTGCCGCGGCTAAGGTGCCCGTGCTCTGGCGCCCCTTGCACGAAGCCGACGGAAAGTGGTTCTGGTGGGGCGCCAAAGGCCCCGAGCCCTGCATTAAGCTTTGGAGGCTCCTGTTCTACAAGCTCACCAACAAGCATCAGTTGCACAACCTGATATGGGTTTGGAACAGCCCCTCTCCGGACTGGTACCCTGGCGACGATGTTGTGGACATAGTCTCTATAGACGCCTACCCATCCGACCCACGCGATCCGCTTGCGGCGTCATGGGACCATCTTATCGATAGGTTCGACGGCAAAAAGCTTTTGGCAGTCAGTGAATTTGGCGGTGTCCCCGACGTGGACCGCATGTTTAGGTACGGTTGCTACTGGTCGCATTTTGTCACGTGGAATGGCACATTGAACAAGAATAGCGAGTCGTCGATTAGGGACGCCTACCGGTCGAAACACGCGCGAAATAAACGCTAAGTTTTATCGATTTTTGCTATGTTGAGTACATGGCCTCTCAGGAATAATGGGGGGCGTGCCTTTTTAAGTGTTCGGTTCGTGGGTCTTTGAATGCGCGTCATCCTGCGCATTCGCGATTGACTATTCCATAGAATGCAAGGCATGGCTCGCCTTCGCCAGGTTTGTTTGTCCGAGTCACGCCAGCTGAAAGGAATATCGGCCTCAGTTAATGGAAAAGGCTATGTGGGTCCGCCGGCATCCTGCCGGCAGAAAACTTGGGCGGTAGCCCAGGGGGAAGGCCGGCGAGCATAAGCGAACCGAAAAGAAGGTCCGGCTCAGGTGCAAAGATTGACACTTGGATCGGGCCGCCCTCCTTTGCCCGGGAAATACCATTCACACGGGACAGAAAGAAAATCCCCTCCTGCCCAAGGCTGACGCCTTGAGCTTCCTCCTCCTGCTTCGCAAGAGGAGGAGCCTCAGGATCTCGGGACCGCCAAGGATAGCCATGAGAACCCGATTTGGGACTTGTCCACAATCAAGGAGACGTTGCCAGTGAGCAACCGCGACGGCGAAAAGGTCAAAGTTCGGATCAGCGACACGGTTCGGGGCGATTCCTCGGATACCGAGGTCCAGCCGAATGCAGTCAAAACCGCCCAAGGCCAAAGTGGAATGAACCCGATGCATGACCTGGAGCAAAACGTTTAAGTTAAGCCAAGCAAGACGAAAAATGCACTTTAAAATTTAAACCTTTACACAACGCTAAATGGTTTTGGCAAGAAGGCGCCCAAACCATTCGGCGCCTTCTTGCCAAGAAACGGCCGGGTTGCTCAGCTCCGGCAGCCACCGCAAAAGATGCAGGGCGTGCTTTTGCTGCGGCAGGCCCGCAATCTGTCGAAGCAAGCGAAGGCCGTCCGTACCCCCCTCTAGCGAAAGACCGGAAACGCAACCGGCATAAACTAGCAAACGAACGTCGGTTTGGTGGCGCCATGGCGGTTCCTGAATCTCCTCGGAATCTCTGAAGTAATCCCTGGCGTCCCGAGCGGCAAACCAAGCATGAAGCGCTGGAGTTCCAGCTAGAAAGAATGAATCGACAAGATCCCCCGGCTCGATGAGCCGAACCGATTCCGCAAGCGACTCGCAACCGGCGTAATCAGGCTTTTCCTGAACGAGCAGAACGATGTAAGCGTACTGGTAACGGCCTCGAATACCCAGCAAACCCGGCATCCCAACAGGAAGCCATTGCAACGCGATGCCTAGGGCCACCAAGACTAGGATGACGAGAACAGCCTCAAGAAACGGCACTCGATCAGTTTAGCCTTATACCGTATGCCAACGGGCAACGACCTCTTGGTATAGGTATCTTTGCAGAATGCCTTCCGATACGCTGACGGAGCGTCGTCTCCGCCGGGACTGGTCCTTTTTCATCCTCCTGACCTTCCTGTTCGGGTTCGGGTTCGCCATCAACAACGGCCCTTTCCAAAACTATTTCAACTTTTTGTTCCAAACCGATAAGATGCCCCTCATGCTGGGCGCTCTCGAGTCGTTGCGCGAGGTGCCCGGGTTGCTGGCCGCGTTGCTCGCCGGCACGCTGGTCGCGCTTGCGGAATCAAGGGTCGCCGGGCTCGGTCTGGGATTGTGCGCCATTGGAATCGGCCTCACCGGCTTCATCCACTCGTACGCTTGGCTCGTTCTCATTAACGTGTTCTGGTCGATCGGCTTCCACCTTTACGCTTCCGTGCAGTCGGCCATCACGCTCGCTTTGGCCAAAGGCGTCGAGGGAGGGCGCCACCTCGGCAAAATGGCCGGCGTCAGCGGCATATCCACCATTGCCGGCCTCGGTTTTGCGCTGGCGCTGCGGAGGCTCTACCCTCAAGCGCCTTATTCCGTCTACTTCTTGATCGCCGGATGCTTCATCATGGCCGCAGCCATCTTTTGCACGGCCTTGTCGGCTCACGCGGATGGAGGCAAGCGGCAACCCATCGTGCTGCGAAGGGAGTACAAGTTGTACTACTGGCTTATCTTTCTGGAGGGTTGCCGGCGCCAGGTGTTCGGAACGTTCGCCGGAATCGTTCTCATCAAGGTGTTCAAAACTCCCTTCGAACACATGCTTCTGCTCCAGTTTGTCAACTCCATACTGATCTTTGCAACGGCGCCAAAAATCGGGCGCATCATCGACCGGGTTGGTTAAAGAAAGCCACTCACACTTTACGCCCTGCTGCTCATCCCCACCTTTGCGTGCTACGCGCTTTTCACCAACACGGCGGTGCTCTACGCGATTTACATGCTGGACAACGTGCTGTTCTCGTTTGCCGTTGGCTACACGACGTACTTGAACCGGATCGTCCGCCCCGGCGAATTGACGCCTTCGGGCTCTTCGCCATTTTTGGGGGACCGGCCTTTCTCAAGCTTCTCCTCCGCACAATACCCGAACTCTCCTCCGATAGTTTTCAAAGTTCCGAAATCCGTAG